>Ga0070730_10002776_pt1 | contig 15890 bp, 16 predicted proteins | sample Coa_R1_3_FD_66447 | JGI IMG/M metagenome (GOLD analysis project Ga0070730, IMG submission 66447) | Surface soil microbial communities from Centralia Pennsylvania, which are recovering from an underground coalmine fire - Coalmine... | ecosystem: Environmental > Terrestrial > Soil > Unclassified ...
AAGGTGGCCGAACGCGGCGCACTGGAGTAAGGTTTGGTTTGCCGACCAACATTATTCCGGGAGCAGCGATGACCACCTTCAAACTGTATGGTATCTGGAAGCGCGTACTGGCGCAATGGCTGACGGACAACTGCCCGTCGCGTCGGACAAACTTGACTCAGCTGATTGTCGGACTGTACGTGAGCGGGAAGGTGCAAACCAGCGCCATCGTGCAGCGTTGGCCCATGGCGGTGCAGGCCAGTAGTTTGACCCGGCGCCTGAGCCGGTTTCTGGATAACGCCGCGGTCCGGCCGGCGGTGTGGTTCCGGCCAGTGGCCCGGCAGTTGCTGGCGCGGGCCGCCCCCAAAAGGAAAGTAGGCGTAGCGAGGCTGCTCCGCGGGGTACCCATTGGCGAAGCGCTCCGGGTCAAAAACGCCAGGGTTCGGCCGACGAACTTTGAGTCGGGCGACGGTCAGACATTGCGATTACGGGCTCCTTTCAGGGCAGCGCCACTGCAGAATAAGAGGAAGCTTGCGGGGTAACGACTGCCAAAAACAGATCAGCGACTGCCAAGAACTGCCATAACCCCAATTTGGATCGCCAGACCCCCGAAGTCTACAGAAATGACCCGGGCGGCGACAACACCGCGACGCCGGCGCCTGCCCCGTGGGTTGATTAAGGCCGGACGCCTGGCAATTTGTTGGTATGCCGGTTGCAAAATGCTATACTCAGCCCTCGGCCAAGGTCGACCCATTTCCACTGGATACCGCGCGACACGCGCTGGACCTGAGGGAGGAGGCTCCGCCAGTATGCTGGTTTTCGCGTTGACCTCAATCACGGATTTTCTGGGGCTATGTACCACGCTATGGCTCGCCGGCTACCTGCTTAGCCGCGGCTTCCGCAGCCAGACGACCCTGAGGGCGGTGCTGGTCCTCTTTTTTCTCTCGCTGACATTTGCCGAAGGCTACACGAGCCTGCACGAGCCCGACAAGAGCCATTACGCCTGGTATTTGACTGGCTTTCTGCTGGCGGTGATGGTCTGGTTCAACCTCACGTACCAGTGGCTGCCGCGCCCGCTCCAGCGCCGGTTCCGCTGGACCGCCTGGGGAATTTACGGGGTCGGCCTGGCTACCCTCGTCATCACGCTGCTGCCCATCGGCCCCTTGAGCGGCGCCGGACCCGGCCTGTACATCGGCAGCGATCGGCCTACCCTGTTTGGGCTGGGCAATTCGCTGATGCTTCTGCCGGCCGCCATCGCGACCCTGGTCAATTTCCGCCTGGGCACGCGCTTTGGGCGCGGCCCGGGGTTTCGCACCATGTGGCTGGCGGCCCTCTTTGGGGCGCTGGCCATGACGTATGGCGCGCTGTCGTTCCTGATCGGCATTTACACCCCGCGGCTGGCGCTGGATTGGCTGGTGATCGCCGCGATGTTAATGCTGGGGTTGGCGGTGGCCCGGCACCAAGCCTTTGTGGAGCGCCGCACCACCCTGCAAGATCTGCCCATTTCGGGCCTGGCGATTGTGGCCATCATGGTTTTCTATGCTTTCGTTACTCAACGCGCGGGGTTTAGCGCAGCGCAAACCGCACTGGTGGCGTCGTTGGCGGTGTTTACCCACTCGGTTTACGATTTGGCCCGCGAGTGGCTGGACCGGCTGGTCCACCGGCAAGAAAGCCGGCTGCGCCACCAATTGCGCAAACTGGCGCGAGATGTGTCCGGTCCCGATGTACTGGCAGCCAACCTCCAAACTGCCCTGCACGGGCTGGTGGGCACCCTGCAGGCCACCGGCGGCTTTGTGGCGGTAAAACAAGGCCAGCAATACTCAATCCTGGCTTCGGTGCGTTCGCTGCCGATCGGCGAGCAACTGGATGCGGCCGCGCTGAACGCCGATGACCTACAACCGGGCGGCGAAAAGCTCGAACGCGTCGCCTGGCTGGCCCCCTCGCTGGCTAACAACGAGCAGATGGGCGCGATTGGCCTGGGCGCGCGCACCAATCAAGAAGCGTACCGCGATGAGGACCTGGATCTGCTGATGGACGCTGCCTATTCGGTGGGCCAGCTCCTCCAGGCGGAAGCGCGCCAGGCACAGGGCCGGGCCCAACTGTTGAGCCTGGCCACAGAAGTGCAGGCGCGTGAGGTGGGGCTGCAGGCCAACGCGCAAGACCTGATCGCCGAACTAGAATTGCAGCTCGACCGCGGCTTCGTACGCACGGTGGAGCAAGGCCTGCGGAATTTATCGGACTACGCGGCGCTGGGCCATTCGGCGCTGGTCGAGGAGTTGATGATTGAGGGCGCAACCCATGTTGAGAAGGGCAAAGCCGTGCGCGACGACCTTATGCGAGCGATTGAAAGCTTGCGCCCGGGGCGCACGCCGCCTGGCAGCATCCCGCCGCGCGAGTGGCACGCCTACATCATCCTGCACGATGCCTATGTGGACGATGTTCCCAACCGCGACATCATGAGCAAACTGTATGTATCGGAGGGCACCTTTAATCGCGAGCGGCGCAAAGCGCTGCAGGCCATCGCGCAGATCTTGCTGGAAGCCAAACACCCGGGGACCACGGTCAACATCGACGCTCTGGCGCGCGCCGATTCGGCGGCGAGCAATTAGCGCGGCGCTCTCAGCGTGCTCCTTGCATCTCGCGAGCGGTCATTGCCTTTCGCCCTGACCCGGCCAGGGCGGCTGCTTTAGCCAGAGCGCCGACCGGCGCGAGGCCGGCGCGACTCGACCATTATCCCGATGAAGATTGCGGCCTACAACCTGCGCGCTGGCGGAAGACGGAACGATCGGATCCACTGGCGCCGGATGATCACAAACTTCGCGCCGGAAATTATGCTGGTGCAGGAGACCCGTCATCCAAGCGATTACCTGGAACCCGACTTTTATGCCGCCAACGCCAGCCGCATTCATTGGCTCGCCGCGCCGGACCGGCTGTGGGGCAGCGCCATCTTTGTCCGCTCGGGCCGGTTAAACCCGCTGACGGTCCCCATTCACAGTGGTTACGTCGTCGCGGCCGAGGTGCGCGGCAGCGCTTGGTCGAGGCGCACCCGCCGACCGTTATACGTGTTTAGCCTGCATGTGCCGGCGCCCTACAAGCGCCCGATGAACGAGATCCTCGACTACATCGCGACCTTACACAACACGCATGACCTGGTGTTAGGCGGTGATTTCAACCTGGCGGTCGGCATCCGCCATTCGAGCGAGCCCGTGCCCGCCGAAGCGCCCTGGCTGCTGAGCCGGCTGCGGCGTGAATTCAACTTGATGAGTTGCTGGCAAACGGTGCACCCCAATCAGGATCTGGCTCAAACGCTGCGTTGGTCGGGCAACCCCGCCACGCCCTATCACTGCGATGGTGTCTTCGTGCCAGCCGCCTGGTATCGTTATCTCGAAGACTGTCAGGTAATCTCAGACCCGGGCTGGGATGTCCTGAGCGACCATAACCCGGTCATCGCGACGTTCGACGGGTGAGCGGCTTGCCGCCCGGCATGGCGCTGGCTTATATGCAAGTCTCGTGAGGAGATGACCCGCAACATCGTCTTGGCCCGGTCGTACCAGTCGCCGGCCCTGCTGGCCAAGATAGCAACTACGTTCCAGGCGCTCTCAGGCGGCCGCCTGATCCTAGGGCTGGGCGCAGGCTGGAAGGAGGACGAGTACCGGGCTTATGGATATGACTTCCCGCCGGCAGCTCGCCACCGCTGATGCTGGGCGGCAATGGGCGCAAGCTCACACTGCGCGTGGTGGCGCGCTACGCGGATTGGTGGAATGGCGGCGCACTGAGTGGTTATGAAGAGGTGCTGGGGGTACTGCGCGGCCACTGCCGCGACGTGGGCCGCGACTACGACGGCCTGGTGAAGGCCTGGATGAGCGACTGCGTGTCGATTGCCCCAAGGACGGACGCCGCCCGCCACCGGGCCTAGACGCATCCGTTTTATGACCCCGGCATCTCGCTGGTGGGCAGTCCCGCCGAGGTAGCGGCCCAACTGCGGCGCTTCGCCGATTTCCCGGCGACAGACGGCGTCGAGTTATTTGGGCGGGAAGTAATCCCGCTATTCGCATAGCAGCTCGAGGCGCCGCAGTCCAATACGGCTGCCAGGACTCAAGCGGTGGTGGGCGGCAGGACGTACACCCGCCGTTGGCTGGGCAGCGTGTCAGCCGTCAAGGCGAGCGTCGGGCCACTCTGCCAGACCACTTCTTCGGCCGGAAAGCGACCCGTAAATTCTGCGACCGGCAGCATTTTGAAGGTTGCGCTTGGAAGCTGGTAGTGCATGGGGATGATCACGCGAGGCTGCAAGGCCTCGATGGCATCGACCAGGTCATCCAAATCTATGGTGGGTGGGCCGCCGGCCGGAACCAGCCACACATCAGCGCCGGCCAACGCGGCCAACTGCGACTCTTCCAGGCGATTGCCGACATCGCCAAAATGGGCCACGCGAACGCCATCCAGTGTGAAGCGATACATCGCGTTGTCGGCCGGGGCCGCCTTGTAAATCAGACTCTCCTGGGCCGGGATCGCGGCAAAGTGTACGCCGCGCGCCTCAACCCCTTCTGGGCCAACCTCGGTCGCCGTCACGACAACCGGGTCGCCGGGAATCATGGCGGCATTGCAATGGCCCAAGTCGTCGGCTGAGCTGCGGACGACAATATCGGCCTTCTCGTCGATGGTCGCAAAACCTATGCTGCTGGGCGTATAGGGGTCGGTAATGATTCGCACGCCGGCGCCTTCGATCAGAAATGCAGCGTGTGCGAGCCAGGTGATGTTCATCTTAGGTGTCTCCAGGGATCATCGCGATGGGCCACCGGCCTTCGTCAGAACGCGCCGGCCACGGGTCGCCGCGAGCCACAGCGCGCTTCGCCGCGGCCCATGGCCGGCAGTCTGGCGCGTTCGCGCCGCCGGGGACGCGTGCGGCGGGCGTACTAAACGTCCAAAATGAAGCGCGCCGCCGGGCTGAGCCGCTGATAGGTTTCAGGGCGAATATAAGCCTTTTGGTCAAGTTGCTGCGTCTGGTTGCGGCGAGTGAAATAGGAATGCAGCACCCGGCGTGGCCGGTCGGTGCGGTTGAGTGTGCCGCCATGCCAGGTATGCGAGTTAAAAATAACAACTGTGCCCGCCGGCGCGATAACCAATATTTCATCCGGTTGTGTTTGCGTCGGGTCGGCCAGTACCTCTTTAGCCATTTTGCCGCTGCGTTGCGAACCCGGGATTAGCCGCGTGGCCCCGTTGGACGCGGTAAATTCATCCAACAACCAGGCTGAGTTGCAGACATAGTAATTTCCGGTCTCCGCCGCTGTGCTCCAATCGGCGTGCAAGCCCTGATTTCCGAAACCCGGCAGCGCTGCCCGATAGTTGAGAGATGATAACTTTAGGTCTCCGCGGAGCACATGACTCATCGCGGCCAACAGGCGGGGGTGCGTGAAGCAAATTTCGAAGACCGGATCTTTATTGACCAGATCACTCAGGCGGTTTGTACCCGCTTCCTGGTGAACCTCTTTGCCGGCGTTTTCGCCTTCAATGGCGATCAGCTCATCGGTCCGTTGGATCATATACGCGATCATATCTGCGGACAAGATGTTGGCCAACGGCAAATATCCGTCGCGATCCAATTGATCTTTCTCGTCCGGGCTCAAGGTGTTTTCCGTCACACCCAGGGCGGTCAGGGCTTCTTCCACATTCACGACCTTATCTCCTGTTTTTGCTCGAAGTTGTTTCCCGCTTGAAGGCGCGTTCAAGGGGTTGATTGAAGTACGGCGGGACGGGGTCGAACCCTCACGTGGTTTTCACCACAGCGGATTTTAAGTCCATCCCGAAATCCGCCTACTGTGTCGAGTACGCGAAAACACGTCGATTTTGGGAGCCCCGGTTGCCTACTATACTCACATTTCCTACTTTGCCTAGCACGTAAGGTACACCATAAGGTACACCGAACCTGTCGAACCTTAAAAGATTCCAGACCTCTCAATTGGCGTTTGGCCATCGCCTGTCAAGAGCGCTGCACCTTAGTGCGCCGAGGTCTAGTTCTTGGCCCCCGCTTTTATCAAGCCCCGGCCCAGGCTTCGGGGGCAAACTCAGCCGCAAACGGATTGACGAAGCGAACCCCTTCGAGTGTGCTGCCCTCGGCAAAGTCCTCGCTGAAGACGACCCCGATCTGATTGAGCCGCGCGGCGGCCCATACCTGAGCATCGTAGTAAGACAGGTGGTGCGTCCGTACGCCGCGCACCGCTTCTTGCACCACCATGGCGGTTGTGTCCAATATGGTCCAACTCGCGATGAAGTTGTCAATTTGCTGCTGCGCCTGCTCGGGTGTCAGCATTAGAGCCGGCGGTTTCGTGGTGGCGCGGAAAAATTCGCCCAGCACATGGGCGGTCAGGCGGCCGTTGCCGGTGACTTCCAACGCGTCCAGGACGCGAATCGCCTGTTCTTGCTTCGCGGGCTCGCCGCGATCATGGGCATAAGCCAGGACGTTGGTGTCAACCAGAACGACGGCCATACCGGCTCTCACGCTCCTGGTAGAGCTCGTCCCGCGTCCAGCTGCGGCGCCGATTGGGTAGAGGTCCTTGAGCTTGCAGCGAGCGCATCAATCCCAAGGCTCGTTCCCAGGCAGCGAGATCGCGGGGCAGACCGGCCCCACCGCCGGCGAGCTGGCGATCAATGGCCTGGCGTATCAACTCCGCTTCACTCGTGCCACGGGCCTTGGCGGCACGCTTGAGTTGAGCCCGTTGACGCTTGTCGATGTAGATTTGCTTGCGCACCATTTGGGTCATCGCGGCCTCCGGCCCTATACACCAAATTATACACCAACCTGCCGACCAGGCTCGCCCTTATCGGCCACAGCCGTTCCAATTGTCGGCCGGCGCTCATTGCCCAGTCTTGGCTAAGGTGTCCTTGGGCGGTCCTGCGGCCGCCCATGGCCCGACATCGAATTGTTACGGATGAAACACCAGCGTATAGACCAATAGCTACCATGTCGCGCCCTCGGCCGACGCGAAAGAGAGCCACACAACGTGCGAAGAGTCTGAGGCTGCTCAGGGATGGCGGCAGCTTGGCTCCTGCGTCTCTCGGTGCCTATGCGCAGCTAAGAGGCGAATTCACGGCTCCTAGCTGAGTGGTCAAGGCCAGCGAGTACAACTCGAAAGTGGGATCCTTCGAAGTAGTAGACTCTATACAAAATATGCATTGCTGGCTTTGTGGCGAAAGCGCCGCTTGTGACGGCGGAGATTGTGCAAGCCAGCGGCCAGGGTCAACACCAAATCGGATGCGCCAGCGGCCAAGTTACGGAAGGTATCTTTCGTGATGCGACAGATCTTGATGCCCGCCAGGGCATGCTCCACCCGGACGCGCATACGCGCGAGTTTTCGATTGGCCCGTTTCTCACCCGGCGTCAATTCGCGTTCCTTTGGCTTTTTTTCACCTGGAGATGCTGGCCGACGGCCGGAGCATAGCCATAAAACCCCAGGTCGCTGCGCAAGGTGCAGTCGGGTGGATACTGGATCGGGTCGTGCTCAGCCACGGTCTTGTCGTGCACTGAAGCGGGAAGGGTTGGGCTCAGATACAGCACCTGACGACTGGGCCGATCGACCACGAGCACATTCTTGTCGGCATAATGTTTCTTGCGGCCACTGTCATGAATGTCCCGAATCGGCGGCTTTTTCGGGCGCAGGCGGCGGCGCTCGGTGCCATCCACCATCAGATCGGCCGGGGCGAATTCGTGCGGGGCTGGGTGCGCGCCGCTGCAAGTGTCTGGGGATCGCGCAACGCCTACCGGCGCCCGGGGTGTCATTGCCTGGGGAGCCGAAGGCGAGTAGGGTGTAGTTAGGGTATTCGCATTCCCGGTGTTAGATGGTCTGCACCACGATTACCGGCGTGCTGCGCCCGGGCCGGAGTTGGCCGAAAAAGCGGGCGGATGAAAGGGGTAGCCAGCACAGACGCAGAAAGATCACAAAATGTGAGACGTTGAGAACTGGGGTAGTTTGCTGCTCCACGAATGGTCGGAATTCAATGCCGCTAAGGAGGCGATTGCCGCTGCTGTGCCTATAGGACTACAATACGAACGTGCTGCGCATTTACTGCATGGGTGGATTACGGCTTGCCCACGGCAGAACCCCGCTGCCTCGCCTCGCCACGCAGAAGGCGGGCAGCCTGCTGGCCTATCTGGTCTTGCACCCGGACCGCAGCCATCCCCGCGAAACGCTGGCCGAAATGCTCTGGCCCAACCGCCCGGGCAAGAACGCGCGCCGCAGCCTGCACACCGCCCTTTGGCAGGTCCGCCGCGCGCTCAAGCAGGCCGGCTTGGACCCCAGCGATTACCTCTTCGCCACCGATCTAGCCCTCGAATGGCGCGCGCCAGCTGACTCCGTCTGGCTCGACGTGCGCGAGTTCGAGGCGGGCGCCGATTCGGCCGAAGTTGAGTCACTCCAGCGCGCCGTTGAGCTGGTCCGGGGCGAGTTTCTCGACGGCATCCACGACGATTGGTGCCTGGACGAGCGCTACCGGCTCCAGGAAAAACTCTTGCGGGCCCTCACCCGCCTGACCGAGCATTACCTGGCTGAGCGCCGCTTTGCCGATGCGCTGGCCTATGCGCGCCGAACCCTGCAGCTGGATAACCTGCGAGAAGAGGCCTATCGCGCGGCGATGCTGGCCCTGTATCACCTCGGGGAGCGCACCGCGGCCCTCGAGCAGTTTGCTGCCTGCGCCCGGGTATTGCAGGCCGAGCTCCATATTGAGCCGTCGGGCGAGACGCGCGCGCTGCATCAGGCGATCGCCGACGAGTCCCTGCGCAGGCTGGCCCCCAATCCGTCGCGCGTGATCGCTGCCGAAGCCGAACGGTCGCTGCGTGCGCCTTACGATCCCCAACGCATCGCCTTCACCGGTCGAGACTTCGAGCTGCACCAGTTGAGCGCCTGGTGGCAAGCGCGGCGCGTACCCCTGGCCCTGGTCAGCGGAGAGGCGGGTGTGGGAAAGACGCGCCTGGCGCAGGAGTGGTCGGCCGCATTGGGCTATGCCGGCACCCAGGTCTGCCTGGGGCGCTGCTATGCGTTTGAGCGGCTGCTACCCTATCAGGCCATCGCCGAAGCGGTGCGCGAGCTGGTCGCGCGCACGGCCGATGCGGCCCTCGGCGCCCTGCCTGCCTGGGTCAACGCGGAGTTGGTACGGCTTCTGCCGGAGATGACCGAACGCCTACCCAAAGCCGCGCCACCCGACAGCCAGACTCAGTCCCGATTATTCAGCGCGATCGCCCGTGGCCTGGCACACCTGACGGTCGAACGGCGGGTCTTGTTGGTCGTCGAGGATATCCATTGGGCCAGTGAGTCGACGCTGGCGCTGCTGGAATACCTTGTCCGCCAGCCTCAGCTTGGCGAGCAGCTTCGTTGGCTGGCGACAGCCCGCGACGAAGATCTGGCTGGCAGTGGCGCCCATGCCACATTACAGCGGCTACGGCGTGATGGCCTGGTCCTCGACTTGCCCCTCCAACGCCTGAATGCGGCCGAGGTCGCGGCGTGGATCGGCCAATGGTCGGGGCTGGGTGAGCGCGCAAGTCCCTTTGCCGCTCGCCTGCACCGCGAGACGCAAGGGAACCCATTTTTCATCACCGGAACGATTGAATCGTTGTTCGAGGCCCACGAACTGTGCGACGACGGGCGCGGCTGGGAGGGCGCGGTGCTCGAACATGGCAGCTTGCCTTTCCCGGCCACGGCGCGTGAATTGATAGAGACCCGCGTCCGTCGTCTGCCCGCCCGCACGCTCGCAGCCATCCAGGTCGCCTCTGTGCTGGGCAAGGAGTTCGACGTGGGCGCCCTGCGCCGAGCGTGGGGCGCTGGCGAAGGGCAAGCGCTCGATGCCTTGGACGATCTCCTGCGAGCCCAGCTCGTCCGTGAGAGCGCCACGCCGGGCGGGCGCGACTATGAGTTCACGCATGACAAGATCCAGGAGACCGTCTATGCTGGTATGACGCGTGCCAAGGTGGCAGCGCTGCATCGCCGGGTGGGGGCAGCCATTGAGGCCGAATACGGTGAGGCGGCTGCGGCGGAGCTCGTGCACCACTATGGGCGGGCCAGCCAATTGCCGCAAGCCGTCCGCTGGGGTGTCCGAGCCGGCGAACGCGCCCTGGCGCTGCCGGCTTATAGCGACGCGCGCCGTATTTTGGAACAAGCCCGGGCACAGGTCGACGGCCTGGAGGCAGGCGCCGTTCCCGCCCTCGTGCAGATGGCGGTGTATGCGGGGCTCTGCAGCGTGTATTGGTCGTTGCGGTCAGCTACACTGCTTGTGCCGGCGGCCGAAACACTGCTGTCGCTGGCACAGAGGGCGGGCGACGTCCACTACCAGGTGGAAGCGCTGTGGCGTTTAGGGGTTGGCCTGGGGCTGGCGCGCGATGTACGCTGCTACCCTACGTTGGAGCTGGCGCGCGCCTTGGCCGAGCAATCTCAGGACCGGCGACTGCTGGACACCTTGCACGCGCTAGCGACCTACGCCGGCTGGTCGGAGAACAAATGGGACCTCACTTTGCAGCTTCTGGACGATGCGGCGGGGGCGGCCGAGCGTATGGGCCTTCAATTCAACCCTCGGATTGCCATCGGCACCGCGCGGATGTTCACCGGCGATCTGGGCGGAAGCATTGCCGCCTATCAAGAGGCCGCGACTGAAATGGAAGCGCCCGGCGACCTGAGCAACGCAGCCGTGGCGTATGCGAATCTGGCGGAAGACTTCTTGCTCTTGCGCCTGCCCGAGCGCGCTCGCGAACCGCTTGGCCGCGCCCAGGAGATGATGCAATCACTCGGCAGCGAGGATGCGGATCTTTATCGTGGGATCGGATGGATGAATCACCTGGCTGGCGAATATCCTCAGGCGCGCCAGTGGCTGCGGCGCGCGCTGGACCTGGCGCGAGAAACCGCCCATGTGCACTACTTGCGCGAGGTCTTTCACAACTATTGCGCTTTGCTATTGGACAGCGGCGAACCCGACCAGGCATTCGGGTTGGCGCAAGAGTTTTGCTCCAACCCGGCCTTCGACTGGGGCTCGACTGATCTGTTGCCCGCTTACACCCGCGGCCTGGTGTGGCTGGCCTTGGACCGGCTCGACCAGGCCGAGGCCGACCTCACCACCGCGGTGGAGCGGGGCGAGCGTACCCGCACCAGCCCGCGCCTGTGGGAGGTGTACGCCGCGCTGGGCCGCCTGCGCGTCCGGCAGGGGCAAGCCGACGCCGCGGCTGCTGCTGTAGCCCGTGCCCGGCACCTCATCGCCGATCTTGCCCGCTCACTCGAGCCATTCCCCGACATTCGCCAGGAATTCCTCTCGGCTGTCTTGCCCCTCCTCGATAATCCCGGCCTGTAGTCCTGAGCGCAGGCGGCGCCGCACGCAAAGCGCCGTTTTGCGATCTTTTTGCACCCCATACGCCATCATTCCATCGATGACCAATCGGCCAGCAGATAGTTCCGCTGGGGGCCGCCTCGAGCACACCTTCCTCGTTCGCCTCTGGCGCGACCGCGCCGGGGGTGAATGGCTTGGTCAGGTGACCCACATCCAGACTGGACGCCGCCATGCCTTCCGGCGTCTGCACGATCTGTTGGCGCCCATCGAGGCTGCCGCTGCTGGATTGGGCGACGATCCTCCGCCGGCGCCCGGCGATCTGGCCGGCCGGAAAGACTGGAAACCAGGGGAAGAACCCGACAGTAATCCCGGATGAGCAGGGATTATTCAGCATGTTCAGTTCTTACGACGAATACCTCAATTATGAAAACACGGTCAGGCAGCAGGGATTGCAGCGAGCCCGCAGAGCGCTGGTATTCCTAGGGGTGATGGTCACGCTCGCGTCGATCGCCTGCGGCGGCTCGGTCCCGCCGACGGCGACGCCCACGGCGGCGGTGCCGCAAGGTGGGGTGCTGACGGCGGTCGCCGTGAGCAGCACTCCGCCTACGCCGCCGACCGCGGCGGTCAAGACGCCGACAGCCACCCCAACCGGGTCGCTGAACGGGGGCACCGCGCTGCCCTCGCCCGCCGGCACCATGGAGACCGATTGCAGCAACGTTTACCAGCCGGTCGTAAATGGCGCCACCTGGACCTATCTTGGGAGCGTTACCGGCAAGAGCGTCAACACGACCTGGACCCAGGTCGAGACCATCTTCGACGTGAGCGCCACCGAGTTTTCGCGCCACGTGAACATGGGGAAAACGTCCATCGTGGACATTTGGAGGTGCACCAAGGAAGGCCTGGTGGCCTGGTCGCCGGATAGCGGGCTTCTGGGCGCCCTGGCCCAAGGGCCGAACGGTCTCGTAACCGTCAAGACGACGGCGGTGACGGGCGTGGCCTTGCCCGCCAGCCTCAGCCCCGGTGATGTCTGGCAGCAACGGTCGGTCCTCGAAATCACCGATCCCAAGGGCAACACATACACCGGCGAGGAGTTTCTTCAGTTCAGGGCGGTTGGGCCGGAAGATGTGACGGTGCCAGCGGGCAATTTCAACGCGCAGCGGATGAGCGTACACGCCGAGACGTTGATCCACGCCGCCAAAGACTTGTTGACCACGTTTGACGGCCAGCAATGGATGGTGCCCGAGCTGGGGTTGGTGAAACGCTCCGGCGAGCTCGTGCTCTTTGTGGGCCAGGCGCCGCACCAACTGGAGTTTGAACTGCAGTCCTATCAAATTCCATGAGCGCATGATGGCGCCGCGTGACGCAGCTTGCCGGTAAGGAGGGACCAACATGCGTCGGACAGCGATTGTGTTCGGTTTGTCGCTCTTCGGATTCGCGGCGGCCTTGCTGCTCATCGGCGCCCCCGTGGCCCACGCCAGCGCCACCGTTGGTAGCGGCACACCGCAGAGCTGCACCGAGGCGGCGTTCGACACCGCTCTGCAACAATCGAGCGGCATTGTCTACTTCAACTGCGGCTCCGCGCCCTACACCCTCACGCTTCACGAAAAAGTCCTCAGCTACTTTGTCGCCTTTTACGGGGGCGGGCTGATCACCCTGAGCGGCAACGATCTCAACCGGGTGTTCTCGGTGACGGCCGGCGGGGGTCTGTTCCTGCATGACCTGCGCGTGACCAACGGTTTCAGCAGCGATCCAGCGGGCGGTGCGGCGATCAATAGCGCCGGCGACCTCTCGCTGGAGCACAGCCAGGTGGTGCACAACACCTGCACGAACCTTTGCACCGGCGCCGCCATCCTCAGCACAGGCGTGATGGCGATAGAGAACAGCACCATCAGCGAGAATCAGACGGACGTCGGCGGCGCGCTCGTCATCGCGGGAGCCGGTGGGGGAGAAGTCTTATCGTCGACCATCAGCCTGAACCATTCTCTAACCGCTTTCTTGTCGGGCGGCGCTGGTCTGGCCCACTTGGGCACCGGCGGAGCCACACTTCGCGACAGCAGCGTGATCAGCAATTCGTCGGCTTCGGACGCGGGCGGCATCTACGTTGGCAGTGGCAGCACACTGGTGATAGTCAACAGCACGGTCAGCGGCAACACCGCCGATGGCAATGGGGGCGGCCTCAGCAACGACGGCAAGCTGTGGCTGTACAACGCTACAGTCACCAACAACACGGCCGACAACAGCCTCACCGGCAGCGGCGCCGGCGGCGGTATCTACAACACGAATGACTTCCAATTCCAAGATACCATCCTGGCCGGGAACACTGAGTCGGCCTTTTTCATGGGTTTCTGGATATCGCACTACGGCGACTGCTCCGGCACGCTCACGAACATCGGCAACAATCTGATGCAAAATTACAACACCAGCAACTGCCACTTCAACGGCGGCACGCCCACATTGGCGCCTCCAGATTTGGGCCCGCTGCAAGACAACGGCGGCCCAACGCTCACGCACCTGCCAAACGCGAGCAGCCCAGTGATTGATGCCGGCAACCCGGCAGGCTGTATTGACCAGGCCTCTGAAATCATCACCAGGGATCAACGCGGCTTCCTCCGCATCGGCATATGTGACATCGGCGCAGTGGAGCGCGCGTTTCAGTTGGTGCTGCCGCTGGTACGGCGCTGAGCCGGCTCCTAGAGTTTTTGTAACTGGGCGTGGCCGTTCTATAGTTGGAACACTCGTGGCGCTCACAGGCCCGCCCGTCTTGCCCTATCCCGGCGCCCCAGGCGCCTGAGCGGTTACCAGTCGGGTCATTTTGAAAAGTGATGGGTTATGAGCAGAAAGGAGATGCTCTTGAGCGGGCTAAGAAATACTCCTGGTCTCACGCTTCCCGTTATGATCCTGCTCGCGCTGGGCACATCTGTCGCCTTCGCGCAAGACGGAACAGGTACAGCGTCAAATGGATACGCCGCGAAGGTCTTTGCCACGGGTTTCCCGGCTGATTCTTCCGTCGGACCCGTGGGCCTGGCTTTTGACTCAGCTGGAAATCTATTCGTCATGGACCGCTCGAATGGCTACCTTTACAAATTCGGACCAACCGGAGGGCTTGCCTCACCGAGCACACAAGTAAATACCTCCCCCATAGACGGTCGTCCAACGGGCCTTGCCTTTACCAATGATTGGCACCTGTACCTTGCTCGGCAGGCTAGCGGGGATGTGGTTGAAATCAATCCGTCGACCGGAACTGTAGCTAGGATAATCGCTCAGAACATATGCGGCGCCACTGGCATTGCGACTGACCCGATCAGCGGCGACCTCTTCGTGTCAGAGCCGAATTGTCCATCCGCGGATATTGTAAGAATTGCCGGATTCGCGAGCGGATCGGGTAAAGTTTCGACCTACGCCTCACCTGGGATCACTGATGGCCTTACCTTCGCTCCAGATGGCACACTTTACGCTGCGCTTTCGAGCAAAGGCGCGATCAAAATTTCTGGGACGAACTCGGCAAAGCCCGGCGCAGTAACGTATATTGCCGATGTTTCAACTTTGGATGGGATTTCCATTGCCGCCGACTCAAAGTTCCTCCTTGTCAACCGAAACGATGGAAAGATTACCCAGGTTGGCGTTACGACTGATCCCCCGACGCTCATGGACATCTTTACCGGCGGGAGCCGCGGCGATTTCATCGCTGTTGGCCCAGACGGTTGTCTCTACGCAACACAAACGACGAGTATTTTGAAGGTGACGAATGCAGACGGCTCGTGTTCCCTGGCGCCAACAGGCCCGACCAAATTTGCACCTAATTCTCTTCTTCCGGCCGGATCTCCAACTCACTATCTTTATGTGCTCTGCTGTTTCCTGGTCACCCTACTCGGTGGCGCGGCGATTTTCACGATACTTGTATTAATGAGGCGGCGGACAAAGACTCAAGGCGATCACATTACCGCGTGAATTCGAGTTCCTGATGAGGCTCAAAAGACAGGGGGTCAAACTAACCTTGGCCGTTGGGAATATCAGTACCGTCTTGCATATCGACCGGCCACCAACGCGCCCGCACTCGCGGCGCCCGAGGCTGTTATCCCCATTGCACGACTCAAGAGCTGTCGAGGTCGCAAGACGGCGGCGCATCGATTCAGCAACCTATGCCTGTCCCCACCCAGATCGTTTGGCGGTCGATTGCCAGCCTCGCACAACCTTCGTTGAGCGTAGCAAATGCGCTCAGCGGGCTCACGCTCAACTTTGATGGGTAGCGCGCGCATTATCACTTCGCGCTCCCGCCAAGAAGCGCGTCAATAGAGAGTCCTTAAGTTACGTGGCTCTCGGAAGGCCCTTTGGCAGAAAAACAAAAATGACCAACAACTTGCCGCGCATTGCGGAGTTGTTGGTCATGGTAATCCCAGTGACGAGGGTGAGACTTGAACTCACAACCCGGGGCTTATGAGCACCTGAGAAACCTGCACGAAGCTCTTGGTTACCAACTGCCCAATAATGACCAACAATCCCGCGTCGAGCCCATCTCTCGCCGAAGAATACCTTTGTTGTAAAACGGTGTAGGGTATAGACCATAAACGTCTTCGGCCGAGAGCCAATTCGGTGATACACGCGCCGAATCGACT
>Ga0070730_10002777_pt1 | contig 15888 bp, 13 predicted proteins | sample Coa_R1_3_FD_66447 | JGI IMG/M metagenome (GOLD analysis project Ga0070730, IMG submission 66447) | Surface soil microbial communities from Centralia Pennsylvania, which are recovering from an underground coalmine fire - Coalmine... | ecosystem: Environmental > Terrestrial > Soil > Unclassified ...
GCGTTCGCGCCGGCGCCCGCACCACAGCGTCCCTGACTGACGATCCGCGTAACGAAAACCCAACGGTCGTGTTAACAGAAAGCTGGCACTTTCGCTCTACGGTCTTCGCCGTGCGGGCGATTGCAATTGCGGGTCTGCTGTCCCTCGTCCTGACTGCGACGGCCTTTGCGGCGCGCTCGGACGTCGCGCAGAAGGCCGCGGCCGCTCCCCTGCCGAAGGGGGCCGTGCAGAAGAAAGGATCGAGCCTGTACCGCGTGGCCTGCCCTTCGGCCGCGGTTTGCGTCGCTACGGGCGCTTACCGGACGGCGACGGGTGGGCACCTCCTTGCGATCGCCCGGCGCGGCGGGAAGTGGACGACGCAGCACGCTCCCGGTGGCGTCGTCAACGCGTCTCTGGCCTGTCCTGCTGTGGGCCGCTGCGTCGGGACGACAGTCGGCGGCGAGCAGAGAACATCCGTGCTGATCCAGATGGGCCGGACGTGGACGGCATCCGCCGTGACGCTCCCCGCGGATGCGTCGTCGACTCCGTGGCCCGACCTCGCGTCGATCTCGTGCGGCTCCCCGGGCAACTGCGCCGCGGTCGGCGCCTACGAGATCCCCGCGTTCGCCAAGCCGCTCGTGGTGACAGAGAGCAACGGCGCCTGGCTCGCCGGAGCCGAGCCTCAGCCACCCGCGGAAGCGGCGACAACCAGCGATCGCAGCATCGCCACGCCGGGGAACCGACTCTCGCTCGTCGCGTGCCCCTCGGCCGGGAACTGCACGGCGGTTGGCACCTACACGGACAAGGCTGCGGCCCCGGACGAGTACCCGTGGGTGCTGGAGGAGACGGCCGGCCACTGGGCGTCGGGCGTCTCCGCACGCCTGCCCGCCGACGCGAATCCCCGCGGCAACCCCGAGCGCGGAGGCACAGCGCCGTTCTTCGGCTTCACCGGGCTGTCCTGTCCATCGGCCGGGAACTGCACCGCGGTCGGCGGCTACTGGGGCAACACCGACGTCGAGCGGGGACTGATCCTCACCGAGCGCAGCGGCAAGTGGTCGCGCGGAGTCCGGGCACCGCTCCCTCCGCATGCCGTGCCGAACAGCGAGCCCAACGAATTCAACTCGCCGGTCACATCGGTCTCGTGTGCCGCTCCCACGGACTGCGCCGCCGTCGGCACGTACGTGCTCGAAGTCGGCGGCACGCCGCACGGCGCGCTGCTGACCGAGCGAAGCGGAGCGTGGAAAGCGTCGGCGCTCGTCCTGCCCGCGGGAGCCCAGGCCACCGGCGGGGTGTTCCTCGGTTCGGTCGCGTGCCCGTCACGCGGCAACTGCGTCGCTGTCGGCTACTACGCCGGGCGGGGCAAGACGCACGGCCTGCTCGTTCGCGAGCGCGGGGGCAAATGGGAGCGGGCCGTGAACGTCGCGCTTCCGGCGAACGCAGCCGCTGCGAGCAACCAGCACACGTTTCTCCCGTCCGTTTCGTGCGCTTCGGCAAGTCGGTGCACGGTCGTCGGGACGTACACCAACCGCAGCGGCGTCGGGCAGGGCCTGGTCGTCAGCCTGCGTTTGTCGTGAGCCCGACGCCGGAACCGCCGCGCAGACCGAAGCCTCGAAGCGCAGCTGGACGCCGGCCGCGGACGCGATCGCGAAGAGATCGGCTCCTTCGCGCGCCACGAGCTGCTTGTTGGCGGGCACCACCGGCTTGCGCACGTCGTCGCCGGGCAGGAGCTCCCGGCTCTTCGCCGGATCGCGCACGAGGGCGCGTACCACGGTCAGCCTGTGCCCGGTCGCGCGCTCGATCTCGTCGCCGCTCTCGGCGAGCATCCGAGAGACGGCCGAGCCGACCGTGCCGTACCCGAGGAGGCCTACGCCGACGTCAACGGACGCCATGCGGTGTCGAGCACCCTCTCCGCGATCTGAACGGCGTTCAGCGCGGCGCCTTTGTTGAGGTTGTCGCAGGCGAGGAACAGGACGAGCCCGTTCTCCGCTGCAGGATCGCGCCGCACCCGGCCGACGAGCACCTCGTCGGTCCGAGCGGACGCTGCCGGCGTCGGCGTGTCGACCAGACGCAGCGACGGGGCTTCCCCGAGCACAGTCTCCGCCTGCTCTGGCGTGAGCTCTTCCTCGAGCTCGACCCAGACCGCCTCGGCGTGGCCGACCAGCACGGGGACACGTACGGTGGTCGCGCTGATCGGCAGCGCCGGCAGCTCCAGCACCTTCTGCGACTCGGCCCGGATCTTCGACTCCTCGTCCGTCTCGGCGCCTTCCCAGGTCCAGTCGAATCCGACGTCGTGCTGCTCGACCGGCTCCCGTCTCAGCTGCTCGGCACGGGCTGCGCCCTTGCCCGACACGGCCTGGTAGGTGGAGACGCGCACGGCGCGCAGGCCCGCCGCCTCGTGCAGCGGCTTGAGCACGCACGTGAGCGGGATCGTGCAGCAGTTCGGGTTGGCGAGGATCCCCTCGTGGTCGGCGACGCGGTCGCCGTTCACCTCCGGCACGACGAGCGGGATACCCGGCTCGAGCCGGTAGGCGGACGACTTGTCGATCGCGACGGCGCCGCCGCGCACGGCGTGCGGGACGAGCTCCCGCGACGCCTGGGTCCCGACCGAGAACAGCGCGATGTCGATCTCGCCTGCGGCGAGCGCGTCGGGCGTCGCCTCCTCGACGACGGCGCCGTCGGCGAGCACCGACCCGGCCGACCGCGCGGACGCAAACGCGCGCACGTTCTCGAAACCGCGCTCGCGCAGGATTCGCATCGTGACGCTGCCGACGGCGCCGGTGGCGCCGATCACGGCGACGCGCGCCTCACGCATCGATGCGCTCCTCGGCATACATCCGAAACTTGTCGTGCACCGCCTGCACGGCGCGCTCGACCTCGGTCGCGCGCACGACACAGGAGACGCGGATCGACGACGTGGAGATGATCTCGATGTTGATGCCTGCCTCGGCGAGGGCTTCGAACATGTCGGCGGCAACGCCCGGATGGCTCTTCATCCCGGCCCCGACGAGCGAGACTTTCGCGACCTCGTCGTCGAGGTCGATCGACGTCGCGCCGACCTCGGCAGCCAACCGTTGGAGGATCGGCTCGGCGACGGCGAGATCGGTCTTCGGGAGCGTGAACGAGATGTCCGTCGTGCCGTTCTCGGACACGTTCTGGACGATCATGTCGACGTTCACTGCGGCGTCTGCGAGCGCGCGGAAGATGCGCGCGGCGATGCCCGGGCTGTCGGGCACCGCGACGATCGTCGCCTTCGCTTCGGTCGCGTCGTGGGTGACGCCTGACACGATCGCCTTCTCGAGCACCAGATCTCCTTCCTCGGCGATCCGCGTGCCCTCGCTGTCCGAGAACGACGCGCGCACGTGGAGCGCCACACCGTACCTTCGTGCGATCTCGATCGACCGAGCCATCATCACGCGTGCGCCGGTCGCCGCCATCTCGAGCATCTCTTCGTAACTGACCGTCTTCAGCTTGAGCGCGTCGGGGACGACGCGCGGGTCGGCGGTGAAGACGCCCTCGACGTCGGTGAAGATCTCGCACGGCCCGCCGAGGGCGGCGGCGAGCGCCACGGCCGTCGTGTCGGAGCCGCCGCGGCCGAGCGTCGTCACGTCGTGGGAGTCGGCCGAGATGCCCTGGAACCCGGCGACGAGCACGATCTTCCCGGCGTCGAGCGCGTCGTTGATCCGGGTCGCGCGCACCTCGGCGATCTTCGCCTTGCCGTGGACGGTGTCGGTGACGATGCCCGCCTGCGAGCCGGTGAGCGAGATCGCCTCGTGACCCAGGTCGTGGACGGCCATCGCGCAGAGCGCGTTCGAGATCCGCTCGCCGACCGAAACGAGCATGTCGTACTCGCGCGGGTGCGGGACGGGCGAGATCTCGTGCGCCAGCCGGATCAGCTCGTCGGTCGTGCCGCCCATCGCCGAGAGGACTCCGACGACGCGCCGCCCTTCCTCGTGCGCGCGCACGAGCCTCCGCGCCACGTTCTTGATCCTTTCGACGTCGCCGACCGAGGTTCCGCCGAACTTCATCACCACGAGATCGGGGCGGCCCGCAGCCGCGTCTGCTGCGATCTCGGGGAGCGATTCGTACTGCGCGGTCGTCACGGGCTACATTTCCCGGCGTCCGGCGAGCGCGCGGCCGAGCGTGACCTCGTCCGCGTACTCGAGGTCGCCGCCGACCGGCAGCCCGCTCGCAAGGCGCGTCACCCGGACGCGGTCGCGGAGCCGGCTCGCGAGGTAGGACGCGGTGGCCTCTCCGGTCGCGTTCGGGTTCGTGGCGAGGACGACCTCGACGACGCCGTCGCTCTGGACGCGGTGCATGAGCTCGTCGATCCGCAGGTGCTCGGGCTCGACGCCGTCGAGTGGAGAGAGCGCGCCGCCGAGGACGTGGTAGAGGCCGCGAAACTCTGCAGTCCGTTCCAGCGAGACGAGGTCGACGGGCTGCTCCACGACGCAGATCGTCGTGCGGTCGCGCCGCGCGTCGAGGCAGATGCCGCAGAGCTCCTCCTCGGTCAGGTTCCCGCAGTCGCGGCAGAAGCGGACGCGTTCCTTGACCTCCTCGATCGCCCCCGCGAGCGCGAGGGCCTCCTCCTTCTGCGTCTGGAGGAGGTGGAACGCGAGCCGCTGCGCGGTGCGGCTGCCGATGCCCGGCAGGCGCGTCAGCTGCGCGACGAGGTTGTCGATGGAGGGGCTCAGCATGTGGCCTGAGGGTACTCGTCCGCTTCGGACAGGCCCTTGCTCTTGCCCGTCGCGACCGACCTGTGCGGGTGCGGCTCGTATCGGATATGCCGTCAGCAGGCGACCGGCGCATCCGGTCGCCTGAGCGAGCGGAGAGCGAAGCGAAGCGGGCTGAGCGGGCTAGTGAAAATCGAACGCCCAGCCCCAGATCACGACGCCGATCAGGGCCAGGACGATGATCGACCAGAGCCAGTTCGAGAAGATGTACCGGCCGCGAACGCTTCGCCGCGGCGGGGGCGTGCTCACTCTCCGAGCCCGGGAAGCCCGAGCCCGCCCAGGCCCATGTCTCCGAGCATCTGCTGGGCCTTCGCCTCGACGCCGGCGCGCGCCGAGCGCAACGCTTCGTTCACTCCGGCGAGCACGAGGTCGGCGAGCGCCTCGGGATCTCCCGGATCGATCGCGTCGACGGAGATCTCGATCGCGACGACCTCGCCGGCGCCGTTCGCGGTCACCTTCACGAGCCCGCCGCCCACGGACGACTGCGCGGTTTCGTGCCCCGCCTCGTCCTGCATCTTCTGCACCTGCTCCTGCATCTGCGCCGCCTGCTGCATGAGCCGTTCCATGTCGAAGGAGGACATTGTTAGCTGTCCCGCTCTTGCGCGTCGAACGTCTCCTTGAGGAGCTCGAGGATCCGCTCCTCGCCCGCCGGCTCGTCCTCTGCCACCGCGGGGCCCTCGCGCGGCTCGCCGAGCTCGAAGACGAGCTCGAGCCGACGGCCGGTGACGTCGTAGAGAGCGTCGGCGAGCAGGCCCGAGTTCTTCGGGTCGCGCGCGAGGTCGAGGTGGAACTGGGCGGTCGGCGGGAACTCGAGCGTGAGCGTGTCGCCGCTCAGCTCGGCGGGGTGCGCCTCGCGCAGGAGGGACGCTGTCGGGATGCCGCCGCGTTCCTCGACGGCCGGCAGGACGGTGCGCGTCCAGGCCTCCTCGAGCTGCGAGATGTCGAGCGCGGGGCCGCCGCCGGCGGGCACCGGGACCGGCTCGGGCTCCGGCTCCGGTTCGGGCGCGTCCACGGCTTCCGGGACCGCCGGCGCCGGCGCTGGAACCGGCGCCGCCGCGACAGGCGGCTCGCCTTGCTCGAGCCGCTCGAGCCGGAACGCGATCGACTCGCGCGAGAGGTCGCTGGCCGGCCGCGTGACCTTGACAAGCGCGAGCTCGAGCGGGAGGCGAGGGTCGCCGCCCTGGCGCATGTCGTCGACGGCCACCGCGAGCAGGTCCACCAACCGCAGCACCGTCGCTTCGCCGAGCTGGTTCGCCTGAGCCCGCAGCCGCTCGCGCGCCTCCTCGCTCGACGCGGCCGCCTCGGGCACGTCGCCGAGATGCTGGGCGAGCATGAGCTGGCGCAGGTGCTCGATCAGGTCGAGGACGAGCCGGCCGAGGTCGTGCCCGCGCTCGGACAGCTCCTCGACGTAGGTCAGCGCGCCGGCCGTGTCCTTGTCGATCACGAGGTCGCAGATCCGGAAGAGCGCCTCCTCCTCGACCGTCCCGAGCAGCTCGAGCACCGCCGGCACCGTGACCTGGTTCGCGGTTGCGGAGGAGAGCTGGTCGAGCATCGAGACCGCGTCGCGATAGGCGCCACGGCCGCTGCGGGCCACGAGCGCGAGCGCCTGGTCGGGCGCGTCGATCTGCTCGGCGTCCGCGATCTGGCGCAGGACCTTGACGAGATGCTGGAGGCTCGGCCGCTGGAAGACGAACGTCTGGCAGCGCGAGCGGACGGTTGGCAGCACCTTCGAGAGATCGGTCGTGCAGAAGACGAAGACGAGGTGCGGTGGCGGCTCCTCGATCAGCTTGAGCAGCGCGTTCCAGGCGGCATCCGTGAGCTGGTGCGCCTCGTCGAGGATGTAGACCTTGTAGCGGCCCTCGACCGGCTGGAGGATGACGCGGTCCCGGATCTCGCGGATGTCGTCGATGCCGCGCTGCGACGCTGCATCCATCTCGATCACGTCGAGGGACGTGCCCGCGGCGATCGCGCGGCACGCGTGGCAGGTGCCGTCGGGCGTCGTCGTCGGTCCCTGCGCGCAGTTCAGACACTTGGCGAGGATGCGCGCCATCGAGGTCTTGCCGGTGCCGCGCGGGCCGGCGAAGAGGTACGCCTGACGCACCGCGTCCCCGCCGATCGCGTTCGACAGCGTCCGGACGACCGCCTCCTGCCCCACGACCTCCGCGAAGCTCTGGGGACGGTACTTCCGGTAAAGAGCGGCCACGGGTCGATTCAAGCAGAGGGCCAGACCGAACGCACACGTGGGAGGAACTACTTAGCGCTGCTTCCTCCCGGATCTGACGCGGTTCGCAGGCTCCCACTGCACGGGGCCTGGCCCGACGGCCAGTGTAGCCTCGGGCTTTGATGCCGGATGACGCCCGCCACGCGCTCCTGACGAGGTTCTTCGACCACGCGCCGACGTTCCCGCCGGCCGGCCTGCCGCCGGCGGAGGCCCTCGCCCAAGACCGCCGCGCGCGGCAGAGCGAGCACGCCTGGCTGCTCGGCCGCCTCGTCTGGCCTGCGGCGAAGCTCGCCGAGATTCCGCAGGACGAGCACCGAGCCCTGGCTCTGGTCGAGAGCGGGGGAGACAGGATGGAGGCGCAGGGCGAGGCGATCTACATCGAGGGTCGCCCACCCGAGTACGTCGCCGGCCTCGGGGCGCGGGCCAAGATCCGTTGCGGCGGCGAGCGCGTTCCGTCGGTCGAGGACCTCGCCGAGTTCGTCCGCGGCTGCCGGGACCGGGGCGTCGTCTTCAAGGCGACCGCCGGCCTCCACCACGCGTATCCGACGGAGGCGGGGGAGCACGGCTTCCTCAACCTCCTGGCGGCGGCGGTCTTCGGCAACGAGGAGGAAGCGCTCCGCGAGCCCTCGCCTGCGTTCGCGCTCGATGCCACGTCGTTCCGCTGGCGTGACCAGGAGGCGCTTCCGGGGCAACTTGCCGATGTGCGCGCTTCGCTCTTCCACTCGATCGGCACGTGCTCGTTCTTCGAGCCCGTCGAGGAACTCGAGGCCTTGGGGATCCTGTGAGCTTCGGCGCCGGTCCGAACGGACTGCTCTGGCGGGACGGGGAGGAGGCCGTCGACCTCTCCGGCCTCGGCGGTGTGTTCGCGCAGACGACGCTGAATCCGCTCATGGCGCAGGGCCGCGCGGCTTGGGAGAGCGCGATCACGTCCGCGCGGGCGCACGACGGCCCTCGTACGCCGCTCGCGGAGGCCGAGCTCGGGCTTCCGTTCGACGTCGCAGACTACGTCGACTTCTACTCGTCGCTCGAGCATGCGACGAACCTCGGGCGCATGTTCCGTCCGGACCAGGAGCCGCTGCTTCCGAACTGGCGCTGGCTCCCGGTCGCGTACCACGGCCGCGCGGGCAGTGTCGTCGTCAGCGGCACCGACGTCGTGCGGCCGCATGGACAGCGGAAGGCGCCGGACGAGGCTGCGCCGACCTTCGGTCCGACCCGGCGTCTCGACTTCGAGCTCGAGCTCGGCTTCGTGGTGGGCGTCCCGACGGAACTCGGCGACACCGTCCCCGCTGAGGCGTTCGCGGATCACGTCTTCGGCCTCGTCCTCGTCAACGACTGGAGCGCCCGCGACATCCAGGCGTGGGAGTACGTCCCGCTCGGCCCCAACCTCGGCAAGTCGTTCCAGACCTCGATCTCGGCCTGGGTGACGCCGCTGGCGCTGCTCGAGGAGGCGCGTGTCGAGGGGCCGTGGAAGGAGCCGCCACCGCTTCCTCATCTCCACGGCGGACGCGACTGGGGGCTCGACGTCGCGCTTGAGGTCGAGCTGAACGGCGAGACGATCTCCCGCGGAAACGCGAGGACGCTCTACTGGACGATGCCCCAGCAGCTCGCGCACGCGACCTCGAACGGAGCGCGGCTGCGCACCGGAGACCTGATGGCGTCGGGGACGATCTCCGGCGCCGAGCCGGGAACGGAGGGCTCGATGATCGAGCTGTTCCACGGCGAGCGGTTCCTCGCGGACGGCGACGAGCTCGTTCTCCGTGGACGAGCCGTGAACGGCGTCGAGCTCGGCGAGGTGCGCGGCCGCGTCCTGCCGGCCTGACTCCTACTCGGGCAACGGCCCCGGTGGCATTGTTAGCGGCGGCTTGCCGGCAGCCGCTCCCGGCCGACGAGCTCCGCGACGCGTCGGGTCAGCTCGGCGTCGGCGAGGCCTCGCAGCGCGAGCGTCGTGCGCCGACGCAGGATGTCCTCGGAGTTGCGTGCCCACTCCCGCTTGGCGGCGTAGACCGCCTGGGCCACGATGTCGGGCGCGTCCGGGGTCAGCGGCTCGAGCAGTGTCGGGTCGCTGGTCGCGGGCTCGAGCACCTCGGGAGCCAGCGAGCCGTAGAGGCCGAGCAGGTGGGAGCGCAACGCCGGGCCGACCTCGACGGGGAGGGTGACGCGGTCGAGCCCGGCTGCCCCGGGAAGCGGCCAGGGCCGACGGTCGACGCGGTGCAGGCCGAGATCGGCGCGCAGACGCTCGAGGGTGTCCAGCGCGATTCGGCGGTACGTGGTCAGCTTGCCCCCCGCGACTGTCAGCAGGCCGCTCTCGTCTCGGAGGTACACGGTCTCGCGTCGCGCGCGGGTCGTCTCGCGTCCGCTTTGCGGCAGCACGCGCAGCCCCGCGAAAACGGCACGGACCCGCTCGCGGCGGACGACGGGTTCGTCGAGCGCGCCTGCTGCCTCCGCGAGCACGTTCTCGACGTCGGCCTCACCTGCGACGACCGCGTCGGGCCCGCCTTCGTGCAGCGTGTCGGTGGTGCCGAGGAGCAGCATCCCCTCCCACGGGACGGCGAAGCTCACCCGCACCTTGTCGTGCGGGATCGTGAGTGCAGCCGACCACGACGCGTCCACAGAGACCAGTGCATGCACCCCTTTGCTCAGGCGGATCGACGGCTCCACGCCGGCGTTCGCGAGCCGGCGAACCTCGTCGACCCACGGCCCGGCGGCGTTGACGACCGTCCTCGCCGACACTGCGATGGCCTCGCCGTCGGCGACCACCTCGGCGCCCCTGACGCGACCGCCGACGAGCCGCAGCGCCGACACCGCGGCGCCGTTGACGACGGTCGCGCCGGCTTCCGCCGCCGCCCGGACGTTGGCGAGCGTGAGCCGGCTGTCGTTGGTGACGCAGTCGACGTAGAGGCCGCAACGGCGCAGACCGGCCGACCGCAGATCCGGCACCATGCGCCGCGCTCGCTCCGCCGAGACGAGCCCGTTCAGGCGCGCGCGGGCGAGCGTCGAGTAGAGCGCGATCCCGGCCTGGACGACGGCAGGGCGGTACGGGCCGGAGTCGTAGAGCGGGAGCAGGAACGGCATGGGCCGGACGAGGTGCGGCGCGACGCGAGTCATGAGAAGGCGGCGCTCCTCGTGTGCTTCCCGCACGAGCCCCACGTCGCCGAGGCGTAGGTAGCGCAGCCCGCCGTGGACGAGCTTCGACGAGGCGCTCGAGGTCTCCCCACCGAAGTCGCCGCGTTCGACGAGGGCGACCGCGAGCCCGTGGCGGGCTGCGACCGCGGCGATGCCGGCGCCGATGATCCCGCCGCCCACTACCAGCAGATCGAAGTCTCGACTGGCGAGCTCTTCGAGCGCACGGGCGCGTCCGCTCACGTCCATCGGCCCACGGCCCACGAGCCTAGCGTCCACGGCCAACGAGCTTCGCCGCGTGGTTGCGAACGCGTGAACAACCCTTGCAAGACAGTCGCGAAAGTGTGATCGTTGCCGGGTCAGACCGGGTCGTTCGAACCACTGCAATCACCAGGAGGGTGTCGTGAAAGTTCGTCTGTCCAAGCGTGCTGCGCTACTCGCTGCAGCCGCGCTCGTCGCAACCGGGGCGCTCGCAACCGCGGCGCTGGCGGCCAACGCGTCGTCGAAGTCGTTCAACTGGTCGACCGCCAAGTCCGCCAAGGCCGGCGGTGGCATGAAGGCACTCGTCAAGGCGGCGAAGAAGGAAGGCACGCTGAACGTGATCGCGCTGCCGACCAACTGGGCCAACTACGGCGTCATGTTGAACACGTTCCACCGGATCTACGGCATCAAGATTCACAGCGACAACCCGAGCGGCTCGAGCGCCCAGGAGATCCAGGCGATCAAGAGCTTGAAGGGTCGCTCATCCGCACCGGACGTCGTCGACGTCGGCGGCCCGTTCGCGTCCGCCGGCGCCAGCCAGGGACTGCTCGCGCCGTACAAGGTCACGACCTGGAAGAACATCCCGAAGAACCAGAAGGCCTCGAACGGCATGTACTACCAGGACTACGGCGGATTCATCTCGTTCGGTTGCAACATGAACCTCCTCGGGGCGACTCCGTGCCCGACCTCGTGGTCGGCGCTGAAGTCGTCCAAGTACAAGAACGACGTCGCCCTCAACGGCAGCCCGCTGTCGGCGAATGCGGCACTGTCGGCGGTCTGGGCCGCGGCCGTCAACAACGGCGGCTCCTCCAAGAACATCGCCCCCGGCGTGGACTTCTTCAAGGCGCTCATGAGCTCGGGGAACTTCAACTCGACCGATTGCAACGCGGCCTCGGTGATCGCGACCTCGTGCCCGATCACGATCAACTGGGACTACCTGAACACGGCCGGCGCCTGGGGGCTGACCGGCAGCACGCATTGGAAGGTCATCGACCCGAAGGGCATCCCGTTCGGCGGCTTCTATGACCAGGCCGTGAGCAAGTACGCTCCGCATCCTGCCGCCGCTCGCCTCTGGGAGGAGTTCCTCTATTCGGTGAAGGGTCAGAACATCTGGCTCAAGGGTGGTGCTCGCCCCGTGGAGCTCGCCGCGATGGTCGCGGCCGGCACGGCGAACAAGGCGGCGTACAAGGCCCTGCCGAAGGTCACGAACCTCTCCAAGGCCGTCGTTCCGACCACGGCGCAGTCGACAACTGCAAGCGCGTACGTCACCAGCAACTGGCCGTAAGCGATCGCAACACAGGACGTAGCCTTCGTAGCAACCTCCGATCCCGCGGCGCCCCGGCGCCGCGGGATCGGGCGTCGCGTCGGGTCGAGCCTCGGAGGCTGGGCCGGCATCGTCCCCTTCGCGGCCTACGTGATCGTGTTCCTCGGGATCCCGCTGTACGTGGTGATCCACGGGTCGCTGACGACCGAGAGCAACCAGTTCACGTTCGACAACTTCAAGCAGACCTGGAATTCGCAGGGCTACAGGACCGCGTTCGAGAACAGCCTGACCCTGTCCGTCTGGACGTCTCTCGTCGGCGCGCTCTTCGGGACCTGGCTCGCGGCGGCGGTCGTCACGGCGAGACCCGGAGGCTTGCTCCACCGAATCGTCCAGAGTGGCTCGGGCGTACTCGCCTACTTCGCCGGCGTGCCCCTGGCATTCGCCTTCATCGCCGCGCTCGGCCTCCAGGGCGTCGTCACGGTGCTGCTCAAACACTTCGGGATCGACCTGTACGCCCACGGATTCACGATCTCCTCGATGACGGGCGTCGGGCTCTGTTACGTGTACTTCCAGATCCCCTTGATGGTGATCCTGATCACCCCCGCGCTCGAGGGTCTCCGCTCGGAGTGGCAGGATGCCGCGCTGAGCCTGGGCGCGAGCAGGCTCGGCTATCTGCGCCACGTGGCAGTTCCGGTGCTGTTCCCATCCTTCGTCGGCGCCACGCTGATCTTGTTCGGCAACGCCTTCTCCGCCTATGCGACCGCACTGGCGCTCGTCGGGAGCACGCTCTCGATCGTTCCGGCGCAGATCGACAATGCGCTCAACGGCAACGTGCTCGTCGGCGCCGACCGCGCCGGGCTCACGCTCGGCACGGAGATGATCATCGTCGTCCTGATCGTCATGGTCGGCTACTGGCTCGTCCAGCGCCGTGCCCGGAGGTGGCTGCGATGACCGTGTCCGGCTCGATGGGTCCCCTCGGCCAGGCCGAACTCGTGGGCGAGATGATCGCCGGTCCTCCGCCTGCGTCGAGGTTCGGGTGGCGGCGCGGACGGCCGCGAATCTGGCGGGTGACGATCTTCGTGCTCGCCGCGATCTTCTTCCTCGGCCCGCTGGCGGCCGCCTTCAAGTACAGCCTGCAGCAGGACAAGGGCGGCTACGGGTTCGCGAACTACGGCGAGATCTTCAACAACACGGCGGTCCGGTCGCCGCTCGTGACGTCGCTGGAGATTGCCGTGATCAGCGCCGCGATCGTGATCCTCCTCGTCCTGCCGACGGTCGTCTGGGTGAGGCTGAAGAAGCCCAAGGCGACGGCAGTCATGGAGCTCACCACGCTGCTGCCGATCGTGGTCCCGCCGGTGGTGATGGCCGCCGGCCTGGAGCAGTTGGAGCTCAACGCGCCGCAGTGGATGATCAAGTACGTGTTCGATCATGCGCAATCCGGGTTGATTCCCTTCTACGTGGTGCTGGCGATGCCGTTCACGTACCGCGCGATCGACACCGGCGTGCGCGCGATCGACCTCCACACGCTGGTCGATGCCTCGCGCAACCTCGGCGCCTCATGGCCGGCCACGCTCGTGCGGGTCGTACTACCCAACGTGCAGACCGCGGTTCTGGGAGCGATGTTCCTGACGATCGCCTTGTGTCTCGGAGAGGTTGTGATCGCGACTCTTCTGCTGTACAACACCTTCCCGGTTGAGATGGTCGTCCTGTACCACCAAGCCCAGGTCGGCGCATCGGTCGCGCTCTCGATGATCACGCTCGGGTTCACGTTCCTGCTTCTCTTCGGCCTGTCGTTCCTCGCGCAGCGCCGTCGCGTCGGCGGCAGGGTTGGACTCCTCTCATGATCAAATTCGAAGGCGTCCAACGCTTTTTCCCCGGTGTCACGGCGCTCGCGGGCCTCGACCTCGAGATCGAGAAGGGCGAGCTGATCGCGCTGCTCGGCCCTTCCGGCTGCGGCAAGACGACGGCGCTGAGGATCCTCGGCGGATTCGACCGTCCCGACGCCGGCAGAGTGCTCGTCGACGACCGCGACGTCACCAACGTGCCGCCGAACAAGCGCGACATGGGGATGGTCTTCCAGGCGTACAGCCTGTTCCCCAACATGGACGTTCGTACCAACGTCGCCTTCGGCTTGCGGATGCGGCGCCAGGACAAGGCAACGCGCCACAAGAGCGCCGACGAGCTGCTGGCGCTGGTCGGGCTCACGGAGACCGCTCACCGCTACCCGTACCAGCTGTCCGGCGGGCAGCAGCAGCGCGTTGCGATCGCCCGGGCGCTCGCGATCGAGCCGACGGTCCTGCTGCTCGACGAGCCGCTGTCGGCGCTCGACGCGCTCGTCCGCACCCAGCTGCGAGCCGAGATCCGCAGCCTGCAGCAGCGGCTCGGGATCACGACCCTGTTCGTCACCCACGATCAATCCGAGGCCCTGTCGATCGCGGATCGCGTCGGCGTCATGCGCTCCGGCCGCCTGGAGCAGCTCGACACGCCGGAGAACGTCTACCGCCGTCCGGCCACGCAGTTCGTGGCCGAGTTCGTCGGCGCGATGAACCGGCTGCCCGGTCGCATGGGAGACAACAACGAGGTGCAGGTGCTCGGCCAGCGCCTCACGGTCCTGAACCCCAACGGCCAGCGGCCCGGCGAGGAGGTCGACGCACTGCTGCGTCCCGAGGCGCTCGAGATCGTGCCCGATTCGGCTGGGGGCGGCAAGGTCACCGACCGCACGTTCCTCGGATCCGCCGTACGGCTCGAGGTGACGCTGGACACCGGTCAGAAGGTGCTCGTCGAATCGTCCAGCCTCAGCGCTCGCGTCAGTCTCGGGGATCGAATCGCGATGCGCATCCTCGCCGACTCCGTGGTCGTCGCGCACGAGCCCGCACTGGCAGCGCACTGACGAGTCCCTGCGTCGTCGCGCATCGCGGCGCCTGGGGCGCCGGTGTCCCGGAGAACTCGCTCGCCGCCTTCGAGCGCGCGATCGCCCTCGGGGCGGACGGGATCGAGCTCGACGTGCGGCGCACGCGCGACCGCGAGCTGGTCCTCTTCCATGACGCGGAGCTCGCGGGAGCGCCGGTGGCGACTCTGACCCGCTCGGAGATCGAGGACCGCGCGGGAGTGCTGCCGCCGCTGCTGGACGAGGCGTTGGAGCTCGCGCGCGGCAGGATCGCGCTGGACGTGGAGCTCAAGGAGGACGGGTACGTGGACGAGCTCGCGGATTTGCTCTCCGGCTTCGCGGCGGGCGGCGGAGATCTGATCGTCACCTCGTTCGTCGACCACGTGCTCGCGCAGCTGTCGGAGCTCACGCCGCAGCTCGTCCGGGGGCTCATCGTCTCGGGCTCCGCCGAGCTGGCCCCGGCGCGTGCGCATGCGTGCGGCGCGACCGTCGTCCTACCGGACGTGGAGCTCGTCGACGATGCCTCGCTCGCCGAGCTCTCGGGGGCGGGCCTGACCGTGATCGTCTGGGACTTCATGGCGTCCGAGCACGCAGCTCTGCTGTCCGACGAGCGGATCGGCGGAGTGATCAGCGACGACGTGCCGGGCGCGCTCGCCGCCCGGGCGGCGAGTCGTCCCCGGTCGTGATGGAGGCGGTTACCGTTGGTCTATGAGTCACCTGCGCGCTCTCGACGGCACCGTCCTGTGCGAGCACAGGGAGCAGCTCGACCACTCCCACGACCATGACAACGACCATTCGCACGGGCTCGTTGATCGTTCGATCCTCCGCTCGCGGGCCGGAGTCGAGGCGGTTGCGCTCAGCCTGCTGATCCTCGCCCTGACGGCCGGGGTGCAGGTCGTCATCTTTACCTTCTCGAACTCGGTAGCGCTCCTGGCGGATCTGATCCACAACGTCGGCGACGCGCTCACCGCGGTGCCGCTCGGCATCGCTTTCTTCCTGCGCAGCGCCCGAGGCGAGAAGATCGGCGGTCTCGGGGTCGTGCTTGCGATCTTCGTCTCCGCCTGCGTCGCTCTCTACGAGACGGTGCAGCGCTTCATCCATCCGCAGCACCTGACGCACCTCGGCGTTCTCGCAGCCGCTGGAGTGGTCGGCTTCCTCGGGAACGAGCTGGCCGCTCACGTGCGCCTCTCGGCCGGGCGGCGGCTCGCCTCGGCGGCGCTGGTCGCCGACGGGCGTCACGCGCGGCTGGATGGCTTCGTCTCCCTCGGCGTCGTCGCGTCGGCGATCTTCGTCGCGCTCGACGCTCGGATCGCCGACCCGATCATCGGGCTTGTCATCACGCTTACGATCCTCCGCATCACCTGGCAGGCCTGGCATGAGGTCCGGCACGCCGAAATCGACCTCGAGCACGTGGATCATGTCCATG
>Ga0070730_10002779_pt1 | contig 15883 bp, 10 predicted proteins | sample Coa_R1_3_FD_66447 | JGI IMG/M metagenome (GOLD analysis project Ga0070730, IMG submission 66447) | Surface soil microbial communities from Centralia Pennsylvania, which are recovering from an underground coalmine fire - Coalmine... | ecosystem: Environmental > Terrestrial > Soil > Unclassified ...
CCGCTGTGCATCGGGCGCATTGGCGAGAGCTGGATCATCGCCTCCGAATCCTGCGCACTGGACCGCACAGGCGCCACCTTTGTCCGCAAAGTTGAGCCAGGCGAACTTATCACCGTTGATGAGCACGGCATGCACTCTGAGATGCTTGTCCATCTGCCACGCCACTCGCTCTGCGTCTTTGAGTATATCTATTTCTCAGATGCCACCACCCAACTCAATGGGCGCTATACGTATTTAGTACGCGAGGCGCTGGGAAGAGAGTTGGCTCGCGAACATCCCGTCGAAGCCGATATGGTCGTCCCGGTGCCCGATTCCTCGATCCCGTCCGCGCTGGGTTATGCTGCCGAATCGGGTATTCCCTACGGACAGGCTATCATCAAAAACCGCTACAGCGACCGCACATTTATTAAACCCGACCAGCGCCTGCGGCAGTTAGAGGTGGACCTGAAGTTTAACCTGGTACAGCCCAAGATCGTAGGAGCGCGCCTGATCATCGTCGATGACTCGATTGTGCGCGGCAATACTGTCAAACGGCTGGTTTCGGCGCTCCGTCATCGCGGCGTGAAAGAGATTCACCTGCGCATATCGTCGCCGCCGCTGCGCAACCCCTGCTACTTCGGCATCGACATCCCACAGGATGAAGAGCTGATCGCTGCGGGGCGCACCATCCAGGAGGTCGCGGACTACATTGGAGTGGACAGCCTGGGCTATCTCAGCATACCTGGCCTGGGACGGGCCATCAACGCAGCCGGGGAAACACAACGTGAGATGGATGATGAAACCGCCCACCAGACGCTCCACAGCGAGTTCTGTTATGGCTGCATGGAGAAGCGAGGGTGGCCCTTCGATCCCATCACGGAAGCACAAAGCCCGCTGAAACCCATCCAGATTCTATCGCGTGACGCAGCTATGAGGGGACAATAAGAGATATGTCGAGAGGTACACCATGCGCGTACTTATAATTGGTTCAGGTGCACGCGAGCATGCCCTGGCCTGGAAACTGGAACAGAGTCCACGCGTCAGCAAGCTCTATGCCGCGCCGGGCAATCCTGGCATGGTCAGGCACGCTGAATGCCTGCCACTCAAAGTGAGCCAGCACAACGAACTGGCGGATTTCGCCGAACGTGCCGCGATCGACCTCACCGTCGTTGGGCCAGAGGTTCCGCTAATTGATGGGATCGTCGATCTCTTTCGGAGCCGCGGCCTGCCCATCTTCGGGCCAGATAAGGCCGGGGCCGCACTGGAGGGCAGCAAAGCCTTCGCCAAAGAAGTCATGACCGAGGCCGGCATTCCCACCGCCCAGCACCGCACTTTTACCAACTATAGTGAGGCCTCTGCTTATCTGGAGCAGCACGGCGCGCCAGCGGTCGTCAAAGCCGATGGCAACGCGCTTGGGAAGGGGGCAATTGTAGCGCTGGACATGAGCACCGCCAGGGACGCCCTCAAGCAGATGATGGTCGACCGCGTCTTTGGTCCCGCCGGAGACGTAGTCGTCATCGAGGATTATTTACAGGGCGACGAGATCGGTATCACCGCCATCTGCAACGGCACGCATTATTTGCCGCTGACCACGACGCAGGACCATAAACGCGCCCTTGACAACGATCAGGGCCTCAATACAGGCGGCATGGGCGTCTTCACCCCCCTGCCCTTTGTCGATCAGGAGACGGAGACGCTGATCTATCGCAGCATCGTGGCCGCGACCCTGCAAGCACTCAAAGCACGCGGCATCACCTTTACCGGCGTACTCTACTCCAATATTATGCTCACCGAGCGTGGCCCGATGGTCATCGAGCACAATACGCGTTTCGGCGACCCTGAGGCACAGGCCTTGATGCTGCTGATGCACGAAGATGTGATGAACGTGCTGGATTTCGCGAAAACGCTGCCGGTGAAACGCGACGGCATGTGGCATCCCGGCTACGCCATCAGTCTCAGCCTGGCATCGGGCGGCTATCCAGGCACATATCGCAGCGGCTTCCCCATCACAGGTATAGAGGAGACCAACAGGATGGAGAACGTCCAGGTGTTTCATGCCGGAACAGCGCTCAAAGACGGGCAATTGGTCACGGCTGGCGGACGCGTCCTCAGTGTGGTGGCACGTGGAGCGACGCTGCCTGAGGCCGTAGCGCGCGTGTATGAGGCTGCAAGACTTATTTCGTTTGAAGGCATGCACTATCGGAAAGATATCGCCCACAGAGGATTACGAGATATCGAAGGGAGGATTATATGACACCACAAGTTGTGCTTATCATGGGCAGCAAGAGCGACCTCGCTCACGCCCAGGCAGTCGTCAAGACGCTCAAAACGCTGGAGATCAGCTACGAGATGCGCGTCTGCTCGGCCCACAAAGCCACCACGCGCCTGCTAGAGATCCTCAAGGAGTACGAGCAACACACCGGACCACTGGTCTACGTCACCATCGCGGGCCGCTCCAACGCGCTCTCAGCCGTCATCGACGCCAATACGCGCTATCCGGTGATTGCCTGCCCGCCCTATAGCGATCGCTTCGGCGGCGCGGACATCTTCTCCTCGCTACGCCTGCCATCTGGCATTGCCACACCTACCATCCTGGAGCCTGAGGGAGCCGCCTTGTTGGCGGCAAAAATCCTGGCCCTCTCCAATGAGCAGTTGCGCAAGCGCATCGAGACCTATAAGCAACGTCTCGTGAGCGAGCTGGCCCAGGCTGATCAAGAGGTACTGCAGGGATGAGCAGCCAACCATCGGATCGAGGAGGGGGATTGCCACCAGAACAAACGAGGGCTGGACATCCTGTGGGGATGCCTGGCGATACATCCGCAAGGGATGACCTGGCGCCTTTAGGTGATCCTTTAGGGCGGCCCCCGGTCCCTACACGTCTGGCAGTGCTCATTTCTGGCAGCGGCAGTAATCTGCAGGCGCTTATCGATGCTATCGAGGGACAGCAACTCCCGGATGCAGAGATCGCCCTGGTCATTAGTAGCCGGGCCGAAGCCTATGGCCTGCAAAGAGCACTCACCCACAAGCTGCCCGCCATCCACTTGCCCTGGATCAGACGCAGCCAGCAGGCGGAGGCTGAAGCAAAGATCGTGGCGCTGCTGGACCTGTTCCAGATCGACTTGATCGTGCTGGCCGGCTGGATGCGCATTTTCTCGTCTGACTTTATGGCTCGCTACCCCCAGCGCATCATCAATCTGCATCCCGCGCTCCTTCCCAGCGACGGAGGCGAGACCTATACCACCAGTTCAGGTGAGCCTATTCCGGCCCTGCGAGGTCTCCACGTGGTCGAGCGCGCCCTCCAGGAGGGGTTGAAGGTGACCGGCAGCACCGTCCACTATGTTGTGCCAGAGGTAGACGCCGGGCCCGTTATCTGCCAGGCCGAAATCAGCATCGAGCCTGGCGACACCCCTGAGACACTACATGAGCGATTGAAGACACTGGAGCACAGGCTAATTGTAGAAGCTGTGCGGGAATATAACAAGCAAATACGGTGAGGGAATAGCCTGGCTATGCCCTCACTATGCATCATTTGCCGCTTTTCACGATCTCCTGGCCTGAACTTTTACTGCTCTTCAGAGAGGACGAAAAGCTCCCCATCTTCTGCTGCAAACTCCTGATAATCACATTGGGAGCGAGTCCAAAGATCGCGGACGCCAGAAGCGCGTAGGGATCATCCAGGCGGAAAACGCTCTGCAAACTGGCAGGAGGCAGAACTTCCTGGCTCAGCGAGTTCCCGGCCAGCAGAGCACTGAAGACAAGAGATGTTATCAGCACCCCACCAACGCCGGCCAGACCAGATACTAAGAGATTCACCACCCACTGTGTCAAAGAGAGATTATAGTCATCGATCGTAGTTGTGCCTGCCAGTTCGCTGTATAATCGGCCAAACAGGCCGGCCATCGCACCAGCCATGTAGTAGATGATCGCCGCCAGGATATGGGACGACCCTGCGGTCAGAATCGCTATACACAGGACGGAATGGGTCACCAGGCCCATGAGCAAGATCGCGACCAGCAGATGATTGCGAGTGCGTACAATCCCCTCCCAGAGAGAGTCACGGAACTCGTTCAGCGTACGCCTGACTTCCCGCAAGGCGAGACGTGCCCTGGCTCGCATCTCAAGTGAAGGCGCCACGGTCACCTGCTCCTCAGGCTCCTCGTGCGTATCCTCAAAATCGAGCTTTGTATTTTCCTCAATCTGTGTACTCAGATCAGACTGGTTGATGGCCTGCCCCAATTTCCGTAGCGCATCACGATGTCCCATCGTTGCCTGCATTAATTTATTTAGCAGTTCCTCGTGGCCCTCCAGAGGCTGTTTCTTACTGAAATAGATCATCGCCAGAGGATCGAGGTCCTTAACGGCCTGAGTCAACTTCGCCAGCAAATCATCGCGATTCGCTATACGCGAATGCTGGATACAGGCCTTATCATGCATGGCTCCCCGAATCATGAGATCGGGGGATACCACCTCGATCAGCGCCTCCTCCGCGCGATGGACCAGACTCCAGGCGTTGACATATCCGATACCCAATACCCATGCCAGACCCGAACAGGAATGATACAGGCTTTTCCAGGCCGCGCTATAAGCGATATGTGCTTCTCTGACAGCGATGAGTTGGCTGGCGCTGGCACAACTCATATCCAGGCCAACCGCCTTGAGCATTTCTTCGTCTGTCATAGGAGCAGGATGGCCATCAGGCCCTTCCTTTAGGCCCAGACGGGCTTTCAGCTCCTGCATGCGACCTGCAATCAGGCAATAGCTACGCTTGTTGGCTCCTTTAGCTGTAGCCAGAAAGCTGAGCAACGCTGAGAGCACCAGCCAGATGACCCAGGACAACAGCGCTCCATCCATCAGCGCAGACGCCGAAGGCTGGGACAGGTAGAAACCCAGCGTAATGGCCGAAGCCATAATCGGGAGAGCGACGCCTACAGCCACCAGCATAGCAGTATAAGCCTTTAGAGAGGGGGTAATCCATCTTATCAACTCGCGCACACGATTGGCAACACGAGCAATATCAGGGACTGGAGTTTGAGCAGGCCTGGGCGTGGCTACCGTATCGCGCGGCGTTTGTGGGGCCTGTGTTGTATGTAAAGCTTCAACATGTACGTCTGAATTATTTTCCATCATTCTACCACCTCATCTTCCTCATACGATTGCACTACAACAATCTTTTTAAACATCAGAACGTAAAAATCACCATATCTATAGTATAGAGGAAGAAAGGGGAAATTTTTGAATAATGAGAAGATAGTCTTGTTGACCCTGACTCATGCCCCTGGCACAGGTGGGATACTCTGAGCAAAATGGAAGAGATTTTTAGGATCATAGGCAGCTTTGACGCGTTGCAGTCGAGCAAGGTTGGCGCCATAATAGGCATGTTGCCAGTCCGATAGATCTGGATCGATATAGTTTTGATAGGCAAAGCCGCTGGCATAAGGACGCATCTGCTGCCATATGTCAGTTAGCCAGGCGCGATTGGTAGCTACAATAGTGGCGGGGTCGCTGGCATTCCAATTAGCAGTATACTGGGCGGAGAACAGCGCATCGCGATGCACGAAGGCAGTCGCGTCGGCGGCCACCCGATTGATCGCGCCACCTTGCGCATCGAGTCCGATACCACCTTCGCCTAAAGTGGCGGTGGCCTGGCGACGCGTAATCTCGCTTACCAGGATGTTGATACCCTGACGCGACAGTGGGGTGATAAAGTAATCGGATTTAGCGCCGTATGCCACCCGCTGCAGTTGTCCCTGCGGGTCCTGTGAGGGCAGGTGACATGCGCCCAGATTCTTGCAGCCAGCCTCGTAGAGCATAGCATCAAGCAGACCAGAGCTCCAGGCATAGCGACTCGCAGGCGCGACGCCGATCCGGCTGGTCAGCTGTTGCACTAAGGAATTGAGGGGAGCGACATCGCCAACATAGACCCCACCTACGTGCACCACCGGATCAGAGCGCTTATCGCTGGTGGCCAGTAGCAGGCAATTGGACCACAGCTCGTCTGGGGCCTGAGGCGCCCAGGCTTGCCAGGCCTCAACCACATCCGCCGCGTTGCTCGCCGTCCAGGGCCAGCTCAGCGAGAAGAGAGAGAGAGAAGTGACTGGATGGGCCTGAAAAGTTAAAGAAGTAACAACTCCGAAGTTGCCACCCCCACCGCCACGCAAGGCCCAGAAGAGATCAGGATCGTGGTTAGCATCGCAGGTCAGCACCCGACCATCGGCCACCACTACCTGTGCTGCGAGCAGGTTATCACTGGTCAGGCCAAACTTGCGGCCCAGCACGCCAATCCCACCTCCCAGCGTCTGGCCAGCGATCCCAACGCTCGGGCATGAACCAGCAGGCAGCGCCAGATTATGCTGCGCGAGGGCAGCATAGACATCTATCAATCTTGCCCCAGCCCCTATAGTAGCGGTCCCGGTCTCTCCATTTACCGTTACTGCACTCATACGAGTCACATCCAATACCAGGCCGGTCGTAGTAGAATAGCCAGCGTAAGAGTGGCCGCCTGCACGAGGCGTGAATAGCAGGTTGAAGCGGCGCGCAAAGGCAAGGGCAGCCTGGACATCAGCGGGTGAGGCGCAATAAGCGATCGCCGCAGGTTGCACAGCATCGAAGCGCGGATCGAAGAGTTGCAATGCCGTCGAGTATTGCGGGCTACCTGGGAGGACCAGCGTCCCCTGCAAACTTCTGGCCAGTTCCGACCAGTCAGCACGACCAGGAGTGGGGGATGGTAGCCTGGTGGACTGAGCTGTCGGTGTCGCATTGGCCGAAGCTGACGATCCCTGGCAGGCCGCTAACAGGCCCGGCAGCGCCCCGGCAGCACAAAGTGCGAGGAAATCCCTGCGGTCTATCTGTTCTGGCATCTTCATCATGAACTTTCTAGAGCAAAAGGAGGAAATGTTTTGTATATGGATGAGGTAATGGTCTGGCAGACCATTACCTCATCCATATACAGAGTGCTACGATGTAGCCTGAAAAGGAGTCAGGAGAGTTTGCAGCCAGGCTTTGGCATCGCGCACCTCCGCGTGACTCACCTCATGACCGCCACTATACCAGTGAGCGGCGACCTCCGCACCAGATTGCTGAAGCAGCGCAACCAGGCGTTCAGTCTCGCTCGCGAGCACAATCGGATCATGACGTCCCGCGCTGATGAAGACCGGCGTTTTTGAGAGATCGGGCAAAGTCTGCGGCACAAAGGGCACCATTGGATGGAAGAGGAGCGAGGCAGAGAGTACACCAGGATGATCCAATAGCATACTGGCAGCGATATTGGCCCCATTAGAGTAGCCGACCGCGATCACCTGTGCGGGATCAAATTTGTAAGCAACGCTGGCAGCAGCAATCAAGTCGGCCAGTTCGTGCGTACGCAACTTCAGGTCAGGCAGATCAAAAACGCCCTCAGCCAGGCGACGGAAGAAGCGCGGCATACCATTCTCCAACACCTTCCCACGTGGACTGAGTATCGCCAGTCCCGGAGCCAGCATCCGGCCAAGGTCAAGCAAAGAGTTCTCATCGCCGCCGGTGCCATGCAAGAGCAGCAGAGTAGGTGATGATGCCGTTCGCCCTGGTGCGGCATGAAGAAAATTGAGAATAAATCCATTCAGTTCATGCTTTACAATCTCCATATGTCCAACCTTCCTGTCCTACTACCGGACTATATGCCGGGCAAGCTGCATTACATGCCCTATCTCCACGCCTGGTTGGTTCTCCATCGAACAGAACCCATCTCCATTATAACACTGCGCACATCTCTCTATGCCATCTTTGAAGGTGGCATAGAGAGATGTGCGCAGTGTTATCATATTTGCTAGCACTACCTCAATCACAGCAGTCTATACGCGGAAACGCCTCTATTGAGAGGAATGGATCAGCGTTTCCGCCTGTATTGTTCTGGTGTCTGCCCTTCAGCAAAGCCTTCGTTCACGAGGCCACGCCTGACCAAATATTGGAGGAACGCTAATTGCTGTTCCTGAGTAGGGGCTGGTGGTGGAGATTCACCTCTCGATGTGATGCCTTCTGTGAAGGGTAAAGAAGTGAGGGAAGTATTCGCATTTTCCTCTGCTGCAGGCGACTTCTGTTGTGTGATGCGATCAGATCGTTCATCAATAGTTGACCGGCTCGTCTCCGGATTCTTCTCCTCTCGTCCCTGCTCGACAACTACAGACGCCATACCCGGTTGCGGCATTGAGCCATTTGCCTGCCACAACGGGCCCTGTCCCTGGTTTACGTTGCTTACAACCTGTGGATAGCCACCCTCTGGTGAATGCTTCCAGGGCCACCATGAAAACAGTTTGTACAGCCAACGTTTGATCGCTTGCGTACCCATCGTATTTTCTGCCCTCATAAACTTCTGGTGAGGAGTAATTGGTAGACGCACTATGTAACAGCGTTTCAGGTAGCGCTATACTGCTATAAAAGAAACACCACAAACCATCAAGGAGGAATATAGAAACATAGTAGCATATCTACTGATACACGTCAAACAACCAGGTTTCGCTTCACTTCGCCGGACTCTGATCACGATGCATCTCAGGCGTCCTGATGGGGTTACCCCTCCCCGGACTTCTCTCTTATTGACCGCTTGTCTTGCGGCTCTTTTCGCCTGATTTTGCCATCGATTGGTACAACAGTGGTCTACAGAGTGGTCTACAAGCTCATCCAGAAGTGGTCTACAGAAAAATCCTGCAAAGGCCCTACTCATTCTATATTGCTCGTCTGGCTGTGGTAAGAACGCATATGTCACAAGGAGATCTACTGGTTGATTAGCTACCACCTCGTGTGGCTCGTCCAAGTTGAGTGGCCTGGCATTGTTGGGTAGGTCGTGGAGCGGGGCCCTTTCACTCAATCCACTTGCAGGCTCGTGGGTCACTTCTTCTGGATTATCATGGTTTTTAAGGGTAAGAACAGTAAATCCATAGAGTCCAGATTGTGCTTAATCAGCTCACTCCCCTGGCCTCGGTTTTACTCGCCCCTTTGCAAGAGCTTTTCGCTCCCGAGCATGTGAGCATTTCTTTGGGCAAAACTTAGGTCAGAGCAAGCCATATATTCAATTCAACATCCTTTCCCTACTCCACAAGAGGGAGGGAAAATTGGTAGCGTCCCTTGTACCTGATTCAATTATCGTTAAGCTCGGGTGCCCGTGCTGAAAGCATCTTTGTCGGTCAGCACAAGCCCCCAAGGGGGCGGCCCTATGAGGTGGATGGTACTGTAGAAAACGGCTCCCACCGTTAAGCCCCGCCTGGATTTAAGTTAGCGCACGAGGTATGGCCAGCCTGGACTACCATCTGATCTAACACATTCCCGAAGACGGCATGCTGGGCCACATACGTATTGACGCAAGTATAGTAATTCGTCAACGACGGTTGGAGCTGTGTCGTCGGGTTTTGCAGATTCGTATTTGGCACAGTAGGTTGTGTGTTCGGATTCGTCGTAGCGGTATTCGTTGTCGTCCCGGTATTAGTGGTAGTTCCCGTATTGGTTGTTGTCCCATTGTTATTTCCGGTATTTGTTCCGGTTGTTGTTCCTGTATTGTTCCCCGTGTTGGTTCCAGTTGTCGTCCCGGTATTAGTGGTGTTATTTCCGGTATTTGTTCCGGTTGTTGTTCCTGTATTGTTCCCCGTGTTATTTCCTGTGTTGGTTCCAGTTGTTGTTCCTGTATTGTTCCCTGTGTTGGTTCCAGTCGTCGTTCCTGTATTGTTCCCTGTGTTGGTTCCAGTCGTCGTCCCATTGGCATTATTGTTGGCATTATTAGCATTCTGGTTAGGAGTAGATGCAATATATTTTGCTACAACATTCACAGCGGGCACATTTGTCGTAGCGGTAACAGTCTGAGCTACCCCCATCACCTGGAACGCAACTGTATAGGTCCCACTCTGGATCATCGCCGCCTGCCCCTGGTTCTGAATGTTCTGGACCGTATTGGTAAGTGAGAACGGTTGTACCCCCAGCGTACACTGGGCGGTTGTGCTGGCCGCCGCCACACCCTGTAGCATGAGCGAGATGGTGACACTCGCGTTGGGGATATTGCAGATCAGATTTCCATAGACATCCACCTGGCCAATCTTCTGACCCGGAGTAATCGTAAATGAGTCGTTCCCTGGATGCTGCCCGGCGAACAGCGATGTGGCACCCTGCTGTAGCGTCGGTGCGAGCGGATAACTCGTCACAATATATTGTGTACTCACGCTGCCAAACGTACTGGTAGGGGTCACCTGTATACCAGTATTGACGGGATTTGCAGGATTCACCTGCGTGACCGGATTGGTAGCAGGTGGAGTAGTAAATAGCAACTGATAGGTTCCGGCGGGAAGCTGGGTGCCAGTTTTGATCTCCCAGGCGTGCGTGGCCTTGTCACAGGGCACCACCGCTGAAAGGCCGTTCGCAGCCGTTCCATTTGTGGAGACAGTAGTGGTAACCGAGGTGTTCCCCGTGTTGGTAGTCACTGCTCCGCCTGTAGTGGGAGAGCCTGCAACCGGCGATCCCCCCGTCGTGAGCATGATCGTCACGGAGGCGAGTGGGGGAAAGACTCCAACAGGAAGATTAGGGGCAGGCACGGTAGCGCAAGAGAGGTTCCCAAGGATATCCAGGTTCGCTACCCCCCCAATCGTAAAAGGCGCGCCAACATTGGGAGTTGCCGCGGTAGTTCCTGTATTGGTATTTCCGGTAGTTCCCGGATTAGTAGCTCCCGTATTAGTGGTTCCTGTTGTTCCTGTCGTTCCCGTCGTTCCAGCGGTAGTGGCCCCTGGATACTGTCCTGTATACAGGATAATTGAGTTGACGGGTGCCATCGGCACCGGTGGTAGAGTCGAGGACACTGGATTGGTAACCGGGTTGGTAACCGGGTTGGTTACTGGCGGCTGTTGAGCAGGGGTTCCCTCCTGATAGGCGGCATAATCCACATCGAAGGTCCCGCAACCACCAGTGAGGCAATTGATCCATAAATGGTGGGGTCCCACCGGCACCTGTGGCAGGGAAAGACTCCAGGGTTGCGATGTCGCGGAACAGTTGGGGGCATCGGTGCCACCATCGACCTGCCCGCCAGGCTCCCTGATGAGCACAATCTGTAACCGAGCGCCCGTCATTAGCATACTACCAGTTGGCGCATGGCAGGAATAGTTTCCCTCGAGATAAGTAGCGACAGTTGCCACCCCTGTCGCGCTCGTCAGCGTAAAGGGCGGAACCGTTCCATCAACTGTGTGATCAGAATACGTAATAGTGTGAGAAGCCACAAATTGACTGACATTGGACGGGGGCGTAGCTGAAGCGGGAGTATGCATGAAAGAGAAAGTCACCAGCACGACAAGTAGCGGCATGGCGATCATCAAGAACCTCCACTCGAACCATTTCTTCATTTCAGTATCCTTTCCCTTCTCCTCAGCGGGTCGGGACAAATCTGTCCATTTCATGCTGTCACAGTTGCTTCTCATAGGGCCACCCCCGCAAAGGGGTCATGCTCAGGAGAGAATGCTACTGGCGCCACCGACCCTCTCAAAGGGACGGCCCCACGGGCGCAGGACTCTCTCCACAATAACATGACACTCACTCCAGAGATCTATAAAGATCATTTTGCTGCTATCAAACACGTTCTCGCCAGCGTTGATATATGATTAGTTATTGACAATTATAGAGAAAAGGCCTGTTTGTAGCATAGGGGGATACAGGGACAGTTTGCCGCGTATCCCACCAATGCGCATGGGAAAGCCTTTCTCGCTGCGCTACCCTCTTCAGGACAGCGGCACCGGGCAACCCTTTGGCCCTTTTACGCCTGTAGTCTGACCCCCCAGACACTTTTCAATACCGGGGCCAGTCGGCTGCTGCGGCTGTATCTGCTGCACCGGAGAACACATCGCGCCAACAGGACAGTGGCTACCGCCAGGATTGGTTGGCGGTTGTACCGGAGGCTGCGGCGGCTGCGATTGTGTTCCAGGAGAGGCAGGAGCAACGGTATAGCTAATTCGCACCTTGCCCGCACCGTTATTGACAAACTGCACGCTGTAACGTCCCGCAGGCACCGACCCCATTGACGCCACACTCCAGCTTGCCATCGCGCAGGATGCCGATCCGCTCGCCACAGCCTGGCCCGCGCCCATCAGCGAGACCGTCACCGAGCCAGTCATGACCTTACAGCTAAGGCTGCCACTGATAGAGACGCCAGTATTGGCGCCAAGCGAAAATGATGCAGACTGGATAGGGCTATGCGAGGACGAAATAGAACCCATCAGCCCCATTGTATGCTTCGAGGCAGAGGCATCCCTGTTCAGCCAGAACGGCAGCAGCGCCAGCGCCCCGATCACCGGCACAATGATGATCAATGACTGCCATTTAAACCACCTACTCATGATAGCGCCCTTTCTTTTTGAGATCGTATATATGAAAAGAGAGATAAGCCGGGCTATTGTTAATGATCATAAAGAAACTCAGCGGTGCAGCATAGTGGGAGACAGGGACAGTTTGCTGAGAAGCACTCTCTACGTCAAACCACTCACAAAACAAGTCGCTCGCCCCATTTGTGATGGGGCGAGCGGCCTCCTATTGAAACTATTGCTACAAGAGAGCAGGTTTTAACCCAATGTCCCCTCCAGCATTGCTTTCTGGCACCAGGAGCTAATGCTGGAAAGGCTACCGCAAAGGATTATGCGTGTAAGGGCTGACACACTCCTCCAGTTCCAGTAGCCTCGTTTACAAGTTGGGTAACCTGATCTTTGGTAGGAGGTGTAGGATTAGAGCCCCACTTATTCTCAACGTACCCAATCATGCAATCATTAAAAGCTTCTTTTGATGGTTGTAAACAATTTACGTTCGGATATACTATCCCTTGATAAGTAGCCACGAAAGCAGGTGGAGGATTATCCCTCCCAGCCACACAATCTTGGGTAGCTGGACTTAGCGAAGAAGTCGTCCCCCCGCTGCTAGCACTATCAGTACAACTGTACAACCCGTTTACGTTCACATATCCAACCTGACAGTTACCATAGGAGAAACAATATCCTATTTGCGAAACCACCCCAGTTGGGCATCCAACATTTCCCGAGCCAGTGTTGGTTTTCGTATTGGTGCCGGTGTTCGGGTTGGTATTATTGTTGGTATTCGGATTGGTATTCATATTGGTGCTGGTGTTCGTGTTGGCGCTGCTACTACCCTTAGAGACCGGAGCATTCGTATACACTCTATAGGATGCTGCTGCCGGACTCCCCGCATTGGCAAAGTCAAATGAGAGAGAGTAGGTTGTGCCTGCCATCAACGTCATGCTAAAGGTCTGGTTGCGCTGATTACAGCCAACCGTCGAGGCCCCTAGCAGCGTGACCCCAATCGATCCCGAGCTACTGGGGCATTGGGTGTTGACCGCCAGCGTCACAGGTGTGTCACTCGTAAAATTGTATGTATGCGAGATCTTAGGTTGATCGTCAGAAGACCAGCCATGCCATATGGTCGTCATCCCCTTTGGTAGGGGAGGAGCGCTCATATGCTGCCCTATAGAACTACCAGTCTTGCCACTGCTGGTAGTCTTACTGCCACCACTGGTTGTGCTTCCTCCACTAGTTTTACTCCCACCGCTGCTCGTGGTGCTGCCACCGCTACTAGTAGTGCTTCCACCAGTAGTGCTTGCCGACGACACCGTCTGCCCTTCAACAGTATAGTTGATGGTGACATTATGTCCACAGCCACCAGTATGGCAATTCACCCACAGGTGGAAAGAGCCTGCATTAGCACTACCACCATGCAGGGTGTAGGGCTGAGCTGTGGGACCGCAGTTTGGCAATGAGCCCGAAGACGCCAATTGGCCTCCCGGCTCACGAATCACCCACAAATCCACAGAGGCCGCAGGGTTGACGCCCTGAGGGCAGCTATAATCGCCATGGACATAGAGATCGGACGTTGCCGCGATGGTAAATGAGGACGAGGACGCATTATCGTAAAACACGACCTGTCCGCTAGCAACTACACCCTGAGCAGCATGCGCTCCACTATTGAGCCAGAAGGGGAGGATCGCCAGCGACCCGATCAGCGGGACGAGGATGATCAGGCTCTTGATGGTGAGCCGCTTTTTCAGGGCAAACCACTTCATCATGTACAGATTCCTTTCTTTTATGCTTTTAGATCAAAGAGAAATAAACTGAGCCAGTATTTCTTAAGCATAAATCAAGCAAGCTTCACAGCATAGTGAGATTCGGGGACAATTTGTTGAGTTTGGCTACCAGGGATTGGCCCGGCTGAGCGAGAAGAGTCCTTCAAAGGCGATCCCCATGGCCTCGGTGGTCACCCAGTCAAAGGGTTTGCCGTTGCGCACCAGGATCTTCCAATCATTGGTAACCTCGTAGACCACGCCGTGTCCCTGCGGATAGTAGGCATGCTGGATCGCAACTTGCTGCAAAGCATCCTGCATGCTCTGATAGCGATTATTGCTGTACACATTGGCGACGCGAAAGGCCTCCAGCATTTGCAGTTGGCGTCCACTCTCTTTGGTATTGCCGCTGATCTTCGGAGTACCCGCATGCTGGACATCAGCCCCCGGAAAGACTGCGGCATTAAAGTAGCCCTGCTGCTGCGTATCCCACAGGCCGAGCGTGTTGTGATCGATGGTCAGCGGGTCAAGCAGGTCGGTGGACAGGTTCAGGTAGGTTGCGTCATGGGTGATGCCATAGACATGCAGCAGCGAGAGAATCTCCTGGGCCACCGCGCCCATCCTGACCTGACCACCAACCAGGTTATAGCCCAGCGAGGCACTCATGCCATTGTAGATGGAGGGATTGGGATTGGCCGTGCCGTCAGGCAGCAAGATATTGGTCGTCAGATAGACAAACTCGTGGTATTGCGGCAGATAGGCTGTAGCATAGAGTTCCTGGATAGAGCGTTGCCCGGCATCCTTCCACGTAGGCTGATTAAACATTATGCCAGCCTGTATCAGCGCACAGCCAATTTCGAGCGCCAGATCGACGCGCTGTGGCTGCTGAGAGCCAGCCGCACCGCTACCAGTGCCATTGGCGTTATTAGCAGAACTGGCTTTATAGATGAGACCGGCTTTGGCATCATAGAAGGTGGTGAAGTAGTATTGCGCCAGCGTGCAGGCCGTCTGGCTATAGAAGCTATCATTGGAGAGGGTGTAGATATCAATCAATTCATCATAGACCCAGCCGCGCTCATTATGGGTATTCTGAAATTCTTGCTTCACGATAGCGGTATATTTTGTCAGTTCGCTATCAAACTGGGTATCGCCCGGGTTCTGATTCTTATACATCCAGAGCGCATGCACATACCGCAGATCAGTCAATTCATCATGGCGCAATTTGACGCCAGGGCCATCGGGATTGCCGGAGCCATTGAGATTGACTTGCAGCGGATTGGTCCCATAGCGCCAGTTGATCCAGAGCCCACCCAGGCCATTGTTGATGGAGGCATTCTTATCGAAGCCATTCTGCTGTATGTTGTGGAGCATATCCACAATCATGGTATTGATAGCACCCGACGATGCAGCAGGCTGCGTGGTCGTCGCTGTAGGAGTAGGCTGTGTCTGTGTGGTCGTCGCTGTCGCTGCAGGTTGATCCTGCGATTCGGTCGCCGGACCCGTAGCTTGCTGATTGGTCGTCTGTTGAGTGGTTGTCGCTGTCGCCTGTTGAGTCATCGTTGGGGTTGGCTGGCCAGGTAATGGCAGCATGGGTTGCTGATTGGCCGCCGATGTGGTGGTTGGCTGCGTCTGGCGAACAGGCGTCATGATGATAGGAAGTTGTGATGATCCAGCAGGTATCGTTTGAGGAGTAGTGCTGGTTGGGGTTATTGGGAGGCCTGGCGTCGTGGATGGTGATGCCTGAGTGGCTGGCTGCATGGTTCCACAGGCGGCGGCGCTCTGTCCAGCGTTGGCCCAGGTGAGCGCTGGCCGTAGAGAGATAATAGCGATAAGCAAGAGCAGGAAGAC
>Ga0070730_10002780_pt1 | contig 15881 bp, 12 predicted proteins | sample Coa_R1_3_FD_66447 | JGI IMG/M metagenome (GOLD analysis project Ga0070730, IMG submission 66447) | Surface soil microbial communities from Centralia Pennsylvania, which are recovering from an underground coalmine fire - Coalmine... | ecosystem: Environmental > Terrestrial > Soil > Unclassified ...
AGACCGTGCACCTGTTCGTGTGCAGTCCGGGCGCAAGCAACGGTCATCAGCACCGCGCGCAGTCCGGCCGACTGGCCAACCGCGGCGGGCGTCGCCGGCAGGAGCGCGGGGGAGGGTGTGAAATCGTCGAGGCCACTGGCAGCCAGCACCCGGTCGGCCAGGGCGTCCAGGCCCGGCAAGGATTCAAGGCGGTGGTTGCCCTGCGCGTCAACCGAATTGAAAACCAACAGTTCAGGGATCCAACTGAAATACGCGCCGCGTTCGTCCTGGCCGGGCTCCATCACCTGCACTACGCACAGCATCAGCGGACGGGTGACGGCGCCCAACAGCGCCCGCGCGCCGGGCGCAATAAAGGTCTGTAGTTGTGCGCGGTTCGGGGCGGGGCACAGCACGCCGCGATCCAGCAGCCGGGCGCGGGCCGCGGCCAGCGCCGGGGGGCTGAGATCGAGATTGCCCAGCAGTCCGCCCTCGGCCGCCGAGGGTCCCAGCAAATGTTGAAAGACCACGGCCATCTCGGCCGGGCTGAGGATCAGGGGCTCGGGGCGGGCGGGGGCTCTCGACATGCTTTAGCGGGACCGCATGCGCTGGCGGATCTGTGCCAGCCGGGCGGACTGGTAAGCATCAAAGCCATGCCACCAGGCGGCGGGGCGGTTGGGCGCGAATGCGGCGATGAGCTCGGCGGCATGCGGGCGCAAACGTTGGGCGCCGGCCGCCAGCAGCGCGTCGGTGGTGCGCGGGGCGGCGTTGGCCGCGGCGTTTGCCGGGCTGGCGGCCGCGCCAGCCCCCGCACCGGCTTGCGACTCGACAAAGTTGAGCAGGGCATTGTCGACATACCAGACCGTCACGCCGTCCACCTGCTGCTCCCAGCCCAGGGGCGAGTCGAGCGTGCCGAAATAGACGACCGGTGTGCCCTGGTCGATCTCAAATTTGATGCGCGCCTGCGGCGACTCGAGCACGATCAGGCAGTGCTCGCCCTGGCGCGCGTCCTGGCAGTGCACGAGCTGGAAGCCGTGGTCGGCGAACAGGTAGGCGTAGTGGTGTTGCACAGCCAGGACCCAGGGCTCACATTGACCGCAGTCCATTCAGTGGCTCCTGTTTAGCGCTGATCATTGGCGTCGGTGGCACTCGTAACGGTTTGGCCGGCCACTCCGGCGCGGCCCGCGGTTTGCGGGATGCTGGTGCCGGGCACGCGCACGAAGCTGTTGCCCTGCTGCATATAGCCATACTTCTCGGCGTTTTCGGAAAGATAGCGGATTTCTTTAACGCGGGCGGGCACCTGGTCGAAAGCCTGGCCGTCGAAATTGAGCAGCTCCTGATCGATGTCGAGCCCGTGAAATTCGAGCTTGTCCACGCCATGCTCCATCATTTGCTGCAGGAAAGCCTGGTTGGTTTCCCAGGTGGCCTCCTTGCCCGCGGCCTGGTAGACGCCGTTAGCGGATTCGTACCACACCCCGCCGTTAGCCTGGGCCTCGCCAATGTAGCCGCCGGTAGGCTCCCATTTGCCGAGCACCACACGGGTGGCGGGCTCCTGGATGTGCGTTGCGTCCCGGGCGATCATATTAGCCAGGTCGCTGGCCTCTTCGCTGCCGCGCGCGGCCTGACCGAGTGCCTTGGCCGCGTCGACCGTGTCGGCAAAGCGGCTGGCCATGCGGGCGCTCTCGGCCACCTTCGCGGCGCGGATGGCATCGGCCACCTCGGCCGCGCGGGCCAGCTCCCCGGCCTTGCCGGCGGCCTCGGCTTCGCCCACGCCGACAAAAAGCGAGGCGGCGAACAGCGCCCCACGGCCGATGGCGGTGAAGGGGTGGCCGCTCTCCCAGGCTTCCACAAACGGTTTCTTGAAGGCGTCCCATAGCTCAACCGGGTGGGTGATGCCATGCCACAAGCCTTCAATGGTGTCGAGCGGATGGAGGGCGACATGGGCCAGGCCAGTGACCATGTCCTTGCCCTCGTCCAACACACCGCCGAAGAAGTCGCCGACGCTGCTCCAAAAACCGCCGCCCACGCCGGAAGCGGCCGCCGCGGCACCCGCCAACGTGCCGGCAGCGCCGGCCAGGGCGCCCGCCCCGCCCAATCTGGCCGCGCCCACGGCCCGGAACACGGCCGCAGCAGCATCTTCGGCCTGCTGCATTTCGCGGCTGATGGCCTGGGTGGCCTGTGCCGCTGCCTGAAGTGCGCTGGTGAGCCGTTTGAACGACGGCAGCACCGATTGGCCCATTTCCTGGTAGAACGCCTTGGCGCCCTGGCCAACCCAATCGCCGCTTTCGAGCACTTGCAGGGTCTGCTGCAGGGCTTGCAGGGTGCTGCCGGCCGAGTCGGCGGCGGCGCCAAAACGTTGGGCCACCTGGCCAAGCTGGTCATAATCGGCGCGGATACGTGGGACAGCCAAGGCGGCTCCGGGTTGGGATCGAAGTGCGGTGCGCGACCCTGCGGCGCGTGTGGATGGTAGCATCCGCGGAGCAATCGCGCAATAAGAGAAAAGACTCATCCACGAAGGAACACAAAGAAAAGCAGAAAAATCGAGGAATGCGAAAGAGCGGAAAATTGGGATGGGTCCGGCCGCCAAGCGGCCGGACCCATCCCAATTTTCCGAAACTCACCCTCTTCGGAGATCACATTTACAATGGCGGGCTACGGAGGAGCGCGATGCAATTGGATAACACCTATGCGGTGCTGTGGGATATGGACGGCGTGTTGGTGGACAGCGGCGAGTTCCATTATGCGGCTTGGGTGGAGATCCTGGCGCGCGAGGGGTTGCCCTACACGCGCGAGCAATTCAACGCGATGTTTGGGATGGACAATCGCGGGGTGTTGACCACGCTGCTGGGCCGCGAGCCAGAGGCGGCCTGGCTGGCGCAAGTGAGCGACGAAAAGGAAGCGGCCTTCCGGGCGGCGATTGTGGGCCAGGCCGAGCCTTTGCGGGGCGTGGTACGCTGGCTGGCACGGCTAAAGGCCGCTGGCGTGCGGCAGGCAGTGGCGTCGTCGGCGCCGCCGGCCAACATAGATTTGCTGATCGACACGCTAAACCTGCGGCAGTATTTCGTCGCGGTGGTTTCCACGTTTGGCATGGCGGGCAAGCCCGACCCGGGCGTGTTCCTGGAAGCGGCGCGGCAGGTGGGCGTGCCGCCCGAGCGCTGCCTGGTAGTGGAGGATGCCATCGCGGGGGTGCAGGCGGCAAAGCGGGCCGGCATGACGTGCCTGGCGCTGACGACCACGAACACGCGCGCGGCGCTGGCCCCGGTGGGAGCGGATTGGGTAGTGGACAATCTGGAGGAGTTGGATGACCGGGTCTGGGAGACACTGCTGCGCCACAACCCAGCTACAGGCTAAGAGAGACTCCGGAAATGCAATGAGCCGCGGCCGTGTGCAACACGGCCGCGGCTCATTGCATTTCCGGGTTCTTATACCACTTTGTTTCGCTCTGCGACGATCTGGGCCATGATCGACAGGGCGATCTCTTCGGGGGTACTGGCGTTCAGCTCCAGGCCAATCGGCCCTTTCAGGCGGTCAAGGTCGGCGGGCTTCAGCCCCGCATCCAGCAGCCGCTGGCGGCGCTTGGCCTGGGTGTTGCGGCTGCCGAGGGCGCCCACGTAGAAAGCCGGGCTGGGCAGCACCAGCAGCAAGGCCGGGTCGTCGAGCTTGGGGTCGTGGGTGAGCATGGCCACGGCGGTGCCGCGCGTCAGGGGAATATCGGCCAGCGCCTCGTCGGGCCAGGCCTGCACCAGCTTGTCCACGTGGGGAAAACGTTCCTGGCTTCCGAAGTATTTGCGCGGGTCAACCACGATGGTGGTGTAGCCCAGGACCTTGGCCAGCGCCACGAGCGCGATGGTGATGTGGACCCCACCGACGGCAATCAGGGTGGGGGGCGGCAGCACCACTTCGACGAAGGCCTCCACGTCTGGCTCCAGGCCCACCCGGCGCGATTGGCCCTTGGCCAACGCCACGGCGGCGGCCTCGGCCGCCAGCGGGTTGAGCGGCGCGCTGAGGCTGCCCCAGCGCAGCCCTTTCTCCGTGGCCAGCACGGCCCGGCCCATCAATTCGGCCGGGCCTTTGACCACGGTCACCACGGCGAAGGGGATATTGTCGTTTAGCGCCGCGCGCTCCGCTTCAAAAAAGTCGCGCGGCAGCGGCTGCACGAACACATCGATGCTGCCGCCGCAGGCCAGGCCCACTTCCCAGGCGGTCTCGTCGGCCACGCCAAAGTGCAGCAGGCGGGCGGCGCCGCTTTTAAGCGCGGCCACACCTTCATCGTAAACGGCGCCTTCCACGCAGCCGCCGCTCACCGAGCCGGTCATCTGCCCGGTGGGCGTTAGGGCCATCTTGGCGCCGGCCTGGCGCGGGGATGAGCCCCAGGTTTGCACCACGGTGGCCAGCGCCACCGGCTGCCCCTCGTCCTGCCACTCGGCGATGGTTTCCATCACGTCACGCATGGTCAGCGTCTCCTTTGCCGGTCCAGCCCGGCCAGCCGGCCGGCCAGGTCTTCCAGGCTGGCCAAATTGTGCACCGGCAGAAAATCATCCACGTAGGGCAGCGCGGCCTGGATGCCGCGCGTCAGCGGCTCGTATTCGGGCGAGCCCAGCAGCGGGTTGAGCCAGATCAGCCGGAAGCAGGTGCGCTGCAGCCGGGCCATCTCGCGCGCCAGCAGATCGGGCTCGCCGCGGTCCCAACCGTCGCTGATGATGAGCACCACCGCGCCGCGGCCCAGCACGCGCCGACCCCAGGTGAAGTTAAAGGCCTTGAGCGACTCGCCGATGCGCGTGCCGCCGGCCCAATCCATCACCGCGCCGGACACCTCGCGCAGGGCCTGTTCCACGTCTTCGTGCTCCAGGTGGCGGGTGATGCGCGTCAGGCGCGTGCCAAACACGAACGACTCCACCGGCTGGCCCAGGCCGAGGGTGAGGCCATAAATGAAGTGCAGCAGCAGCCGCGTGTAGCGCTCCATCGAGCCGCTCACGTCGGCCAGCACCACCAGTGGGCGGGGCTTGTATTTCCGGTCGCGATAGGCCCACTCCAGCAGGTGGCCGCCATATTTTAGGTTGCGGCGCAGGGTGCGGCGGAAATCAATCTGCGGGCCGCGCCCCGGCTTGCGGCGCCGGGTGCGGCGCACATCAAGCTGCCAGGCCAGGTGGGCGATGAGCGACTTGATCTCGCCGTACTCCTCGGCGGTGAGCTGCGAGAAATCTTTGCGCCGCAGCGCCTCGGAGGCGCTGTAGGTGCGGGTGACCTCGATCACCGGCGGGATATCGTCGCCCCGGTTGGGGTCGTCCTGGCCGTCGGGCGCGTCTTCGGGATTCTTGAGCGGGGCCGGCACCACCCGCGCGCGGCGGCGCTGCCTGGCGCCCATCACCCACAAACCGGTGAGCCAGGTGCTGGTGGGCGGGCGCCAGAACTGCGCGAAGGCCTGGTCGAACAGGGCCAGATCTTCCTGGCGATGCACCAGCAGGCTGCGGGCGGCGAAATAGAAGTCGTCGCGCCGGCCGACCTCGACGAAACCCAGCGCCTGCACCAGGTCCATCATGCGGCCGGGGTTCACATCCAGGCCCAGGCCGCGCAGAACCCGGCCAAACAACAGCAGGTTGTGGAGCAGGTGGCCGCCGGAATGCGGGGGCAGCCGCGCAATGTCCGCTGTTGGGTTCATTCCATGACGCGCACCCGGTCCAGGATGGCGCGCGCGGCCGGGCCCTTGATCTTGTCCACGTCGTCCTGGTACTTCAAGATCACGCCCAGGGTTTCGTCCACCACGGCCGGGTCGAGCGCGGTTTGGTCAAGCGCCACCAGCGCCGTGGTCCAGTCAATGGTCTCGGCCACGCCCGGCAGCTTGTACAGATCGCTCTGGCGCAGGTCTTGAATGAAGGCCGTCACCTGGCGGCTGAGGGTCTCGGGCGCGGCCGGGATGCGCGCGCGCACGATCTCCAGCTCTTTTTCAAAGGTGGGGTAATCGATCCAGAAGTAAAGGCAGCGGCGTTTGAGCGCGTCGTGCACCTCGCGGGTGCGGTTAGATGTGAGCACCACCACCGGCGGCTTCTCGGCTTTCAGGGTGCCGATCTCGGGCACGGTCACCTGGAAATCCGACAGCACTTCCAGCAGGAAAGCTTCAAACTCCTCGTCGCTGCGGTCGATCTCGTCCACCAGCAGCACCGGCGCGCGGTCGCGCGGAACCTCGGGATGGATGGCCTGGAGCACCGGCCGGCGCAGCAAGAACTGCGGCCCAAACAGCTCGGCCTCCACCGGGTGCTCGCCGCGCGCCTCGAGCAGGCGGATGTGCATCATCTGGCGCGTGTAGTTCCACTCGTACACGGCCTGGTTGAGATCCAGGCCCTCATAACATTGCAGGCGGATGAGCTCGGTGTCGAGCAACTGGGCCATCACCTTGGCCACCTCGGTCTTGCCCACGCCGGCCTCGCCTTCCAGGAACAAGGGCCGCTGGAGCTTGAGCGCCAGGTAAATGGCGGTGGCCAGGCCGCGGTCGGCCACGTATTGGTGGTCGCGCAGGGCGGATTGGAGCTGGTCGATTGAAGTGAATTGCGCAGGGGGCATAGGGTCGAATGATTCTATTCACCGCGAAGCGCGGGGCCCACTCGCCAAGATAGGGCTCGGGGTGCTCCGCGAAGAACGCTGAGTTTTGTAAGGAGGTTAAGTATACCGCAGCGTGGCCAGGACAATCGCATTGAAATTCGCAAAAGGGGATACGTGGCGTAGGGGCGTTCAATTGAACGCCCCTACGCCACGTATCCCCTTTTGCGCTTAATAGAATAACGCCTATTTGAGAACCAGCGGCAGGAACACCAGCCAATCCGGCGCGCCGGCCTCGTAAGCGCCGATGTCGCACGCCTCGCCGCCGGCGTCGGGGCGCACGGCGCCGCGCTGGTCGAGGTTATTCACCAGCGAGTTGGCGCAACTGACCGGGTCGCCGTGGTCGCGCGCCGGGCTGCCGGGCAGCAGCGCCTGGGTGAGGGTGGTGCCGGCCGGGTTGAGCGCCAGCGGCGCCAGGAGCGGGTCGGCGGTGGTGAAGCCGGCGCTGGGGCCGGCCGTAGCGCAGGCCGCAGGGGCCGGCCACTCCAGGTTGTGCGTGCCGGCGCCAATCGCCCCGGAACAGTTGTCCGCGGTGTTATTGGAGAAGACAGTATTGGTGATACCGAGCGTGATGCCGGGCTCCGCGCGCACCCCGCCGCCACTGGGGGCCTGGTTATCGGCCACGGTTACGTTATACAGGCTGGCCTGGCTGGCGCCGCCGGCGTACAGGCCGCCGCCCGAGACCGAGGCCAAGTTGCCGGACAGGGTGACATTGGCTAGCGTGAGGTGGCCGGTGCCGGTGACGGCCACGGCGCCGCCGATGCCGGCCGAGTGGTTGCCGCTGAAAACGCTGCCGGTCACCAGAACCGTGCCGGTGGCCAGCAACGCACCGCCCGGGCAGTTGTGGTTGCCACCGAAGCGATCCATGCACTGGTTGTCCTGGAATAGCCCGTGGGTCAACGTCGTGTTGCCGGCAGCATAGACGGCGCCTCCGCCCCCGAAGCCGCTGCTGTTGCCAATGAACTCGGTTCCGCTCAGGGTCAGTGTGCCGGTGACCATCAGCCCGCCCGCCTGGCAGGTTCCCACGGTACAGCGGTTGCCCTGGAAGAGTCCGCCGGTGAGCACGGCCGCGCCCGCCACATACGCCCCGCCGCCAATCCGGGTGCTGGTATTGCTGATGAATTGGGTGCTGGTGAGGGCCACGCCCCCCGCGGCGAACAGCCCCCCACCATAGCAGCCGTTCATTTGGGCGAAGCACTGGTTACCCTGGAACAGGCCGCCCGTCAGCGCGGCAGCGCCCGCCACATACGCGCCGCCGGCGTTTTGATTGCCGGAGTTGCCGATGAACTGGGTGCCGCTTACGGTCAGGCTGCTGCTGACAAACAGGCCGCCGCCTTGGCAAGATATGGCGTGGCAATGGTTATCCTGGAACAGGCCGTTCGCCAGCACGGCGGCGTCCAGCGTATACGCGCCGCCGCCGCTGCCGCTGCCAGACCCGCCGCCTGCGTCGCCGGCGGTGTTGCCGATGAATTGGGTGCCGGCGAGGACGAGCGTGGTCGCCAGCAGCCCGCCGCCGTTGCAGTTGGCCAGGTGGCACTGGTTGCCCTGGAAGAGGCCATTGGTCAGCACGGCTGCGCCCTGCGTATAGGCCCCGCCGCCGCTGCTGGTGCTGGTGTTGCTGATGAACTGGGTGCCGCTGAGGGTGAGCGAGGCGAAGCCAAACACCGCGCCGCCCTCGCAGCCGCCCGACGTGCAGGTGTCCCGCTCGAAGCGGCCGCCGGTCACCACCGCCGCGCCCCCGGCCACCAGGCCGCCGCCATTGCTGGTGCTGGTGTCGCTGATGAAGTCGCTGTTGATGAGGGTCAGCGGGCCGTCGGCAAACAGCCCGCCGCCGGTGCCGGCGACGACCGTGCTGCTGAGCACCCGTACATTGTTGAGCACCAGCGGTTGGCTGACATTGTCAAACACCGCCCCGCCCACATCGCTGCTGCCGTGCTGCAGCGTCAGGGCCGTCAGGGTCACCGGGCCGCTGGCGGTGATGTTGAAGACGCGGCTGGCGTTGCCCGCGTCCACAATCATGCCTGGTGCCCCGCTGCCGTCGATGGTGATGCTCTGGGTAATGGTGATCTCGCCGCTGGTCAGGATGATGGTCTGGGTGCCGAAGGTCACCAAGTAGTGACTAAATGTCACCGTCTGGCCGGCCGTGGCGCAGGCCACGGCACCGCGCAGGCTGTGGTCCCCGTTGTCAAAGTTGTTGTTCACTAAGGTGGAGAAGGGGCCGCATACCTGCGGCGCGAGCGGCGCGGCGGCCGCGGGCGCGGCCAAGATTGGCGCGGCCCCTGGCGCGGCCAGACTGGCGACCAGCAGCAGCGCGGCTGCGGCCACACGCCCGGCGCCGCCCAGCAGGACGGTGCGGTACACGCGTTGGAGCGAGCGGAGCAATGACATCGGGACCTCTCCATTCAGGCGAAACATCTGCCAGCCAGTGGCCGGTTGCGTGTCCGCCAGGCGTGGTTCAGTGGTTGGGCTGTGGCCAACAATCAATATGTTGAAAATTTCATTTGAGCGCCGCAGCCAAGGCCAGGCACGGTAGGTGCGGGCCGGCGTCGGCCGTTAGGGATGGTCCTGGCAGTATACGCCTGATTAGATTAACGGCGGGTCAAGGGGTGTGGCGCAAGCCTCGCCTTATAGGAACAACGGCCGCTGGAGCTTGAGGGCCGCGAAGGTGGCAGTGGCCAGGCCGCGGTCGGCGGCGCCGTTGTTGGCTGGCGTGGCCCAGAGATCCCGCTCCGCTTCGCTGCGGGGACGGGAAAAACTCCGGGCTAAGGCCTTTTCATTCGGGCATATAATCCCCACCCGCCCTGCGGCTCGCTTCACCCCACACGTTAGGAGGCCTAATGTGAACGTCGGTCAAGCCATCGAACTTGCCAAGGATTGGGTTGACACAATTGGCCGCCACGTGCCCGGGTTTTGCGGCGCGCATCTCATGGGCGGGCTGACGTATACGCCGCAGGAGGTGCTATTTGCCGATTACAAGGATATCGACCTGAATATTGTTGTACAAGGCGCGCCGGGCTATGAGGTGCGCGATCTGCTCTACCAGGGCCGCATTCTGGAATATGGCACTGTGAGCACGGACCGCTACCGCTCGCCGGAAGTGGTTTTGTCCGATATTGAGCTGGCTTCGAATCTGGCGGCGGATAGCATCCTGGCCGACCCGCTGGGCATGCTGGCCGAATTACGGCGCACAGTTGCCAAGGAGTATCCACGACGCAAATGGGTGGTGGCGCGCTGTGAACAATTGAAAAATTCGGCGTCGCAGTCGGTGGCGGAATTGAGCCGGGCAAGTTCAGCAGTTGCGGCGCTCATGCGTGTGATGTTCCTCATTCGTGATTTGGCCGGGCTGGTGGCCATAGCGGGCCTCCGGCCGCCCACCAATCGCCGCAGTCTGATACTCATGAGAGAAATACTGGCGCAGTCGGGCCAATCGACCTTGTACGAAGATGTCCTAGCCGTCTTAGGAGTTGCTCAAATGAGCCAGGCCCAAGTCGAGCTTTTCCTGGTCGAGTGTGCGGCGGCATTCGACAAAGCGGTCGAGGTCACACGCACCCCAATCCCTTATCAATTCAAATTGCACGCATACGTCAAACCCTATGTCATCGCAGGTGCGCAAGAAATGATTGATGCGGGCAGCCATCGCGAGGCGATGCTCTGGATTGCTGTTTCCATACTCCTCGCCAACACTGCCATTCAAATTGACGCCGCTGAGGCGGATAGGCCCGCCTTCCAGGAGATGGCCAATCGATTGGCATCCGAGTTGGGGTTGGACACAATGGAGACTGTGAAGACTCGCCTGCAACAGGCCCAGGCACTAACCGACAGCGTGTTCAAAGCTTCAGATATGATTGTCAGCAGCAACCCGGCGATTATTGACTAGCCGTTGGCAATGATTCTCAATTTAGCGTGATTGGAAGACTGGGGAGGCAGCCGGGCGAGTGACTCGGTTCTCGTTGTAGCGTCTGGAGCTGAATGCGATAACTGACTTGAATTGGTCGGGCATAGGCGCTTTCGGATGAACACAGGCCGCGGCTCGGCCAACATTGCCTCCGACTAATCCATACCGGCGTCTCAGGCCCGACTCTAAGACGGCGCCGATGAGTGGGCTGCGGCATCCGCGCGCGCCCACAGCACACGCAGGGCTTGCGCAAATCGTTCTGGCTCCGCCCGGTGCGGCGGATCAAAGTGGCTGCGGCCTTCATATTCTTCAAGCTGCATGTCGGGGAATAAACGCTGCAGGGTCTTGGCCCCGCGTTCGAAGTAGCGCGTGGTCAAGCTGCCGAGGGCGTAGTAGACCGGCCCGTCAAGTTGGCGGAAACGATCCTGGTCGATGTGGCCGGTGTTGAAAGCGCCGAAAATCGCTTTCACGCCGGCGGGTCGCTTCGCCATCCACGCAGGCGGAGGTCCAGGCTGCGCTGGCGCCGCCGGTGGCGGCACACCCGGCCGCATATGCCACAGCCGAAACGCCTGCATCTGCTCATCGGGTGGCAGGGTCATGAGCCGCCCGAGTTCTGCCCAATCTTGCGCGTCTTCAGCCGTCACGGCGCCAATCCAGGCCGGCTCGATCAAGGCCAGGCTCTTAAGACGCTCTGGGTATTTGGCCGTGAACGCCAGCGCGAAGGCGCCTCCCGCGGAGTAGCCAACCAGGTGAATGCGCTGCGCGCTTGCAGCGTCTGCCGCGCGGCGGATGCCTTCGGCCTCCAGGTCCAGCCGATAGTCGCGCGGCGGCACATCGGTGGCATAGACCTCCAACTCCTTGATGATCGGTTGGATTTCTTCGCCGATCACGCTCAGCAGTGAACCATAAGCGAGATCGCCTGGCGTGATTGAGCCGGGAACAAATATGACAGTCGGTTTTTTAGCGGATGGAGGGGGATTGGCCGTCAAGTTGGATCACCTCCGGTGTCAATAGGTGTTAGTAGGGGCACGTCTGCCCTAATAAATGGTGACGATCAAATCGTGGAATGGCAGGTCGTTTGCCATACGATATTGATCGTAGGGGCGGGGTTTCCCCGCCCAGAGGGCGTTGATCTATTGCGTAGGGGCGGGGCAACCCCGCCCCTACGATGCACAATCAACAGCGCTGACCGCAGACGAACGACGACAGCGGGGAAACTCCTATTGCGCGCGCCCGGCCGCGGCCGTGAGCGCGCGCTTGGCCAGCACGGTGGCCAGGTGCGTGCGATACTCGCCTGAGGCATAGTAGTCGCTGAGCGGGTCGCTGATGGCGTCCGCCACCTTGGCAGCGGCCGCGGCGATGTTGCCGGCGCTGAGGGCCTGGCCCTTGAGGGCGGCCGCGGCGGCCGCGGCGCTGACCGGTTTGGGGGTGGCGCCGCCCACGGCAATGCTGGCGCCGCTGCACACCCCGCCGCTGACCATCACGATGGCGGCCACGCCGACAACGGCATAGCCCGAGGCCGGGTGGTCGTGCTTGGTGTAGGCGCCGCCGCTGCCGGAGCCCATGCTCGGCACGCTGATGCTGACCAGCACCTCATCTTCGGCCAGGGCGGTGGTGAACATGTCGGTCTCGAAATCGGCGGCGGCGATGCTGCGGCTGCCATTGGGGCCGAGCGCCGTGAGCGTGGCGCCGAGCGCCAGCATGACGGTGGGCAGGTCAGCCGCCGGGTCGGCGTGCGCCAGCGAGCCGCCGATGGTGCCGCGGTTGCGCACTTGCTGGTCGCCGATCATACCGGCGGCCTCGGCCAGGATAGGGCAGTGCTCGCGAACAACGGCGGAGGTGGCGACGGTGTTGTGGGTGGTGCCGGCACCGATGGTGAGCTTGCCCCCGTCGAGCGTGATGCCGGCCATTTCGCCGATGCGGCTGATGTCGACCAGCGCCGGGGGCTGGGCCACGCGCAGCTTCATCTGCGGCAGCAGGCTGTGGCCGCCGGCCAGCAGCTTGGCGCCCGGGTGGGCTTTGAGCAGTTGGACGGCTTCGGTGACGCTGTTGGCGCGGTAATATTCAAAGTTCGCTGAATACATAGGTGGCTCCTGTAACTGGTAATTGGTAACTGGTAATTGGCAATTGGACAGTGTTTTGAATTACGAATTACCGATTACCATTTACGCCTTGCCCTTTTGAATGGCGCGCCAGATTTTCTCGGGCGTGAGCGGCATATCGATGTGCCGGACGCCGAGGGGCGCCAGGGCGTCCATCACCGCGTTGACCATGGTGGGGGTGGAGGCGATGGTGCCCATTTCGCCTACGCCCTTCACACCCAAAGGGTTGTGGGGCGAGGGCGTTTCGGTGCGGCCGGTCTCGAAGTGCGGGAAGCGCGCGGCGCGCGGGAGGGCATAGTCGAGTAAGGTGCCGGAGACGAGCTGGCCGTCTTCGTTGTAGAGACCTTGCTCGCAGAGCGCCTGGCCGATGCCCTGCACCACGCCGCCCGTTACCTGGCCTTCGACGATCATCGGGTTGATGACTTTGCCCACGTCGTCCACCGCGATGTAGCGCTGGATGGAAACCTCGCCGGTCTCGCGGTCGATCTCCACCTGGGCGATGTGGATGCTGTTTGGGTAGGTGAAGTTGGCCGGGTCGTAGTAGGTGTCCACTTCCATGCCCGGTTCGATGTCGTCGGGCAGGTTGTGGGCGGTGTAGGCGGCAAAGGCCAGCTCGCCGAAGGTCTTGGCCCGGTTGGGCACGCCCTTGACGTAGGCCTTGCCCAGCTCGGCGTCATAGATCACGTCGTCCAGCGGGGCTTCCAACTGGTGCGCGGCGATCTTGCGCATCTTGAGCTTGACCTTGTCGGCCGATTTCACCAGGGCGCTGCCGCCGACCGAGGTGCTGCGGCTGCCATAGGTGCCCATGCCCTGGGAGATCACGGCCGTGTCACCGTGGACCACGTCCACATCCTCGACGCTGATGCCCAACTGGTCAGCCACGATTTGGGCGAAGGTGGTCTCGTGGCCCTGGCCGTGGGTGTGCGAGCCAGTGAGTGCGGTCACCTTGCCGGTGGCGTGGACGCGCAGCCCGCCCATCTCCCAGAAGCCGGTGACGCCGCCCAGCGCGCCAGCTACCTTCGACGGCACCGGGCCGCTGGCTTCAATGCAGGCGGCAATGCCGATGCCCACCAGCCGGCCGGCCTTGCGGGCCTCGGCCTGGGCGGCGAGCATGGCGCTGTAGCCGGCCAGCTCGACGGCCTTATCCATGAGGCCCTGGTAGTTGCCGCTGTCGTACTGCAGGGCCACCGGGGTCTGATAGGGGAACTCGCTGGCGGGGATGAAGTTCTTGCGGCGGAATTCGATCGGGTCCATCTTGAGCTCGCGCGCGGCCAGGTCCACCAGCCGCTCCACCACATAAGAGGCCTCCGGCCGCCCGGCGCCGCGGTAGGCGTCCACCCAGACGGTGTTGCTGAGCGTGCCAATGATCTCGCCATAGACGCCGGGGATTTTGTATAGGCCCGACAGCAAGGTGACGTAGAAGGCGGTGGGGATGAGCGAGGCCACCAGCGAAATGTAGGCGCCGTTGTTGGCCCAGGTGCTGACGTGAAGGCCCGTGATGGTACCGTTGTTCTTGACGGCCAGCTTGCACAGGGTGACGTGGTCGCGGCCCTGGGTGTCGGACATGGCCGCTTCGCTGCGCGTTGACACCCACTTCACCGGCCGGCCAATCTTGCGGGCCGCCCACGGTATGAGCGCCTCCTCGGGATAAGTGGGTATCCGGCTGCCGAACCCGCCGCCCACGTCCGGGGCGATCAGCCGCAGCTTGTGCTCTGGCACGAACAGGACAAAGGCGCTCAGCACCACGCGCGTGAGGTTGGGGTTCTGGCTCGTGGTCCACAGCGTCATCTCTTCTTTGGTCGAGTCCCACTGGGCCACGGCGGCGCGCGGCTCAATCGGAGTGGCGATCAGGCGCTGATTGACCAATTCCAGCTCGACCACGTGGTCGGCCTCGGCAAAAGCTTTGTCACAGGCGGCCTTGTCGCCCAGGGCCCAGGTGTAGCTGATGTTGTTGGCGATCTCGTCGTGCACCAGCGGCGCGCCATCGGCCGCGGCGCCGCGCGCGTCGGTCACCGAGGGCAACGGCTCGTATTCAACGTCGATCAGGTCGAGCGCGTCGGCCGCAATGGCCGCGCTTTCGGCCACCACCATCGCCACGCGGTCGCCCACGTGGCGCACCTTGTCGGTTTGCAGGGTGCGCTGGACGGGCACCTTGATGCCGGGCACGTTCCAGCCGCTGGGCAGGTTGCCCAGGTCCTTGGTGTCTTCGCCCGTGAACACGTCGATGACACCCCACAAGTTGCGGGCACGGGTGGTGTTGATGCTCTTGATGCGGGCGTGCGCGTACGGGCTGCGCTTGATCGCCAGATAGGCCATCTTGGGCAAGACCAGGTTGGCCACATAGCTGCCGCGGCCCTGGATAAAGCGCGGGTCTTCGCGGCGTTTGATGGGTGTGCCGATAGACTTTGCCATTTCAGGCCTCCGCGGGCATCGTCTCGGACGCCGACTTCACGGCGCGCACAATGTTTTCGTAGCCAGTGCAGCGGCACAAATTGCCTTCCAGGCCGGCGCGGATTTCTTCGTTGCTGGGGTGCGGGTTGCGCTTGAGCAGGTCCACGGCGGTCATGATCATGCCAGGCGTACAGAAGCCGCACTGGAGGCCGTGCTTTTCCCAAAAGGCAGTCTGCATCGGATGCAGCTTGCCGTCTTGGGCGAGGCCTTCGATGGTCATCACGCTGCTGCCGTCGGCCTGGACCGCCAGCACCGTGCACGATTTCACCGCCTGGCCGTCCATGATGACCGTGCAGGCGCCGCACTGGCTGGTGTCGCAGCCCACATTGGTGCCGGTCAGGCCCAGCCGGTCACGCAGGAAGTGTACCAACAGGGTGCGCGCTTCCACCTCGTCTGTGCGCGATTGGCCGTTGACGTTCATGGTTACCGAATGCATCATGCAAAGCCTCCTTCGACTACATGAATCGGGTGTGCCAGCCGTGCGCTGGCGGCGAAAAACGAAATCCGGGCGGAAAACAAAACTCCAGACACCGTTTATGAGTGTCTGGAGTTTGCGACAACCAGGCGAGGCGGGCGGCGCCGCTGGATAGGCGACCGCTGGCGACACAGATGAGTCTGTGCTGCCGGACATGCGGGCCACTCTGCCCGTTGAACGAGCCTGCCGAAATTGTGCATGATGGCGCAAGCGCAGAAACGATTCAATTATGGGAACTTCGGGGGCCGTGTCAATTAGTCATGAAATGAGTATAGAACTAGGTGCTCTCCTGCCCGCGCGGCATGGGCCGCTCGGGGGCTTCTTCCAGCAGGCCGCCGTGACCGAGGCTGGTGAGGTCGGCGCGGGTGAGGTGGTCGCCGGCCAATAG
>Ga0070730_10002782_pt1 | contig 15872 bp, 10 predicted proteins | sample Coa_R1_3_FD_66447 | JGI IMG/M metagenome (GOLD analysis project Ga0070730, IMG submission 66447) | Surface soil microbial communities from Centralia Pennsylvania, which are recovering from an underground coalmine fire - Coalmine... | ecosystem: Environmental > Terrestrial > Soil > Unclassified ...
TCAAATTCCCAACGGCAGAACCGGGCCAAGGTGGATGTAATACGTGGCGGCAATTTCACGACAAGCGTGGAAGAAACCCCGATTACAAAGCGCCGTCGAATATACCGAAAGCACAGTCTATGTGCAGTTTTCAGCGGTGCCAGCCAGACGACATTCGCAGAGACGTGTGTTGGCTACACCTTTCATCCGCGTGCAATTGAAGCGTGAGGTCGCCATGAACCACTATGCGGGCGCCACGAAATCGATGACAGATCAGGGCGCTGGCCGTTGACCACTTCGTCCAGCGCGAATTGAAAGGTCTTGATATTGCGGCGGCATAGGCGTAAACTGCCCCTGGGCCTGCGCGTCAGGCCGTGCCGAAATTGTTGGGTCGCTGCCCGCGACTGAAAAGTAAGTGTCAACGAAAAACGATTTTGACATCAAAATGACATCAATCACGTTGGACTGGCCCGGAAATCTTGGACTGTTTGGACAGTGGGGGTTAAAAACTCCGCCGAAATACGCCTGTTTGGACAGGTTGGACATAGCGGAAGGCAGTGCCTTAAATTGCGGACCAAAAGGCCGAGGGTTCGAGTCCCCCTAGGCGCACAAAAACAGGCCTGTTTCGAGAGAGACAGGCCTGTTGGCTTTAAAAGTACATCAATCAGATTGATGTACCGTCGAACGCAACCACCCCAACATGATTAGCGGCTGTCCCTTGGCAGGCGTCTTGAGTTTGGGTTCAATGCCGCGGTCCCGCCAGATCGGCGAGCAGTCGTCCACCAATTCCAGCCTGTGCAACACGTCCAGCCCGTCGAAAGGCCGAGTGCGCTCAACCTGCTCCATAGGTGTGCTGGGCCAATCTCTGCCCCCTACCCCGCCCCATTGACCTGGTGGCGCCAGTGAGCTTTTGGCTTTAGGCCAAAAGGCCGCAGGTTGGAATTCGGCCAATCGCACTATAAATGAAGTCAGTTTCTAATTTGGTGAACCTTGACATTCCGAAAATAGGTCGAAGAATGTGGGGCAGAAGTAGTGGGTCGACGATTGACCATAACGCGGCCTATTTGAGCACACCGGGCACGAACGCAAGTGCCTTGCGAGCCTCTTCATCCAAATCCCGACCAACACGTAGATCGCGAAATACCCGAATGTCGCACCCTACTTCCAAGCCAGGGACAAGAAACCGCTCCGTGACTACAGAGCGGTTGTAGCCGATATGGCGCAGTGTATACGTAATTTCAGTCCAGGGCAGATGACCGTAACCGGGAGGCATACGATTGTTCTCTCCAATGTGGAGGTGGCCGAGCCAATCGCATTCGCTTCCAAAGCCATATTGGAATATGCTGGGCTATTGGGGTGCAGCGCGGGAATGAGATTGGATGAACTGGCTGAAATCGATCTTTCCGGGACTTACTAATCGCCGATGGCAGGCCGAATCGTTGCTTCTCGGCGGCACAGGGCTGGTGCTGGGCGTGTTGGCCGGGCTGGGCGTGTGGCTGTTCAAGCGGCTGATCGACCTGGCCCACCTGGCAGCCTTTGACGGCCTGGGTGGCTTGCTTAGCCACCTGGGAATCTGGACGATCGTTCTAGTGCCGGTAGCCGGCGGCCTGGTGGTGGGCTTGCTCCTGCACTTTTTTGTGGGCGAGGAACGGCATCATGGGGTAGCCGGCATCATGGAAGCCGTGGCGCTGGCCGGCGGCCGGCTGCGCTATCAGCGCGCGCCAATCAAGGTCATCGGCGCAGCCATCTCGATCGGCGCGGGCGCCTCAGTTGGCCCGGAAGATCCGTCGGTCCAGCTCGGCGCCAATCTGGGCTCGCTGTTTGGCCAGCGGCTGCACCTTTCCGATGATGGGGTGCGCTCGCTGGTCGCGGCCGGCGCCGCGGCCGGCATCGCCGCCGCATTCAACGCCCCGATTGCGGGGGTTTTTTTTGCCCTGGAGCTGTTGCTGGGCGAGCTGGGCGGTACTAGCCTGGGGGTCGTGGTAGTGGCTTCGGTGATCTCGGCCGTCACCACGCAAGCGCTGTCAGGCCCGCAGCCGGCCTTCAAGGTGCCGGCCTACGAATTTCACTCGGCCCTGGAGCTGCCGCTGTATTTCATCTTGGGGCTGCTGGCTGGCCCGGTCGCCGCGCTGTATATCCGCGCGCTTTACGCGGCGCAAGACGTCTTTCACACCTGGGCTGCGCCCCGCTGGATCAAGCCGGCCGTCGCCGGGCTGATCGTTGGTGTGGTGGGGCTGGCCCTGCCCCAAATCCTGGGTGTGGGCTACGACACGATTGGCAACATCCTGGGCGTCCGGTCGTTGGGGCTGACGGTGCTGCTGGTTTTGCTGGTGGCCAAGCTGCTGATGACTGCCGTCAGTATCGGCGGCGGCTTTCCCGGCGGCGTGTTTGCGCCTTCGCTTTTCCTGGGCGCGGCCCTGGGCGGCGCCTTTGGCCTGGCGGCCGGGCAACTGCTGCCAGGGCTGGGTCTGACACCCCAGGCGTTTGCGATGGTGGGGATGGCGGCCGTGCTGGCCGGCACCGTGCATGCGCCGCTCACTGCCATCATCCTGCTATTCGAGATGACCAACGACTATCGCATCATCTTGCCCCTGATGTTTGCCGTCGTCGTCAGCCTGCTCTTCTCCCAGGCCCTGGTCGGCCATTCGGTCTACAGCCTGGGGTTGGCGCGCAAAGGCGTGCGCCTCCAACGCGGGCGAGATGTGCGCGTGCTGGAAGGTATCACAGTGGGCGAGGTGATGCAAAAGGATGTCACCCGCTTGAGTGAGTCCGATACGCTGGCGGCGGCTTCCGACATACTGCTGACGACCCGCCGCCACGGCTTGCCGGTCGTCAATGCGTCGGGCGAGCTGATTGGCATCTTCACCTTGCAGGATCTGGATCGCGCCCAGAACGACGCCAATTCTGTCGCCAAAACAGTCGGTCAGGTCTGCACCCGCGACCTGCTGCTGGCTTACCCCGATGAAACCATCGATCTGGCGCTGCGCAGGCTGAGCGAGCGCGACCTGGGCCGGATGCCGGTAGTGGCGCGCGACAACCCGCGCCAACTGCTCGGCATGCTGCGGCGGAATGACATTGTACGCGCCTATGACATGGCTCTCACCCGCCGCGTAACAGCCCGCCACAGCGACCAGCAGGTGCGCCTGGGCGCCTATAGCGGCGTGAACGTAGAAGAGTTCGTCGTCGCGGCCAACGCGGTCTGCGCCGGCAAAGCGGTAAAGGCCATCCCCTGGCCGCCCGACAGTATCCTGGTGACATTGCGCCGCGGGCGCGACGTCATCATCCCGCATGGCGACACAATCCTGCAGGCGGGCGACGTGCTGGTGGTGGCCGCTGAGGGTGGCGCGGGTGAGGCTTTGCAACGTCTTTGCCAGCCGCCGCAAAAAACCAGCTAACACTAGCGCCCGTCCCTAGCGCGCCGCCCGCATGTCCGCTCCGATGAATGGGCAGCCTAACCATGGAACAGTTTCTTCAAGTTGAAACGCTGGTCATCGAACTGCTGCTGGTTGTCTCGCTCGTCGCCATTGCCGTGCGCCGCTTGCGTATCCCTTATACCGTCGCGCTGGTGGTCGTAGGACTATTCATTACCTTTCAGTCGCCGCTCAAAATCGAGCTCACCTCTCCACTCATCCTGGCGGTTTTCCTGCCGCCGCTGGTCTTCGAGGCAGCTTTTCACATCAACTTCGCGCACCTGGCCCACGGCGCTGCCGGCATTTTGATCCTGGCCGTGCCGGGCGTAATCCTGACCACTTTCATCATCGGCGCGTTCATGGCCTGGCTGACGCCTCTGAGTTGGGCCATGGCGCTGGTGTTTGGCGCGCTGATGGCGGCCACCGATCCGGTGGCCGTAGTCGCCCTCTTTCGCACCCTGGGCGTGCCGAAACGACTGACCGTGCTCATGGAGAGCGAAAGCCTGCTCAATGACGGCACGGCGATCGTGGTTCTCAACCTGGTCCTGGCCGTGGCGCTCACCGGCCACTTCGACCTGGTGCAAGGCGTGGCCGACTTTATCCGCGTAGCCGTGGGCGGCACGGCGCTGGGGCTGGCTTTGGGCTGGATCGTAGCACAGGTGATCGCCCGCGTTGACGACTATTTAATCGAAACGACGCTGACAGCGGTGCTCGCCTTTGGCGCCTATTTGGTGGCAGAGCGGCTGCAATTCAGCGGCGTGCTGGCCGTGGTAGCGGCTGGCCTGGTCAGCGGCAACATTGGCCCCAAGGGCATGAGCCCCACCACGCGCATTGTCCTGTTCAATTTTTGGGAAACGGTGGCCTTCCTGGCCAACTCGCTGCTGTTTCTGATCATTGGTTTGCAAGTGAATGTGCCGGCGCTGGCGGCCGCCTGGCGGCCCGTGCTGGCCGCGATTGCCGCGGTGCTGCTGGCGCGCGTGCTCGTCGTCTATGGGCTGAGTTGGCTGGTGAACCTCTGGTCCGAGCGCATTCCGCTGGCCTGGCAGCACGTGCTGGCCTGGGGCGGCTTGCGGGGCGCCGTCAGCCTGGCCCTGGTGCTCAGTTTGCCGGTCACGCTCGGCAGCGATCGCGACCTCCTGCGGGTGATGACCTTTGGCGTAGTGTTATTCACTCTTCTGGTACAGGCCACGACCATGCGCCCATTGGTGCGGAGGCTGGGGATCGCCACGCGCAGCCAGGTCCAGGATGAATATGAGGTGCGCCGGGCCCGCCTCACTGCCCTGCGCGCGGCCGATTCCCGTCTCGACGACCTGCATGGCAGCGGTTTGTTGTCTAGCCCGGCTTGGGAAAAACTTAAGCCCATTGTCACCCAGCGCGCCGCCGCCGAGGCAGAGGCGGTACGCCAAGTGTTGGCAACCGAGCCTACGCTCGAAGCCGAGGCGCTCGATACCGGCTGGCGCGAAATGCTGCGCGCACAGCGGGCTGCCCTGCTAGACCTGCGGCACGACGGCATGATCCTGGAAGAGGTGTTCGAAAAGTTGAGCGTCGAAGTGGACGGGCAGATGGCCGAGGGTTTCAGCCCCCTGGGGGATGACGGACAGCCTCGCACTCAGTTTGTCGAGGTCACGCTTGGCGAACATTCAGCGGCCGTGGAACGTAGCGTCGCTGACTTGGCCTTGCCGCGCGAGGCAGTTTTGGTCTCGATTAGGCGCGGCGACCAGGTCATTATCCCGCGCGGTGACACAAGTTTCCAGGCCGGCGACGTGGTGACAGCCCTATGTGAGCACGAGCATGTGGAGGCGGTTAGGCAAATCCTGCTTACAGCGCCCCCTGCGTCATCATAAGGCCAGCGGCGACACACGGCGATCTGGCTCGCCCGCGTACATATACAATGCGTGAATGGTCGGTGATGGACTCGCTAAGCACGCTCCGATGGTAGTCACACAACGACCATACGCTGACGCAAGTCACTTCATATTGAATCATGGATTGATCCATGTGCAGTGTGGACGGTTCGAGGATAAGGCCGACGCGTGGCGTCTGCGCTGCGACTGAACGAGTCGTACGATAAATCTGCCACCGGCAGCACACGTCCGCTCAGCCCTTACGATCGGACGCGTGGCACCACAAGCTAAACCGACTTGGCGGATGCCATTCTGGAACACAGCAGGAATTCCCTTACTGTTGCTGCCAAGCCTATCCGGCGATGATTCTATCAACGGACCGATGGGAAGGACTCACCAATGAGTGCGACCAACGAGCCAAATTCTGCCGGCGCAGCCTGGCAGGCGATAACATCCCCCACAAATAGTATCGCTCAGGTGGAGCAGGGACCGATTGAGTATCGCCTGGTTGGCCAAGGACCAGCCGTGCTCGTGCTCAATGGTGGACATACTCGCTGCAACTCCCCTTTTGGACATGAAGACTTTTTCCTGCACCAGGGCTACCAGCTGATCATCCCCTCCCGGCCGGGCTATGGCAGGACCCCTTCCGCAACCGGACGAAGTGCCGAAGCCTTCGCCGACGCGCTTGTCAGCCTGCTGGATCAGTTCCACCTCGGCCAAGTTATCGTTGTCGGCATTTCAGCCGCTGGGCCAACAGCGCTGCAACTGGCCGGGCGTCAGCCCGAACGGGTCAGCAAACTCATATTGCAAAACGCCGTTACAGCCGGGAAATTCCCATGGCGCGTGATACGGTTGGGTGCCTACCTCGTTTTCAACCCGTGGGTGGAACCCTGGACCTGGGCGGCTTTTCGCACCATTGGCCGGGTCGCGCCATTAAGCGCGTTGACGATGATGATGGGGAGTCTGTCTTCCCTTAATCCTGAGCAAGTGATCTCAACCATGAGCCAAGAACAGAGGCAAGCGGCGCTGGCTCTGTTGTTGGCTTCGCGATCAGGATCCGGGTTTATGAATGATTTACAGCACCATTGCGGTGATCTCCGTCGCATCACGGCTCCCACCTTGATCATCGAGAGTAAATATGATGGATCACTGGACGCCTCTCACGGAAGCTACGCGGCCGACCATATCCCAGACGCGGAGCTATTTTTGTCTCCAGCCGAGAGTCACTTGCTCTGGTTTAGCGCATACAATTCTGCCATTGAGATGAAGATGCGTGCATTTCTGATTGCATAAGCGTGAGCCTGGTCCACGTATTGATTAGTAGCGAACACTAGGATTGCTGGTGCCAATTGTGGTTTACGGTAAGCACACGCAAGCCGGAAGCGACGAGCAAGTCACGCCCAAAAAGGCGCCGCGAACGATGACAGCGCACGGAAAGGCTGGCAAGTAGCTTAGCGCTTGGCGCTTATTGGCCAACCGGCCTTACGCCTAGCAGGCTCTTCGGCCTGGCTGCCGGGCCGTTCGCCACAACTTAGCCATGCTGTCTGACCGTCGTGAACGCAGCGAATCTTTAGCCTAGATGGCTGGCGTGCGGGCGCCCGTGGCGCTTGACGACAATGTAGCCCCACAGTAGCCGCAGCATCGGGCTACCCATGCTAGCTGGACAGCTCGCCCTCCAGCGATAGAACTCGCGCCGGCTGCGCGTCCAGTTAGGCTTTGATCGCCTGACACTCAGCGCGGTTTATCACTGCATGTCGAGCACGTATTCGCTGCTCCTTTTCTGCCTCTAGCTTGCGTAACCGTGCCGCTGGCGCAAGCTGCTCAAAAGCCACCATCCGCCAGTTCGAAGCGACACTCGCCCTGAAATCAGATCGCTTCGACCGCACGTTTCCAAGCGATGCGGGACCCAGGCTCAAAGACGGCGATGTGACATAGCACGTCCGCAATACCGCCCGGACCATCGAACATTTCCTAAAAGTCGGTCGCTATTGGCGCCTAACAACTGGACGTGGTCTGTCAACCTTGTGCTGTCAACCATTACCAGGATGGCATCGACGGCTTCCTCGACCACGTGAGTAACGATGACGCATTAGGGAATAGCGACAAAAGTTCCTGCTGAGTCTCAGAGCCCAAATGGTTGGGCCGGTTGTCCACAGCGTAAGACGTCAAGTTAGCTTGAATTCAATAGCCAGATCGCGCCAGCCTGAGCTGTAAGATTCTAGCAAGTCTTCAGTAATAATTTCCGCATAGGGTAAAGCTAGGTGGCTGGCCAGCCCTCAAACTTACCAGGATGGAGATAACTATGTCTGCGATCTTTCGTTCGGCCCGCCTGCTGACTGCTCTGGCGGCGGCGAGCCTGTTGTTGCTGGCCGCCTGCACGCCCGCCGCCGATCTGCAAGCCACCACCGCGGCCGGGGATGCCATGCACGCCACCGAAACCCAATCCGCCCTGCAGGCCGGCGACGCCATGATGGCGACCGAGACGCAAATGGCTGGAGACATGATGCACGCGACCGAGACTGAAACGGCCTCAGACGCCATGCACATGGCTGCCACTGAGACGGAGTCCGCCATGGCCATGCCCGCCGCCACTGAGATGGCCACGGCAGATCCGGCCGTCGCCAAGGGCGCGGCCACCGCCACGGCCTGCGCCCAGGCCATGAACGACATGCACGCCTCCGAGACCCAGAGCGCCATGGATATGATGCGTGCCGCGGAAACGGCTACAGCCGCCCCAACCACTGCGGATATGGCCATGATGCACGCCACTGAAACAGAGACCACCATGGACGCCATGCACATGGCTGCCACCCAGGCGGCCATGAGCACCGAGATAGCGCCCTGCGGGCCGTAACCGTTCAGCCACGCCTTGAGACATTGACGGGGGCGAGACAGGGAGACCGCTGGCGCCCGACCGTCTCCCTGTCTCGCCCCTTCCCCTTTACTACGGGTTGCAATGGCCGCAGTTGTATCTGCCTCGGAGCGCCTCCCCATCGTCGGCCGGGGCGACGACTTCACCCAATTCACCGCCCTCCGGCCAAGCCTGCCGCCGACATCAACGCTGCGCGGGGCGGGCGGCGGCCAAACGCGCCTGGCAGTCCCAAGCGCGGCCCGGCGATCGGCCGCCTTCCATGCCGGAGTCGGCTTCACGCCCCGCCAGCAAATAAACCCTGCCGAGGCGATTGTTGTGGCCTGGCCGAACGGCCCACACGTACCCAACTCGGAATCCCGGATCATAGTCGCCTGTACCGGCCAATAGGCTCATTGCGCTGATGCTGCCCGAGCCGAGATCTCGGTCTATACTGTCGGTCCAGGAGCATCAGTCTGCTCGCCCATGCCACCGATGTGGTTCAAGTGAGCACCAGGATCTGCCCATCGCCCGGCAAACAGTCATATGACTCTGAGCGCCCAGTTAGCGGTCCTCGAGGCCTCGGGCCTCATCCGTCTTGCGCAGCTTGAGCCGGAGATCGAATACCTATTCCGGCACGCGCTGATCCAGGAGGCGGCCTATCACTCGTTGGTTAAGGGCAACCGCCGGATGCTGCACCAAGCCGTGGGTGAATCGTTGGAAAGCCTGAACAGGGCTCGGCTCGACGCGCCCGAGCTCGCGCCAGTGCTCGCGCGGCACTTCGCCGAGGCCGGCGACCAGGCCCGCGCCCTGCGCTATTACACGCTGGCCGCCCAGGGCGCAGCGAAGATGTATGCCACTGGCGAAGCCATCCACCATTTCAGTCGCGCCCTGGAGATAGCCCAAGGTCTGAATACCGACCCCGAGGCGGTTGTCGATCTGTTCCTGCAGCAGGGGCACGCTCTTGAATTGAACGCCCAGGATGCGGAGGCGCTCACCAATTACGAAGCGATGGAGACCTGGTCGGAGTCGCGGGGCGAACGGCGGGGCCAGCTGGCCGCAATGACAGCCCGCGGAACGGTCTACGTGAAACCAACGGTTGTGCAGAACCTGGCGCGGGGCTATGACCTATCCCAAAAGGCGCTCGAGCTGGCCCGTCAGATCGGCGATCGGTCGGCTGAGGCCAAAGCGCTGTGGAACCTGCTCCAGTATTACGTCGCCGAGTCGAACGTGGTCAAGGCGCTCGAATATGGGGAATTGGCACTGGACATCGCTCGAGCAGAGGGATTGCGTGAGCTGACCGCCTATGTTCTGACAGACTTGAACAAAGTGTATTTTATGGCCGAGCAGCCTATGAAGGCCAAAGAAGCCGGGGAAGAAGCGCGAGCCTTCTGGCGAGAACAAGGCGTGCTTAATATGCTGGCGGACAATTTGGCCTCGACGATGTTCAGTGAGATCATGTTGGGCCAATACCAGCACGCGTTGGCTCTATCTGAAGAAGCTCAACAGGTCAGCCGCGCTATCGGCAATCTGTGGAACCAATCCTATTCGCTTTACACAGTGGATCTGGTCCACTTCGAGCATGGCGATATTGGGCGAGCCATTGAAGTAGCAGGCGAATGCCAGCGCCTGGCCGAACAGGCCGGCTTTGCCGAAGGCATCAATCAGACCGGTTTTGATCTCATACTCATCTATGCGTATATGGGCGCCCTGTCGCGCGCCTTCGAAGCCGCCCGCGACGTCCAGGCGCACGCTGCCTTTTTGACCAGTGCCGTGCGAATGTGGCCATTGCAGGTTGAGGCCGTTAGAGTGTTCCTTCTGGTCCTTGACGGCCGGCCGGCTGCGGCGCAGGCGGCCCTAGATCAATCGTCGATCGCCAATAACCCAGCGGCGCTCAAAGACGAGTTTGTTGTGACCCAATTGTTCGTTGCCCAGGCTCTAGCCGAGCTGGCCCTGGCCAACGGCGACCATGAGCAGGCCCTGAGACTGGCCGAGGACGCCATTGCGCTCTTGCATCGTTACGCGATACGACTTTTCTTACCCGATCTCATGCACCTCAAGGCCCGGGCGCAGCGAGCCGCCGGCCGCGTGGCGGAGGCACAGACCACGCTGGAGGCGGCCCGTATGGAGGCCGAAGACTTGGGGTCACGGCGCAGCTTGTGGCCCATCCTGGCTGATCTCGGCACTTTGGCCGGCGAGCGTGGTGATCAGCCAAGTGCGCGCGAGTTGTGGCAGCAAGCGGCAACAATCGTCGCCTACATCGCCGAGCACGCCGGCTCAGCTGAGTTATCGGCGACCTTCCTCAGGCAGGCTGCAGTGCGCGCAGTGCTAGTGCAAGCGGAAACCTCGGCAATTGTCAGCCGGGCTTAGTAAGCATTCAGCGTCCCAGGCGGGCGATCCCGCGTAGTCACGGAGGTCAGGATGGCATCAGCCGACTCCAGCGAGCATCAACATCAGGCCGAAGATATATGGCGGGCGTATATGACGACTGGCGAGATGCCCGCTTATCTGGGTGCGCCGTGGTTTATGAAGCGCTTTATGCGACCCGTAGCCCGCTGGTTGCCCAGCGAACCGCGCTGCAGAATCTGCGACTATCCTTTTGAAGGCGCGGGGGGCCTCGTGGCACGCACGTTGTTCGGTCTGGTGCCATCCAAAATGAACCCGCAGTTATGCAACATTTGCGAGATGGCGGCTCACACATTCCGCGGCGGCGCCGAGATTGAGATGTCGCTGATCTTTGCCGATGTGCGGGGCTCAACCAGCATTGCCGAAAACAAGAGCCCGGCCGAGTTCAGCCGGCTGATCGACCGCTTCTACCAGGCCACGTCGAAGGTGTTGTACAAGAAGAACGCGCTGCTGGAAAAGCTGATTGGCGACGAGGTGGCCGCTTTCTTCGTGCCTGGGATCGCCGGGCCGGATCATGCCCGCCTGGCGATTGAAGCCGGGGAAGAACTCTTGCGTGTGACCGGGCATGGCGACCCGCGCGGGCCGTGGGTGCCCATCGGCGTGGGCGTCCACACCGGCCTGGCCTTCGTGGGCGCGGTCGGCGGAACCGCTAGCTCGCCGGATATTTCGGTCCTGGGCGACACGGTTAACGCTGCCGCGCGCATCGCCAGCCAGGCCGGCGCTGGTGAGTTGCTGTTCAGCAACGCCACCCGCACGGCGGCGGGTCACAACTGCGACGGACTGGAAACACGGCATTTGAGCCTGAAAGGGCGCGCGGAGCCGATCGACGTGTGGGTGAAAAAGCTTGAGGGTGCTCCGTAAAGTAATCTAAATGGAAGTTACACGCTACTCGGGATACGAACCTCAAGTCTGCATCAGGCGTTCCGCCTGAACGCGGTTCCGTGTGTGGGCGTTCAAGCCCGGCAGAAGTAGAGCACGAACGCTGGCAAGCTAGCGCTGCCGGGGGCGTCGTCCCAATGCATTGGTCTGGCCAGTTCAACGCCTTGGCAAATCTGCGAGACGGATCAGCTGGCGCCCGTCAGCAGAGCGGTCCAATCTTCAGTGCAGAGGGCGCGGACACGAGCCAGTTGTGACTGCTCTGGATCACCCTCGAACGCCTCTTCGATGTGGCTGGCCAGTTCATCAAAAGCGGATCACCCCGCACCCACCAAGCGCATATGCAGCAATGGGAAGGGCTTGCCGGTGCTGTCCAACTCGGAGCGGTTGACCACCACAAACCCCATTCGGAGATAGAACCTTATGGCTTGCGGGTTCTGCTCGTTGACATCAACCAACGTGGCGCCAAGCGTGGCGATAGCGTACGTTATCAAATGCCGTCCTACGCCCCGGCCGCGCCAGTCGGGGTGGATGAACAACATCTCGATCATGTTTCCGGCCACGCCCATAAAGCCGATGACCTCGCTGGCGCCATCGCGCATGCCGACCAGATGCGGCGTTTGGGGCAACTCTTCCTGCAGGGAGGGTTTGAAGAATTGGATGTCCGCCTCGGTCAGGAAGTGATGGGTCGCGCGGACAGAAGCTTCCCAGACCTCCAAGACGCGGGGCAAATCGGCGGCATGTATCGGCCCGACCTCAGAAAGTGGCTGCAACTGATTATTCACCTCACCTTAGAATCAGTTGAACAAAGAGCTGTTTCGGCGGAGGTCCGGCCATTTGCAAGACCATATTGACGGTCCTCAGGCCGCCGATAGTCCCGGGTGCTGAGAGCGTAATATGCCCGACGTGCGCGGCTCAACCACGATGCCGTTGGCGGAACTCTTCTCTGTGGCCTTGGCCTGCTGGGCTAACTACGGCCCAGGCGATGAGTGTGTGTTGTCCGCTCTACTTTCTCACCAGTGGCAAATACAGCGTCCCCCCGGGTGTGGCACTATTGACCACGATAAACGCATCGCTAATCAAGTCCTGATCAGTAGACACTAGCGTCAGACCGGTCGGAAATCGAGTCAGTGCGTTCGTATCTGGCAACTGGAAACGACCCGGGCCCGTGTACACCGCGCCGGTCCCCTGGCTATGGAATGTGCCATCGCCGTTGGATGTCGCGGCCCCGTAAGTATCCACATCGGTGTCAAACAGCGGCGCCTGGTTCCAAAGCAGGTCGGCTCGGCCGTCGTGATTGACGTCTGCCAATGTTATGCTCTGGCGAGCATAGGCGCTGCCTAGCTGTTGAACCGAGCCCAATTGGAAGGTCCCGTCGGGGTTGGCCAAGCCGGCCACCGCCAGGTTCTTGGTCGTGTGCGTAGCCGATTGCGTGTTGGAAGACCAGATCAGGTCGCTGCGCCGGTCGCCGTTCAAGTCGCCGGCGCGATCGTTGACCGCGAAATAGTCCGACCAGCCCGAGCCGTGGTTCTGCGGGCCGTTCAAAGCGCCGAAAGTGCCGCCGCCCATCGACAGGGCCGTGTAGATGAGGTTGGCGGTCCCGACCGTGCAGCTCAAATCGCCCGAGTTGACTTTCTCGCAGGTGGAGTTGAAGACCAGGTCGGTTTTGCCGTCGCCGTTGAAATCGCCGGCCAGGGCCACGTAGTCGCCCCAGATCGGGGCCAGGCTCAGGTCCTGCCGGGCGCCCAGGCTGAACACGCCCCCGCCGCCGGCCAGGGCCACGGTGACGCTGTTCGTCGTCCCAGTGCCGCAGCCGCCGTTAATGAGGTAACACACGGTCGTAAAAGCCAGATCGGCCTTGCCGTCGCCGTTAAAGTCGCCCACCACGGGGTTGAGGTTCGCGCCACTCGTCCCCAGGAAAGATTGGGCGGCGCCCATCGTAAAGCTGCCGTCGCCGTTGGAATGGGCCAGATAGATCGTCAGCGTGCCGGCCACATCCCCCACCAGCGCCAGGTCCGTCTTGCCATCGCCGTCAAAATCGCCCGCCAGCGGTTTGAAAAAGCTGAAATTCACGTCGCTGGGGCCCAGGAGCTGAGGCGCCAGGAGCGTGTGCGTCTGGCCGGCCTGGCCCAGGGCCACGCTCACCAGGAGATGATTGGTGGCACAATGCCCGTGCGAGCCGGGGTTCTGGCAGTTCGAAATCTGTATCAGATCGGGCCGGCCGTCGCCGTTGACGTCGCCGGTGAGCGGGTCAAAGAAAGGTTCATAACCGGAATTCGCCAAGATTTGCAGCGGCGCGAAGGTCAGTGGCCCGGCCATGCCGCAACGCAGCGCCAGCAGGTCCATGGTGCCGTCGCCATTAAAGTCGCCCACGCGCAGGGCCGGCGCCGGCGCCGGGATGTGGCCCATGTTTGCGCCCGCGCCCAGGCCGCCCGGCCAGAGCGTCAATTGCAGGCCGCCGTCGCCAGCTGGCAGGGCGGCCAGCACGTCCGTCGTGCCGTCGCCGTTGAAATCGCCCAATTGCAGCTCCGCATACGGCACGGTGGACGTGACCAGGTTGGCGAAGCCGATGCCTCCATTGGCGTACCACCATTGAGTCGAGCCGTCGGGCTGCCGCGTCGCGCCGAACACATCCGTCTTGTGATCGCCGTTGAAGTCGCCAAAGCGCAGCAATTGGGGATTGGTCGCATTCTGGGCCAGGCTGATTGGGCTGCCGGTTCCGCCTGGAAAGTAGCCCCATTGATAAGTGCTGCTTTTGAAGGTAGCGGTAAACACGTCGCTAATGCCGTCGCCGTTGAAATCGCCCAGCGCCAGGAGCAACGGCGTGCTGGCAGTCGTGTGCAGCGCCGTAAAGGCGTCGAGCCCGGCCTTGGAGTACTCCCAGTGGTTGGTGCCGCTGTAATTGTCGTTCGCGAAGATGTCGCTGTGGGCGTCGCCATCGAATTCGCCAAACTGCAATATCGCGGTGGGCAGCCGGCTGGTGACGACGATCAGGTTCTGCCAGGCGCCAGTCCCGCCATTGGAATATTGCCAACGCAGATTGTTGGCATCGAACGGGATCGTGCGGAAGACGTCGGTCTTCCCGTCGTCGTTGAGATCCGCCGAACCGGTGCTGGACAGGCTGGCCGCGGGCGCGGGCTTACCTTTGAACGGATTGCCGGCGCTCAGGTTGGCGATGGGGGTGTTGTCGGGGTCGTTGTACAGCAACTGTTCCGCTTGCAGATGGCCGCTGGACACGGGATAGTACGTCCACTGGCAGCCGGCAGGGCTGGCCGGGTCCGCAGCCAGGCCGGCCGGCGGCCGGGCAACTGGCGCGGCTGAGGCGGGCGCCCAGGGTTGCAAGACAACAATCAGGCTCAATGCGGTCAAACCCAGTCGGAGTATGGACGGCGCGGAGGTTTGGTGCATACTGACCCCATCGTAATTCTATTGCCTATGATAGACAGGCGAGCACTCTTGGGTTATCGGATCGGTCTGCGCTCAAGGCGGATATGGGCGGCACCGCGGGCATCGACGTAAATCGCGTCCGGCGTCTCGACAATGCGTAATATGACCTCTTCGCAGGCCGGGCAGCGCAAGACAGCGCCGGGCGCCTGGATGAAAGCCAGGAGCGCGCCCAGCTCATTCACCTGGCCGCAATTGGCGCACTCCGCTGGGCTGGCCGTCATCTCCAGCCCGAACACGTCCTGGAGCAGGCCCGCCACCGCGTTGCCGTCAACCATAAGCTCGCGGCTGATATCTTCGGAATGGTCTGACATAGCTCTAGCCTCCCACCGTGGTGCCGGATGGACCGAAGCGCTCCGTGCGGATCTGATTAGCAGGCACGCCAATCTGTACCAGGCGGTTGGCCGCCGACTCCACCAGGAGCGTCGGGCCGCAGATGAAGACCTGTGCCCCCTTGGTCAGCGGCCCGGCAACCTCGCGCAACATGGGCGCGTCAATGCGCCGGGCGTAGCCGGTCCAGCCCGGCGGCTGCGACCGCGTGAAGGTATGGAAGACCTCCAGGCCAGCCCCGGGCATCGCGATCTGATCCAATTCCGCCCGATAGATGACATCTTCCGGCATGCGCGAACTATAGAGCAGGCGTGCCGGGACCTTCGCACCGGCCGCCACTCTGTGCCGCAGCATGGCCATGAGCGGCACCACGCCTGACCCGCCGGCAATTAACAGCAGCGGCCCGCCCTGCCGCACTTCCCACACAAAATAGCCGCCGATGGGTCCGCGTACTTCGATCTGATCACCAGGGACCACCACGTCGTGCAGATAGGTCGAAACCTCGCCGTCCTCGATGCGCTCGACCGTCAGATCGACCTGGCCGGTCCGCTCGGGCGCCGAGGCAATCGAATAGCTACGCTGCGCCTGATAGCCGTCAGCGGCCGTGAGGCGCACATCATAATGCTGGCCCGCGCGATGCGGCATCCAGGCAGGCAAGGTCAACGTGAATGATTTGGTTTTCGCAGTTTCGGGTTTGATGGCTGATACGGTGGCGATTTGCCACTCAATGGGACG
>Ga0070730_10002784_pt1 | contig 15868 bp, 15 predicted proteins | sample Coa_R1_3_FD_66447 | JGI IMG/M metagenome (GOLD analysis project Ga0070730, IMG submission 66447) | Surface soil microbial communities from Centralia Pennsylvania, which are recovering from an underground coalmine fire - Coalmine... | ecosystem: Environmental > Terrestrial > Soil > Unclassified ...
AAGTGCCAGTACCACGCCACGGCTTCGAACGCGAAGTGGCGCTGCGGCGTCAGCTGACCCTTCATGACGCGGAACCAGATCACGGTGAGCATGATCGCGCCCAAAGTGACATGAAAGCCGTGAAATCCGGTCAACATGAAGAACGTGGACCCGTAAATGCCGGTTTGAAGCCGAAGTCCAAGCTCGGTGTAGGCCTCGTGGTACTCCGTCGCCTGCAGGTAGACAAATGTGAAGCCCAGCAGGAACGTCAATGCCAGAAAGAATTTCAGGCGCCCGCGCTGCCCCGCGATCAGTGCGTGGTGCGCGATCGTTACGGTGACGCTGCTCGAAAGCAGGATGGCGGTATTGACCGCGGGAAGCCCCAGCGCCGGAATGGTTTCGAAGGTTCCGTTGGCGCGCGGGCCCAAGGCCGCCGGGCCGTTCGTGGGCCAGGAGCCGCCGTAGTCCTTCCACAGCAGGAGATTGTTGAATACCTTGACGCCGTGGCCCGACAGCCATGGCACGGCGAGCTCGCGTGCGTAGAACAAGGCACCGAAGAACGCGGCGAAGAACATCACCTCCGACATGATGAACCACATCATCCCCAGGCGGAACGAGCGGTCGACGGCCATGTTGTAAACGCCATGTTCGTTTTCTCCGATCACGGTGCCGAACCAGAAAATGAACATGGAGATCAGCAGCAGGAAGCCGGGCAGCAAGGACCAGGCCGGCAGCCATGTGTTCAACCAGCAAGCGGCGCCCAGCATGAGTGTGAACAGCGAGACCGAGCCGTAGATCGGCCACGGACTGCCGTGTGGAACGTAGTACTTGTCTGCGTCGGGAGCGTGCGCTTGCGCCATGATTGAGATCTCTTGAGCGATTAAAAAGGAAGGGAGTTTAGCCGTTTGGTCATCGCAGTGCTGCGGATTGAGTGGTATCGAAGAAGGTGTAAGCCAGCGTGATCTTGTCCACATTGGACGGCAGCGCGGGATCCACGATGAACCGCACCGGAAGGTCGCGCCCCTCGCCCACGCCGAAACGCTGCGGACTGAAGCAGAAGCACTCGGTCTTGTGAAAGTACTTTGCGGCGACGCCGGGCGAGATGCTCGGTACCGCCTGGGCCACCGAATCCGCCGCCGTCAGATTCTTCGCGTAGAATCCGGTGTCGTAGAGTTTTCCCGGATGGATTCGCATCGCCGCGATTTTCGGCCGGAACTCGTAGCTGCCCACCGAGGCCGGATCCGCCACGAACTCGATGGTGATCTCGCGGCTCGGGTCGATGTTCTCCCGGGCCTGGGAGCGCCCGGCCTTCGCTTCTGCATTGCCGATGCCGGCCACGCGGCAGAACACATCGTATAGCGGAATGAGCGCCCACCCGAACGCGAAGCTTCCGGCGGTCATGACGAGCAGCCCGATGATCAAGCGGCGGTTGGCGCTCACCCGAAGACCCTTCCCGTCCATCAGCGATGACTGCGATAAATCGTGAGAGCGATGAAGCCGAAATAGAACACCAGAGCCAGCGACCCCAACAGCAGCGCGCGTGCGCGAATCGCCGAGCGCGGATGATGCCGTCGGCCGTTTCGCACCGCCTCGTTCAACGTGCTCATTTGACGTCGGGGGCGACCGAGAAGCTGTGATACGGCGCCGGCGACGGAAGGGTCCATTCGAGTCCGGTGGGCGTGGCGCCGTCCCAGACTTCCGCGGAGGCCTTCTTGCCGCCGCGTACGCACCGAATGATCACGACGACGAACAGGATTTGCGACAGGCCGAACCCAAAGCCGCCGATCGACGACACCATGTTCCAATCGGAGAACTGCACCGCGTAGTCCGGTATGCGCCGCGGCATTCCCGCCAATCCGAGGAAGTGCTGCGGGAAGAACAGCACGTTCACGAAAATCGTCGACAGCCAGAAGTGCCACTTCGCGAGTGTCATGTCGTACATGTTCCCGGTCCACTTCGGAATCCAGTAGTACACGCCCCCCATGATCGCGAACACCGCGCCCGGAACCAGGACGTAGTGGAAGTGGGCCACCACGAAGTAGGTCTGGTTGTACTGGAAGTCCACGGGAACGAGGGCCAGCATCACGCCGGAGAAGCCGCCGATGGTGAACAGGAACAGGAACGAGATCGCGAACAGCATGGGCGGTTCGAAGGACAGGGATCCGCGCCACATGGTGGCCGTCCAGTTGAACACCTTCACGCCCGTGGGTACGGCGATCAGCATGGTCGACATCATGAAGAACACCTGCGCCGCGACGGGCATGCCGTCCACGAACATGTGGTGTCCCCACACGATGAAGCTCAAGAATGCAATCGACGCGATGGCGTAGATCATCGAGGTGGCGCCGAAGAGGGGCTTGCGGGAAAACGTGGGAAGAATCTCGGAGACGATGCCGAAGGCCGGCAGAATCATGATGTAGACCTCGGGATGCCCGAAGAACCAGAACACGTGCTCGAACATCACGGGGTCGCCGCCGCCGGCCGCGTTGAAAAAGCTGGTGCCGAAATAGTGATCCGTGAGCAGCATGGTCACCGCGCCGGCAAGCACCGGCATGACCAGGATGAGCAGATACGCGGTGATGAGCCAGGACCAGCAGAACAGCGGCATCTTCAGCAAGGTCATGCCGGGGGCGCGCATGTTCATGATGGTCACGATCACGTTGATCGAACCCATGATGGACGAGGCACCCATCAGATGAATCGCAAAGATCGCCATGGCGACGTAGTTGCCGCCCTGCAGGAAGAGCGGCGGGTACATGGTCCAGCCGCCCGCCGGGGCGCCGCCGGGCACGAACAGCGTCGACAGCAGGAGGGTAAAGGCAAACGGCAGGATCCAGAAGCTCAGATTGTTCATGCGCGGCAGAGCCATGTCCGGAGCGCCCACCTGCAGCGGCACCATCCAATTCGCGAGGCCCACGAAGGCCGGCATGACGGCGCCGAAGATCATCACCAGGGCATGCATGGTGGTCATCTGATTGAAGAACTCCGGCTGAACCAGCTGCATGCCCGGCTTGAACAGCTCGGCGCGGATCACCATGGCCATGGACCCGCCGACGAAGAACATGATGAGGCTGAACACCAGGTACATGGTCCCGATGTCCTTGTGGTTGGTGGCGAACAGCCAGCGCTTGATGCCGGTGTCCGGCCCTGCGTGATGCTCGTCGTGATCGGCGGTGTGGGCAACGTGGTCTTGGGCCATGTGAATCAATCTCTATATGGGAGTTAAGCGTTGAACTTGGCGTCGAATCGGTATCAGTTCAGGGATTGCGCGGTGACGGGAGGCGCCGCCCCGGGCGCCGCGGCCTGTTTGGACGCGGTTTTCTGTTCCTCGACCCATTTCTTGAAATCGTCGGGGGTGCGAACGTCGACCACCACCGGCATGAAGCCGTGATCGCGGCCGCACAGGGCCGCACATTGGCCGCGATAGACGCCTTCCTTGCCGGCATCGACCTTGAACCACAATTCATTGACGAAACCCGGAACCGCGGAGCGCTTCGCGCCGAAATCCGGGACCCACCAGGCGTGGATCACATCCATGGAAGTGAGCAGAAGGCGAACCTTGGTGCCGCTCGGGATCACCAACGGCTTGTCCACGTCCAGCAGGTAGTTCGGCACCGATCCGGGATCGACGCCGGAATTGAGCTGGCGGGCGAAATTCGAATCTTGTTTGAGCGTCGAAAAGAAGTTCACGCCATCGGCGGCATCCATGTACTGGTATTGCCACTTCCATTGGTAGCCGGTGACCCGGATCGACAGTTCGGAGTTGCGGGTATCTTCCTGTTTGATGATGAGGTCGGCGGCGGGCACCGCCATCACGATCAGGATGATCACCGGAATGACGGTCCAGATGATCTCCACCTTGGTGCTGTGCACCATGCTGGTGTCCGCAACGGCTCCCTGCGAGCGGCGGAATTTCACCAACGAATAGATCATCGCGCCGAACACCACCACGGCGATGCCGACGCAGATCCAGAACACCTCCATGTGCAGGGCGTACATGTTCTCGCTCAAGCTGGTGACGCCGATCGGCAAATTGATGCCGTTCGAGGTGTTGGCAGCCGCCGTGTCGATCAAGCAGATGGCGGCGAGCGCGGCTGCAATGGCCCTGATAACTCTCATCTTGAACAAATCCCCTTGTTTCAAATCAGTACTCAACGCTCCTGCGCTTCGCCCTATGGGCCGCCGCGTTCGCGGCAAGCCGGCTTCCTGCCGACTCAGTATTTGGCGCTCCTGCGCCTTACCCCTTGCGGGGCCGCCGCGTTTGCGGCGAGCCGGCCTCCTGCCGACTTGGTGCGCTCCTGCGCCGTAGTCATTGCCTTCAAAGCGGCGGCGACTCGTTCATGCCGCCCACCAAATTGCCCAAGCGCTTGGCGAGGACGCAGCGCTCCTCCTCGGTGAGGAAACTGCCGACCTCGTAAGCCCGGCCGCGACTCTCGATGAGCAGCGTGCTCGGATAGAGGCGCGTGCGCGGACTGCGAAGTCTAACCTTCGCCCAATGCCGCGCAAACTCTTGTTTTGCCTCGCCCCGCCGCGAACGGGTCACGAGGCTCACCTGTGAGTCGGTAATGGTCACCGTTTGTGTGTAGGCGCGGCGCCGCAAGCTGGCCCGCAATGCGAGCCCCAGGACCAGCATCTCGAGCGCCCAAAAAGGCAGCACGGGCCAAAATCCCCGCGCTGCGAATATCATGCTAAAGGCCAATGAAAACAAGCAAGTAGAGACGAAAAAAAGCCTGGCTCCTGCCGTGGTCAGCGAACAGTTGGGCGCGAGTTCGATGCGCGTTTCCATGCGGGCAAGGATAGCTCACGGCGCGCAACTCGGCTCCTCATTCGGGAAGCGGGGACAAAAATGTCTTCGCTAGCTCGAGCGGCCCGGATTCGGGTGAATACGGAAATAACCCTAGGCAATCGGCGGCAAGGCGCGAACGCAGGGCGTCCGTGTTCGCGTCGGGGCGCCTGAAATCCTGATCCACCGCATTTCCGACCCAGCCCGCAAGCTTGAGGCCGCGAGCGGCGATGGCTTCCGCGGTCAAGAGGGCATGGTTCAGGCAGCCCAGTCGCAGCCCCACCACCAGGATGACATCGAGTCGCCAGCGGACCGCGAGGTCGGCGAACGTATGCGCCGGACCCAGCGGTGCGAGCCAGCCGCCCGCGCCCTCGACGATGAGCACGTCACTTTGCCGGCAAAGCCGTTCGAAGCATCCGTCCAACAGCCCAAAATCGATCGAACACCCGGCTTCCATGGCGGCGATGTGCGGTGCGATCGCCGGCTCGAAAGCGTACGGGTTGACGTCGCGATAATCCGCGCGCACCGTCATCGCGGCGAGAAGCGCCTCGGCGTCCTCGCTTCGCAGGCCCGCCGGGGTTTGCCTGCAACCCGAGGCCACGGGTTTCATGGCTGCCACGCGCTTGCGCGTACCGGCGTACGCCACGCACAGGGCGGCCGCGATGCGGGTCTTCCCCACGCCGGTATCGGTTCCAGTGACGAAGAGCCGCGGCAACTTCTATTCCCGCCGCCGCTTGCGCAGCTGGCGCTTCAGTTCGTCCAGCGAAATCGAAAGGTCGGCGGTTTCGTCGGCGCGGCTCGCGGCGGCCGCCGGCCCCCACGCCTGACCGAATATGACTTCGTAGGTCGCGGGTAGCCGGCCGTCGATCCGAAAAGCCTCGTAGGCGGACTGCATGGCGGCAAATCGGCGTGGGCCGGTGAGTCCCTTGGGCCGGCCGATCGTCGCATTCCGGGCGCCGACCGCTTTGAGGTCCTGGGCCAGATGCCGCACTTCGGTGTAAGTCAGGGTATACCGCTCGACGTCGAGCACCGGTGCCGCAAAGCCCACGCGCACCATTGCGTCGCCGATGTCATGCATGTCGAGGAAGCGGCTGACGCGGGTGTGATAGTCGGGATGCGGGCTCCCGGCCCGTGCCCAGGCGGCGCGCAGTTCACGCAACGTATCGGGCCCGAGCGTCGCAAAGCTCAGGAAGCCGCGCGCTGCGAGTACGCGCCGCAATTCCCCCAAGGCGGCGTCCAAGTTGCTCCATTGCAGCATGAAATTGCTCACGATGAGGTCGACGCTGCCGTCCGCCAGCGGCAGGCGCTCAACATCGGCACAAACGCGCGCGAACGGACGGAACCATGATCGCTGCCGGCGCGCGGCGTTGAGCATTCCCAACGACGAATCCACTGCCAGTACATGCGCATTCGGGTAACGGCGCTTCAGCGCATGGGCGGCGTGGCCGGTACCGGCGCCCGCGTCCACCACGACCACGGGCGATAGATCCGTCAAATCCAGCCGCTGCAGCAGAACGTTGCGCACTTCGGTCTGCAGCACGGCCGCGGTATCGTAGGTCGCGCTGGCGCGATCGAACGACCGCCGCGACCAGCGCTTGTCGACCGAATAGGCGATGCTTTCGTCGTTCATGCGCGGCTCACGCCGTGGCGGATGGGCGCTCCGTCGGCTCTCTCGCCAAGGATAGCGACGCCTCCCCGACGATGGGAGCGGCGGGCGCGCCATTCGCCGGTTCCGCGACGATGTTCAGCCGTTCGAACAGGCGGCGATCATGAGCGGTGTCCGGGTTTCCGGTGGTCAGCAGCTTCTCGCCGTAGAAGATGGAGTTCGCTCCGGCCATGAAGCATAGGGCCTGCAGTTCGTCGCTCATCTCGCTGCGCCCCGCCGACAGCCGAACATGGGCCCGCGGCATGAGAATACGGGCCACCGCCACCGTTCGGACGAAGTCGAACGGGTCCAGCGCCTCCGTGTCCGCGAGCGGCGTGCCGGCCACCCGGACCAGCAGATTGATGGGCACGCTCTCGGGATGTTCGGTCAGGGTGGCCAGCGTGTGCAGCAGCCCCACGCGGTCCGCGGCCGCCTCGCCCATGCCGACGATTCCGCCGCAGCACACGTTCATGCCGGCATCGCGCACGGCTTGCAGCGTGTCGAGCCGATCCTGAAAGGTGCGCGTGGTGATGATCTTGTCGTAGTACTCGGGTGAGGTATCGATGTTGTGGTTGTAGTAGTCGAGGCCGGCGGCCTTGAGGTCCCGCGCCTGGGCGGGGCTCACCATGCCGAGAGTGGCGCAGGTCTCGAGACCCAAGGTCTTCACCTCGCGGATCATGCCGAGCACTTTGCGCAGATCCTTCGGCTTGGGCGAGCGGTAGGCGGCACCCATGCAGAATCGCGTGGCGCCGGCGGCCTTTGCCGCCCGGGCCCGGGCGGCCACCGCCTCGATCTCCATGAGTTCTTCGGATTCGAGGCCGGTGTCGTAGCGGATGCTCTGCGGGCAATAGGCGCAATCCTCGGGGCAGGCGCCGGTCTTGATGCTGAGGAGGGTGCTGATTTGCACCGTGTTGGGGACCTGATGGACGCGGTGGACGGATTGCGCCCGGAAGATCAAGTCCAGGAAGGGGAGCGCGAACAGCTCTTCGACTTCGGCGCGCGACCAATCGTTGCGAATCTTCAAGTGCAAGCCTTTGGGCCGCGGTGGCCGCTCGAGTCACGTGGAGGGAGTATTGGGGGGTGGGTACGCTTAGTCAACCAAGTTGCAGAGGTCGGGTTGACGATGTGCTGTCGCTGGTCGTCCGAGCGGAAGTCGGAGGCGAACGACGGAAGCCGCTCTTCGCGGATTCGGGCGTTTCGCGACGGCAAGTCATTGATGTGATTGGCCCACATGTAAGGTCTGCAGGGGAGTTGGCGGAGCTGGCGCTGGGCGGCAAATCGCGCGCGGAATGCGTCATCGGCCAACGTATAAGCGCGCCACGGGGATGTATGGACCATGCGCGCGCCGGCACCTATTGTGCTCGTTCTTGCAAGCATTCGGGATCATCATCGAGATCCCACGATTCATGGTCGGCGGGCTTGCGCGATCAACGGCCGAATTGGTAGTTGAATGCGATTCCCAGGAACACCGCCAGCCCGAAGTAATGATTGTTGAGAAATGCGCGAAAGCAGGCATCGCGTTCCCGCCGGCGAATCAACCACAGGTGATGCAGGAAAAAGAGTGCGCCCGCGCCCAGGCCCCAATTGTACCACGGCCCCATGTGCACCATCTTGCCGGCCAGGTACAGCGCCAGCACCGTCATCGCCTGCAGGATCGCAATGATGTGGCGATCCGAGTCGCCGAACAGAATGGCGGTGGAGCGCACCCCGATCTTGACGTCGTCATCGCGGTCCACCATCGCATAGATGGTGTCGTAGACGGTGACCCACAGCATGTTGGCGATCAGCAAAAGCCAGCCGACGCGGGGCGGCCAGTCATCGCGCTCCGCGACGAACGCCATTGGAATTCCCCAGCCGAAGGTTACCCCCAGGTAGAGCTGCGGCACCGACAGGAAGCGCTTGATGAACGGGTAGGTGACCGCGAGCGCCGCGCCGGCAACGGCGAACAGCAACGTCAGCTTGTTCAACTGCAGGGCGAGCCCGAGCGCCGTGAGCGACAGCGCGGCGAACAAGACCAGCGCCTCCACCGCGGAGATCCGGCCGGCGGCCAGCGGACGATTCTTGGTGCGCTCCACGTGAGGATCGAAGCTGCGATCGGCATAGTCATTGACGGCGCATCCGGCGGAACGCATGAGTACGGTGCCGGCGACGAAGATGATGAACAGCCGCGCCTCCGGTCTGCCGTGGCCGGCGATCCACAAGGCCCACAGCGTGGGCCACAGCAGGAGCCAGATGCCGATGGGTCGATCGAGGCGCGTGAGCGCCACGTAATCGTTGATGGTGCCCGCCAAGCGCGGCAGCTCATTCGTGGTCAGCGGATGGAAGCGCACCCGAAAGACGAACCAGCGCCAGCGCTCGGCGATACGCTCCAACAATTCAACGCCCGAGCGCGGCAATGCCACGATGCGGCCTAGGAACCTGTCCGGCGGGAAATGCTCAGACGGACTCCCGGCGTCGGCCCATGCCGGGAAGAAAAACCTCGTGCATGAGCAGTGGTGCGCCCCGCAGGGCGACCCGCGAGCGGCGCGCCCACAAGCCCTCGGGCTTCGCCCCGGCCGCGCGCAGCGCGCGCGTGGCCAGCGGATCGTCGGCCGGCAGCCACGCATATTCGTACGAACCCCGGTCGACGCCGGACAGGCCGATCAGCGTTTCATCGAGCGGGGTGTCGCCCAGTTCGGCCAGCCATGGATGCAGGCTCAACGTCGAATCCGGCATCACGGTTTCCCCGAATATCCAGACCTGGCCGCCGTGCACCATCTCGATGTCCCTGAACAAGCCGGCGGTATCGTCCGACCGCAGCCCTAATCGATGGGAGCTGGTGAGAAGGCCGGTCCATTGTTCGATGAGCCGCAGCGCGAAGTGCTCGCCGCAGACCGCCTTCACGCGCCCCGACAGCATGCCTTTGGCGATCAGCCACGTACGCACCATGGGTTCAACATTCATCTGGCCCAGGCGCTCCGCCGGAACCCATTGAATCGATTGGATGGATCGTGCCGCTTTCTCGGTCATGCCGCCATTCTACCCGACCCGCCCATATTGCTCCGCACGTCCCACCCAGCGCCGGACGAGCGGCGTCACGTGCACAGGCCACTCGTTCAGCAGCATCTCGGCGGCGCTCTGCACCCGCGGCAGTAGATCCGCGTCCCGCAGCAGATCGGCAACGCGCATCTGTGCAAGTCCCGTCTGGCGCGTGCCAAGAAGCTCGCCGGGACCGCGCAGCTCGAGATCACGCCGCGCGACGGCGAAGCCGTCGTTGGTGTCGCGCATGACGCCGAGCCGTTCGCGCGCGAGCGGGGACAGCGGCGGCCGATATAAGAGCAGGCAGGAACTCGCGTGCCGCCCGCGGCCTACCCGGCCGCGCAATTGGTGCAGCTGCGCAAGTCCCATGCGCTCGGCATTCTCGATGACCATGAGGGTCGCATTGGGCACGTCGACGCCCACCTCGATCACGGTGGTCGCCACCAATAGGTGGATCTCGCCGTCCTTGAAGCGGCGCATGGTCGATTCCTTCGCCGCCGCCGGCAGGCGGCCATGGACCAGGCCCACCACAAGTTCCGGCAGCGCCGCCGCCAGCGCCCCGGCGGTTTCCTCCGCGGCCTGAAACGGCATTTCCTCCGACTCATCGATCAGCGGGCATACCCAATACGCCTGCCGGCCTTCCAGGCAAGCGGTGCGGATGCGCATGACCACTTCGTCGCGGCGGGTGCCCGCCAGCACCACGGTCTTCACGGGCGTCCGCCCGGGGGGCAGCTCGTCGATGACCGACACGTCGAGATCGGCATAGGCCGTCATCGCCAGGGTGCGCGGGATGGGCGTCGCCGTCATGATCAACTGGTGCGGCTGGTGTCCGTCGCGGCCGCCTTTCTCCCGCAGCCGCAGCCGCTGATGCACCCCGAACCGATGCTGTTCGTCGACGATGACCAGCGCCAGCGATGCGAACTCCACGCTCTCCTGGAACAGCGCATGAGTGCCGATCACGATGGGCGCATGACCTTCGCGGATTCCGGCCAGGGCCGCCGTGCGCGCCTTGCCCGTTTGCCGGCCGGTGAGAAGGACGATGGGAATTCCCAAGGGTTCGAACCACCGCCTGAAGTTGAGCGCGTGCTGATCGGCGAGCAGCTCGGTGGGTGCCATGAGCGCCACCTGCCGGCCCATCTGTACCGCCCGGGTGGCGGCGAGGGCTGCAACCAGCGTCTTGCCGCAGCCGACGTCGCCCTGTACCAGACGCAGCATGGGCTTCGCATGGCCCAAGTCACTCTCGATCTCCCGGAGTACGCGCGCTTGCGCCGCCGTCAAACGAAACGGCAGCGCCGACAACAGATCCGCTTTCAGAGCGCCGTCGGTGACCAGCGGCCAACCAGGGTCGCTTTGGATTCGCTGCCGCAAGAGCTTGAGCGACAATTGATGCGCCAGCAGCTCCTCGAACGCCAGCCGCCGCTGCGCCGGGTGCCGCCATTCGAGGAGCTGTTCCACGGGCGCGTCCGCGGGCGGGCGGTGCACGTAGTGCAGGGCATCATGCAGCGACGGCAGCCGTGAACCCTCGAGCACCGCCCCGGGCAGCCAGTCCGTGAGGTCGTGAGCGGCGGTCTGGTCCAACGCGAGACCGACCAATTGGCGCAGCCGACCCTGGGTAACACCCTCGGTCGCGGGATAAATCGGCGTGAGATGATCTTCCGCCGCCTTGGCTGCGGAAGAGTCCACCCGGCGATATTCCGGATGCACGATTTCCAGTCCCTGCGGTCCGCGCCGCGCTTCGCCGAAGCAGCGGATGCGAACTCCGCGCGCCAGACCGTTCTGCTGTTGAGCGGTGAAGTGAAAGAACCGCAGCGTGAGGAAACCGGATCCGTCCGCGATCCTGCAGAGCATTTGCCGCCGTCCCCGGTAGGCGACTTCCGTGAGCAGGACGTCCCCTTCAACCGCGGCCCGTTGACCGGGCAGCAATTCGCCCAGGGGGACCACGCGCGTGCGATCCTCGTAACGCGACGGCAGCAGAAACAGCAGGTCCTGTGTCGTCTCGACGCCCAGCGCCCGCAGGCGCAGCGCGAGCGCTTCGCCGACGCCGCGCAGGGCGGTGACCGGCTTCGGTTCGGTCACAGGGCGACGATGCACTCCACTTCGACCTGCGCTCCGCGCGGCAAGGAGGCGACGCCGACGGCGGCGCGCGCGGGGTAGGGCTCACGGAAGTATTCCGACATGACCTTGTTGACGAGGGCGAAGTGCGAAAGATCGGTCAAATACACGGTGGCCTTGACGACGTCGTCGAACGTCGCTCCGGCGGCAATGACGATGGCCTTCAGATTATCGAACACCCGCCGAGTCTGCGCCTCGACGTCCCCTTGCACCAGCTCCTTGGTGCGCGGATCCAGCGGGATTTGCCCGGATACCCAGATGGTATTGCCGACGCGGACGGCCTGCGAGTAGGTGCCGATGGCGGCGGGAGCGTCGTTGGTCGAGATGATTTGCTTGCTCATGATGGTGGTGAGATGGCTCTTCTGTGGTGAGATGGCTCTTGCGGGCGGTTCTTCGATGGCGCTCTTCGATGATAACGGGTTCTTCGATCGCGAGGATCATCACGCCAGCGTCCGGAACACCCGCTGTACGTCGGGCATGCGCCTGATGGTCTTGATGACCTGCGCCAGATGGTGCCGGTCGCGAACCTGGAGCTGGATGCGCAGCCATGAGTTGCTCACGTCGCGCTCCTCGAGCTGCACCTGGTCGATGTTGGTCTCCGCGTCCGCAATGCTCGAAGCGACCGCGGCAAGCACACCCACGCGATTGTTGATCTCCAGCTGGATCTCGGAGGTGAACAGGCGCCCGTGCGTTTCCTCCCACGCAACCGACAGCCACTTCTCCGGCTGTTTGCGATACTCGGCGAGGTTGCCGCAATTTTGCCGGTGGATCATCACACCGCGGCCTGCGCTCAAGTAGGCCATGATCGGATCTTTCGGAATCGGGAAGCAGCAGCGTGCATACGTGACCAGCAGACCCTCCGTGCCGGCGATCATGAGCGGTCCGGTCGTGGCCGCACTCTGTTCCTCGCTCACGACACTGCGTTCCGCCTCGCGGGCCGGCAGCAGGCGCCGCGCCACCAGCGGAGCGAGCCGCTCGCCCAGTCCGATCTTCTCGAACAGTTCGTCGGCGTCCTTGAGATTCAACTCCTTGACGACGGCGTCGAGATCCGCGGGCGCGACTTTTTTCAGACTGACGGAGAATTCCTCGAGTGCAAGTCCGAGCAGACGACGGCCCAGCTCGAGCGCTTCGCTCCGCTTCAAGTTCTTCAGGTATTGCCTGATGGCCGCGCGCGCCTTGGCTGTCACCAGGAAGCTCGACCAGGACGGATTGGGCGTTGCGCCCTTTGCCGTGATGATCTCCACGGTCTGCCCGTTGCGCAGCGGCGTCCGCAGCGGCACCAGGCGGCGGTCGACCTTGGCGGCAACGCAGCGGTTGCCTATATCGGTGTGGATGGCGTATGCAAAATCGACGGCGGTGGCGCCGGTGGGCAGGCGCAGGATCTTGCCCTTCGGCGTAAACACGTAGACCTTGTCCGGAAACAGGTCCACCTTGACGCTTTCCAGGAATTCCTCGGAGCTTCCGCCCTCCTGGATCTGAACCAGGCCCGCCAGCCATTCCCGGGCGCGGTCGTGCTCGACGCCCCCGAACGAATCGCCGCCCGACTTGTACTTCCAGTGCGCGGCGATGCCGGATTCGGCGACGCGGTGCATCTGCTCGGAGCGGATCTGGACTTCGATCGGCACACCGTTGGGGCCGAAGAGCGTGGTATGCAGCGACTGATAGCCGTTCACGCGCGGAATCGCGATGTAGTCCTTGAACCGCCCGGGCATGGGTTTGTAGACGCTGTGCACCAGGCCAAGCACGCGATAACAGGTGTCGGGATTGTCGACGATGATCCGAAAGCCGTAGACGTCGACCATTTCGTTGAGCGAGATGTGCTTGGTCTGCATCTTGCGGTAGATGCTGTACAGGTGCTTCTCGCGCCCCTCGACGCCGCCGGTGATCTGCGCCTTCTTGAGCGCACCCTTGAAGGTCTCCGCGATCTTTCCGACGAACTCCTTCTGATTGCCGCGCGCCCGCTTCAGTTCGCGTTCGAGCACCTTGTAGCGATAGGGATACAAGGCCCGGAAGCCGAGATCCTCCAATTCCAGCTTGACCGCGTACAGGCCCAGGCGCTCGGCAATGGGCGCGTAGATATCCAGCGTTTCGCGTGCGCTGCGGCGGCGCTTGACCGGCGGCATGACGCCAAGGGTGCGCATGTTGTGCATGCGATCGGCGAGCTTGACCATGATGACGCGGATGTCGCGCACCATGGCCAGCAGCATCTTGCGAAAGCTTTCGGCCTGCGCTTCCTGGCGGTTCTTGAATTGGATCTGGTCGAGTTTGCTGACGCCATCGACCAGTTCGGCAACGACCTGACCGAAGATGGACGCTATTTCAGCCTTCGCCGTCGGCGTATCCTCGATGACATCATGCAGAATCGCGGCGACCAGCGTGTCGGCGTCGAGGCGCAGGTCCGCCAGGATGTCGGCGACCGCGACCGGGTGCGTGATGTACGGCTCACCCGAAACGCGCTTCTGGCCGTGATGCTTTTCCGCGCCGAATTCGTAGGCCTCGCGGACCCGCTCCACTTGCGGCGGAGAAAGATAGGCTTCGAGCTTGTCTAAGAGCTGGCTGATCCCGGTGGAGCGTCTTCCACCAGGTAGGAAACCGAGTATGGAAGACGCATAGTCCATCGTTGCTCTAACGGAAGGGTCGGTCAGTCACCCAACCCGAGCTGTGGCGCGCGGAAATCGGAGGGAATGTCGAGCTCGCTCACCGGCTGCTGCACCGGTTCTTCGGGCTCTTCCAGCATCTCGAGCGTGATGTTTCCGGCGGCAATTTCGCGCAGCGCCACGACGGTCGGTTTATCGTTCTCCCACTCGACCGTGGCTTCGGCGCCATTCGCCAGCCGTCGCGCACGCTTGGCGGCGAGCAACACGAGGTTGAACAGGTTGGGTTCGTTCTGCAGGCAGTCTTCGACGGTAATACGAGCCATGACTTGGGTTCCAATAAAGGGATTGCAAGCATAGCAGAGTGGCCCCTACCCCGGCCACCCGCCCATGAGCCACGGCCACTGGACCGCGAGCCCCGGCAAATACTCAGGAATTCCCGCAGCGCATGGATTGCGGCCGCGTAGGACTTCAGCAATCCAGGCGGGTGTTCAGCAATCCGGCGGCAAAGCGCGCAACTTCGGGTCTGGTCGCCGCAAACTCCTCGCCCCGCAGGTGCACAATGGCGACCAGATCGGCGACCGCGCGCTCGAATTGGTCATTCACCACGACGTAATCGAATTCAGTCCAATGCGCCAGATCCTGCGCCGCGTCCCGCAGCCGCCGCTCGATCACCGCCTCGGAGTCGGTGCAGCGCGCCCGCAGGCGTTCCTCCAACGCCCGCCGCGTCGGCGGCAGGATGAAGATGCTGCGCGCGGCGGGCAGGCGAGTTCTCACCTGCCGCGCGCCCTGCCAGTCGATCTCGAGCAGAAGAAGGTGGCCGTCCCGCAATTCGGATTGCACCGCCTGTAAGCCGGTGCCGTAGAAATTGTCGAATACGCGGGCATGCTCGAGAAACTCGCCGCGCGCGGCCATCTCCTCGAAGCGGGCTTGCGTCACGAAATGGTAATCCTGGCCGTCGACCTCGTTCGGCCGCGGCGGACGCGTGGTGTACGAGACCGAAAAGCGCATGCGTGGCTCGCGCTCCATGAGCGCCTTGACCAGGCTGGTCTTGCCGGCGCCGGACGGTGCCGCGACCACGTAGAGACGCCCTTGGCCGCTCAGCGGCGTGTCGCGGTCCGGCGGAGAATGGCCTCGCGAGTCGCGCTCCCTCGGGACAGCGGCCGGCGGATTGCCGCCCCCCGCATGGCTGGTCTCCTGGTGGGCGGACGCCGGATCGCCGGCTTCGAGTTCGTGTTGCGGTCGCATGTCCAAGCGTACCTTCCACGGATTGAAGGGTCCACTCCAGCATCCATTTGGCGCGTGCCCGCGCTCCACGATTCCAAAGGCGGATGATGAGTGCGCGCGCAATCGCGCGGGCGCGCCGGATCACACGGCCGGCGATGCCGGGATCGATTCGATTCGAGGTGCCCATCCGCCGGCCCGCCGACGCAGAACGAGGTGGTGCCAGAGCAGTCCCGCGCCAATCAACGCTCCAAGCAGCAACAGGCCGGGCCGGCCGGCGTCCGCATCGAGCAGGTCCGCGATACCAAATGCAACCGCCAAAATCAGGCCGAGAATCGGGGCCAAAGGATACAACGGCGATCGCCAATAACCGGACTGCCCCGTCAAGCGACGCAATCGGCCGACGAGAACGGCGAAGCTCACCAAGGCCAGGCTGTAAACCGTCAGGCCTGATGTGAAGACCACGAGCACGTGGGTATCCACCAGGCAGCAAACCGCGGCAATAGCGCCGGA
>Ga0070730_10002786_pt1 | contig 15867 bp, 12 predicted proteins | sample Coa_R1_3_FD_66447 | JGI IMG/M metagenome (GOLD analysis project Ga0070730, IMG submission 66447) | Surface soil microbial communities from Centralia Pennsylvania, which are recovering from an underground coalmine fire - Coalmine... | ecosystem: Environmental > Terrestrial > Soil > Unclassified ...
TTGTGGCCAGCGCCATGCCGTCCTCGATCGACTGATTGGCGCCCTGGCCGAGATGCGGCAGCATGGCGTGCGCGGCATCGCCGAGCAGCGTCAGCCGGCCGCGGGTCCAGCACGGCAGCGGATCGCGGTCGTAGAGGGCCGAGCGGAACGTCGTGCGCACTTGGCGCAGCAACGCGCCGATGCGCGGATCCCAGTCGGCGAATTCGTCGCGCAGCACGTCGGGATCGCCGGATGTCGACCACGATTCCTGCATCTCGGTTTCGGCCGGAACAAAGCCGACGAAATTGATCAGCGTGCCGGCGCGGACCGGATAAGCCAAAAAATGCTTGCGTTGGCCGAGCCACATCAGCCAGCTCTCCACCGGCCATTCCTCCGGCACGGCATCCGACGGCACCAGCCCGCGGTAAGCGACGGTGCCGGAAAACACCGGGCTCGACGCGCGGAACACATGCGCGCGCAGCACCGAATGGATGCCGTCGGCGCCGACCACGACGTCGGCTTCGGCAACGGCGCCGTTGGCAAACCGCACGCAGGCGACTTCATCGCGCCGCTCGAAACCCGTGCAGCGATGTCCGGTGTGGATGACGCCGTCCGGCAGCGCTTTGGCCAGCATGGCGATCAGGTCGGCGCGGTGCATGCCGTACGTGGCATTCCAGCCCCCCGAATCGGTAACCTGAACCGGCGCGATCAGGCTGCCGTCATGGCGGAAATAGCGCGAGCTGTTGCCGATGCGGGCGCCCCACTTTTCCAGCGCCGGCCCCAAGCCCACGCGCTGCAATTGGCGCACGCAGTTCGGCGTGATGTAGACGCCGGCACCGACCTCGCCGAGCGCCGGCGCTTGCTCGTAGACCGAAACGCGAAGGCCCTGGGCGACGAGCGCATTGGCGAGGAACAGTCCGCCAATGCCGCCGCCGACGACGATGACGTTAGGTCGCGATTGCATCTGAATCTCTCCGGACATGGCTTCAGGTCGAGCCGCCTCGTGCGAGCCGGCCTGTTCACAACGCTTTTAAGAGATTCAGCGCTCGGTGGGTTTGACCTAGGTCAAGTGACGGCGGTCTCGCGGTTGGGCGCGCCGAGCTGATCGCGCAAGGTCGGTCCCGAATAGTCGTGGCGGTAGAGACCGCAGCGCTGCAATTCGGGCACCACGAGATCGACGAAATCGTTGAAGGCGCCGGGGAAGTACGCCGGCATGATGATGAAGCCGTCGGCCATGCCGCCGCAAAACCATTCCTCGAAAATATCGGCGATGCGCGCGGGCGTGCCGTAGATCACCCAATGGCCGCGCGCGGCGGCGGTGACGTTGTAGAGGTCGCGCAAGGTCATCTTCTCGCGCCGCGCCATCTCCAACAGCGCGCGCGAAAACGCCTGGCCGCGCTCGGTCTTCTCGGGAAAATCCGGTACCGGGCCGTCGAGCGGATAGCCGGTGATGTCGTGACCGATGCGCTGCGAGACGAGGCTGAGCGCATTGGTTGGCGACAGCCAGCTCTGCAGCCGGTCGAGCTGGTCTTTCGCTTCCTCGTTAGTGGCGCCGATGATCGGCATGATTCCGGGCAGGATCGGCACCGCATCGGGCGAACGGCCGTGCTTGACGACACGCGCTTTCAACGAATCGTAGGCTGCCTTGGCGGACGCCGGATCGCCGTTGACCACGGAAAACACCAGATCGGCGGTGCGCGCGGACAGTTCCTGGCCGGGCGCCGAGCCGCCGGCCTGCACGATCAGCGGATGGCCGTGCGGGCAGCGCGCAATGTTGAGCGGACCTTTCACCGCATAGAAGCGGCCCTTGTGGTCGAGCGGATGCACCTTGCTCCTGTCGAGGAACACGCCGGTCGTCTTGTCGGCGACGATGGCGCCGTCTTCCCAGGTGTCCCACAAGCCTTTCACCACGTCGACGAATTCGTTGGCGATCTCGTAGCGCAGATCGTGCTCGGCAAGCCGCTCCTTGCCGAAATTCGCCGCGGCGGCGTTATGGGTGCTGGTGACGACGTTCCAGGCGGCGCGGCCGCCGCTGATGTGATGCAACGTCGCGAAGGTGCGAGCGACATTGTAGGGCTCGGTAAAGCTGGTCGACACCGTGGCGCCGAGCCCGACGCAGCGCGTCACGGCGCTGAGCGCCGCGATCAGGGTGGTCGGCTCGAACCGCGCCACGAACGACGGGTGATCGCCCGGATCCATCACCACCGAATCGGAAATAAAGAACAGGTCGAACTTGCCGCGCTCGGCAATCTGCGCGCCTTCCAGAACCACCGGCCAGCTGCAATTGCTGGCCGCCGCGCCCTCGTAGCGCCAGCCGGCAGAATGGTTGCCGGTGCCGAGCCAGAACACGCCGAGATGCATCTGCCGGGGCCTGGCCGGACGGGTCATGTCAGCGAACTCCAAAGCCGCCGCGGCGCGCGCCTGCGCTTCATCGCTCGACGTGAATGTTCTTCTCGCGCACCAGCGCGGTCCATTTCTTGATCTCGCCGTCGACCCGCCGCGCCAGCGCCTCGGGGCTGCCGCCGCCGGTCTCGAAACCGAGCTTGGCAAAACTTTGCTTCACCTCGGGTGCGGCAAGGATTTCGTTCATGCGGCTGTTAAGCTTCGCCACGATCGCCGGCGGCGTGCCGGCCGGAGCGAACAGGCCGAACCAGACCGGATTGTCGAAGCCGGGCAGACCGGATTCGGCGATGGTCGGCGCATCCGGCAGAACCGGCGTTCGCGTTGCGCTGGCAACGCCGAGCAGGCGCAGCGTGCCGGACTGCACATAACCGGCCGAGGTGGCGACGCCGTCGAATACGTAATCGATCTGGCCGCCGATCAGGTCTTGCAGCATCGGCGCCGAACCGCGATACGGCACGTGACGCGTTTGAATGCCGGCCATCGAGTTGAACAGCTCCGAGACCAGGTGATTGATGCTGCCGACGCCGTACGAGCCGTAGGTGATCTTGCCCGGGGTACTGCGCGCCAGCGCGATGAAATCGGTGACGTTCTTCACCGGCAGCGACGGCTTGACCTCCATCACCAGCGGTGAGGTCGACAGCAGCACGATCGGCGCGAAATCGCGCACCGGATCGTAGGACAGCTTGGTGTAGACCGCCGAATTGGTACCCTGCGTGCTCACGGTGCCGACCAACAGCGTGTAGCCGTCGGGCGACGCCTGGGCGACCGCGGTGGCGCCCAGCACGCCGCCGGCACCGCCGCGGTTCTCGATAATCACCGGTTGCCCCAGCGCTTCGGACAGTTTCGGCGCAACGATGCGCGCCACGACATCGACGGCGCCGCCGGGCGTGAACGGAACGATGATTTTTATGACCTGGCCCGGATAGTCCTGCGCTCGCGGCGAGCCCGCAGCGACGAGCAGAACCGCCGCAGCAACGGCTAAGCAAAGAAGCAGGCGACGGCGGGTGTAAATTCCGGCAGCTCTCACGCTACTCATTCCCCAGCTTGAACAGCCGGCGCGCGTTGCTGCGGCCGATTTTGAGGCGGTCGTTTTCGCCGATCGCGCAAGCGTCGAACCAGTTGGCGGCGTGATCGATGTTCTCGAACGGCCAGTCGGTCGAGAACATGATGCGGTCGGCGCCGATTTCCAGCATGGCGTTGATCAGCGCCTGGGTGCGGAAATTGCCCGACGTGGTCAGATAAAAATTTTCCGAGAAATAGTCGCCGAGCCGCTTCTTGGCGGGCCATTTGTTGCGATTGGGAATCCAGGCGTTGGAATTGTCGACGCGCCACATGGCGTAAGGCAGGTTCTCGCCCATGTGGCCCAGAATGATCTGCAGCCGCGGATGGGCGTCGAACAGGCCGGACGCCATCAGGCGCAGCGCATGCACCGCGGTCTCCTGGCCGAATGCCCAGATCGGTCCCAACAGCCAGGGATGGCCGTCGTAAATGCGCGCATCGCGCGGCAGTGGGTTGCGCGGATGCAGATAGAACGGCACGTCGAGCCGCTCGACCATGGCCCAGAACGGCCGGTACTGCGGCAGGTCGTAATAGGCGACGGCGTCGCCGCCATCGAGCTGCGAAAAACCGTTGACCAGCGCGCCGCGAAAACCGAGCTCCTTGACGCAGCGCTCGACCTCGCGCGTGGCCACCTCCGGGTCCTGCATGGCGAGCGCGGCGAGGCCCTGAAAGCGGTCCGGGCGCTTGGCCACCTGTTCGGCCAGATAGTCGTTGGCGCGGCGCGCGATCTCGCCGGCGCGCGCCTTGTCGGGAATGCCCTGCACCGCCGGCGCGTTGAGCGACAACAGCATCATCTCGATGCCGTATTGATCCATCAGCGCCAAGCGCCGGCCGTGAATGTCGGCATTACGCTCGGCCACTTCCTGACGGACCGGTTCGGGGAAATAGCCCATCGAATCGGCGGCCGTTTCGGGGATCGCAAAGTGTTCCTCGAGTGCGATCTTGCCTTGCATTTCAGTTTCTCCCGAATGGCGGTCGCCGATAAATTGATCTTAACACGCGCCTTGCTGCGCGCCAGTTGCGCCGAACCCAGGCTAACCCTGATGAAAGGTCTTGGTTTTTTTGAAGCTCGGTCGGCGTTTCCGGCGTTTCCTATTTCCGGTCGCGGAATTAGTCGCGCGGCTTATTGACTAAAAGTTGCATTTCCGTAAGATCAGGAATGCACAACCTTTGGTCCCCATGAGACCCGTTATCGGGAGTTGACGATGGACTTCATCGAGACGCTATTCGGGATTTCACCGGACGGCGGGAATGGATCGCTGGAGGTGCTCTACGTGTCCGCCTTCACGTTTATCCTTGCTGCTCTGGTTTTCCGTGGACGCATTGTCAGGCTGATCCGTCGCAAGGATTGACGACGGACGTTGGACGCCTCTGCACGTTGGAAAGCGCCGCATTCGGGGGCAGCGCCGGTGCGTGCGCATGGCGCCGCTGAACGCCTCGTAACGACCGCGGCGCCCGAACTGATGTCTAGTTTGGCACCGCCGAGCTGCCCAGGGAGGACGCTTCTATGGCCACTGTCGTTCATGGACCTCGATTCAATCGTCGCGTCACCTGCGATACTGACCCAGAGAACGCGCGCAGCGAGTCTGATTTAGCGGTCAATCCGCTTAATCCCTACAACATGGTCGGCTCGTCGAAGCGCTTCACCGATATCACCGGTTACGCGTTCTCGCTGGCTGCCTATGCGACATTTGACGGCGGCCAAACTTGGACCGAGACCGTTCTGCCCCTGACAGACACGAATGGAACAACCTACCCGAGCACGACCGATCCAGCGGTCACGTTCGACGATCAAGGCAATGTCTATATTGTCGCGCTGCCTTGGCAAGGCGAAAGCGGTCCGAATAAGGGTCAGACCATCGGCATCAGCATCTATAAATCGACCGATGGCGGCCGCACCTGGGGAGCGCCGGTGCTGATTCACCCGAGCACCACCGACGACAAACAAGCGGTTTGGTCGGATACGACAGCGAGTCCCCACAAGGGCAACGTATACACTGCCTGGGATGACACGTCCGGCACTGGCAATATGCTATTTGCTCGTACTACCGATCATGGTGCGAGTTGGAAGGGCCTTGCGCCCGGTGGCGTTGACCAGCCCGCGGGCTCCGCCATCCCGAATATTTCTGATTCGTTCTCACCGGAAATCACCGTTGCCCAGGACGGCACTGTGATTATCGTTTGGGCGGCCGGCAGCAACATCAAATTCGTGACTTCGAGTGACGGCGGCGCAAGCTTTTCTCCCCCCGGAACTGTCGCAACGGGCATAAAGAATTTATTGGGTTCATTGCCGACGTCCGGCGGTTGGCCGGTTTTCCCCGGCGCTAATTTTCGCGTCATTACCTATGCAACCGGCACAACGAGCGGCAGTCATCTCTGCGTCGTATGGGCCGACATGCAGGAAGGTGTGTCGCGGATCTACTACCGGCATTCGCCGGATGGCGGCCTCAGTTGGGATGGACCGGATTGGGGCCAGCCTCTCCTCACCGGCGCGCTGGCATCCGGCGACTTGCTGCAGGATTTTCATCCGCAAATCGCAACCGCCCCGACCGGTGAAATTGGCGTGACGTTCTACGAATTCGGGCCTACCGGCGGAGGGGAATTCCCGCCGAATCTGATCAATGTGATCCTCGCGGTATCCACCGATCACGGCGCGACGTTCACCAGCCGCGTCAATGTCACGGATGGCGGCTGGAATCCGGCTGTCGATGCCCCGAACGCCGATGCAAATCCCAGCGCTACCTTCATTGGCGATTATTTTGGGCTCGGTGCAAGCTCTCTCGGTTTCTTCCCGTTTTGGACCGACACGCGTACCGGCATTCAGGAGATGTTCATAGCGCGGGTTTCGCTCTATCCCGCTGACCTCTACATGCGAGACGGGGCGACGGACATCGGCGACGTGCCCGCGCCCGATCCGGTATTTTGGGAATCGCCCGACATAGTGGTGCGTCATCAGCAAGACGGAGATACGAACTTCGTCGACCAGGGGCTTCTGCGCGATGGCGTGACCGATCACTATGTGTATGGCCGCGTCACCAACCGGGGGCCGAACGATACGCCCGCGGCGACGCTGGCAGTGACGGTAGGCAATTACCCGTCGTTGCTCGGCCTTCCAGGATCGGAATTTTGGTATCCGCAAGACTGGTATCGGGACGATTGGAGCACATCGGCGCTTGTCAACAATCATCTTTATCTTGGCGAGAGCGCGCCGCTGCCGATCGCCAACGGCGCACAAGTGATTCTCGGTCCGGTGCTATGGCCGGCCGCGCAAATTCCAATGGAAGGAACGTGGCACCCGTGTTTGCTGGGCGAAGTACGCTGCGGCAATGACGATTCCGCGGGCGGTCTATTTGGCGGCGATATCCCTGCCGACCCAGCCGACACGTGTCCACATGGCTCGTTCGTCTATGGCAACAACAACGTCTGTCAGCGAAATCTGACCTATGTAAAACTGAAAAAACACGCCCGCACGCGCGTGCAGATACCATTTATCGCCGGCAGTATTTGGGATCAAAAGCGGCGCTTCGTCGAAATCCTCGTCGATAAGGGCCGCTTACTCGCCTCAGTACCGATGACCTTGCATATGGAACCTATTTCGCTACCTACCAGAGGAGGCGGCGGTAAGACCGGCGAGCCTTGCCCCTGCGAGCCCGGCGAGATCGTTTTTACAAGCCAATGCCGAGTCATCGTGCGGGTCGGCAAATGCATCGCCGGCGAGATCGTAACGACGCCTGGCACCGTCTGGCGCGCCTATTGTCCCGATAAGGCAGTAGGGGCTGCAGCGCCGCCAAAGCCCGCCAAAGGCCCGGAAACCAGGCCTGTAGGAAAGAGCTGGCAACTGACCGAAGAACGATCGACTGTCGGTTTCAACGTTGCAGCTCACGAAATACGCAAGCTGACCTTGAGTTTCAAGCCACCGGATGACTTGAAAGAAACCGCTATTGTCCGGATTGCCGAGCGCAAATCCGGAAAGTTCATGACGGGTGGCTTGTCGATCGAATTGATTCCGCCGGACGCGACGCCCGCCCGATCGGCTGCGAGCAAGCCCGCGAGGAAGCCCTCAAGGAGACGTCGCGCAAGTTAGCGTCGTTGCAGCGCGCCACATTTATAGTTCGCGGGCATGCCTGCAATGCGCGCGGCGCACCGGGAAAGCGGTTCGGCCGCTTCGCCCACGTGGTCCCGGAATGATGAAGAAGGTCATCCGAAGCCCGCATTAATCTTAACACGCGCGCGGCGACACGCCAGTTGCGCCGGCGCTCGCGCGACCTCACCGCTGGCATGGTTCTGGCGACGCAGCCGTGCGGCGCGCGGCGTTGTCTCATTCCGGGGCAGCGCCGGCCCGCCTTGGCGCAACAGTTTCCCGGCACGCGAGCATGAACCAGCTGCCAAGCTATACGCTGGCATCCCGGCAGGAGACCAACCGCCTGTTGCGCGGCTGGGCGGCGGCCTCGCGCGGCACGTTTGCGGTCACGTTTTTTCTGCTCGACATCGCGCTGATCGTGGCGACGTCGTGCGGCACCGGGGTGGCCTACACGTTGTTCGCTTACGGCGATCCGGGCGACATCGCCGCCTTCGCGCAGGTCGGCGTCCTGGCGGCGAGCATCTTCGCGGTGTCCAACGCTTTCCGCGGCGAATACCGGCTGCCGAACTATTTCTCCGTCAAGCCGCATGCCAGGCGCACCATCCAGCTCTGGAACGTGACGCTGATCTGCCTGCTGGCGCTCGGCTTTCTCACCCAAGTCAGCGCCGCCTATTCGCGGGCCTGGATCGTGCTGTTCTATCTCGTCACGCTCGCCGGCCTCTTGGTCGAGCGCTTCCTGATCGTGCGCATCACCACGCGGGCGCGCGCCGCCGGGCTGATCTCGGCGCAGCGCATCTTCCTGATCGGGACCGGGGCGCAGGTCGGCGGCTTCATCAATCATTACGAGCCGTGGACGCTCGGCATCAACATCGTCGGTTGCCGGTTTCTGACTCCCCTCCCGGCGACGGCAAGTGCCGAAACGCGGCGCGCGGCGGTCGACCGCGATCTCGCCGAGGCCATCGCGCGGGTGCGCAGCCTCGAGCCCGATGCGATCTATCTGCTGCTGCCTTGGTCGGCCACCGAGACCATTACGCGCTGCGCCGACGCGTTCACGGCGCTGCCGGTCGAGATCCATCTCGGCCCGGAGCAGATCCTGCACAAGTTCGAGGACGCCGAGCTGTCGAAGCTCGGGCCGCTGGCCAGCCTGAAGGTGACGCGGCTGCCGCTGTCGACTTTCGAAGTGGTGCAGAAGCGGCTGTTCGATCTCGCCTTCGCGGCGCTGGCGCTGCTCGCCTTGACGCCGCTCTTCATCGTCGTCGCCATACTGATCCGGCTCGACAGCCCGGGACCGGTGTTCTTCCTGCAGCGCCGCTACGGCTTCAATCAGCAGCCGTTCCGCATCTTCAAGTTCCGCACCATGCGCACGCTCGACGACGGCGCCGTGGTGCCGCAGGCGACGCGCGACGACCCGCGTCTGACCCGCATCGGCCGCTGGCTGCGGCGCTGGAACATCGACGAGATTCCGCAGCTGTTCAACGTGCTGATCGGCGACATGTCGCTGGTCGGGCCGCGGCCGCACGCGCTGTCGCACGACCGCGAATACGAGCAGCGTATCGCGCTCTACGCGCGCCGCCACAACGTCAAGCCCGGCATCACCGGCTGGGCGCAGATCAACGGCTTCCGCGGCGCCATCGACAGCGAAGAAAAGATCCTCAAGCGCGTCGAGCACGACCTGTTCTATATCGACAATTGGTCGCTGTGGCTCGATCTGAAAATCATCGCGCGCACGGCGCTGTCGCCGACCGCGTACCGGAATGCGTATTAGGTTCGAAGCGCGGTCGCGCCTTCTTTCGTCATGCGCGGGCTGGACCCGCGCATCCATGCTGATGCGCCGCCTCGGCAGTTCTCGAAAATCTCGGTAAATTCGACCGCTGCATGGATTGCCGGGTCAAGTGTTGAGCCCGGCAATGACGAAGTGACTGAGGCGCAGGTCGCCTCATTCGAATGCGCCTCTCATCCCACCAGCCGCGCGATCGCGGCGACCGCGCCGACGGTGACCAGCGCGGTCGACAGCCACAACAGACCGATCAGGAGCCAGACCGGGCGCGCCTTGCGGATGGCGAGCGTCGCCGCATCGTCGGCGCGCGCATCACTGCCGGCTTCGCTCCACATTTCGAGCGACGGCTCGGCCCGGCGCAGCGCCACTGTGGCGCGCTCGATTTCGGCGATGTCGCGGGCGAATTGATCGTTGGCCCGGACAATGCCGATGTCGCCGTCGGCGTCATGATCCGGGTTGATGGGAGCCGTGCGTTCGGCAAGATCGACGCTATCGCGATATTGCTCCGGCATGGGTGCGCCTTTCTGTTGCTGCGGAAGTCCTAATCGAGCCCGCAGCACGGTGCGATATTCATCGCGTCCTAACCTTAACGGGGCGTCCCGGAGCGCCTATATGGGCCGCACGCCCAGGGCTTCCGCACGGCAGGCCTTGCTCGCGGATGCCGGTTTTTGCGGCTATGGTCTTGGCGAGACCGCCGGGCAAGGCGGCAGCCCTTGCGGAGGGGAGCGTTACCATGAGCACGTCGGCCATCGTCGTCATTGCGGTGATCGTGGTGATCGTCCTGTGGGCGATCAGCGTCTACAACGGCCTCGTCTCGATGCGGCAACGGGTCAATCAGGCGTTCGCCGACATCGACGTGCAGCTGCGCCAGCGCCACGACCTCATCCCCAATCTGGTCGAAACGGTAAAGGGCTATGCGGCGCACGAGCGCGGCACCCTCGAAGAGGTGGTCAAGGCGCGCACTGTCGCGGTCGCCGCGCAAGGGCCGGCGCAGCAGGCCGCCGCCGAGAACATGCTGTCCGGCGCGTTGCGCCAATTGTTTGCGCTCTCCGAGGCCTATCCGGATCTCAAGGCCAACGCCAATTTCCAGCAATTGCAGGCCGAGCTGACCGATCTGGAGAACAAGATCGCCGCGTCGCGGCGCTTCTTCAACAACGCGGTGCAGGAATACAATACCGGGATCCAGCGTTTCCCGGCCGCTTTGTTCGCCGGCATGTTCGGCTTCACACAGAAGGACTTCTTCGATCTCGGCCCCGACCGCCAGGCCGAGCTGCAGGCGCCACAGGTCAAGTTCTAAGAACACGCCGGACGGCGCTGGCGCTCCATGGCTGCTTACGGTCTCTATACGCATATCCAGTCGAACCGGCACCGTTCGATTGCGCTGCTGCTCTCGCTGTTCCTGTTGGTTTACGTACTGGTCTATGCCGGCGCGCTAGTGGCCGAGGGACTGTCGGTCAATGCCGACATCGACACGCTGCTGCGGCTTGCCTGGGTCGACCTTCTCAAGGCGGCGCCGATCGCGACGCTCGGCGCCGCGGCCTGGATCGTCATCGCCTATTACTTTCATCAGAGCATGATCGACGCGCTCACCGGCGGCCGCGAGGTGACCCGCAAGGAGACGCCGCGGCTCTACAATATCCTGGAAAACCTCTGCATCTCGCGCGGCATGACCATGCCGAAGCTGAAGGTCATGGAGAGCGACGCGCTCAATGCCTTCGCCACCGGCATGAACGACAAGCAGTACGCCATCACTGTGACGACCGGGCTCCTTGACCGGCTCGACGACGCCGAGGTCGAGGCGGTGCTCGGCCACGAATTGACCCACATCCGCAACGGCGACGTGCGCATGATGGTGATCGCCGTGATCATCGCCGGCGTGGTGTCGTTTTTCGCCGAGCTGATTTTCCGGCTGTGGTTCTATAACGGCTTTTCGTTTCGCCGCTCGCGGTCTTCCGGCGATCGCGAGGGCGGCGGCGGCGCCTTCATCGCCATCGTGATCGCCATCGCGCTCGTCGTCGTGGCCTACGTGCTGTCGTTTCTCATCCGGCTCGCGCTGTCGCGCCAGCGCGAATATCTGGCTGACGCCGGCTCGGTGGAGCTGACGCAAAATCCCGACGCCATGATCTCGGCGCTGCGCAAGATCGAGAGCCGCGGCGAGCTGCCGGGCGCCACCTCGGCGGTCATGGAATTGTGCGTCGACAATCCGCGCGAGGGATTCGGCGAGCTGTTCGACACCCATCCGACGGTAGACAACCGGGTGGCGGCGCTGGTCAAGTATGCCGGCGGCCATGATCCCGGGCCGATTGCGTTGCCGGAGCCCGGCGAGGAGGAAGCGCCGGCCGAATCGGCCGAGCCGCCGGCGCAAGGACCGTGGGGCGCGGCCGAGGACGCCGACAACGGCACCCCCGCGCAAAACGCCGAGCCGTCGCCACGCGATCCGCCGCCGCCCGCTTCGCCGGGGCCGTGGGGACCGCACCGCGGTTAGCCGCAATCGCGTCACATTTCATTCTTCGACTTGCACGCAGCGCGAATCACGGCGGGGTATAACGTCGGCGTCAGCCTTCCAAACCGCTGCTGCGCTGTGTAGAAGCGAATCGTGGTTGAGGGGACGCGACGCTCCCGCTTGGCAGCCTGCCGCACGGATCGGTGCAGCCGCCGCTCCGGCCGGATCGGCGCCGCGCCCGCGAGGGGAGAGCCATGACGAAGCCATCAGTCATCGTCGTCGGCGCGGACAAAGGCGGCGTCGGCAAGACCACGGTGTCGCGCACGCTGCTCGATTACTTCACCGCCCACCATGTGCCGACCCGCGCGTTCGACAGCGAGGCGCCGAAGGGCACGCTCAAGCGTTTCCATCCCGACGTCACCGAAATCGTCGACGCCACTCTGGTGCCGGACCAGATGAAGATTTTCGACACGCTGTCGAACGACGAGTCGAAGGTGACGGTGATCGACGTGCGCGCCGGCCTGTTGTCGCCGACCCTGCGGGCGCTGCGCGACATCGGCTTTCTCGACGCCGTCAAGAAGGGCCAGATCACGTTCGCGGTGTTCCACATCCTCGGCTCGTCGATCGCTTCGCTCAACGAGATCGAGGAGACCGCGCCGTTTACCGCCGACGCCAGGTATTTCCTGGTCAAGAACTACGTCAACAACACGAGTTTCTTCGAATGGGATCAGGCCACCCACTCGGCCTATTTCAAGAAGCTCAAGGACGCCGTCGAGATCACCATCCCCAAGCTCAACGAGATGGCGTACGAGCAGGTCGAGCTCGCCTCGGTGCCGTTCCTCACCTTCGTCGCCAACAAGGGCGCCAACGGCGAAGCCGCCAACTACTCGTTCGTGCTGCGCGGCTATGTGCGGCACTGGCTCGGCAATGTCTGGGCCGAGTACGATCGCATCAAGCTCAACGACATCATCGGCGCCGCGGCGGCCGCCAACGGTGCGCGCGCGCAGGCGGCGCGCTCGTAATCCCGCAGGCCCGCGTTGCGCCAAACCCGCGCCGGCGCGCCGGCCCAAAAGTCCGGCGCGGCGCGTTTGAATTGACGGTCTGGCATGGCGCAGCCGACGCCCATTTACATCGTCGCCTCGCCGCGGCCGCGCGTCGGCAAGACCGTGCTGGCCCGATTGCTGGTCGAGTTCTTCCGCTCCGGCCGCGGTGCCATCGCCGCCTACGATCTCAATCCGCGCGATCCCGTGCTCGCCGGCTATTTTCCCAGGCTGGTCACGCCGATCGATATCGCCGACACGCGCGGCCAGATGATGCTGTTCGATCGACTGATCGCAAGAAGCGCGGCGACGCGCATCGTCGACGTCGGCTACGGCGCGTACGATCAGTTCTTTGCCGTCATGGCCGAGATCGGCTTCGTGCGTGAAGCGCGGCGGCGCATGATCGAGCCGGTCGTGCTGTTCGCAGCCGACCACGCCGCGATCACGGTGCGCGCCTACGCCGATTTGCGGCGGGATTTGCCGGACCTCGCCGCCGTGCCGGTACACAATGAATTCGTTTCGGTCACCTGCGACAAGGATGATTTCCCGCCGACGCGCGCGGCGTGCCGCATGCTCCGCATCCCGCGGCTGTCGCAGATGGTGCGCGGCGTCATCGACCGGCCGAGTTTTTCGTTCGGCGCCTACCTGGTGGCGACGCCCGGCACGCCGACCGAAATCCACGACTGGATCGCCGGCATCTTCGCGCAATTCCGCGAGCTCGAGCTGCGCCTGTTGATGGGCACGCTCGGCGCGGCGCTGGCGGGCGGCGGCGGCGCGGGTTGGCAGGGCCGGGAGCGGATGTAGCGGCAGCTTGCAATCGCTGCGCTGATATTAAGAGCGGCGCATGACGCTTTGCCCCCAAAGCAAACATCGCCGGGTAACCGCGGCACGTCCGCTTTGTGCCAATTTCGACCGAATGCAGTGCAGCAAAATGCTCTTCAATGCCGAGCCTGAACCGGCCAGCGCACGGCCACTAAATTGTTTAGAGCTATACGATCATTGTCGCCAGCAATGGGCACGAGGTGGTCGACGATTTCCCGCTGGAGATCGCGCTAGCGAGATGAGCTTGCGTTTAGCGGCGCTTCACAAACTGAAATCGCAGTCTTCATCGGCGCTACAAGTGGAAACCGCCAACTTGCAAATGGGTAGGTAAAGTTGCAAGATGCATCTGGCGCAAGCAGCTTGCTCATGAAAACGGGAAAAATCCGGCGCATCGCTCGCTATGTCGCGGCTTGTATCGTAGCAGCGTTTGGTGGGCTGTACACTTGGCTCATTTGGACGCCGGCACCTCCACCCACGCCTGAAATCCCTAGTGTTGATAGCCGCGCTGGAGGACCAAATCAGGGGGCGTTTACGCCCACCTTTGTCCCGGCGCTGGGCGGTAACCCGTATGGAGCTTGCGTTCGGATTTTGGCGATTGAGGGGGGTGGTGTTCGTGGCGTGATACCCGCTCATATTCTTGCGATGATCGAGGAACGGACTCACAAAGCAATAAGTGCGCAATTTGATCTGATCGTAGGTACATCAACCGGCGCGCTGCTCGCTTTTGGTCTTACCAGGCCCTCCGATCCCGACGTGCAGAAACCAGCCTTCGGCGCCCACGATATCGAGAAGCTGTACAGGGATTACGGCCGAGAGGTATTTCCGTCTTCGCTCGGCGTACTTCGAAGCATGCGGCGAATTTTTCGCCCAAAGTATCTTCCCACAGTATTGGAAATGGTCCTTCAGCAATACTTCGAGGATGTGGAACTCGGAGAGGCGCTAACGCGTGTTGCTGTTCCAGCGTACGAAATCGAAGACCACACTCGGATCTGGTTCGACAGTTATGATTCTCCTTACAGCTCGGTTTATATGCGCGACATCGCTCGCGGTGCGACTGCTGCTCCGACTTATCTTCCTCCGGTTCGAATTGCAGTTTCTCGGGACATTTCATCGAAAGGATACGTTGTGGCCGTGGACGGTGGATTGTTTGCAAATAATCCGTCGCTCGAAGCCCTCAGTCGTGCCCACGATCTATCCCTGAGCGGTTCGGGAGACGACAGCGTCTTGCTGCTTTCTGTGGGAACTGGCATAAATTTTACCAAATATTCTTTTGACGATGTTTGGCGATGGGGACTGGCCAGTTGGATAGACCCGCTGCTGGAGATAGCCTTCAGCGACCCCGCGATAGATACCCAGGTTAGGCAAATCATGAAAATTCGGCCGCAGGACCATTATATTCGTCTGCAGGTGGATTTCGGTAACAGCGCTCTCCCATTGGACGATGCTTCCGCGAAGACGTTGGCCCATTTCATCGATGTAACGAAAAGCGCAATGAGTACGGAGCAAAAGCTAGCGGAGGCGGTCACCCAGCTTTCCCTTCCCCGGTCTCCGCAGTGTGAACGCGTCGGTCTTGATCGGCAGCCACGGTCGGGACCAAGGCATCCGCGCTGAGTGTGTTTTGGGTGATGTCTCGCCGCAACGCGCGCTGAGGTTCATCACTAGGCTCACTGCCGCTGATAAGTCGTGCGATCACTGGCAGTTTGCCCCGCGCGGAATAGGGTCCACCGCTCTATTTTGCGCAGCAGCAATTCAAACCTGCGCATGTCTCTTGAGGGTCATTTTCGACCGATCCAGCACGGCTTGGCCATGTCCGATCATCCCCTGATTGTGTTGCAAAACTCTGGTTGAGACAGGCGCTGAACCGTGATTCCGTCGAATAGGACGATGATTCGCGGGAGCGGTCGATGATGGGGCGGGGAGAACGCGGACAAGCTCAATTCTTCTACGCGTTCGATCTCGACAAGGTAGTGCCGGCGGATCATTTGGTCAGGCAGGTCGACGGCGTTCTCGATCTTGATTGGGTGCACAAGGAGCTTGCGCCGTACTACTCGCACACGGGCCGGCCTTCGATCGATCCGGTGCTGATGATTCGGATGCTGATTGTAGGCTACGTGTTTGCGATCCGCTCGGAGCGGCGGCTGTGCTCTGAGGTACAAGTCAACCTGGCTTATCGGTGGTTTTGCAAGCTTGGCATCGAGGATGGGATACCGGACCATTCGGTGTTCAGCCGCGCCCGGCATGAGCGCTTTCGCCAGAGCGACGC
>Ga0070730_10002787_pt1 | contig 15864 bp, 10 predicted proteins | sample Coa_R1_3_FD_66447 | JGI IMG/M metagenome (GOLD analysis project Ga0070730, IMG submission 66447) | Surface soil microbial communities from Centralia Pennsylvania, which are recovering from an underground coalmine fire - Coalmine... | ecosystem: Environmental > Terrestrial > Soil > Unclassified ...
TGGTTGTGACTCAGGCGTCGCACCAATGTTGTTCATGATGGATCTGCTATCAAATTCTTCACAAACATTAGACCAAATGGTCGATGAGATGAGCGCAAAATATTTCATTTCTGGAGAAATAAATACCAAAGGGGTAGACAGCGCCGCGGTTTTGAAAAAAATAAAAGAGAATTATGCGCCGACGGCAAAAAAAATCATCGAAATTGACGGCATCACGTGCGAGTTTGATGATTGGCAATTTAATGTCCGCGCATCAAATACTGAACCACTTGTGCGTTTGAATTTGGAGGCTAATACTCAAGCTCTTATGGAAAAAAAACGCGATGAGGTGTTGGCGATGATTCGTGGTTAAAACATAATGACCAAAATGAACCCCAACACTAAACCTTCTTTATCTTGGTCCGAATCAATTTGGTTTTTTGATGTTGACGACACATTAATTAACACCGCCGAACTGACGGAAGTTTCGTCACAAAGCATGGTTCCTGTTTTGGAAAAAAGTATTGGTAAAGAAAAGGCTGGGCAACTACGAGAACATTTTCTCCAAATTTTTGCAACCATGCTCGCTGGGCACCGTTTGCATCATCCTGCTGAGTGGGAGAAACAACCAGAGCTAAAAAAGGAATATAATGCGCTCGTCCAAAAAATGGAGTCGTATCAACAACATATTCAAGAAGAATTTGGCGGTATAAAAAAATGGAGCCGCGAGATTTTTGTGCAACTGGCTGCAGACCAAATTGGGATTGATTTAGCACCTACAGTCATCGATCTAGCCGCAGACGCGTATTGGACAACTCTTGCCGAAAAGGCAACTTTATTAGAAGGAGTTTTGGAACTTTTCCAGGAAATCCTTGCTCACGACCGACCCGTATTTTTGGTCACGGGCAGTGATGCGCATTTGCAGCGAAATGACGATGGACAGTTTCGTTACTCACCAAAGTATTCAGAAGAATTTAAACTCAAACGCATCCATCCATTAAGAGAGAAAGGTGTACACTTTCACGGCGTTTCAATCGGTGACCCAGTGGACAAACCACATCGAGAATTTTTTGAAAAAGCGCTAAAGATGGCAGCGCGAGAACTTGGCAAAACAATCGACCCGAAAAACGTGATTATGGTTGGTGACTCGTTTGCAAGTGATTTACAAGTTCCAAAAGAAGAACTTGGTTTCGGGTTAGTTGTTTTGTTTGAAAAGGGGCGCACAAAGATAGAAACTATTGATGAGCGACAGGTGATCACCGGAAATCTTGCTGGGCTCACCCAGTTTTTTTATTGAGTCAGATACTCAAAGAGATGTTACAATTACCCTCATGAAAGCTCTCCTCCCAGTAGCTGGTAATGGCACCCGCATGTATCCTTTGGGTCTTACCACCCCTAAGTGTTTGGTTCCTATTTTAAACAAACCTCTTTTACAGTGGTCGATAGAAAGTTTGACGCAAAACGGCATAACCGAAATTGTTCTGGTAATAAATGCGGGTGAGTTTGGCCAAAAAATTCAGGACTTCGTTAAACAGTCGTTTTCTAAAAATGTCAAAATCACTTTTGCGACTCAACAAGAACAGTTGGGTACTGCGCACGTGATCCAAATGGCGAAAGATTTCTTTGCTAAAGATGAAGAGTTTGTTTTTTTGTACGGAGATGATTTATATGGACCAGCAAACATCGCTGCAGTTTTACAAATAAAAGGTTTGGCGGTCACCGGTTCACCAGTCAAAGATCCCGAAAAATGGGGCATTTTCCAAACCGACGAGCAAAACAATTTGGTTCAAGTGGTTGAAAAACCAGAAAAACCGATTGGTAATTTGGCAAACATCGGTTGTATGAAACTAAACGCACGAGTTTTTGAAATTTTTAGTCAATTAAAGCCGTCGCCACGCGGTGAGTATGAGCTCACTGAGAGTTTAAATATTTTAGCAAAAGAAACTCCGATCCAAGTATTGCAAGCGAGTGACTACTGGATCCCAATTGGCTACCCGTGGCATATTTTGGAAGCAACAGAACTTCTCGCTCCGAAAATTGAATCAAAAATTGAAGGTACGGTGGAAGAAAATGTGCAAATAAAAGGGAAAGTGGTGCTGCCAAAATCAAGCACAATAAAAAGTGGCACATATATCGAGGGAAATCTCGTTATTGGTGAGAACACAACGCTTGGACCAAATGCGTATATACGCGGCGATACTTCTGTTGGAAACAATTGCAAAGTTGGTTTTAGTGTTGAGCTGAAAAATTCAGTCGTTGGAAACTACACGCATATACCACATCTCAGTTACATTGGCGATTCTGTTTTGGGTGAACATATCAATTTTGCGGGAGGCTCTTTAGTTGCAAATTTTCGCCACGACGGGAAAACGGTGCAGACTCCAGTGAAAGGCCAGATGGTTGAAACCCATCGTGTGAAGTTTGGCACAGTCATTGGTGACAACGTTATGCTCGGAGCTGCCACCAAAATTTATCCCGGCCGTAAAATTTGGCCAGGAAAAACAACTCTGCCCGGACAAATTGTCGATAAAGATATCACGGAATAGGATTGTTCATTTATGTCAAAGTTAAGCGACTTTAAAGCATTGTTGTTTGACGTAGATGGTACATTAACCAACTCACAAAGTTATGTGTCAGAGCGAACCAAACAGGCTCTCAAAAATTTGGCATTAAAAGGCATTTCGATTGGGGTCTGCACCGGTCGCAACCTTTCAGTTTTACAGAAAATTTTCCTATTATTTCCCAGTGAATCGTTACACGTTGTTGCAGGTGGTGGACAAGTGGTGAGTTCTACGAATGAAGTGATGTGGGAAAAACTGATTTCTGGTACTACAGTACAAGCGATTATTGAAAAAGCAAAAATTTTTGATGCCGCCTTTTTGGTCAACAAAAGTGATGTTGCCTATGTCAATCAAAAAATGCGCACATATTTAAAGAAGAAACACAATCTGGGTACGCTTAAGCTACGGCCGATTGAAGAACTTACTGATTTTGCTTGTCCTATTATTCCAGCTTTTGACATTAAAGATGAGTTTTTAAACTATTTAACAAATAGAGATGACATCACATTTAAGTTAGTCACAAACAACCAGTTTCATACCTCAAACACTGATATCACTGCTCACCATGTCACGAAAGCTTTTGGTTTAAAAGAGTTCTGTCGCTTGCAAAACATTCAACTGAGTGAAGTCATTGGTGTTGGCGACAGCGAAAATGATGATGAATTTTTAGAAACAGTTGGTTTTAGTGTGGCGATGGGTAATGCGACACCGTACCTAAAGTCAATTGCAAAACGTACTGTCGGCCACACGGACGAAGATGGTCTTGCCGTATATCTAGAAGGTTTGCTTAAAGGAGCCGAACTATGACCGCTGTCTCAATTCTCGATGCCCGCGCCGAAATCAATGAGCTCGACAAACAAAACGCGCTTGGGTCGATTGAAATGTTGGGCAGCCAAATCCAGCAAGTGTGGAAAGAGGTACAAAATATTTCTTTTCCCGATTCATATACTGCAATCAAAAATGTCGTGGTGGCTGGGATGGGCGGCTCAGTATTGGGCACTCATGTGATCCAAACACTTTTTAAAGAGCAATTAAAAATCCCCGTTTTTATTGTTCCCGATTATGAACTCCCCAGTTTTGTGAACTCAGAGACCTTAGTGATTGCGTCAAGCTATTCTGGTACGACTGAAGAGACACTCGCAGCAGTCAAAGATGCGCAGAAAAAAGGCGCGCGCATTGCTGGCATTACGAGTGGGGGAAAGCTGGCAGAATTGTTGCGTGAAAGTAAATACCCTTCACTCATTTTTGACCCAGTGTTTAATCCGTCAAACTCGCCCCGTATGGCTTTGGGGTACTCCATTTTTGGCCAAATCGCCTTGTTCAGCAAGCTCGGCCTTTTGCAGTTTACGGAAAGTGATTACCAAAATGTACTGAACACCATTGCGCAAATGCACTTGAAAATGAGTGCGAGTGTGCCGCAAGACCAGAATCCAGCAAAGCTGCTCGCTTTTGAGTTAGTAGGTCGTCTACCAATCATCATAACCGCCGAACATTTGGAGGGCATGGCGCATGTTTTTGCCAACCAACTGAATGAAAATGCTAAAACGTTTTCTGAGTACCGCGTCGTGCCAGAACTCAACCATCATTTGATGGAAGGTTTACAGTTTCCGGAAACAAACGCGGCAAATCTTTTGTTTGTGACTGTTCCTTCAAAACTTTATTCCAAGCCCAACCAAAACCGGATGGCACTCACTGAGCAAGTGATTGAAAAAAATAAGTTGGAGTATCGCGAGGTTCCAGTTGACGGCGAAACAAAAATCGAACAAGCGTTTGCCTTTCTTGTTTTTGGTGCATACACCAGTTTTTACTTGAGCATGCTGAACAACCAAAATCCTATTCCCAACCCTTGGGTTGATTGGTTTAAGAATGAGTTGAAAAAATGATGAAAGTGCTAAAAAATCTCTCTAGTTTTTTTACATTTTCAGTTTTTGTCATTCTCATTATTTTCTTTTTGCACCCAATACCCATTGCAGATATCAACAACGACCTAGGACGGCACTTGCTCCTTGGTAAAATTATTGTGACTTCGGGACACGTGCCTTTAACAAATTTACTCTCTTACACGTTTCCAAATTTTCCATTTATTAATTCGCATTGGTTATCTGAAGTCATTTTCTATGTAAGTGTTCATGCCCTTGGCCTAAACAGCCTCATTTTTATTTCGGTAATTGTCACTGCAGTTGCGTTTTTGTTACTTTTTTCGACAGCCACGAAGAGCTTCAAGGTTTTTCCTACCACTCTCGTTTCCCTCATTTATCTTATGGTGCTCTCTGAAAGAACGCAGATCCGCCCGGAAATGTTTAGTTTCCTGCTCTTGGCAATTTTTATTGTTCTTCTATATAACTATAAAAAAAGATTCACAAACTGGATCTTTGCGCTCATTCCCCTCGAGCTTTTTTGGGTAAACTTGCATATTTATTTTTTTGTGGGAATTGGTGTACTAGGAATTTTCCTGATTGACGAAGCCGTAGTAAGCAAAGGCAGATTTCTAACAAAAAAATTCTTGACACTTCTTTTGGTGACGTTAGTTGCAACTACCGTCACATTGGTCAACCCAAACTTTCTTCGTGGCGCAACGTTTCCGTCATTCGCCCTGCAAAACTACGGTTTTTCTGTTGAAGAAAATGCCAATTTTCTTTTTGCAATGCAGTTTTATAAAGACCCAACTTTTACTTACTTTATAGCAGCATCTTGCTTATTGGTCGTGGCTCTTATCTTTGCAAGAAAAAAAATGAGTCCGGCAGACTTACTTCTCTCTTTATTTTTCCTTTTGGCGGGAATTTCCGCCGTAAGAAATTTTCCATTATTTGTTTTCGGTACATTTATACCTTGCGCAAAAGCAACTTCATATCTATATGAAGTTTTTTCAAAAAAACACATCCGAGAAAAAATATTTTTGTGGCAAATTGTTTCTTTTGTCCTGATTTGTATTGCTATTTCCCCATTAGTAATTTGGAATATCAATAACCATGGTTTTGGGTTGGGTGTTATCGACCACGACCAAGATGCTGTGAGTTTCTTTATCAAAAACAATCTCAGGGGACCCATTTATAATAATTTTGATGCCGGAAACTATTTGGCATACCGACTTTATCCACACGAAAAAGTATTTGTTGATGGCAGGCCCGAAGCGTACCCCCGAGATTTCTTTCAGAATATTTATTATCCGATGCAAACTTCGCCAGCTAAATTCGCCGAAGTCAGTAAGTTATATGGATTCAACACGATCTTTTTCAACCATACCGATCAATCTAATGAAGCAGCTCAGTTACTTACCCAACTTTTGTCAAACTCTGATTGGAAAATAGTATATTTAGATGGATCGGTTGTCATTTTCCTAAAGAATTCACCGCAGAACCAGAAAATTATTCATGACTATACCTTTGATCAGGATCAAGTACATATTAGCGATTCGGATTTAAAGGATAAAGACAAAGTCAGAAATCTTGCCAATTTTTTTCAAGAGGTAGAATGGACAAAGCCAGAGCTAGCTATGGATTTACACTTTTTGGATTTCGAACCAAAAAATTGCCAAGTCCTACGGAATGTCCTTATTCTTCTCCAACAAAAAAATGATCCTACTTCGGCAATTTACTCGCTGAGATTTACGACAACGTGTCAGTAGTGGAAACCAAGTTGTGTTACTATCAAAGAATGGATAAACCTGAACGAAAAGCAGCATTCATTATTCTTATTCTTGGTTTCATGGTTTTTTTCAGCATTCTTTCCAATGGCTTTGTGTACGATGACGTGGCACAAATCAGCAACAATCCTCTTGTGCATTCGTTACTCAACCTTCCCTATTTTTTTCTGGGAGGAACTTTTTTTGACGCCGGAACCCAACAGTTAATAAGCGTATTCTACAGACCGATTTTATCCACAGTCTTCGCTTTTCTTTATACATTTTCGGGCGGATATCCCTTTCTTTTTCATCTTTTTCAAGTGCTACTGCACTGCGCGAATGCACTGCTCGTTTTCCTGTTATTCCGCAAGTTCTTTAAAGAAAAAGTAAGTCTTTTTTTTGCAATTCTTTTTTTAATCCATCCCATTAACCAAGAAGCTGTAGCGTATATTTCAGACCTACAAGAAAACCTTTTTTTCTTTTTTGGCGTCCTGACGTTTTTTGTCTCAGATAGCAATTTGAAAATAACTCTGAGGGTTCTTTTTATAAATGTTTTCTTGTTACTCGGATTATTGTCCAAAGAAACAGCGATTCTATTTGTTCCAACGCTCATTGTCTACAACTTCTTTTTCCAAAAGAAAAATATTAATAAAACATTTTTTATCTCAATTTTCACCACTTTGGCACTCTATTTTTACCTGTATTTTTATGTCGGACATGTCGCGAAAATTACAGATGCTGTTGCTCCAATCATGAAAGCATCGCTATTCGAGAGAATGCTGACGATGCCAGCAATTGTTTTTTATTACCTCAAAACATTTTTCTTTCCCAACACTTTAGCTCTCGGAAATGCGTGGGTAGTCAAAAAACCTTCTTTTACCAATTTTTATTTACCACTGATTGGTGACGGAATATTTTTTTCATTCATGGGTTTTGGTGGATTATCCTTTTGGAAAAAAAATAAAGAAGCCTTTTATATATATATATATTTTGTCTGCTGGTTTGTGTTTGGGATCGCAATGCATATGCAATTGATACCGTTGGACATGACCGTTGCCGACCGATGGTTTTATTTTCCCATTGTTGGTTTGCTTGGGTTATTTGCAACAATATGCTATTTTGGCCGCTGGCAAAAGAAAGTGGGCCGGTGGAATTTACTTCTCATCGGCTCAGCGGTCATCCTCCTTTTAGCATGGAGAACGATGATGCGAAATACAAATTGGGTTGATACACTCACGCTTTGTAGACATGATCTGCAAATAATCCCCGATGCATATAATGTCCAATCAGTGTGCGGAAGCCAGTTGCTGCAAGCAAACAGGTACGAAGAATCGAAACAGTATTTCGCCGTCGCAGCACAGCTTGCTCCAAACTACAGCTTCAATTGGTACCAATATGGAATAAGTTATGAATACACAGGCGACCTGACAAAAGCACGTGAGTACTACAATAAAAGCATTCAGTTAAGTAATGAAGTTAATGCATATGTTAGCCTTGCAGCAACGTATCTCAAATATGAACATGACCCCCAAAAGGCCAAGCAAATCGTGGAAGACGGATTGAAAAGTTACCCAAACTACCAACGCTTGCAACTCTATTTAGCTGTGTGTGAATACAAGCTCAACAATAAGCAGAGTGCGCTGGAAATTGCCACGAAAGCAAACCAACTCTCTCCTTCGCCAGAATCACAATATGTACTCAATCAGATTTTAAATGATAAAGACGTAGCCCTGAACTAAAGCTTATTTTTGTAAACGGATCATTGACAAGCGTAAGTCTTTTCTGTTTGAATGCAAAATAGGAGATATAGGAGATATATGAATCCCGTTTACGTCATCCCACTTTTAGTTGAGCAGCCAACGTGGGGCGGTCACTACATTGCTGAGTTCAAAAACATTCGTGACGCCGTCGCAACAACACCCAAAATTGGCCAAGCCTTTGAGCTCTATCGTGACGCATGCGTGACTTCTATAGCCCAAACGGAAATGCCGTTTGCATATGCAACTGCGACCAATTTAAAAGAGCCGCAGTTTTTTCATCGACCAGCTGATATACAAACACTGCAGTCAGTTATTGACCAAGACCCTATCGGATTTTTAGGCCAAAAGGCAATTGACCAATACGGAAAAACCATGCAGGTTTTAATCAAATTTACGCAAGCGCAAAACAATTCCTACCAAGCCCACGTGCGGCCGGGACAAGAATTTGGGAAGTGGCAAGCAAAACCAGAGTCTTGGTACTACTTTGAAAAAGGCAAAGCCACTTTGGGCCTAAGCTCAACGGAGCCAACAACCGTCGCCGCTTACAAAAAACGCTGCACAGAAATTGACCAACATGCACAAGAGCTCAGCAAAAAAGTTTTAGCCAAAGAAATTGATGTCGCTGGAACCCGTGCAGAACTCAAAAAATTCATCCAGCAAGACCATCCCCAAAAATATGTGAACACAGTAGTGATCGAACCAAATCAAGTTATCGATCTCAGCAGTGGCGGTACGCATCATTCATGGGAAATGTCTCCCGAAATTCCCAACGGTAACATTGTGTACGAAGTCCAAAAAGACGTTATGGATGAGTTTTGCACACTGCGTTCGTTCGACCAAGGAAATATAAAGGATGACGGAAAGGTGCGTCCATTAACAATCGATGAATACTTCCAAGCACTCAATACAAATGCTGAACAAAATAAAACTCAGCAGTACTTAAAAACTCCACAACCACAAAATGAAGAAGGCGCGGTCGTCACAGAACTTTTTAACAACCAATTTTACAAAACAATTTCACTCAAATTCAGTGGCAAGTATTCAGGAAAATACGCAAACTTAGACGGAAGCTTCCACCACCTTTTTGTCCAGTCAGGAAAAATTTCTGCGCACATTGGCGAGAAAAGTTGGGGAGTATCGAAAGGTTGGTCACTGTTAATTCCCGCAAACACCAAACACTACGAACTTCACTCAGATAGTGAAAGTGTGGTTTTACAAACATCCGTCTCTCAACTATCATGAGAGGATGTTAGATTCTGCCCATCTGCATCAAAATGACTTTCCACATATCCTCACACTTCTCGAAGCAGGTCGTTCTTCAATTGCTGAAGTAGGCCAAGTAGCTTATGAATTCGCGGCGCTGTTGCAATACAATATGCCGCTTCCTGATACGTTTGTAATTCCGGTTCCTGCAGTGAACGAACTTTTTCTTCACAACCAGCTGCAAACCAAACTCGACGAACTTTTCCCTCAAGTCCGTTGGTATGACCCGCAGTCCGTGGTAAAAACTTCCGAGATTATACAAAAAGAAATTCGGCGCATGCGGTTTCCGGACATGCTTCTCAATAATGTCATGAGGCTCTATGTGTCTATATTGGAATCTGACTTTGTCACCGTCATCGCTAGTCCAGTTGCCGAAACACAAACAGATCATGAATACCAAGCCAAATATGTGCGCGGCGAAGCCAATTTAATTGAGTCGATTCTTGATGTTTTGGCGCAACTCTATCACGCCGAACACCTAGCACAAAGATATCGTGAGTGGCAAAATCTCCAAACTATTCCGGCAGCAATGATCATTCAAAAAATGGTACCAGCCGTTAGTTCAGGTAAAGCTTTTGCAGCTCACCCAAAACAAACGCAACCGCATCGAATTATTATTACTTCCAGTTGGGGACAAACCCACGGCGCTCCACTCTCATCAAATCAGTTTGATTTTTTTGAGGTGGATCCGCACACAAATATTGTCACACAACAAGAGCTTGGTAAAAAAACATATCAGTATGTAATCCAACCAGATGGTTTAGGACAAACATCGCTTTCAGAAGTACAGCAGCATCAACTTTCTCTTAATGAAAAAGAATTGCAATCAATCGCAGAAAATATCCAAAAAATTCGCCAACAACATACATTACCGGTCATGGTGAAGTGGGCGATTACACACGAACCGGCGCAACAAAAACGTTTTTATGTACTAGATGTGCAGCCAATTATGGAAACGGCTTCGCAAGCATCGCAACAAACATTCTCCCTCAACCAAACCAAAATTTTGCTCGATGTCGGTGAACCGTTCACAGAAAATACCAAAATTCCGGATGGTGTTTCGGGTGTTGGTTTGTTCCGCTCCGAAACATTGTTTGCCCAACTCAAACAACATCCACAATTTCTTTTGACGCATAACCGTTGGGATATGATGAAGAAAGGTATAAAAAACTCATTGGAGAGCTACATCAACGTATTTCCTCAGTCGCCAATCTGGTACCGTTCCTTAAATTTTCATTCTACGGAGTTCAGTATGTTGGAACACGGCACCGACTATGAACCTGCGGAACTCAACCCATCATTAGGATTTCGCGGCGCCCTGCGTATACTGCACGATTTTTCGTTTTTCAATCTCGAGCTCGAAACTCTTGCTGAGTTGCAAGCAAAACATACGGCACCAATAAATATCATTCTGCCTTTCGTGCGGACTAGCAATGAGTTTGCCATTATCAAAAAACATATCGCTCAAAAATCTTTTACTCCAGAACTTGCGCAACGTATTTGGTTAGAGTGCGACACACCGGAAAATGTGTGGCAAATTGAGCAGTACACTTCCCACAAACCCGCGGGAATTTTCATCAATCTTCATCAGATTGATTGCCTTATGCGTGGCATTGATCCAGATAGTCCTGATATATTTCGGCAGTATCCACCCGATGTGCATTTGCTACAATTTTTATTACAAAGAATTCAGCAACACACCAAGGGTTCGGGGGTTGCAGTGCATGTGTATTTTGAACAACCTCAATCCGATTTGGTGAGATTTGTTGATGAATTACAGTTTGCTGCGGTGGTTGTAAAACCACGAGATGTAGAAAACATATGCCTGTCATTCAAGCGTTAACTGCTCGCGAAATTTTGGATGCCCGCGGAATGCCCACCGTGGAGTGTTTAATATGGCTGGATAACGGTATCTATGCAGCTTCAAGTGCGCCGGCGGGAACTACAAAGGGAAAGTATGAAGCTCTTGAAATTCGTGATTCGGACACCACACGCATGCTGGGTAACGGCGTCTTAAAGGCAGTCAACAACGTCAATACGATTATTGCTCCACAACTCATTGGGCGTGATCCCACGAAACAAACGGAAATAGATCAGCTGCTTATTAATTTGGACGGCACACCGAACAAAGTTAGGCTCGGTGCAAATGCGCTGATTGCGGTCTCGCAAGCGGTGATGAAAGCTGGCGCATACAGTCTCAATCTACCCTTATATTACTACATTCAGCAGACGTACCAATTAACCGACACACTCGCGATTCCGCCGTGTATCTTTAACGTGATCGATGGCGGTGCGCACGGCGCCACAAATCTCGATTTTCAGGAATTTCAAATTGTACCGGCTTCGAATATGGAATTTTCCGCATCGCTGGAAATGGCGATCACTATTTTCCAAAAACTGGATGAAACACTTATTTCAAAAGGCGCAATCCATTCAGTCGGAATTAATGGTGGCTTTGCGCCGAATCTCTACAACAACACCGATGCATTTGAAATCTTAATTGAAACAATTAAAAATTCGCCATACACATTTATCCAGGATTTGTTTTTTGGTGTTGATATTGCGGCTAGCGAGTTTTACAAAGCTGGCAAGTATAGTTTGAAAGACCGATCCCAACCGTATTCTTCCCGCGAGTTACTTGAATACTACAAAAATATGCGCAAGATTTACCACGTTTTTTCCATCGAAGATCCTTTTGAAGAAGATGACTGGGATGCATGGAAGGCGTTAACCGCCGAAATTGGTGAGACGAGTACGATTATTGGTGACGCGTTGCTGGCTGGCAACCGCAGTCGCATTGAACGCGCCATTGCAGAAAAAGCGTGCAATGCGGTGTTAGTAAAGTTGAATGACGTGGGCACGGTGAGCGAAGGAATTGATATTGTTCGTTTGGCGCGATCTGCACAATGGCAGGTCATTGTGTCTCATCGAAGCGGTGACACGAACGACGACTTCATCGCAGATTTTTCGGTGGGCATCGGTGCGAGTTACTCAAAGTTTGGTCCCACCAATCGTGGTGAGCGAATTGCAAAATACAACCGACTTCTTCAAATTCGACAAGAAATTGCCCAAAGCCAAACAAACGCATAAACGAGACCTATGTCGGACTTTCAAGCACTCAACCTTACTCCCATTGTTTCTGGTTCTCCATTTGCGACTCTAGCTCCTCAATCCAACTATCACGGCCCGCGACCAGTGGTTTTACTTATTTTAGATGGGTGGGGCATCGGGCCAAATAATGCTGGCAATGCAATCCGGCGCGCAAACACACCAAACATGAATCAGTATTGGCTCACTTTCCCGCATACACAGTTAGCGGCGAGTGGGGAAGCCGTGGGCTTACCGCACGGCGAAATGGGAAATACGGAAACTGGTCACTTAAACATTGGTGCCGGCAGTATCGTATACCAAGATTTACCACGGATAAACATGGCCATTGCTGATGGCTCGTTTAATATGAATCCCGCTTTCCAACAAGCGTTCCAGCATGTCCGCCAAAATAATTCGGCGCTGCATTTAATGGGGTTGATTGGCGCTGGTGGCGTCCACTCAAACATGGAGCATTTATTTGCGTTAATGAATTTGTGTGCGCGCGAAAAAATTGCGCGTGTCTATATCCACGGCTTTACCGATGGACGGGACTCGCCACCGACTTCTAGTGCGACATACATCCAACAAATCCTCGAAGTTTCGCAGAAGTTAGGTGTCGGTAGATTGGGAACGTTAATGGGGAGGTACTATGCGATGGACCGTGATAAGCGTTGGGAAAGAATTGAAAAAGCGTACAACGCATTGACCATTGGCAGTGCAAACTGTGTGAAGGATCCAATTGTCGCTATCCATGAACAATATGCAAAAGGCATTACTGATGAGTTTATCGAACCAATTAGCATCACTGATGAAAACGGGAAGTGCCAAGTTATTGCGGACAACGATGCGGTGATTCTTTTTAATTACCGTATCGATCGGCCGCGTGAGTTGACTCGCGCGTTTGTGTTGCCAAATTTTGAAACCGAAGTTCCGACTGAAAGTTTTGACCCATATTCAATTGAGTATGAAAAATCGCACTTAAAAAAAGCTGTGGGTGGCGCAACTTTCCAGCGCCAAAAAATTCTGCAAAACTTGCGGTTTGTGACGATGACTATGTACGAAGACCACTTGCCGGTGGATGTTGCTTTTCCACCCCAAATCGTAAAAAATCCGCTGGGTAAAGTTTTTTCAGACAAAGGCTTGCGTCAACTGCGTATGGCCGAAACAGAAAAAGAGCGTTTCGTGACGTATTATTTTAATGGCCAACGTGAAGAAATATATCCTGGCGAAGACCGCATCATTTTGCCTTCAAAAGGCGCAAAGTCATATGATGAGGTTCCGGAAATGAGCGCCCGCGAAATTACCGAACATATGCTGCAACAAATTCGCAAAAATACGTACGACGTCATCATTTGTAACTTTGCTAATGCCGACATGATTGCGCACACCGGCAACTTGGAAGCATCGATCAAAGCATGTGAGGTTTTAGACGAAGTGGTTGGGCAAATTGTTAAAGAAGTAATGAACCACAATGGCATTATTTTTATCACTGCCGACCATGGCAATGCTGAAGAGCTGATTAATAATGTGACAGGCGAGGTTGATACTGAACACTCTACATATCCGGTTCCATTTATTGCGATTGGCAAACAGTTTGCGCACCAAAATGCGATGTTGCCAACGGGAATTTTGGCGGATATTGCACCAACTATTTTGTCAGTGATGGGCATACCCAAACCGGATACAATGACTGGACGAGCGTTAATCGACACTTTAGTCAATTAAAGTATGAATATTTTAGACCATTTTTTTACCGCCAAATCCATTGCCGTCATTGGCGCCTCCAACCATCGGGCGAAAGTTGGACACCAGGTGTTACGAAATTTGTTAGCGAGTAAAACGCACAGAGAAATTTACCCCATTAACCCAACTTCGCAGTCAATTTTAGGCTTGCCAGTTTACCCAAATCTGACTGCAATAAAAAAGCCGGTTGATGTTGTTATCATAGCTACACCGGCTGAAACAGTGGGCACTTTAATTGATGAAATTATTTTACGCAATAGCACTTTTGCGGCCAGCGAAAAAGTAAAAGCTCTCGTTATTATCAGCGCCGGTTTTGCCGAAGTCGGTGAAAAAGGCAAACAACTCCAGCGCGAAATTGTGGCAAAACTTCAGGCCGCCGGTATTGCGTTGCTTGGACCAAATACATTGGGCTTCATTTCCGCCACGCACCAACTCAACGCCAGCTTTGCGCAGCACGACATTCCTGCCGGCAACCTTGGGATCATTTCCCAATCGGGCGCAATTCTCACGGCGCTTTTTGATGAGCTGCAAGACCTATCGTGCGGAATTTCTTTTGCAGTGTCTTTGGGGAATGAAGCGGGAGTCACTGAAAATAATTGTTTGGAGTTTGCGCTCGATGATCCTCACACCGATGTTGTGTTGTTGTACTTAGAATCCTTTAGCAACCTACCACATTTTTTTTCTTTAACGAGTCGGCTGAGCAAGAAAAAGCCAGTGATCGTATTAAAGGGCGGCACCTCACAACGTGGGCAACAGGCCTCACTTTCCCACACCGCTGCGCTTGCAACAAACCAAGTTTTGCTACGCGCGGCTGCGAAACAAATGGGGTTTGTGGTGGTTGAAAATATTGAGCAGTTAGTCAACCTCGCGTCTTTTCTTGCGTGGCAAAAACATATTCCGGAAAACGTAATGGTCATTACCAACGCCGGAGGGCCAGCTGTAAACACGATCGACGAACTCACTACCGCCCAAGTTCCGCTTGCCCAATGGAGTAAACAATCGCAGGTCAGCCTCAACGAATACATGCCGCACATTCCACCAAACAACCCATTGGATTTGTTGGGTGACGCTGACCCAAAACGTTTTCGTGCCGCAATTGAGATCGCGCAGCGCGACATGCATATCAACGCCGTACTCGTCATTGTTACGCCGCAGGCAATGACAGATATGTCCGGCATTGTCCATGAACTCCTTTCAATCAAAGGCAAAAAACCATTGTTTGTTTCGCTTATTGGTGGAGCTCACTTAGAAAGTTTGCGCCAGCTTCTGCAACACCATCATTTATTAAGTCCAACATATCCAAACGATACCGCCACCACACTGCATTTTCTCACGCAGTTAAACCACGCAAAATATTCTCCTCACGAGTTTTGGCCAGAACATCGCAGCGACCAATCGGCACCACTGCCGACACTGGACGAAACATTTCATGTATTAAAAAACTATGGTTTCCATATCCCAAAATATGCCATCATGAACGAAGAAAACTCACACACTTTAGAAAAAATTCCGTACCCACTTTTTGCCAAAACAGCAAATCCAGCTCTCGCGCATAAAAAAGATTTAGGTGCCGTGTTTGGCATTGTGCATAATCACGCAGAAGCACAACATGCCTACAGCGTTTTGCAAAAATTCGGGCCTGAAGTGTTGTTTCAGGAAGTTGTTGAGCCGGGAATAGAAATTTTGTTGGGCGCGGCAAATGATCCGCAATTTGGTTGGTACATGACGATTGGTTTGGGAGGCAGTGACGCAAACTTACTCGCCGACCGCAGCTATGCGTTTTTACCCACAACCCAAAAACAACTCATGCAAACGTGGGCGGCAACGAAAGCTGCCACACTTTTCA
>Ga0070730_10002788_pt1 | contig 15859 bp, 11 predicted proteins | sample Coa_R1_3_FD_66447 | JGI IMG/M metagenome (GOLD analysis project Ga0070730, IMG submission 66447) | Surface soil microbial communities from Centralia Pennsylvania, which are recovering from an underground coalmine fire - Coalmine... | ecosystem: Environmental > Terrestrial > Soil > Unclassified ...
TCGGCCGCGTAGCCGCGCGCGGCCTGCAGCACCGCGTGCGGAACGCGGCCATCAAGTTCCGACCGCAGATCGTTGGCCAGAATGTGTGACCCTTCGAGCCCCGCGGCCTTGGTCAGCACCAGCGCATCTCCTGCCCGCGCTCCCGCCGCGGTCAAGAGCCGATCGCGGCGGGCCTTGCCGACCCCGGTCATCACCACGAGCGGCGCGCTGACCGCCGGGGCGACTTCGGTGTGTCCGCCAAGCACCTCGACATTGAGCTCGCGCGCCGTCGCGTCGATTTCCGCGGCAAGTTCGGCGATCGCCGAGGCATACACCCCGTCGGGCAACAGCAGTGTTGCCAGGACGCCGACCGGCTCGGCGCCCATCGCTGCCAGGTCGTTGCACACCACGTGCACCGCCAGCCGGCCGGCACCCGATGAGGCCGTTGTGATCGGATCGGTAGTGAGCACGCACGCCCAATCCGCATCGAGCGCGATGGCCGCGGCGTCGACGCCGAGCGCCGCGTGGATCAGTGTCTCGGACCGGCGGGCACCCAGGCGCCCCAGCACGAGGCTGCTGAGCAGCCCGGGCGGGAGTTTCCCGGTCCGTAGTCGAGAACTAGATTCCAAGCAGCGTGTACGGCCGCTCCAGCAGCTCCGCCAGTCGCGCCAGGAAGGCGGCGGCCGGGACGCCGTCGACCACCCGGTGATCGAAGCTCAGCGACAAGGTGCACAGCGTGCGCACTTCCACTTTGCCGTCAACGACGACCGGTTTTTCCGCGATGCGGCCGACTCCGAGGATGGCCGTCTCGGGTGGGTTCAAAATAGGCGTGAAGCCGTCGATTCGGTACGCGCCGAGATTGGTGATCGTGAACGTGCCGCCGCGCATCTCAGTCGGGCTCAGCCGCCCGGCGCGGGCCCTGTCGGCGAGCGCGAGGAGGTCGGCGGCGAGCTCGCGCAGCGAGCGGGTGCCAGCATCCTGGAGAACGGGCACGACCAGCCCCTCAGGCTCGAGCGCGACCGCTACGCCGACGTGCACTGCCCGCGGTTGCCGCAAGCCCTGGCCGTCGGCCCACTGCGCGAGCACCGCCGGGTGTTCGAGTAGCGCCAGCGCCGACGCCTTGGCGATCAGGGCGTCCCAGGGCAATTTCGGCACGCCCAGACGTGCAAACTCGGGCTGCAGCTGCGACCGGAAGCGCGTGGCTTCAGAGAAATCGGCGTCCAGGAACAGCGTGACGCTGGCCGTTGCCTGGGCCGAGGCAGCCATGCGTTCGGCGGTGATGCGTCGAACGCGCGTCAGCGGGCGGACTTCGCCGGCTTCCGCCATGTCCCTACCCGCCGCAGATGAATCCACCGCCGCGGCCGCGAGCAGGACATCTTCCTGGGTGATACGGCCGCCGGGGCCGGTGCCAACGACCTCGCCGATGCTCACGCCGTGCTCGTGCGCCAGGCGACGCGCTAGCGGCGTGGCCACGACGCGACTCTCGGGTGCACCCGCGGCGAGCGCAGCGAGCACATCGGCTTCGACGATCCGCCCACTCGGGCCCGTACCCGCCAGGCTGTTGAGGTCGACCCTGAGTGCCCGAGCCCGCATCCGGGCGCGCGGGCTGGCAAACAGACGGGACGAAGGCGCCGCGCTGACAGCCGATTCGGCCACGGCGTTTCGCGACGAAGATCCTGAGGCTGGTTCAATGCCTTGCTCGCCCGCCGCGGCGGCTGCCGGTGCGTGCGTCACCGCCGCAACCGTCGCGTGCGGCGAGGCGGACGCCGCTGCGAGAGGTGCCAGGACTTCGTTCGCATCGCCGATCTCGGCGATCAGGGTCTTCACCGGCACCGTCGTGCCCGCCTGCACGACGATCCGCCGCAAGACGCCCGCGGCTGGCGACGGCACCTCCTGGGTGCCCTTGTCCATCTCGACGGTCAGCAGCGGTTCGTCCTTCTTGACGGCGTCGCCCTCGTGTTTGAGCCACTCGGCGACCGTGCCCTCCTCCATGGTCAGGCCGAGCATCGGCATGGTGACCGGCGTGGCCACGGGCTCAGCGCTCCTTGTGCATGAGCGCGCGCGCCGCCGCGACCAGATCGTCGACCTGCGGCAGGGCCGCCGTCTCGAGCGTCGCGTTGTACGGCACGGGCACGTCCCGAGCGCAGACGCGCAGCGGCGGCGCATCGAGATAGTCGAACGCTGCCTCGACCACGCGGCTGATGATCTCGGCACCGTACCCGCCACGCGTATACGCCTCGTGCGAGACGATCAACCGGCCCGTCTTCTTCACCGAGTCGATGATGGTCTGTTCGTCGAGCGGAACCAGGGTGCGCGGATCGACGACCTCGAGCTCGATGCCTTCCTGAGCCAGAAGCTCGGCGGCCTGGAGGGCCTTGCCGACCATGGTGTGGATGCCGACGACGGTGACATCCGTCCCCGCGCGCTTGATGTCCGCCACGCCGAAGGGCACGGTGTACTCCCCCGCCGGCACGGCGCCTTTGGAAAAGTACAGCACCTTGTGCTCGAGGAAAATGACCGGGTTGTCGTCGCGGATCGCCGTCTTGAGCAGACCCTTGGCGTCCGCGGGCGTACTCGGGGTGACGACTTTGAGGCCCGGGATATGGCAGAACCAGGCTTCGAGACTCTGGCTGTGCTGCGCGGCATTACCGCGGCCTGCGCCTTCCTGAGCGCGGATGACCATCGGGACTTTCGCCTTGCCGCCGAACATGTAGCGCAGTTTGGCCGCCTGGTTGACGATCGGCTCCATCGCCAGACCAATGAAATCGACGTACATGATCTCGGCCACCGGCCGACTGCCCGTCGCTGCCGCGCCGACTGCGACCGCGGCGATCGCCTCTTCTGAGATGGGCGTGTCGCGTACGCGCTCGGCGCCGAACTCTTCCACGAGCCCCCTGGTCACGCCAAACACACCGCCAGCGCCCCAGCCAGCGACGTCCTCGCCCATGACGAACACCGTGCTGTCGCGGCGCATCTCTTCCCGAATCGCCTCGTTGAGGGCTTCGGCGTACGTAATCTGGCGCTCGGCGCCATCGGTCGCCGCGTCCGTGGCGATGCGTGCCGTGTCAGCTACAGCCATGCTGTCTCCTCCCATGCTCCGGCTGCCCTGCACAACCGAGTGTTGGAACCGGCGCTAGGTAACTCCCGGCGGGAACCTCCGCCCTGGTCCTCCAGAAAAATCGCAAGGGAGCGAGCGCAGCGATGCGGGCAGCTGGGCCGTCTATGCATAAATGTCTGTCATCAACTGATCCGGTGTCGGATCCGGGCTGTTCTTGGCGAATTCCACGGCGTCCTCGATCTGCTGTTCGATCTGTCGCTCGAGCGACTCGATCTCGTCCGGCCGCATCGCCCCGCTCGCGACCGCGGCCCGCTTGACGCGCTCGATCGGGTCGCGGAGCCGCCAGCGCTCCACCTCCTCTTTCTCGCGATAGTTGAGCGGGTCGCCAGCGTGGTGGCCGTGATAGCGGTAGGTGGTGCACACCAGGTAGGCCGGCCCGTCGCCCTGTCGCGCCCGCTCGACGAACTCGCTCGCCGCGGCGTTGACCTCGAACAGGTTCATGCCATCGACGGTCACACCCGGAATGCCGTAACCCGCCGCCCGTTTGGCCGGATCGCCACCGGCCACGCTCCAGTCGGACCTGGCCGACATGGCGTACTGGTTGTTCTCACACACAAAGACCACCGGCAACTTCCAGATCGCCGCCAGATTGGTCGTCTCGTGCAGGATGCCCTGTTCGAGCGCGCCATCGCCAAAGAAGCAGATGGCGACCGCGCCCGTCTTCTGGATCTTGGCGGTGAGCGCCGCGCCGGTGGCCAGGCCCATGCCGCCGCCGACAATCCCGTTGGCGCCGAGCATGTGCTTGTCCATGTCGGCGATGTGCATGCTGCCGCCTTTGCCGCCCGAGTAGCCCGTCGCTCGCCCGAGCAGCTCGGCCATCATCTTTTTGGGATCGCCACCCTTGGCGATCGTGTGCCCGTGGCCGCGGTGCGTGCTGGTCACCCAGTCGTTCGGCCGCAGCGCCAGCGTGACGCCGACCCCGACGGCCTCCATGCCGATGTACGGGTGGGTGGTCCCGCGCATTTCACCGGCGCGATAGAGCGCGAGCGCGCGCTCGTCGAACAGACGGATGGTGAGCATCAGCCGCAGGGCGTCAGGGAGCTGTCCCCGGGCCAACGTTTCGGGTCGCGCGTCGCGCGTTTCAAGTTCGGTGGTCATCATCGCCTCTCATTCAGCGCGCGGTGGTCGGGTCGGCAACGCGGAACGCCTCCCGCAGTGCCGCCGCCGCGTCCTGTACCGCCTGTTTACCCTGGTCCAGCACGCCAGCCATCGTTGCGAAGCCGTGCACCATGCCGGCGTAGTCCCGATAGACGACCGGTGTGCCCGCGCGGCGCAACCTGTCAGCGTACGCGCGCCCCTCGTCGCGCAGCGGATCGAACTCCGCGGTGATCACCAGCGCCGGCGGCAGATTGGAAAAATCGCGCGCGCGCAGCGGCGAGGCGCGCTGATCGTTGGCATCGGCTTCGCTGCGCAGGTAGATGCGCCAGTAGAAGCGCATGGCCGCGCGGGTGAGCATGTACCCCTCGGCGTTGGCCACGTAGGAGGCCGTGCCGAAGTTGTAGTCGGTCACCGGATAGAGGAGGAGCTGGTGCACGAGCGGCGGGCCGCCGGCGTCGCGCAGCAGGAGCGTGACCGCCGCGGCGAGGTTGCCACCCGCGCTATCGCCACCCACCGCCACTCGCCGCGGATCGATCCCGAGCCGCGGGGCATTCTGGGCCACCCAGCGCGTGGCGGCCGCGGCGTCGTCGATCGCCGCCGGAAACGTGTGCTCCGGGGCCATGCGGTAGTCGACCGACACGACGATGCAGCCGCCCGCATTGGCCAGCGAACGGCACAGCGGGTCATGCGTATTGAGACTGCCGCGGGCCCAGCCACCGCCATGGAAATAGACCAGCCCGGGCATCGGGCGGCTGCCCTGGGGAACGTAGATGCGCACCGGAATGACGCCGCCCGCCCCTGGCACTTCGCCGGCGATCACCTGATCGACTGGCTCGGGCGTTCCGCCGGTGACCAGGGTGCGCTGCTCGAGGCCATCGCGCATTTCCTGGACGGTCATCTGCTCGACCGGCTTGGCGCCGACCAGGCTCGCGATCAGGGCCTGGGCTTGCGGATCCAGCGGCATGCCAACCTCCTGTGCACAATCAGGCGCACTCAGGCGTGGAGCATAACTCGGATCGCGCCGTCGCGGCGCTCGACGAACGTCGCCCAGGCCTCGGCGAAGGCGTGCAGCGGAAAGTGGTGGGTGATGAGTGGGGCGACATCCACGCCGCCGCGGGCCAGCAGCTCGAGACCGCGCCGCGAGATGCCGCGCGGGTTGGCTAGCGAGCCATAGATGTCGAGGTGGCCGCGGACGATGGTGCTCAGGTCCACGCCGCTCAACTCACGGCCGGGCCCGGTGGCGCCGGCGAGCACGACTCGCCCACCCCGACGGGCGAGCTGAATGGCCTGTCGGGCGGCCTCGGGGGTGCCCGCGCACTCGATGACCAGGTCGGCGCCGCCATCGCCGCCGAGCGCCAGGCGCGTTTGTTGCACGGCCGCTTCGTCTCGCCCAACGACGACCGCGTCAGCCAGGCCCTGCAGCCGCGCGACCCGTTCGGCGCGCGTGCCGACGAGAATCACCCGTGCGGCGCCTGTCGCTTTCGCGACCTGGACCGCCAGTCCGCCGAACGCGCCCGGCCCGATGACGACGACGCGCTCGCCGGCCTTGAGCTGCCCGCGTTCAACCGCATACAGCGCGATCCCGATGTTGTCGCAGAACGCGCCCGCGTCCCAGCTCAGCTGCTCTGGCAGCGTGTGCACCGCTTTCGTGTCGATGGCGACGTACTCCGCGAGCCCACCCGGCACGGTGAAGCCGACGTGCGCGTGGCCCTTGTCGGTGCGTCCATAGTTCAAGCAGAGCTGGTACAGCCCCTCGAGGCAGCGCGCGCACCGCCCGCAACCGACGTGCACCTCCACGCCAACGCGGTCACCCGGCGCCAGCTCGTCCACCCCGGGCCCGACCTCGACAATCTCCCCGGCAAACTCGTGCCCCGGAATGTGCGGGTATTTCGTCCCCGGAAATAGCCCGGCAAAGATCTTCTGGTCCGTGCCGCAGATTGTCGTCGACTTCACGCGCAAGAGCGCCTGGTTCGGCCCGGGCCGCGGCACCTCGACGTCCGTCCGCAACTCGAAGCGATTCGGCGCGGTTAGCAGGACTGCAGTCATCGACATCGGGCTACGTCGTATCTGCCAACTCCTGGGCCATCCGCAGGACTGCCCGCAGCGCTTCGTCGCCATCTGGAGCACGGTGCGGCAGGCGCTCAAACAACTCGCGGAGGCGCACCCCCTCCACCTGCTCGACAACCGCGCACAATCTGTCGAACGTCTCGGGAAACGGGGGCCGACTGGGAGTGAACTCCGCCACGTTTGTCGCAAGCATCCCTACTGTCGTGCGCAGCAGTCCATCGGCCGACTGCCACCGGATCACCCCCCCTGCCAACCGGTGGGCCAGCGCCACCCACCGCTCCCCGCCTCCACGTTCGAGGTAGTTGCTGAGGTTGTGGTGGCTGACAGAGCAGCCGCGGGGATCCCACAGGGCGTACGCGTAGCGTAGGCCCATCTTCTCGAATTCCACCGCCTGTACGTGGCGGCCCAGCTCGTCCTCCAGGTCGGCCAGGGCGCTGAAAACGGCACGGAGTCCCTCGAGATCCTGCTCGTTTTCGAAGACTGCCCGGCACCACTCCAGCAACGCGCGGACCTCGCCGAAACGGCCTAACCTGAGGAGCGGGCTATAGTTGTTGAACCGCGTGCGCGCCACCTCGCGGGCGGGCGCACCGCGTGCCTCGGTGAGAGCAACAGTTTCGGTGTTGAGTGCCAGTGCCTGTTCCCACCGCTGCAGACGCACGGCCGCGCCGCGTCCTGTGTCCAGAATGACCTCCCGCACGTTCCAGGGATTGATGCGCTCCGGCTGCTCGCTGTACTCCGGCAGCGCACTCATCTGCGCACGCAGATCCTCGACGGCCACGAGCACTGACTCGTCATCGCCGAGCATCCCAAGGATGTTCAGCCGTCTGCCTTCGTCGCCCAGCTGCGTCCACGGACCGAGCCCCGCCCGCTGCGCCGCATCCTTCTTTCGATCCACGAGCGCCAGCGCCTCCCGCAGCCGGCCCGTTCCCAGCAGGAGGTTGCTGAGCTCGCCCAGAAGGGAGCTCTCCAGGCCGGCCTGCCCGCTGGCGGCGCTGCGATCAACCAGCTCGCGCAGCAGCGACTCTGCCGCCTGCGTGCGACCAGAACGGTTGAGCGCCCTAGCGAGCAGACCCCGATCCACCAGCTCGCGTTCGGTTCCGCGCGTGGCCTCCGCAACCCGGCGCAACAGCGGCAGCATCCACGCGAGCGTGGCGAGGGACTCGTCGCGCCCCATAACCTGCTCGAGCAGCAAGCTAGCAGGTCCCCACTCGTGGCGGCGCAGCAGATAGGGCACGGCGTTTCTGGCGGCCTGCACGAGGAGCCCACCTCCGCCCCGTTGCTCATGCTCCTCAGCGGCGCGAAGCACTGCTTGCCAGAATGCGGCCAGTTGATTATCCACCGCCGCCTGCAGCTCAGGCCCCGCCTCGGCTCGGCCCGCCTCGGCCACCCCGGGATGCAACCGGTAGCGGTCGTGCTTGTCCCCGAGCGCCTGGACCTCGATCAGTGCTACCTCGGCCAGGCGCATCAGCGCGGGTCCAATCGCTGGTGGCTCGCCCTCACGCCCGAGGCGTTGCCAGATGTCGGACCAGTTCGCCTCCACCACCCAGCTCAGACGATCGTCCTCCTCGAGTGCGCACAGCGCGTGGAAGAGCGTGGCACTAGGCGCAGGCAGGGGCCCTGCCACCATGCGGGTCCACTCCTCAAGCTTCCGCAGGAAGCCATGATCGCTCAGCGGTGAGTGACCCTCGCGGAGATAGATGTCGCCTGCGCCCTGGTTCGTAGCTGGTACGGCTTCGACTGTTTCAAGCTGGCTAGCCAGCCGTTCTGGGTCGGCGGCCTGGCCGTCCGCAAGGACCAGCAGCGCAGGGTGGCCTTGCGTCTCTTTGAGCACGCGCACAACCAGATCGGCGCCACGTTCCCCGTAGGCAGTCTCTCCCCGCAACAAGGTGCCCAGGTGAGGTAGTTCGCGCGCCTGCAGGACCTGTTCGGACAGGGAGAGAGCGTGGATAGCCCGGATCAGAACCCGCTGCTCGTCCAGCCCGGCTGGGCGGATGCGGCTCGTGACTACCGTACGCGAGAGGCCCGCATGCCCAAGCAGCGCACCGACCACGTCGCCCCAGCGGTCGTCGCGCCACCGCCCGTCGGGGGTCAGCAGCGACTCCAGATTATCGAGCACCAGCAGGATGCTGCGGTCTTCGAGCAGCTGCGTGAGCCTGGGCAGCCAGGTGCGGAGCAGCTCCGCGTGATCCACAACCTGGGTCATGGCGAAGCCCGGGAGTTGCTTCTCCAAGTCGAGGGCAAAGGCGACGAGTGCACCGTCGATATCAGTGCCTTGATCGGGGGCTTTGTGCCAGACGAAGGCTTCGAAGCGACCCGCCTCATAGCCGTAGGCCAATTCCAGGGCACACGTGGTTTTGCCGGCGCCGGCCATGCCGTGGAACACCACACCACGCTGCGCACTCTCAGGCGACAGCACCCGACGTGCCTCGGAGAGCTCCCGCACCCGTCCGACGAACCGCTCCGGCTCGTCGGGAAAGTACGCGAAGCCGGCCTCGCTAACCACGAAGTCGCTGGTCCGAGCGGGCGCTTCCAGGGTCAGGTCGAGCGCCCGACGGCCGAACAGCGCCGGCGTCGCCACAGAGAGCGGCGGGACCTGGGGCCGCGGCACATCGCCGAGTGCCCGGGGGAGTGCTTGTTGCAGAGCCCGGGTCAGTGGTTGATGCCTGCCGAGAAGCCGCTCGTAGAGCTCGGACCCGAGCGCAATGGCGAAGTCGTCGATGACCGGGTAGCGCATCGCCAGCACCGCGCTGTCCAGTGCACGTACAAGCGCCACTGCGACCGACGCGGGCGCGTCCTCACGCGGCCCCGACGTCTCATTCTGCCCGGGCGTCTGGCCCGCCGGGCGTAAGCCGAGCCGCTGGAGCGTCTCCTCCACCGGGGCGGCGGATAGACACGCCGAGAGGATCACCAGCTTGATTCGGTCGCGGGTGGGTCGCAGCAGCTTGACCAGGTCGGCCATGGAAACCAGGTCAGCGGTCGCGTCGGCCTTCTCCAGGACCAGGTTGGCCGGCAGCCCATGCCCGGAAAAGTGGAGGATGTCCCAGCCCTCGTCGACGATCTGCTCCAGCGCCTGTCGGGTGACGCCGTACTGCAACACGCGCAGCTCGATACCGAGCTGGTGGGTGCGGGCCAGGCGGTGCAGCAAGCGTTTGAGCGCGTGCCGCTCGCGGCGGAGCGCCAGCGCCGGCTGGTCCACGGGCAGGCTGAACAGGGCCAACACACGCAACCGCTCGCGCACGGCACGCGCGGTAGGGGATCCGGCGCCTTCGTGCACGTCGAAGACGTAGCTGACCTCCTGGCGGGTAAGGGACTGGCCGCCACCCCAGGCGGCTTCAAGGGGTAGGAACAGCAGGCGTTCGGCAGTCTTCGGTACGGTGACCCGTACGGTAGTCGGCGCATGCTCGACCAACCGGTCGGCGATCGGACCGAGCAGCTCCCGGCCAAGCCACCTGCCCACATCGTCCATCAGCCTGGTCTCGTCTTGAAGACGGCGATCTGGCGCGGCACGCCTGCGGAGGTAAGCTCGCAGGTCTCGCATTGCCTCGTACTCTGCTGCCGACGGGTCGAGCGCGACCGCGTGGTCGGCCAGGAACGCACCAGCCGCGTCCTTCAGCACCCACCGCCAGTGGTCCGCATCCGTAAACGGGGCTACCTCCAGCAGCAATGGACCAGTGCTGGTCATCGGTGCACCGTGGGACGACCGTCACGCGTCACTTTGCGAGTGCGTCCTTGAAGCGCTCCCAGGCCGAGCGCTGCCCACTATCAGTGACCTTCTCCAACTCGTGCCGCAGCGCTTCGCCCGCCAGGCGGGCTGCCTCGGGGTCGCGCCCGCTGCGGCGGTATTCTCCATCCACCCAATCGTGGAACCGCAGGCGGAACAACTCCGTGTAACGGCCTGCCTCGTACAGCCAGGGCAGACCGATCTGGACGACCACATAGCGCGCGATCGGGTACATCAGGGCGACGATCGCTGCGTCCTCAACGCCGGTGAGCCGATCGGCCGGCACCTGCGCAGCCGCGCGCGTCATCGGACCGGCGAGTGCCGGGTCGGCCGCGACCGCCTGTTCGAACTCGTCTTGCGTCATGCCCAAACCCCCTGGGCCATCCACCCGCTGCGCGGCCATAAGTCGGCCGTGCGCGGCCCATCAGACCACGAGAGAGGGCATCTGTCGAGATCTCAACTTTGCCGGGCGCACCCCGACACTCAAACGCCGGGTTTGACCAGTACTTTGAGCGCGCCGTCGATGCGGTCGCCGAACGTGTGGAGGGCCGTGCCGTAGTCGGCCAGGGGGAAGGTGTGCGTGACCAGCGGCTTGATGCGGACGCGGCCCGAGACGACCAGGGGCATGACTTCTTCCATCGTGTTGCGATTGGCCCGGACGCCGAACAGGTCGATCTCTTCCAGGACGATCTTTTGCATCGGCAGGGCGGTGTCACCCTCGGTCGGCACCCCGGTGAACGCCACCCGGCCGCCTTTGCGCAGGACGTCGACGGCCTGTCGAATACTCGCCTGCGTGCCGGCGGCGTCGATGGCCACGTGCGCGCCTTTGCCTTCGGTCAGCCGCCGCACTTCCGCGACGGGGTCCTGGGTGCGGTAGTCGATGGTGACGAAGCCGAGCTGGCTGGCGCGGTCGAGACGCTCGCCCGAGCCAGTCAGGATCGCTTGACCCGCGCCCAGCGCCAGCGCGCAGTCGGCGATGAGAAAGCCCATCGGCCCGGCGCCGACGACGACGACGAAGTCGCCTGGCTCGATGCCCGGCCGTTTGACGGAGTGCAGCGCGATGCTGGCGGTGTCGAGCATCGCGCCGTAGTGGAGCTCGAGCGCATCCGGTAGCGGAAAGACCGACTTGATCGAGTGCACCACGTATTCGGCGTTGGCGCCCTGGCTGTAGTGGCCGTACTGGTGGTGCAGCGGTTCGCGGCCGTAGTTTTCGCACAGGTTGTACCGCCCCGTTCGACACATGCGGCATGCGCCGCAACCCGCATGCGAGGTGCCGGCCACACGTTCGCCGACGCGCCAGCCGAGCTCGGCCGCACCGGCGCCGACCTCGACGACGGTGCCTGACCACTCGTGCCCGGCGATAAACGGATAGCTTTTGGGCCAGCGGCCCGGGAACCGGCCCTCATAGATGTGCAGGTCCGTGCCGCAGATGGCGACCGAGTCAACCTTGCTGAGGACCTCCAGCGGCCCGGGGTGGGGCACGGGCACGTCCTCGCGAATCTCGTGCTGGTTCGGCCCCGTGAGCACAACCGCGCGCATCGTCGCCGGCAGCACGAGCTGCCCGTCGCTCGCGCCCACGATGTCCGGCGCCATCGTTTCGCTGGGGAGGAACCCTTGGCCCACAGGCGCCATCGTGCGTCCTCTCAGTATGGCAGTGGTGCGTGCGGCGCAGTCATCGTTCGGCCCGGGAGTTCAGTACTGGATGGGCGCGCCGCCGGCCATGACCCGCGCGGGCGGGTGCTTCGCGTCTGAGCGCTGCGGCTGGGTGCCCGGCGGGGTCGCGCCCGCGATGCCCGGCACGTCCATGTCGACAAACGCCGCGACGCGGCACACACACCCCTCGCCACCGATCCAGCGCCATGGAAAAGCACCCAGCGTCACCCGGGTACCCGCCACTTCGGCCAGCTCGCCACCCAGATTTTCGAGCATGCACACATTGCTGCGCGCGGTCCGATAGTGCACGTATTCGAAGTCCCGTTCGGGGAGCGTCGCCTCGATCGGTTGGCCGGTCAGCTGCTCGTACTCGCGCACCAGATCGGGCCGCATCCAGCGGACGCGCACGTACAACGAGTGGTCCATCGACGCCAGATCGGCGCCCAGCCACTTGATCTTCCTGTCGTCGATCAGATAGTCGATCACCTCGGGCCGCGGGCCGGGATGTCGATCGAAGTACATCACGTCGTCGCGGCCAGGCTTGGTCCAGTTGTACTGGTCCCAGCCGGTATAGAGCACGACGACGTCGCCTTCGCGGATCTCCTCGCCAGCTGGCAGGCAGCCCAGCACATCCTCGAGCGAATAGTACGACCAGGGTCCGGTGATCGACCGCAGATCGATGACCAGGCCGGTGCCGACCAGGTCGGCCAGCGGGATCTCGCCCAGGTGTCTGCCGGTCTCGCTGTAGTGGATGGGGGCGTCGATGTGCGTGCCCGTGTGCATATTCGTCTTGACCAGTACGGTGCTCTTGCGATCGCGGTGGTGCGTCGTGATGTCGGTCACCTCGATCGAGGCGAACTGCGGCCACGTCGGCATGCGATCGCCCCACGGCTGAGTCAGATCGACAATTCGCACGTCGCGATCAGTCCTCCGTCCTTGATCTGTTCCACGGCGCGATGCGTTTTTCGATACTCCGGGTGATGCCGGTCAGCACAATCCCGAGGGCCATGATGACGACTACCGGGACCAGCAAATGGTCCGGCTGGAACGAGCTGTTGTAACGCACGATGAGGTAGCCGATGCCGGTTATCGACGTGAAGAACTCGGCGACGACCATGCCCACCAGCGCGCGCCCAACCGCCAGACGCAACCCCGCGGCGATATACGGCAGCGCCGACGGAATCACCACGTCGCTCCACAACTGGCGCTCGCTGGAGCGGAACGAATGCGCCACTTCCAGGAGCCGGTGGTCGACGTCCCGCACGCCCTGCTCGGTGTTGACGATGATGGCAAACACCGCCGAGAACACCACGACGATCACTTTGGCCGTGACGTCGAAGCCGAAGATCAGCGTGATCAGTGGCACGAGCGCGACGAACGGCGTCGAGTTGAAGGCATCGACGTACCAGTCGAGCGCAAAATGCACGATCCGACTGCGGGCGATGGCGATGCCCAGCGGGATGCCGATCACCAGCGCGAGCACAAAGCCGATCGCCAGCACCTGCAGGCTGGCGCGCAAATAGGACCACAGCTCACCGCTGCCGATCATCTCGACCGCGGCGCTCACGACGGCGCTCGGCGGCGCGAACAGCGCCTTGTTCATGCGCCGTCCGTACACCTCCCAGAGCGCCAGGATCAGCACCAGCGACACCAGCCGCACGGTCCATTCGAAGAGTTGCTCGCGGCGTTTGCGGACGGCCGCGGCCGCGCGGCTCCGGTCGCCGATGGCCGAGGCCTCAAAGAGGCCTGGCTCAGAGAGTGTGCTGGTCATACCACCTCAACTTGCGGGCGCAATTCCTCCCAGATGTGCTGGCGGAGCTCGGCGTACCGCGGGCTGGTGCGCGCGGCCGCGACGTTGCGCGGGCGGGGCAGGCCGACGTCGAGGATCTCGCGGATGCGGCCCGGTCGGGTCGACATCACCACGATGCGGTCGCCCAGCACGATGGCTTCGTCGATGCTGTGGGTGATGAAGACCATCGTGCGCTGATCCTGCTCCAGGATGCGCACGAGCTCTTCCTGCAGCAATTCGCGCGTCTGCGCGTCGAGGGCGCCGAACGGCTCGTCCATCAGCAGGACTTGCGGATTCAGGACCAGCGCGCGGGCCAGGCCGGCGCGCTGCTGCATGCCGCCCGAGAGCTGGTACGGGTACAGGTTCTCGAAGCCCGCCAAGCCGACCAGGTCGACGCACGGCTGGATGAGCTCCTTCCATCGACTGCGCGGCACGCCGCGCAGCTTGAGTCCGTAGGCGACGACGGGCGCCAACATCAGGTAGATGTAGCGGTTGCGGCGCACGTCCGCGGCGAGGCGCCGACGGAACAGGGCGAGACCGCTCAGCGGCTCGGTGTGGGTTCGACGGTAGGGGAGTGGACGGACGTCAGTCGTGGTGGCCATGCGCAGTGCGTCAGCGCTCAGTGGTCAGGACACTGTCCGCATCGCTTCGCTCGCTGCAAGCGGGACTTTTCCTCTCGGGAGCGGAGGGAGGTCCGCCCGGGCGCAGAGTCCGCTGGCCCAGGGAGATGGGAGTCGCGCGGACCGAGGGTCCCGCGAAGTAAGCGGTCGCTCGGACAGAGAGTTATCGGAGTGCTCCCCGACGCAGGATACTGTCCGCATCGCTTCGCTCGCTGCAAGCGTGACTTTGGCTCGCTGGTGAGGCGGGAGTTCCATGCACGTGGGGGGTCCGCCGGGCGTGGGAGCGAGCGCTGCGAGGGGGTGGGCGAAGGGCCTGGGAGCGAGCGCTGCGAGGGGGTGGGCGGAGGGCCTGGGAGCGAGCGCAGCGAGGGGGTCGGCGGAGGGCATGGGAGCGAGCGCTGGGAGGGAGTGGGCGGAGGGCATGGGGGTCAGGCGCGTTTGTTGTAGCGGTCCAGGGCGGCTTGCTGGATTTTCAGGGCGTCGTCGATGCCGATCTGGCGGAGTTGGGCGGGGAGGCCGGTCAGGGTGTCGATGGGGTCGGCGGCGGTGATCACCCGGGTGAAGACTTCCTGATACTTGCTGTTGACGTCGGTCATGATCGAGCCGAACTTCTTGCTTTCGTCTTGCGTCGGCGTCACCGGTGGCATCTGGCGCTCGTCGCTGGGCTCCAGCCACGTCTTGAGCGCGTCCTTCTGGGCCTGGATCTCGTAGTACTGCTCCAGGTAGCGCACGTCCTGCAGAAACGGGCCGTTGAAGTTGCCGCGAATGTAGCGGCTCATGGCCTGGGCGGGCGGCAGGCCCTGCGGGTTGCGCATCATCACCGGCGTAAAGCGCGGATAGCCGTTCTCCAGGTTGTAGCTGACCCCTTCGATGCCGAAGTTGAACAGCATGTGACCCGCGTCACTGTAGCCGTAGTCCAGCTCCTTGACGGTCTCGGCGACGTGCTTGTTGGCGGTGGTGATGGCGACGGAGCCGGTGCCGGCGTACGCGTCGTCGCGCTGACCGAGGATCGCCTTGTCGCCCGCCTTCAACACCGGATAGGGGGCCCCGACGAGTTTGAACGTCGGGTCCTTCACCAGGCCGAGGTACTTGCCGATGCCGTTACCCCCGAGCGTGACCAGTGACCCCAGGCGACCGCTGGTCACCTTCTGGTCGAGTCCATTCTGGTCGGTCGACGGGAAGTCGGGATCGATCAGGCCCTCGGCAAACCAGCCGCGCATGAGGGTGGCAAACTCCTGGAACTCCGGCTGCAACGCGCCAAACATGACCGTGCCATTGACCTGGTAGAAGCCCATGGGGATGCCCCAGGCACCGATGAACGCGTGCCGCAGGAAGGCGCCCGCGGCGTACCACATGTTCCAGCCGCCAGGGATCGAGGACAGCCAGGGGCTGAACGGCAGCGTATCGCCTTTGCCGTTGGCATTCTGATCCTTGAACGCCTTGAGCATGGTGTGCCACTCGTCGAGCGTGGCCGGCACCTTCAATGCGAGCTTGTCGAGCCAGTCGGCGCGAATGACCGGACCGATGAAGGTGAGCAGGAGTGGGTCGCTGCGGATGAACGGAAAACAGTAGATGTCACCTTCGTCGGTGACCAGCTGTTTGCGCCACTCCGGATGATCGGCCAGGATCTTTTTGATATTCGGCGCGTAGCGATCGATCGGGTCATTCAAGCGGATAATGACGCCGTCCTTGATGGCTTTGGTCGGTCCGCCCGCGTAGCTGTGGAGCCAGTCGAATTCGATCACATCCGGATATTTCCCGGACGCCACCAGCAAGTTGAACTGGTCCTGCTCTTGCTGCAGGGGCGGGTGCTG
>Ga0070730_10002789_pt1 | contig 15859 bp, 13 predicted proteins | sample Coa_R1_3_FD_66447 | JGI IMG/M metagenome (GOLD analysis project Ga0070730, IMG submission 66447) | Surface soil microbial communities from Centralia Pennsylvania, which are recovering from an underground coalmine fire - Coalmine... | ecosystem: Environmental > Terrestrial > Soil > Unclassified ...
CCGAACAGCGTCCCGCGCTCATCGCAATTCTCCCAACTGCGTGCGCAGTTTCCGCGTCGCACGGAACAACGAATTCTTCACCGTCTCCTCGGTGGTGCCCAGCGCGTCGCCAATTGCCCGCAGCTTCAGCCCTTGATAATACTTCATTTCGAAAACCACGCGCTCCCGCGGAGACAGCCGCTCCATCGCCGTCGCAATCCGCGCCTGAATCTCTTTCCCGAACAACTGCCGCTCCGGATCCAAAGTCGGTCGGTGCTCCCGTTGCCGCTCGAAAAAGTCGCTGATCCCTTCCTCCGCTCGCCCCAGGTTCGTTTCCGGCGCCTGATCCTCGGGTCGCGCCTGGCGTCGCCGCAAATGGTCCAGGCACACGTTCGTGACGATGCGATACAACCACGTGTAAAAGCTGCACTCGAAGCGGAAGCGATGAAGGTTGCGGTACACTTTCAGGAAGGCTTCTTGGTAAACGTCGCGCGCGTCCTCGGGACGCTTCATTAAATTCAGCGCCAGCCGCAACACGTCCCGGTCATAGCGGCGCACCAATTCTTCGAACGCAGCGCGGTTCCCCGTCTGCGCTTCCGCGACTATGCAGCGCTCGTCCAACTGGGGCAATGATGCCACCGTGGCCATGGCGTCCGTTTCAGCAGTCTGGCAACTAATGCTTGCCAAAGCCAATCGAGGAAGCTGCATATTCGCTTTCTATTCGCGGTTACTGGCGTTACGGCCTTGGCCTTAACACCTTGGCGCAGGTTTATAACACGCTGCGTGGGACCTGAGCCAGCGCGAACCACCCAATTTGGACGCACTATCCGTCAATGGGTGAGCAGCTACCTCTTCCTTCCTAACGTATAACCAGCTTCCATTGTTTCTAAGCTTACGACTGGCTACCCGCTCCTTCGGCAGGCTCGCGCCGCTGCCACCCAACCAGCGGCCACGCAAACAAAGCCGCCAACGCCGTCAAAACCCCATACCCATTCGCCCGATAAAAATAATCCGCTTGCCCCAACAGTTCCCCCGCACCGCTCAATAGCAGTAGCGCAGCCAAAATCAGAAAATACCCCAGCACGTTAAGTCGAATGACGTACCGCACCGCTAGGGCAATCACCCCAATCCACACTGCCCCAATAATCATTTTCTTTGCCGCGTCCATCGGGTCATGCCAGTTGGCTCCAAATCCGCCCAGCGCGACCACCGCCAGCACAAATGCGCCAACTCGCATCCAGACCGCCCGCAGCATGCTCGCAATAAACGCCGCCGTAATCGCCACCAACGCGGTACGCAGCAATCCGCTGCGCACCGCCGACCCCAGAATTGCCGCCGCCGGGAAAAACGCGTCCAGATTTGTCCCGAAGTTTGCCGCTACTCCTTCCGGTGCGCCTGGGAAATGCTGGTAAGCCCACTTCGCCATCGCATCCAGTGCCACCCAAGCTGCCGTCCCGCCCAATCCGATAAACAACGCGTCCCGGTAATACGCCTTCGGCATCCTGGTCCATCCCGGAATCCGGTCCGCGCCAAACGCACGCGCCGCGTAATACCACGCCGCACCAAACAGCAACGCCAGGAACCCGAATGAGAACAGCAAGCCCAGCAGCGCGCTGATCGCCGTGACTCCGATCATCGTCTTGAAAGGAATGGCCGTCCGGTAGTTGCCAAGCGCATTAGCCACGAAGCTCCCGAACGCCAGCGTCAATGCTGAACACGCCAGCCCCCACAAAGCCCACAATGTCACACGCCTCCAGGGAATTGCTCGTCCTGTTTCCGAACGCAGCTCCTTCAAGAAAACGATCAGCGCCGTAATTCCCAATCCCGCTACAACCAGGATTGGTATCGCATACCCCAGCACGATCTTGCTCAGCGTCGTTTCTTCTTGTTTGCGACGCCATTCGTCCGGAATCTTGATGTAAGTCCGGTAGTTCGTCACCTCGTCGCCAAGCACCATCAATTCAATGCGCGCGTATGCATGTTCGGCCGCAGCCCCCGTTTTCCCCCCGCTATCAAGCGGTTCATTTTGCTGCCAGGTCAGCGTGTGATCGATCCGGTGCGGCCGTTTATCCGAATTCGATTCCACCAGCGTCCATCGGCCTAAATCAATCTTCTTCTCCTCGCGCAAGAATTTCTCCGCGCGCGCCACTGCGTCCTCCTTGCTCAGCGAGGCTCCGGACGCCTCTTCTGCCAGCGTGTGCCTTACTGCATGCAGCGAGCCATCCGGCTTCAGCACCACCGCATACTCTTCCGGCAGCGAATCCCGAAAATAACGTACGCGCCACAGCGCCCCCGGCACTTGCGTGGCCAGGATTTCATTCAGCCGGGCTACACCCACGCGCTCGCGCAAAAATTCATTCGTAGTCGGATCCGTCACATTTACTAGCAAAGTCGAATGGATATAACCGTTTGGCTCCAGCCCACGTTGCCGCAGAATCGCATCGGCTCCCGTCCGGGCCGATCGTGCATTCACCGAAAGCTTCAAATAATCGCCAATCGATTCCGGCTTGATTTTCCAAGACGCTGCCGCGCCGGCCACCAAGCACACCGCGAGAATAGCTAGTGTCCCGGAGGACAATGGGTCATATCTCCGCGTTGCGATCGCCGCCGAAACTTCCCGCGGTTCTGTGGATAGGCTAATCACTCGCACCGGCGCGGCTTGATTCAGCAAGTCCTCATCCGGCTCAAAGCTCCCTCGCGACCAGTACGAAATCGCTGCAAACAGCAGCGGCGCGGCGGCCGCCAGCGCCACCACGATCCCGGAAACCTTGAAATACAAACTGTTCGACCGCACCAGCAGCAATCCCACCAGCGACGCGTCCACCGTGTAATGCCAGATCAGCGTCGCCAGAATTCCCCAACGCAGCAGGACCACGCCCGCCACCATGCCAAACAACCCGATCTCGATCCCCCGAATGTACGGTGGTTCCTGCGGATAATTGCTGTGCAGAAAGCTCCACATAAACGCCGGCAGAATTACGGCGATCCATCGCGAGCCAGTCACCCGTTCAAAAAATGGAATGGCAAACAACCGAAATGTAAATTCTTCGTTGGTCGAAGCCAGCAGCCCGATCGCCGCTCCCGCCAGCCACGGAAACAACGTATTCACCGAGTCCTGATAATTAATCTCCTGCGGCGCCCACGCCCCGAAATGCTGTGCCACCACGTAAAACGCCACCACATACCCGATGTGCACCGCCGCCAGCGATAACCCCACCACCGCCGCCGAAAAGAATTCCTTCGATCGCAAACCGCGCAACGTGAACGCTTTGGCCAGCTGCAGCCTCTGCGGCTGCGACGCCCGGTAAAGCGGTTCTGCCGCGGGCAGAACCAGCGTCACCGTGAGCGCCGTCAACACCGCAAGGAGCAGCGCCGCTCCGATCTTCGCCACTATGAACCCGCTGTACGAGGCATTGGTGTTGTAACTCGCGCTCCACAGCGGCCAATCGTTCAGGTTCTGCAAAAAAAGCAGTCCCGCCACGAACATGCCCAACACAATCGCTCCCCGCCACGACGATTGCCCCGCATTCGTTAACTTGAACGCCATCCACACTGCGAATCCCAGCAGCACGATGTAAGGAACCGTGAACACCAGCGCCAGCGTGTCATTCCCCGAGCGCAGCCGCTCGAAACTTCGCTCCCACGCTTCCGGTACCCGCAAATATTCCTGCGCGCCCCCCACATGCGCGCCCTGCAGGAACACCGTCAGCCGGTACGGCGCATCCTTGGCGCGAAATCCGCGCTTCTCCCAGGTAAAATCCCAATCAGTCCGATTCGGCCGTTTTGTTAAATTTGCTTCTTCCGGCAGGAAATCCCATTGACTCGTTCCCAGCCCCAGTTTCGCTCCCAGAAAGTTCTGCGCCTTAGCTTGCGCCGCCGCCCGCTCCGGCGTCGCTCCCGCCCGCGCCTCTTCAATCTTGTGCCCGTACCCCACAATATTTCCGGATGGGCTAACCCGCACGGAAAACTCTTCTTCCTGCTGCGGACGGAAAAAACGCACGTCCCAATACCAGATACTCACCTGCGAAGCCATCATCTGGTTCGCTTCTTTCAATCCCAGTTCGCGCTCCAGGTACGTCTTCGCATCGTCGTCCACGTTGAACACGATCGACGACCGGTACCCCCTCACGTTCTCGCCCAGGTCCGCCACAAAACCCTGCGCCAGCTTGAGCGCCTCTCCACGCGTCACCCGGAAATCCACCGAAGCTTCCGGAAACGCCCGAAAAAAATATTTGTAAGCGAAAATCGTCCCAACAATCCCCAGCGCAATCCACAGCAGCAGCGCCCGCTTCTCCGACCCGCTCAGCCGTTCACTAGGCACAATAGCCTCCACATATAACAACGCCCCACTGTATAAATACGTCTACCACCAACGCAAGTTAACCCGGTAAGTACGCAGCACTGCTGCGCCCCAGCTTGGCACGATCGGAGCGCGCTCTCTCTGTTTCGCGCCCAATCCAAAATTCCCTATTCGACGGCTACCTTTTCGCGGGCCCGAAGGACCTCAACGCCAGCCACTCATACAACGATTGCACCAACGTCCCTAGTGGCCGGCGACTTTGGCGGCCGCTTCTCCCTCAATGGTATAAATAACGCATCGATGTCCCTCTCCCTGACCACTGAAGTCCGCATGATCAAAGGCGTCGGCCCGCAACGCGCCGAACTCCTTGCCAAGCGCGGTATCTTTATACTCGACGATCTCCTGCACTATCTCCCCTTCCGCTACGAAGACCGCATCCACTTCACCAACATCAAGGATATCCAGCCTGAGGGCGTTTACACGATCCGCGCCCGGGTCATGAGCGGACAAGCCGTGCGCACCATGCGCGGGCGCGACGCCATCTACCATCTTCTCGTGCAGGATCCCACCGGCCAGCTCCCCTGTAAGTTTTTTCACGGCGGCTATCTCGAGGGTCGCCTCAAGCAAGGCCAGCTTCTTGTCCTGCATGGCAAAGCCGAAGTCGACAAGATGCGCCCTGCCCGCGTCGAAATGGTCAATCCGCAAATGGAACTTCTCGGCAGCGTCGATCATTCCGCCGCCGCGCATCGAGCCGATAAATCCGCCACTCAGGAAGAAATCGACTCCACCGAGGTTGGCCGCATCGTTCCCATCTACGAAGCCATCGGCACTTTCGGTTCGCGCTCTATTCGCCGCACCATCTACACCGCCCTGCAGTCGCTCGACCCGCGTATGCCCGACCTCCTGCCCGAAGATCTCCGCGCGCGGCTCGGCTATCCCTCACGGATCGAAGCTCTCGCGCGAACGCACTTCCCCGCTGCCGAAGAATCCGTCGACGCGCTCAACCAGTTCCGCTCTCCTGCCCAGCAACGCCTGATTTTCGAGGAATTTTTCCTCTATCAACTCAGCCTCGCGCTCGATCGCCGTGCCGCCCGCAAGGAAGACGCCATCGCCTTCCGTCTCCGCGAAGAAGGCATCCGCGACGCCTTGAAACGTATCCTTCCCTTCAAGCCCACCGCCGCCCAAAAACGAGTCCTCGCGGAAATTGCCGCCGATCTGGAAAAGACCGCGCCCATGAATCGCCTGCTACAAGGGGACGTGGGCAGCGGCAAAACCATCGTCGCCTTGCAAGCCGCCGTCGTGGCTATAGAAAACGGCTGCCAAGCCGCGCTCATGGCCCCCACCGAAATCCTTGCCGTGCAGCATTTTCTTTCCGCGCGCCGCATCCTGGAACGCGGTGGCTATCGAGTCGAGCTCCTCATCAGCGGTCTCAAGTCCGCCGAAAAATCCGCTGCTCTCAAACGCATCCAATCGGGAGAAGCGCAGCTGGTCCTCGGCACCCACGCCCTCATCGAAGACAACGTACAGTTCGCCCGACTCGGCTTCGTTGCCATTGACGAGCAGCATCGCTTCGGCGTCCTCCAGCGCAAGCGCCTGATGGACAAAGCCGCCGCCCACGGCCACGCGCCCCACGTTCTCGTCCTCACCGCCACTCCCATCCCGCGCACCCTATCTCTCACTCTCTACGGTGATTTGGATGTCTCCATCCTCGACGAACTCCCGCCCGGTCGCACCCCCATCGAAACGCACCTTACCTCCGAACCGCATCTCCCGGGCGTTTGGAACAGTATCCGCCGCGAAGTCGAAGCCGGCCGCCAGGCCTACATCGTTTATCCGGTGATTGAAGAATCCAAGATCGAATTGAAAGCCGCCGTCGAAGAATACGAGCGCCTGTCCCACGAAGTTTTCCCCAAACTTCGCCTCGGCCTCCTGCACGGTCGCCTCTCCAGCGATGAAAAAGACGATGTCATGCGGCGCTTCCATAAGAACGAGATCCAAATCCTCGTAGCCACTACCGTCGTCGAAGTCGGCGTCGACGTTCGCAACGCCACGGTAATGGTCATCGAGCACGCCGAGCGTTTCGGCCTCTCGCAGCTCCATCAACTCCGCGGCCGCATCGGCCGGGGCCCGCAAAAATCTCACTGCGTTCTGGTCGGCCCCGTGCGTATGACCGACGAAGCCCGCGCCCGCCTTGACACCATGGTGCGCACGAGCAACGGTTTCGAAATCGCCGAAACTGACCTGGAACTCCGCGGCCCCGGCGAATTTTTCGGCACCCGCCAGTCCGGCGTTCTCGGTTTCCACATCGCCAATCCCATCCGCGACCGCGAACTCCTCGAGTTAGCCCGCCGCGAAGCCTTCGCCATCGCCGACAACACTGCGCAAAAGCCCGTCCTCGACCGCCTTCTCCGCTCCCTCCCCCCCGAATGGCAGCGCCGCTACCACTTGGCCAAGGTCGGTTAGCAACTATGCGCATAATCGCAGGCAAATACCGCAGCCGCTTCCTAAAGTCCCTGAAGGGTACTGCGCTCCGCCCCACCAGCGACCGTCTGCGCGAAACTCTCTTCAACGTGCTTGGCCCCAACGTGAGCGGGTCGCGCTTCCTCGACGTTTTCGCCGGCACCGGTGCTGTTGGCATCGAAGCGTTGAGCCGCGGCGCCATCGAAGCCGTCTTCATCGAGAATCACGCCCCTGCCGCCGTTCTCATCCGCCGCAATCTCGAATCGCTGGCAATCACTCGCGGCGTGCAAATCCTTCCGCTCGACGCCCTCCGTGCCCTCGAAAAGCTCGGCGCCCGCCACAAATCCGTCGACCCGTCTTTTAATTTCGTTTTCGTCGATCCGCCCTACGCCGAGAAAGATCAGTACGACCGCGTTCTCGGGTTCCTGGGTACCGCCCCATTTCTCACCCAAGGCAGCCTCGTCATCGCCGAGCATCGCCGCACCTTCGAACTCCCTCAGCGCATCGGCCGCCTCCTGCACACTCGCCTCCTCCGCCAAGGCGACGCCGCCCTCAGCTTTTTCCAGCACCAATCCGCCGAGCCCGAGGAGATTCCCGAAGCCGCTTAACAATAATAGCGGCAAACGCTAGGAGACTACCCATGACCGACCCTGGAAATCCGAGCGAGAACAGTAGGAACGAGGTGCATCCTCCGCGCCGCGCCGCACGAAGTCTAGGCGCCGTCCTGGCCGGCATCATCGCGGGCGTAGTTCTTACCCTGGGCACCGACGCCGCCTTGCGCGCCGCCGGCATCTTCCCGTCCTTGAGGCATCCCGGGATGAGCGATTCGCTGTTCCTGCTGGCCACTGCCTATCGCATCGTCTTCAGCGTGGCGGGGTGCTACATCACTGCCCGGCTCGCGCCCAATCGCCCCATGCGGCACGCTTTGGTGGGCGGCGCCATTGGCCTGCTCGCAAGCATGACCGGCGCGGTGGCCACCTGGAATCACCAGCCTTCGCTGGGGCCTCATTGGTACGCGCTTGCGCTCGTCGTCACCGCCTTGCCCTGCGCGTGGCTCGGCAGCAAACTCCTCGAACTACATCAATCATCCGCACGATAGCTTGTATTCTGTCGATTTCTGATCGCGCCGGCCACCTGAAGCGTCAGCACAAATCCCAATACGACCCAGAACACCGCCTCGAAGGGCCAAATGCGCTTCTCTATTTGCTGATACGCAATGGCATGGCCGGCGGTAAGGGCGGCTGCCGCGTACGCCCACCGCTGAAGCGATTTCCAGCGCCCCCCTCCGAGCTTCCGCAAGGAAACGTCGTTGGATAGCGCTAGGAGCAGAGCGAACACCAATGCTGCGAGCGCGCCAGTGTAATTTGCAAACCCGAATGCGTCTTGCCGGAGGTGATGCCGGGCGTCGACAAAATATAGCCACATCCGGCCACGCAGATGTACGTTCAAGCCCACCGCCGTGTGCGCCAGCGCCAATATCCCGGCCCAAATGCCCACGTCACGCCGAAGGTCGAAGCTGACCGGGTTGGGCTTCCTCCGCAGTACATTAAGGGGGCCCAGCAACAGCGCAGCCGCCGACAGGAATAGTGCGGGATAAGCCGTCCCGATGCTGATTCGGGAAATCAGATCGCGCTTCGGAAATAACTGCATGAAGACGAGGGTTAGCGCGACACTCCCAATGCCAACAAGAAGGTGATAAAGCAGCCGCCGCCGCAACCGAGTGTTACTCATTCCTGGTTCTCCCCAATGGTGGCCATTCGTTTTTCGTCCAGAACATTGTCGCGCGGAAGAGTTGCCGGAGGGGAATTGATCTATGCCAAATAAAGGGGAAAGTGTGTCGCCCCTGGGCCAATCGCTCCAATTATGGGTCAGAAGCTGCCGCATTTTGTTACTGTTTGGCAAGCGCGAGATAAAGGCTGTAAATTGAAAGGATTGCAGCTTACACTCGATCCGGTTCTAACCCCACGACGAAAGGCCCGTTCTGCGCTTCCACTCCTCAGCCGTCACGGTATAATCAGCTCTTACATGGAATTTCAGAGTATTCAGAGTGCTATCAATTCCCTGGGGTCAACACCGTCTCCCCCGCCGTCTACGAAGCAGCGCAGGACCGAATCGCTGGCCGGAGCAGCGGAACCCAAGCTCAAAATCGCCTGGGGAGCCTTTCACCAAGGGCCGTGGAGCAGCCTGGCGGCCTTGTTCGGGCCATCGGCGCCGAAGAGCGGGCAGGAAGCCAGCGCTTTCCGCGACAGTTCGGTCGAAGGCAAGATCCCCAAGCGAGCGGTAACCGCCGCGGCGCTGTGGCATATACTGATCCTGGCGCTGCCTTTCTCGCTGCTGACCGGAACGCCCCACACCAATCCGACGCTGAAAAATGTGGAGCTGGCGTGGTCGGGCCCCATTGAGGACTTCCCGCTGTTGGAGATTTCGCGCGAACCGCCCAAAGCCGGGCTCAAGTCTGAGCTGCCTAAGCCAGAGATGGCCCGGCCGCCGGGGGCCGACGCCTTTCATCCGCGCCAGCGCATCTTTACCGATCCGGTGCGCCCGACGCACCCACGGCAGACGCTGATCCATGCGAAGGCACCGATTGTGGCGCCCAAAATGGTGGCCAATTTGCCGAATATGGTGCAGCTTGAGCAGGTGGCTACCCCGGCCAAGCCGCGGCTGCAAATCAGCGAAGATATGTTGAAGGCACACCCAAAGGAGAAGCGCGCGGCAACTTCGATCGCAGCGCCGCCGGTGGACATCCCGAACGTGGAGCAACACGTGGCGGAAATGAATCTTCCCGCCGCGCAGACCGGACCTGCGCGGCCCAAGCTGGAATGGAACGCCGGGGCCGCGCCGCGCCTTGCGCAAAAATCGCAAGCGGGCGATGCCGGGCCCGCGCCGGAAATTGGCGCGACGCAACTGACCGCCGCTAACGGAGCTCCGACCGCACTGATCGCGCTCTCCGCGAAGCCGGGTCCGCCTGCGCCGCCGCCGCAAGCCAATCTCGCCGCGCGGGTTTCCATTTCGCCAGAAGGCAAACAACCCGGCGCGCCCGCCAATGGCGCGCCCAATGCCACAGCGGGCTCTGGCAGCGCCGTGGGAGTCAGCATCAGCGGCGGCAATCCCTCCGTGAATGCGGCTGGCGGAGGTGCAAAAATAATCGTGCCGCGCCCCTTGATGACCAGGCCGGAACCGAAAAGCGAGAGCGAGGATGTGGCCGAGCGCACTGGGCCGCCGGATTTCGCGGCGTTGCCGCCGGGCGCAAAACCGGAAACGGTTTTTGCGTATAAAAGGATGTACACGCTCAATGTAAATATGCCGAACCTGAACAGCGCGACGGGGAGCTGGATCCTGAATTTTTCCGAACTGCACGGCGACGGAGAAAACCCGCACCACGCGGCGCCCACCGTGCCATTATCGGGGCCGGTGCCGCTGCAGAAAGTCGATCCTAAGTATCCGCCGACGTTGATGAGTGCGCGGGTGAGTGGGGAAGTTATTCTATACGCGGTGATTCGACGCGACGGTTCGGTGGACAATATCCGGCTGGTGCGCGGGATCGACGAACAGTTGGACGCCAACGCCATTAGAGCTCTGCGGCAGTGGAAATTCCGTCCGGCGGCAAAACAGGGAACTCCAGTCGAGCTGGAAGCGATTGTGCACATTCCGTTCCGGTTGCCGGAGCCGTAGGGAAGTCAAAACGCGGGAAGCGCGAAAAGAAAAAGCGTAACGAAAAGCCAGAAAAAACAGAATTCAAGGGCGTCCTTCGGCGAGTTTGACCAGCGTGTACAGCGCGTGATTGACCGGGGTGGGAACGCCAAGCGCCGCGCCGCGCCGCGCAATGTAGCCATTGAGCGAATCGATTTCGGTGCGCTTGCCGCGCATCAGGTCCTGCCCAGTGGAAGAAATCGCGCCGGACATTTGCGTGGCGATTTTGAGAGCGCCGGCCAATCCCGCTTGCGGAGTCTCCACGCCAGGAAGCTGAACCCGAGCAGCACGCGCGACTTCAAGGACTTCGTTCACCGCGAGAGCTACAAGCGTGCGCGCGTCTTCGCTTTCCGCAATTTGCCCATACCTGGCGCGGCCCAGCGCGGAGATGGCGTTGAGCGCGCAATTCCAGATGAGCTTGGTCCATAACTCGCCATCGATGTTTTCGGAAATGCGGCAACCTACACCGGCTCGTTCAAAAAGCGCGGCGAATGTTTCGGAGCGCGCCGTGCGCGGCCCGATCACCAGATCGCCGCGGCCGACATGCTTAACGACGCCGGGTTGGGGGACGGATGCGGCGACGTAAACGACGGCGCTGAGCGCATCGAGTCCGGCGGCGCGAATTTTGTCGGCGTTGTCGACACCATTCTGCAAACTCACAAGGGTCGCGGAGGAAGAAAGCAGCGGGGCTAATCCGTGGGCGGCGGACTCGGTGTCCGTGGTCTTCACGCAGAACAGAATTATGCCGGCGCCGCGGGCGGCCACCAGTTCGGTGGACGCTTCCACGCGCACGGTTTCCTTGAAGTGCAGCGTGTCCAGCACCAGGCCGTTTTTTCCGACCACGTCCACGAACGCGGGGCGGCCGATCATGGTGACCGGGGCGCCGGCGCGGGCCAGCATTCCGCCGAAATAGCCGCCGACTGCGCCCGCGCCCACCACCGCAATACGCGGCCAATTCTCTGATGAGGTCATGGGGTAATGACGGCAATCATATCGTACCGGTAGCTATCATACGGTGATGGCGGCGATCAGGCGATCGATGTCGCGCTCGGTATTAAAAAGGTGCGGGGAGACGCGAATGTTTCCTTCGCGCAGGCTGGTGATGATTCTTTCCTTGGCAAGTTTATGATAGAGCTCGGCGGTTTTTTCCTTCGAGCGCGCGGTAAAGCAGCCATACGGGCCGCGGCGCGCGGCGTCGAGGGGGCTCGCGGGGATGCAGCGGTCTTTGGGAAGGCGCTCGAAAAGGAGATCGATGAGCTTGCGGTTGTGAGCCTGGACTCGTTCGGGGCCCAGCTGCAAAACGAATTGCAGCGAGGCGTCCATGGCCGCAAAGTTGAAATAGTTGGAGGTCTCAGCCATGTCCCAGCGGCGCGCGCCGCGCGCGGGCTTGGGATTCTCAAAAGCCAGGGAATGAAAATTTTCGGCGCCTTCGGCAGCGGCCCAGTAGAAGGGGCCGGGACGCATCTTGTCGGAATGTTCATTCTTGATCCAAAAGAACCCCGTGCCGTAGGGGCTAAGCAGCCATTTGTATCCCGCGCTGACCAGAAAATCAGCGCCAAGCGAAGCTACATCGAGCGGAATAGCGCCGGAACACTGGCTGACGTCGAGAAGCAAGAGAGCGCCCTGTGCGTGGCAAGCCGCGGCCAGGCGGGCGGCGTCAAGAAGAACGCCATTATCGAAACGCACCAGACTGACAGAAACCAGGCGCGTTCTAGGGGTCAGCGCCGCCAAGAGGTCGTCTGCGGTGATGAAGCGGTCGCGTGGCACGACAACTTTCAGCACGATTTCTTCGCGAGCCTCCATGGGTTTCCATGTGGCGTATTGAAGAGGGAATTCGCCTTGCGCGGTCAGAACTTCGTCGCCGGCCTTCCAAGTGAGCCCGTAGGCAACCGCGGACATTCCGGTACTTGCGCCGCTGGTCAGGGCAATTTCCTCGGGTTTAGCGCCGATGAGCTGCGCGATAGACGCGCGGATACGGTTAGGCACCTCGAAGTACGCTGAATCCGGCATGTGGTGCGGATTTTTCTTCCACTCCATGGCAGTCTGCACGGCGCGATGGGCCACCTTGGGCATGGGAGATTGCCCGGCGACATTCAAGTAGATGGCGTCTTCCATCTCAAACCATTCCTGCCGATAATCGGAGACAGCGGTGGTGGTTGCGGTGGCCATGATGCGCTCCAGCGTATTTCTTATGGTCTACCATTGTTTTGGAGACGGAAGGTTTGCGCAACATCCAAATTGGACACCGGCCCAGAGGAAAAGCGAAGCGGCTAACCGACAGGACCAAAGAATGCCCTACCCGGTGGCGGCTATAATTTCACGCGAAACACGTTCTGAGGTTGAGGAAGGATTCCTATGAACTCCAAGTTCGATAGCGCGAAGAAAGGCAGGTGGCGCGAAATTCTATATGAATCCCTCGCGCTGGCGATTTGCTGTGGCATCGGTGGCCACTATGTTGCCGCCCAGCAGGAAGCTCCGAAGATGCCGATGCGGCCCATATTTGAAAACGGGGCGGAGGCTCGCTGGTTGAACAAAAAGGTGCTGGACTCGCGAGAGCTGGATTCGATGGAAGACTTATCGACGTGGTCCTTCAGCGGAGATGGAGAGATGGCCCTTGCGGAGGCACCCGTGAAAAATGGCGCCCACTCGCTGCGGATTCGATCGAAGCAAAATCTGGGGCTGGTCGGGAATGCGGGTGAATGGGAGGACTTGGTTGCAACTCGTAAATTTCCTTCCGAGGATTGGAGCCGGTACAATCGCATTTCCATCTGGGTCTATCCTGACGTTATCGGCGCGCCAGCGATCTCTGGCTCGCTAATCCTGCACAATGAAGGCGCGCATCGCCTTCCCGATCGCTACAACGAGGGGCGGCACGAGTCCATCATCCTGAAGAATCACGAATGGAATCAAGTGGTATGGGAAATTGCGCCTCTCGACCGGGATAAAATCACGCAGCTCGACTTTGCCTACAGCCTTCCCAAAATGCTTCCCGACTTGGGCGATCAGACCATTCTGTATGTCGACCAACTGGAACTGCAGGCGGTGGAGGCAGATCACGTCGAAGGATGGGATGTCGCTCCCGGCAAAATAGCGTTTAGCCATGCCGGATACACCGCGGGGTCCACGAAGACGGCGATTGCCAGCAACCTCGATGCGCATGAGTTCTCGGTGGTCGAGCAAGGCAGCGGCAAGATTGCTCTCACGAAGGCAATCCAGCAACAGGCCACGCCCCTGGGCAACTATGCGGTCCTGGATTTTTCCGAGATTCAGACGCCGGGTGAATATGTTCTTCGCGCCGGCGGCACGACTACCCGGCCATTTGCGATCGGCCCGGATGCATGGCGAGAAAGCATCTGGAAAGCCATCAATTTCATGTACAGCGAACGGTGCGGAATGGAGATTCCGGGGATCCATGGAATCTGCCACCTGGACGATTACAGTATTCATGGGAACAAACGCATTATCGTTAACGGCGGTTACCACGATGCGGGCGATCTTTCGGCGACTGGCAACACTCCAGGAATGGCGTACGCCTTGTTTTCCTTCGCCGAACGGCTCCAGCAGCAGGGAGAGGATCCGCAACTGCGCGCTCGGTTGATAGAGGAAGCGACATGGGGGCTGCACTGGGTGCTTAAGACGAGTTTCGGCGATGGATATCGGACTACCGGTCAATTAATCAGCTACTGGACCAATGGGATCATGGGCGATGCCGACGATCGCAGCGGGGAGGCGGTGAATGACCCCGAATGGAATTTCCGCGTGGCCGCCGTCGAAGCGCTTGCTGCGCGTCTGCTGAAAGAGAGCAATCCGGGGCTCGCCCTGCGCAGCCTTCGTACCGCAGAGCAGGATTGGAACTACGCCGTTGAAGGTTTGAAGACGGCCGCCCCGCTGCCGGAAGTCTATGGAGCGAAGGATGAGCTGGAGCGCCTTTCGTTCGGTGCCATTGCTTCCGTTGATCTATTCCGAGCCACCGGCGAACAGCGCTATGCAGATGAGGCGTTCAAGCTTGGCGAGCTCCTACTTGCGTCGCAGGAGCGAACGATGCAGCCGTGGCGCATTCCCTTGACTGGTTTTTTTTACACCAGCCCCAAGCGCGAGAATCTTTTTCATCGGTTCCATTTAGGGCAAGAGGAACAGCCGGTCATTGCCCTCGCTCATCTCTGTGAAGCGTTTCCACATCACCAGGATTGGATCAAATGGTACGCGGCCATCGTGCTGCACTCCAAATACTATCAGCAGGTTGCCGCTAAGATCGATCAGCCCTATGCCATGTTGCCGGCGGGAATATATAAAGAGAATGAAGCGCGATTATTGCCGCAATCGAAGGACTGGACCCCGCTGCGTGCCGCGGATCGAGACGCCTATCTCGAGGAGGTTCATCGTGGCGTTCCTTTGGGAGGGGAGTATTACTTTAGGAGATTTCCCGTGTGGTTTGATTTTCGCGGCAATTCCAGTGTCTTGCTATCACAGGCAAAGGCGCTTTCGGCTGCCGGACAATTGCGCGGAGATCTTGAAGCGGAAGATCTGGCGCAGCAGCAAGCGGAGTGGGTTCTGGGGCGCAATCCATTTTCGGCCAGCCTCATGTATGGGGAAGGCTATGACTGGACCCCGCTGTATAGCGTGCGGTCCGGACAGATGGTAGGGGCCATTCCTGTAGGAATCGAAACAAAGGAATATAACGACACGCCGTATTGGCCAACGCAGATCTGCTGGACGTACAAAGAGGTCTGGACGCAGCCGGTGGGGGAGTGGATTTGGCTCATGCAGGATCTGCACGGCGCGCCGGTGGTTGAGGGAGACGCCGATGCGTCGTCGCGTGAGCCTATTGAGTTTCGCGACCTGCGGACGGGACGCATGACCGAGGTTGCCGTGGATGCGAGCGGTAAATTTAGAGCGCAATTACCGCAGGGAAGATATAGCGTGCGCCGGGGCACGGCCCATACCACGCTCACCGCGCTCTCCGGCGGAGTTTACGACCTTGAACTGCGCGCCAACCGAGCGTTCGATTTCAACGTCTCCGTGCAAACCACGCGTGCCGACCAAGTCACGGTGAGTCTCCACGCAGAGGGTGCTGGAGTCCATACGCTGGAACTAAAAACCTACAACCTCGAAGCCCAGGAGCCGGGTACGCAGAGGATTGAGCTGCGTCCAGGCCACGACGCCGACGTGATCATCCATGCCCATGTTCTTGCATCCCGCACGCCCTGGGTCATCGTGGTGATCCCGGATGGCACGCTCAGCGCACATCGAGAAGTTACAGGGATCAGCAGCATCCCACAATAAGGTGACCACCGCTATCGAGCCCGTCCGGTTGTCCGTCGAGCCGGTGCCCAGATCCCAGGAATCCAGGTGACCGCCGATGATCACCATTTCGTCGGGCTTTTCCGACCCGCGAATTTCGGCCACGGTGTTGTAGACCTCCAGCGGCTT
>Ga0070730_10002790_pt1 | contig 15855 bp, 11 predicted proteins | sample Coa_R1_3_FD_66447 | JGI IMG/M metagenome (GOLD analysis project Ga0070730, IMG submission 66447) | Surface soil microbial communities from Centralia Pennsylvania, which are recovering from an underground coalmine fire - Coalmine... | ecosystem: Environmental > Terrestrial > Soil > Unclassified ...
GAGCGACACAGAGATCCTCAATCGAATGGCGACCGACAATGTCGCCAAGGTGCTCAGTTCCTCCTGGGGCTGGAATCCGGCGGATGCAGCGAGTGACGACCCGATATTCCAGGAGTTTGCAGCACAAGGCCAGTCTTTCGTCAATGCAAGCGGCGACGAGGGCGAGTTCAGTACCTCGACCTATTTCTTCCCCGGAGTAGATCCGTACGTCACCCTGGTCGGTGGCACCGAGTTGACGACGGCAGGTCCGGGCGGGGCATGGTCGGCAGAAACCGGCTGGTCGCAAAGCGGCGGTGGCTATGTCAGCGGCACGCCGATTCCCGGCTGGCAGCAACTCACGGGCGTAATCAATTCGTCGAATCTGGGCTCGACAACCTTGCGCAACTCTCCCGATGTGGCGGCGGAGGCGAATTTCGACAACCCCACCGTGATCAATGGCAGTTTCGTGACCGGCTACGGCGGCACGAGCTTTGCCGCGCCACGCTGGGCCGGTTTCTTGGCCTTGGTCAATCAGCAGTCCGTGGCGAACGGAAGGGGCACTGTGGGCTTCGTCAATCCAGCGCTCTACAACGTCGGCCTCAGCTCAAGGTACTCCAGTGCATTCCACGACATAACCAGCGGCGGCAACCCGCCCGCGGCGGGCGACGGCAGCGGCTTCAACGCCGTCCCCGGCTACGATCTGGTGACCGGTTGGGGTAGCCCTGCCGGAGTGGGTTTGATCAATCAGCTGGCAGGTACCAGCGCGAACCAGCGGGTGCCGGCCACGCGCTGACAGACGGTACTATGCACCGTAAACATGGACTGCTCGCCCTAACCGCCGCAGCGACCCTGTTCGGTGCCGCAGCCACGCACGCGGTGCTGCCGTCGGCATCAGTCGATGTGGCTGCTGCGGACAACGCGTTCGGCTTCCGCTTGCTCAATGCAGTCCAAAAGACGCTCCCAAGCCGCAACGTCGTTCTCTCGCCGGTAAGTGCAGCCTTGGATCTATCGATGGTGCTCAACGGCGCCGACGGTCAAACAAGGCAGGAGATGCTGGCCGCGCTGTCGCTCAGCGGGTCGGAACTCGGTGCAATCAACACGGCCAACGCTCAGCTGATCAAGATCATCCGCACACCGGCCAAGAGCATCACGTTGTCAGTGGCGGATTCGTTGTGGATCGACAGTCGTCGCGCGACGCTGCGGCCCGATTACGTGAAGCAGACGCAAGCGTGGTACGACGCCGAAATGACCGATCTTGATTTTTCTAACCCGAGTGCCGCGAGTCGGATCAACAGCTGGGCGTCCAAAGAAACGCAGGGCAGGATTTCCAAGGTAATCGACCGGATCGACCCAGCCGATCTCGCGCTGCTCCTCAACGCGGTGTATTTCAAGGGGCAATGGACGCACAAGTTTGACAAGGCGCAGACGCAGCAACGCGACTTTACGCTCGCCGGCGGTTCCATTAAACAGTTGCCGCGCATGGCGCAATCGGGACGCTTCGATTACTTCGAAACACCGGAGATGCAGGCGATCCGCATGTCGTTCGGCGAGGGGGATCTTGTCATGGAGGTGCTCTTGCCCGCGAAATCATCAAGCTTAGGTGCGTTGGAAGCGGAGCTTACACCCGAGCATTGGTCGGGCTGGCAGGCGCAATATGCGCCGCGCTCCGGGAAAATTGAACTGCCGCGCTTCGACCTGAAATCCAATTATCGCTTGAATGAGCCGCTGCAAACCCTCGGTATGACGCGCGCTTTCTACCCGGATGGCGCGCAATTAACGGGCATGTTCTCATCGGCACCGGGTCAACCTCGCGCCGGGCGCTTCTTCATTTCGTCGGTGCTTCAATCGACCTACTGGAAGGTGGACGAGGAAGGCTCCGAAGCCGCGGCCGTTACGACGACCGGCATAAGGACCGCCGCAGGTGCGCGCCCGGAGCAACCGTTTCGGATGATCGTCGACCGGCCGTTTTTCTGTGCGATCGAAGACCGGCGCAGCGGCGCGCTGCTGTTCGTTGGGGCCATCTACGACCCAGCGGCCTGACGGCGGACCGCCTTCAGCCAATTGCAAATCTCCAGCAAGCGCAGCATCTCGGCCACGACACGCAGACCAATCACTCGAGAAACGCCAGGAAACAGACCGAGTGGCTCGCGGCGATCGCGAGCCAGCCGTATCGCGACGTCCAACATTGTTAAGAACGTGCAACAAATGTTGTGCGCATTTCTTGACGCTATGACTATCGCGGAATCTAGAACACCTGGCAGAATGAATCGAATGAACTCTTCAAAGTCAAAATTGCCGTCGCGGCGCGCGTGCTAGGAGCCCTGCGCCGTTGGTTCAAAAAGGCGGCCGCCATCGAGCTGCCTCATCGGCGATCGGGGAGAGGTCCCAGCCGATTTCTCACGGGCAGGTTCGAGGATCCGCGCGCGTCGAATGCGCCGGCATTTCATCCGCCCCGCGACCATGCGTATCGGTTGTATCTACCGAGCGGTTCCTCGCGCCGCGACGCTCTGCCACTGATCGTCATGTTGCATGGTTGCAGTCAGGATGCGCTCAGTTTTGCCGAAGGCACGCGCATGAACGCCTTGGCGGAAGACGGTCGCTGTGCGGTGCTCTATCCGGAGCAGAACAAGCATTCCAACCCGCTGCGCTGCTGGAATTGGTTCGCGCCGGCCGCGCTTTCGGGCGAGGGAGAGGCCGGCTTGATTGCAAGCCTGATTGAACGGGTCACGGAGCGCCGCCCGGTCGATCCTCGACGCGTTTATCTGGTGGGGATGTCGGCGGGGGGCGCGATGGCCTGCCTTCTGGCCGTGCGCCACAGTCGTTTGTTCGCCGCATGTGCCGTTCACTCCGGCGTCATGTACGGCGCGGCAAGATCTCCAATGCAGGCCCTCGCCGCGATGCGCTCCGGGCCGTCGGCCGCGTCCATCGCCGAGGCGCGCCGAATCGCTTGCGTGGCGGGCGAATCGGAGTTCGTGGTACCGACACTCGTGATCCACGGCGACCGCGACACGACGGTCAATCCCGTGAATGCGGATCAAATCATCGAACTCCTGAAGGCGCGCGCCGAATGCATCGATCGCAGCGGCGGTGGCTTGTCAGCCTCGGACGAGCATCGGATGGAGAGCGGAGGGCGAACGTACCGACAGCAGGACTACATGCAACACGGGCGGATCGTGCTGCGAAAGGTGCTGGTTGAAGGATTGGGTCATGCATGGAGCGGCGGCGATTCCCGCCATACCTTCAACGAGGCCGACGGTCCTGACGCCAGCCGGCTCATTTTGGACTTTGTGACGCAGTATCGGCGGTCATACGGAAGCCGGGAACCCACCGAAGACACGGCCGCATTGACGGCGAAGCTCGAAGAGTCATCGAATGAGATTTAGGCAGTCAGCTGATCGCCGGCGCTTTCGCGGCCCGTGCGTGCTCGAGATCGAGGTCAGCCGACGGGATGTAGATCGAGGTCACCCGAATGAGACGCGCCGCAGCGCCGATTGCTACAGTGTGCTACAAGTGCTACGATCAAACCATGAACCGCAAGATCACCCAGCGCGAGCTTCGCAATCAGTCCGCCGCCGTGCTTCGCGAGGTGGAGGCGGGCCGAACGATCGTGGTAACCCGCAATGGCACGCCGGTCGCGGAACTGCGGCCTATTCGGCCACGCCGGTTCGTCCCCCGGGCAATCATTGCCGAAGCTGCGGTTCGCGCGCCCGGCATCGACGCCGGCCGGTTTCGAGCCGATCTCGATGCGGTGATCGATCAGCATGTAGATGACTGAACCGACGAGAGGGCTCCTCGACACGTCGGTCGTGATAGACCACGATGCGATTGATCCAGCGTCGCTGCCCGACGAGTCCGCCATTTCAACCATAACCCTCGCCGAACTGGCGGCGGGTCCGCACGCCACGGAAGACAAGGATGAACGCGCTCGACGCCAGGACAGGCTGCAGTGGGCGAGCACTACGTGGGATCCATTGCCCTTTGACGGCGAGGCGGCGCGCCTGTATGGCCGGATGTTTGCGGCTGCGCGCGCAGCCCGACAGTCGACCCGCTCAAGATTGGCGGACTTGCTCATTGCTTCTACGGCCGCGGCCAACGGCCTGCCTCTTTACACTCGAAATCCGTCCGACTTCGACGCGCTAAAGGCGATCATCAAGGTGGTCCCGCTTTAGTTATCGCGAGCCATGAAGGGAATTATCGCGCGCCGCGTCAGCCGCTGGTCACGGCTGGATCGCGAAGCGCGACACCACCTGGAAGCCGGGCCGTCAGGCCACTCATGGTGCCACCCTGCGTTGTCCGCCTGAACGGGATGCTCGCAACGAATTATCGGCCCGGGAATTTACCGGCTGTATCGGGTACGGTCGCCATCTGTTCTCGGAAAATGCCGACGGGATCTTGGGGGAGCGCCGGATTGAGGGTGACAAATGCCCGCGTTTGCGCGGCGCGGACTTGCACCTCGCGGCCAGCTTCGCGCCCGGGCAATGGTTGGATGCGTCGAGTATTCAGCCGCCGAAATCGACGATGGTCTGCGCGATTCGCGACAGCGGCAGCACGGTGTTGACCGCTCCCAGCCGAATCGCCTCCTTTGGCATTCCAGAGACCGGACTGCTTTGCTCGTCCTGCGCCATGGTCGCCGCGCCGGCTTCGCGCAGCGTGCCGCAGCTCACCAGCAACTCGCCGAGCCGTACATCCGTCACCCCTCCCCCGGGAGCGGCGACATCGTGCGTGATCGGACGACCGCTGCCCGGGGTGCCGGTGGCCGGCGCTGGCAATTTGCACTCTGCGCATGCAGGCTTGTCGTTACGATGGCCGCCGAGAGGCACGAAAGATGAGCATTCGTATGAAAGATTTTCGAGTGCGCGAGGGAAGCCGGGTCGACCTCGAGAAATGGCCGACCCGAGTCAAGAAAGTATACGACAGCGAGGACGACTACCAGGCGATACTCCAAGATCACGTCAAGAAGCTGAGCGAGCAGCAACAGCTTCTGTACGCGGCGAGCACCTACTCGGTGCTTCTCATCTTCCAGGCGATGGACGCGGCCGGCAAGGACGGCGTCATCGCGCACGTGATGTCCGGCGTCAATCCCCAAGGCTGCCAGGTGTACAGCTTCAAGCATCCGAGTGCGACCGAGCTCAAGCACGATTTTCTCTGGCGCACGACCCGCGACCTGCCGGAGCGCGGCAAGATCGGCATCTTCAACCGCTCGTATTACGAGGAGGTGCTCATCGTGCGGGTGCATCCGGAGATCCTCCGCGCGGAAAATCTGCCGGATCTCGGCGATGAGAAGACTCTGTGGCAGGAGCGCTATCGCTCGATCGTCGGGATGGAGCGGCATTTGCACCGCAACGGGACGCGCATCGCCAAGTTCTTTCTGCACTTGTCGAAGGATGAGCAGCGCAAGCGCTTCCTCGCGCGCATCGACGCGCCGGACAAGAACTGGAAATTCAGCGAAGCGGACATCGGGGAGCGGCAATACTGGAAGGAATACATGAAGGCCTACGAGAAGGCCCTGACCGCGACCAGCACCAAGCACGCACCCTGGTACGTCGTGCCGGCGGACGACAAGCAAAACGCCCGGTTGATCGTCTCGCGGATCGTGCTCGACACGCTCGAGGAGCTGAAGCTCGAGTTCCCGCGATCGCCCGCAAAGCGCAGGCAGGAGCTTTTGAGGTTGCGCAAGCAGCTGGAAAAATGATGCGGGAGCGGCCGGCCTCGGAGACGAGCCAGGCGGCTTCCCGTTAATTCCGGCATTTATACCTGTTGATGGGGTTGGCCAAGCGCCATGACGGCATGGCTCGACTATTCGCCGGCGCGCTGGTCGGAAATGTAGCGATAGGATGATGGCAGTTTGCGCGCTTCGCCTTCGTGCTCGATGCAAAGCATTTGACCATCCCGACGGCAGGATACGGCTATGGGATAGATGGCCATCGGAATCGGGTCCACGACCGGGCTCGCTCCGAGCATTCCGACCTCGATCTCGTTGCCACGTGGACCGAAATAGATGGGAGTTCCGCAGTGAGCGCATTTAAATACAACTGAGATCTCTTTGCCCGCCCAGCAGAAGGCGGCATCGAAGGCGGCCTTGAACTCCATCTCCCTGCGGCATTCTGGGCACGAGATATTCACTTGGTCTCCGAAGGAAGATTCAGGCGATTTGGCTTACGAATTCACGGTACGAAGCTCGGTTCCCGGCTCACGAGTCCGACCACTCGCGCCGCTGCGTCCCGTCTTTCCAGAAGAAGCGCAGCTTGCTGTGTGGCCGGTGGTGCGCTTCATCCGGTACCGTTTCGTCCACGGTCACCGAGAGCTTGGTGCCGCGCGCGCGCGGCGCTTCGGACGCACCCACGACCAAGGTGCGATAGACTCGCGCCAACAGCACCGTTTCGATGCCATGGTGTTCTCGCAGGGCTGCGTGCAGCTGTGCCGCAAAGCTGTCGGCCGGCTCGCGCAGGTCGGTGGCGTGGGTGCTGGCGAGATCGCGACCCAACTCGTCGGCCACGACACTGATGACGCGCACGGCGGGGGTACCGGCTTGGCCCAGGAGTGCCGCTGTCTGCGCCGCCGTCCATCCGGAGAGCGTCCGGGCGCGCCAGTCCCCGCGGCCCACGAGGTACAGACGAGACTGGCGCGAGACGCATTGCGGTACTTGCAGCTCGCCGCGCAATGCTTGGCGCAAGGTTGGGCAAGCATCGTCCGGCGAAGCACCGTGAGCGGTGTTCGGAGGTACGAACACCACCTCGGAGGGTAGCGGCTCGTCCCGATGCTTGGCGTCGAGGTCGGTCGATTGCTGTACCGTAACTGCATCGGCGGCATCTTGAAGCAGGCCGACGATCAGCTGCCGGTCGTACTTGCGGCGTGGCATGGCGCGATGCTCCGCTTGCTCAGATCAGCTTCTTTTCCATGTGCACGACGACGTAGACCGGACTGTTCACCACCATCGGGGTGCCCTGTTTGATCAGCACTTCGACCCCCTGCTTTTGCAGCCACTGATCCGGGCTTTGGCCGACCTCGAAGTACACGACGCAGCCCTTGTTGGCAGCGCCGAAGTCCCAGTCAATATGCTCCCCGCCCGCGTCCCAGGTCTTGCTGGCCTTGGCCAGCGTCGCTTCCTTGGCGATGATGCTGTCGACGATGACCTTCTCGAACGTGACCCTGTCAATCTTGTTGAGCCAGATGACCGAGTTCTTCTCGGTGGTTGCGCCGGCCAGCGGATTGACGGTCGGCTTGTTTTTCGCCTTACGTGCATCCGCGTAGGCCGTCTTCTCCGACCAACCCGTGCAGGTGCAGCCAGGCTGCTTGCACTTGGGACCCGGCACGGGCAGCGGGCCGCCGCTCCCCGTGAAGTGCTTCTTGCGCTCGTGGTTGCAGTTGCCGCAGATCTGCTGCTCTTCCTGGGTACGATGCCCGAGTTGTTTCTTGAACTTCGCTTGGTCCAGCAATTGCCGCGCCTGCTCCATGAAGTCGGCCGCAGACTTGCCTTGCGGTTTGCCGGCGGCCGCGTACAGCTCGCCGGCCTTGGCCGCGACCGTGTCGGCCTTCTTGGTCGAGGTGTACAGGTGCTTCTTGACGAAGTTCGAATCGAACTTGATCGCGTAGAGCTTGTTGTTGGTGGCCTTGATCGACCATCCGGTGCTGGCGGTGGACACTCGCGACAAGTGCTCGGCCTTGTCGGCGCCGATGTATTTTTCGTAGGCAATCAACTCGGATGCATCTGCCAAGGGACTCTCCGACGGCACGACAAAATGGATGGGAGACCATCGTACGGCCAAATGACGTCAATTCCAAATCATTGAAATCATCGAACGTAAAACCGAATATCCTCCGTGGCCTGCGCGCCCGCGGCCATGTCCGTCCAAACCAGCGCCTTCACGCTATGCGTACCCCGCTGCAGCGGCCACGGGTAGTGCGTTTCGGTCGTACTCGCGGCGAGCTTGCCGTCGACATACCAATCGGCCCGGTGAAATCCGGGGACCGGGGCGATCTGCATGGGCAGCGCCTCGAATTCGGCCGGGATGCGCGGGTCGCGCGCGACCTGCAATCCCGCCGTTGGCTGGATGAGTCGATATTGAGGTGGGGTGGCCGCGATTGCGGTGCTCGCGGGCGCCGGCACCGTGCCCGGCACGAACCATTCGGTGGTGGATTGGCAGCTCCCGTCGGCGAGCCGTCCGTCTTTTTGGCAGATGCCGGCGAGAACGAGATCGCGGCTCAAGGGCAGCGGCAGCGTGTCTTGATTGCGATTGATCTCGGAGAACAAGGACCTGAGCACCATCGCCGGACCGACTGCGCCCGTTACGCCGTCCATCGCGGAGCCGTCGAGATTGCCCATCCACACGGCGATGGTGTGCTGGTAATCGAAGGCGATCGCCCATGCGTCGCGATAGTCGGTGGAGGTACCGGTCTTGATGGCGGTCTCCACGGGAAATTGCAGCCCGCGCCCGAATTCGAGCATGCGGGCTTCGGGATCGGCGAGGATGTTGCCGACCAAGGTGGCGACCGCCGGGGTGTACACGCGCACCTCGGGCCGGGGCGCTGGATCATTCGCGAGCAGGGTGAGGGGCAGATAGCGGCCTTCGCGCGCCAGCACCGTATACGCCTGCGCCATCTCATAGAGCGATACCTCGCCATTGCCGAGCGCGAGGCCGTCGCCGTAGAACTCGGGGTGATTCGTGAGGCTGGTGATCCCGACGGCGTGCAAGCGCTCCATGAAGGCATCGCCGCCCACGAACTTGAGCGTCTTAACGGCCGGGATATTGAGCGAGTTGCCGAGCGCCTCGCGCAGTCGGAGCGGTCCGTAGTGCCGGTGACTGTAATTATGAAAGGTATGCTGGCCCCCACCGATGGATTCCGAGAGCTCGGCATCGTCGATCAAGGTGGCCGCGGTCCAGCCGCGCTCCAGCGCGAGCGCATAGAGCAAGGGCTTCATGGTCGATCCGGGCTGCCGCGGCGTGAGGATGGTGTCGTAGCCGACGGCCGCGTTGCTGCCGGCTTTCTCGTCGCCGCCGTCCGAGGCGCCCGCGGCTTCGGCCGCGGCGTCTCCCGCGCGGCCGGCCGGCGCCGTGTGCCCCACCACCCAGCCCAAAATTTCATTGCGCCGGTGATCGATGATGAGCACCGCGCCATCCCGGACGTGCCGCTTGGCGAGACCGGAAAGTGCACCGTCGAGGATCTTCTGCGCGGTGAGCTGGATGTGCGGATCGAGGGTGGTGCGAATTTGAGCCGTGACCGGTCCGGTGCGAGCCACGCTCAAGGCATGGCTTACGAAATGGCCGGCATCGAGTGCAGACTGCGAGGCGTCGAGCACCCAGGGACCGCTGTGCACCTCGCTGCGCTCGGCCGCAGTCAATGCGCCGCGCTGCTCCAACCGGTCCGCGAGCTGCTCGAGCGCGCGGCGCGCCCGGGGCGCATGGTGTCTCAAGTCCATCCCGGAGGGTGAGCGCACCAGCACGGCGAGCGCCAATTGTTCGCCGGGTGAGAGCGTGTCCAAGCCGCGATTGAAATAGAAGCGCGCGGCCTGCACCACGCCGCGGCGGCGCTCGGTGTAGGGCACCTGGTTCAAGTAGAACTCGAGGATCTGCGCCTTGGAAAACCGCGCCTCGAGGCGCGCGGCCTCGAAGCCCTCCACCCACCGCGACCAGAGAGTGCGCGGCCGCGGATGAATCATGCGTACCGCTTGTTCGGTGATGGAACTGGCGCCGCGGATGGCGGCGAACTCGCGCAGATCGAGCCAGAGAGCGGCGCCCCGCGCCGGCCAGTCGACGCCGTGGTGCTCGTAGAAATGCTGATCTTCCGCCACGATGAATGCGGTTTGCAGCAAGGCCGGTATGGCCGCGAGCGGCACCGCGTCGGTGCTATTCCAGGCGTTCTCGAGCGTATAGCTCAAGGGCGTGCCGTCGCGCGCCAGCACCTGGGATTTCACCGCCGTGCCGTCGAGTGCGTTGAGATCGGCCGGGAACTCGCGCAGCGACGCCCAAGTCGCGGCGGCGAGCACGATGGCCGCCGCCGGCACGCAGCCGAGAATCGCGAGCCACAGCCGTGCCCGCCTTCGCCCGCGCCCCAACACTCGCATCCGCCGCCGGCGCGGCGCGGCATTGAAACGATCCTTCGAACGACCGCCGTCGATACGCTCGTTCATGTCACACCGTCGCCGCCGACCCACGCTAAGCGCCCGGTCAGAATGACCCAGGAAATAGCGGTTTCCCGCTCATGTGCAAAAGCCACATTCTTCATGACCCACCGCCTACTCATGACTCACCTCCACCTGCGCAGGTAACGATTTGCCATAGACATCCGGGTCATACATCTCCCCGGCCTTGGTCGGCGAGGCGCTGAACCGGCCCTCGGCCATGGCCTGGGCGCCGTAGCTCAGGTGGTAGTGTCCGGCCGGGAGGTAGTCCGCGTAGAAGCGCGCGGCCTCGTGCTTGAGCTCGCGATGATAGAAGGACCAGAGCTCGATCCCGTACTCGCTCCAATCCGAATACTTGAACCAGAACGAGCCGCCGGCCGCCTGGAATTCCGTGGCATCGGCATCCACCGTGGATGCGGTGGCGAGCTCGCGATTCACGGGTTCCAGGCCGCCGGGCACGGGGTCGTCGACCACGACGAAGTGGCGCGCCGCCGGCAGGGAGAGATACACATCGACGCGCACCAGTTCGCCGCGCTTCACGGCGAGGGGCGAAGCGAGGAGCTGCCAGCGGCCATCGCGCTGCACGCTGTATTCGCGGTGCACCTCCATGCCCGCGTTGGTCTCGGTGGCCGCCTGATCTTTCAGGGAATACGAGAGGCGGGTGGCGTAGTAGAGACGTCCGGCGCCTTGCCGGTCGATGTGGAGCGTCGCCTTGCGGCCCGCATCCGCCGTGCCATTGTCGCGGTGAACCAGCACGGGAGGATCGCGCAGCGTCCTGAATTGGGCGCTGCCGATGGGCGCACCGTCCAAGGCCGCACTGGCGATGAACGCCGGCGCGTCCTTCTCATAGAGCGCGGCATACTCGGCGAGCGCCGACGTGCAGAACAGATTCTCCTGGGTGTTCTCCCAATGATCGCGCGCACCGCGGGTCTGCGTGATGACCCGCACCAGTTTGAAGGGCACGTCGCCCACCAGGGCCGCACCTTGCTTCGTTTCGCCATAATGCAGCAGCGCGCTCAAGACGGCGCAGTTGCCGCGCATGGGCGTGCTCAAGAGCTGGTAGTACCCGTCATCGCGCGTTTCGGTGAACTGAAACTTGCCGCCGCTCTGATCGGCATGCGATAGGATCCGCCCCGCGAGCGAACGCGCGAGACCTTCGCCGCCCTTGACGTGGACAGCCGCATCGAGATACGCGGCCAAGCCAAAGAGATCCATCTGCGGTGCGTACTTCTCGTAGCGCCGCAGATCGCCGATGGACACCTGCATCTGCGGTGCATGCTTCTCATTGCGCTGCGGATCGGCGAGCGCGTTGCGTTCCGCGAGCGCCTGCAGCGCCACGGCCCGCACGCTCGAGACCATTCCTTCGCTGTAGAAGGTGGGCGCGGTGTTCGAGCGGAGCAGAGCCCCAAGGTAATCATCGAGATGCTTCTCGACATCTTCCGGCACGCGATAGCCGGCGACGCGCAGGCGATTGAAGGCGAGGGCGGTGGCGGCCGAGAGATAGGGGCTTACGCGCGCATCCTCCGGAGTCCAGAACGCCATGCCGCCGTTGGGCGCTTGAAAGCTCGAGGCATCGTCGAGGAAGGTCTGCGGCAGGGACTTGGCCTCCGGCCATTCGAGATCGGCGGCGAGATAGCCCCGCAACTTCAAGTAGTTCGAAGCCATGAGGGCTTTGGTCAACCTCTGTTCCCAGCAGAGATAGGGATAGTCGCGGACGTAGCGCATCGCGCCGTCGAGGTTGCCGAGCACGGTGGGTGCCAGGGTCACCGAGATCGCGCCGACGGCCGGCATCATGTCGGCGGGGAACTGCAGGGGCTCGTCGATCCCGGAACTCACCGTGGTGCCGTAGCTCGCCGCGACGTCGAGCGAGACGCGCCTGTGGACCGGCAGGTTTTGAGCGAGCGCATCCTTGTCGAGCTGGTCGGAAGCGTAGGCGGTGAGCTTCAAGCCGCCGTCCCCCACGGTGGTGATGGGGAGCCATACCGATTCCCGCTTGAAGGGGCCCAAGGTGATGGCCTGATGGATCTGCGCTGCGCCGCCGTCGATGGGCCCGCGAGCCTTTACGGTCACCTCGATGGTGCGCGTCTTGTCGGAGCGGTTCAGCACGCTGAACCCCGCCGTAAATTGGTCGCCCACGGTGAGCTGATTGGGCAGCACGGGGCGGAGCTCCGTGAGCTTGGTGCTCTTGAACTTGTAGTCCCCCAGCCCTAGGCGGTCGCCGGGGGTGGTGGCGATGGCAAACACGCGCCAGCCGGTGAGATTGTCGGGGAGTTGGAAGGAGACTGCTCCCTTGCCATTCTTGTCCGCGATCACCGACGGGTTCCAGTAGGCCACGTACTTGCTGACATTGCGCATGTCGAAACCCGCGCCGCCGTCGCCGCCGGAGTTGGCGCCCTTCTTTTCGAATTTCTGCAGGCCGATGAGCCGGGTGAGCAGGCTGTAGTTCGTCAGATCGAGATTGTCGAGCTTGTACAAGCCGCGATACGGGTCGAAGTACTGCTTGCCGTCCTGGATGAGATCGAACACGGCCTCATCGAGGACCACGACCGCAAACTCCACCGGCTCCCTGGCGGGCGGCGCGGCGCGGGGTTTCGCTCTGAGTGAGAGCTTCACCGTGTCGCGCGGCTTGTATGATGCGCGGTCGCTTTGGATGCGGACATCGAGCGTCTTGTAAGGATCGGTGACGGGTACCTTGAGATACCCAATGCGGTAGGTGGGACGGCCGAGATCGACGCCGTCCTTGTCGAGGGGCGATGAGTCCGGGACCCGCGCCACGCGCGGCGAGCCGTCCTTGTCGAGGGGCGATGAGCCCGGCACCGGCGCCACGCGCGGCGAGGTGACCACCACCGACAAATAAAATCCCGGCACGAAGTCGGGCTCGATGGGAAATTCGATCACGTGCGTGTTGCCCGCGAGCGTTTGCACCCAGTGCTTGATGACGCCGAAGCGCTCCACGGTGATGAGGGCATTGGCGCCGGGAAAGGGATTCTTGACCAGGTAGCGCGCACGGTCGCCGACCTTGTACGACTCTTTCTCCGGGATGAGGGTGAGGCTCATGTCGGCGGGCTCTTCCCAGAGCACGCGGCCCTTGCCGGTCGCCCATACGCAGAGTTCGGTGGTGTGTGCCCGGCCGTGCGTGTCGGTGACGGCGGCGGTGATGCTGTACAGGCCTGGGCGATCCGGTGTGAAGGTGCAGTCTTGCGGGCCCTTCCCCGACGGCGCGGTGCAAGTGGCGGCGGTGAGCCACTGCGGCTGGTAGCTCGTGAGGTAGGCATCGCCGGCCCCTTTGACGCGGGCGGCGGTCACCACTTCGACCTTGGTGGTCACCGTGACGGGCGCGCCTTCGATCACCTTGCCGGCCTGGTCGACCACGAGGTATTGGATGACGGCGGGTTTGCCTTCCTCGAAGGTCCAGCGCTCGCTGCGCAGTCCCACGAATCGGTCGCGGCCGCGGAATTCGGCCGAGCTGCGATTGGCGACGTACTTTCCCCGGTCATCGCGCACGGCGCTCTCGACCTCGAGCCGGGCGCTCAACATGTCGGGGTCGGGGAGGGTGAACTGCGTGGCGAATTCGCCCTTGTCGCCGGTGGTCGCGTCGGATTGATGCACGGTGGTCACGTCGGGGCCGCCGCGCTGCCAGGAGCACAGGCCGCTCGGTTCGAGGCTCGCGAACTGGAAGCCGGCGGCGGCGGCGGTCGAGATCTCGAGCGCTTGCGGAAAGAGGCGGGCCGTCACCCGCGATAACGCTCCGGCGTAGGGACCGCCCGCGTGCAGCGCGGCTTGCGTCGTCACTTCCACGGAATCGCCGGGCTGATACAGCTGACCGTTCAACGTGTTGGTCACCTGGAAGGGCGCGGGCGTGAAATCGGCGACGAGCACGCGCATCGGCGTCCAAGACCCGGCTGGAGTCACGTCATCCTCGGTGTCGCCGCGCGCGGGATCGGCGGGCGTCGCGCCGGGGCCCGCGGTGCCGGAGCTCGAGGGATTGGTGGGCGCAGGGCCGGCATCGCCTGCGCCGGCAGCGGGGTTCGCGGGATTGGTGGGCGCAGGGCCGAGGTCCGCGGTATCCGGGGTCGCCGGGTTGGCAGGCGTCGCGACGACGGCCGCGGGTCCTTTCAGGTTGAACTCGTACCAGCCCACCGCGCCTGCGGGCGGCACGCGAAACGAACCCGCGAAGGCGCCGAATTCCGACAGGGTGACGTTGGATTCGGTTTGCACGATCTTGCCCGTGGGATCGATGATGTCCAGTCGATAGCCGGAGCGCTGCGCCACGGGTTCCAGGGTGAGATTGTTTTGATTGCGCAGGTAGAGCTTGTACTCGACCGTGTCGCCGAGCTTGTACACGCCCTGCGCGGTCGTGCCCCAGGCGTGGATGTGATTGCGTTGGTCGGCGTATCCGGACCATATGGTGCCGCGTGATGCGCGATAGGTGTCGACCAGGAACGAGCCGTCGAGCGGCAGCAGGGCCATGTCCTTGCCGGCGTCGACCCGGATCATGAAGGTGTCGCCGGGTGACCGCTCGGGCGGGGCCTTGTGCTCCAGAATCATGCGGCCGGGCAGCGTCGCGAGTCCGTCGCGATCAGTGACGGCCTCCGCGAGCACGGGTTTGCCGTCGGTGAGACCGCGATAGTCGTCGCGGTACAGACGGACCCGTGCATTCGCGACGGGAAGGCCCTCGCCGAGCGAGGTGACCCAGACCACGGCGTTATACGCGCCAAGCTTTGCGTGTATCTGGAAAGGCGTCACTTCGGCGAAAAAGTCGCGGTCGGCGCGGCCGCTGGAGATCCCCGGATCCTCGTCCGCTTCGTCGAAGTAGCGGTAGTCCTCGACGTTGAACGGGGTGGGGTGCGGCTGCAGGGTTCCGGTGACGATGCCGGATTGTCCGTCGAGCAACCCGCGGATCTTGGCGGGAACGGCGTAGGCAATGTCCCAGGCGCGATCGACGGGCTGATTGAAGTTGAGCTCATCGGCCTTCCCGGCGCTGGTGAGTTTGCGATAGTGGATGTCGATGTCGGTGAGATTGGTGACGTAAAGCGGCATGCTGGTGGGCGCGTTTTTCTCGAGCACCGCGACGGGGTGCGTCACTCGAAGGCGCGGCGGCCGGTGGTCCGTGCGAAAGTTCATGGACAGAGGTCCGCGCAGCCATCGGCCGAATTCATCGCGCACACCTTTCAGGCTCACGATCGAGTAGGCCTCGAAGGCGCGCAAATGCTCCGGCAGTTCCACGGTGTATTCGGCGCCGCGCTTGTGCGGAGAGCGCAAGCGAGAGTCCGCGTAGACGTTGGCCCATGGATCGTAGTCCGTGCGGCCGTTCTTGAGGTCGGGAGCGAGCACGAGGTGCGTCTTGATTTCCGGGGCGATCACGGGTGCGGAGAAAGCAAGGAAGACTTTGCCCAAGGGATTGCACGCGGGTTCAGCATCCTTGGGCGCGCTCACCGGAATCAAGACCGATGCCGTACCGATCAGACACCGCATCCCGAGGAAGCGAAATTCGGGGAAGGTATCGAAGGCCACCACGGTTCGCCGCTCGACACCGGGCAAGGGCCCTGCGTAACTGCGAAGACCCGGCGCGACCTTGAGGTCCGTACCGGCGTTCAGGGGCAATTCGCGCGGCGGCGAGACGAGCCAGACGCGGCGGGCTTCGATTTGTTGACCTAAGGGATTGGGCTGACGCGCAATGCCGGGCTGACCCGCGGTGCCGGGCTGACCCGCGGTGCCGGGCTGACCCGCGGTGCCGGGCTGACCCGCGGTGCCGG
>Ga0070730_10002791_pt1 | contig 15855 bp, 15 predicted proteins | sample Coa_R1_3_FD_66447 | JGI IMG/M metagenome (GOLD analysis project Ga0070730, IMG submission 66447) | Surface soil microbial communities from Centralia Pennsylvania, which are recovering from an underground coalmine fire - Coalmine... | ecosystem: Environmental > Terrestrial > Soil > Unclassified ...
CTCCGGTGGTCGAAGGGCTGTCGATCGACGAGGCGTTCCTCGACGTGCGCGGGATGGAGCGGATCGCGGGCGCGCCGGTCGAGATAGCCGCGCGGCTGCGCGCCGCGGTGCGCGAGCGCGTCGGGCTCCCCGTCACGGTCGGCGTGGCACGCACGAAGTTCCTCGCCAAGGTCGCCAGCGGCGTCGCGAAGCCGGACGGCCTGCTCGCCGTCCCTCCGGATCGCGAGCTCGCGTTTCTCCATCCGCTGCCGGTCGAGTGCGTGTGGGGCGTCGGGCCGGCCACTGCGAAGAAGCTCCAGGCGTGGAACGTGCGGACGATCGGTGAGCTCGCCGCGCTGTCGGAGCCGACGCTCGTCGCGATGCTCGGCCGGGCTGCCGGGCGGCAGCTCAACGCGCTCGCGCACAACCGCGACTTCAGGCGCGTCGAGCCCGGGCGGCGCCGTGGCTCGATCGGCTCGCAGCGGGCGCTCGGACGCGGTCGCCACTCCGCCGAGACGATCGATGCCACGCTCGTCGGCATCGCCGACCGGATCTCGCGGCGCCTAAGGGCGGCGCGCCGGGTGGGGCGCACGGTCGTGTTGCGCCTGCGCTTCGGCGACTTCGAGCGCGCCACGCGGTCGCACACCCTTCCGTTCGCAACTGCGAGCACCCAGGTGATCCTGGTCACGGCGCGGGCGCTTCTTGCAACGGCGACGCCGCAGATCGAGCGGCGGGGGATCACGCTCCTCGGCTGCTCCGTCGCGATGCTCGAGAACGAGCGGCCGCGGCAGCTGCTGCTCGGTCCGGACGAAGCGCTCGACTCGGCGGTCGATGCGATCCGCGACCGGTTCGGCACGACGGCGATCACGCGTGCCGTCCTGCTCGGCCGCGACTCCGGCTGGTCCATGCCGTTGCTGCCGGACTAGTCGCGCGAGACCCGAAATCCCAAGTAACAGACTGTTACAAGCTGCGCCGGGAGGCCTCTTCACTCCACGCCGGCAGGGGTCCCAGAGAGACTCGTTTCCGCAAGTAACAGACTGTTACAAGTCGACTTCGCGACCGGCCAGGATCCGGGCCAGGACGTCGGGGTCGATGTTTCCGCCGCTGACGATGCAGACGCAGCGGTCGTCGCGCCGCAGCGCGGCTGCGAGCGCGAGCGCGCCGGCTCCCTCTGCGACGACGTGCGCGCGAGACGCGAGGAGTCGAACGGCTTCCTCAACCTCGGCGAGCGGAAGCGCGACCGCCTCGTCGACGAGCTCGCGCGCTCGCTCCCACATGCCCGGCAGGAGCGCGCGCCCGCCGGCTCCGTCCACCCATGACGGCTGGAACTCGATCTTCCACGGCTCGCCCGCCGCGAGCGCCGCGGCGAGTGGAGCGGCCGTCTCCGGCTCGGCCGCCACGACTCGAACCTCTGGCCGCAGCGCCTTGATCGCGCTCGCGATCCCCGTCGTCAGCCCGCCGCCACCCCACGGGATGACGACCGAGTCGAACTCCGGCGCGTCCTCCGCGATCTCGAGCCCGATCGTCCCGTTGCCGGCCATGACCGCCTCGTCGGCGACCGGATGGACGAACATCCCCTCCACGCCCTCACGTCCGCGGTCGACCATCGCCGCCCACCACTCCTCGTGCGTGACGGCGATCATCTCCGCGCCGAGCGCCTCGATCCGGACGAGCTTCGCGCGGGGCGCGTCCGCCGGGACGATCACGCGCGCCGGCACGCCGACCTCGCGAGCCGCCCAAGCGACACCCTGGCCCATGTTCCCGGCGCTCGCCGTCACGACGCCGGCTGCGAGCTCGGCCGCGGAGGCCGCCCGCACCGCCGACAGCGCGCCCCGGAGCTTGAAGCACCCGATCGGCTGCAGGCACTCGAGCTTCAGCCGGATTCGTCCCCCTTCGCCGATCGGAACGAGCGGCGTGCGCATCACGTCGTCGCCGATGCGCTCGCGCGCCCGGCGGATCTCGTCGAGCGGGATCAATCCGACTTCTTGGCGAGCTCGGTGAGCTCGGTGCGCACCGTCCAGAGCTCCGGAAAGAGCTTGTGCTTGATCAGGCCGGCGAGGAGCTCGACCGGCGTGCCCTGCGTCCCGATCACGTCCTCGCCGATCACGCGACCGACCATCTTCACGTGGCGGAAGCGCCAGACCCCGACCTGCTCGTCCCAGTCGATCAGCGCCTCCGCGAGCTGATAGAGGTCTTCGTGCTCGCGACCCTGCGCGTAGACCTCGAGGAGCGACAGCCCGCGCTCGCGGCGCAGCGCGTCGAACGCGGCGTAGACGCCGGGCGAGACCTCCCGGATCGCGCGGAACCCGGGCGAGTCGAAGCCGGAGCCGTGGCCGAGCACGCGGCGCACCTCCTGGTACTCCCACGGCGACATCAGCTCGAGGTGCTCGAGGAACGAGATCACGTAGCGCATCGCGTGGTTCGCGCGACCGAGCAGCCGCAGAGCGCCGGCGACGTCGCGCGCATCGATCAGCCGCGTCGCCTCCTCGACCTCCATCCACGCGTGCTTGAGGAAGAGCTCCGACGACTGGTGGACGGTCTGGAAGAGGAGCTCGTCGCGGTGCACCCACTCGTCCGGGCCCTTCTGCAGCGCGAGGAGCTCGTCGGTGCGGAGGTAGCGCTCGTAGTCCGATGCGCCCTCGCCCGGCAGGATCGGCGTGAATTCGTCTGCGTCGGGGGCGCTCACCAGATCCGCATCTCCAGGCCGCCGAGCGGGACGCCGCCGTCTTCCGTCACGTGCCAGGTGTCCTGCATGTAGAGGCATTCTCGGCCATCGGCGGAGATTGCGTGCGGGTGCATCGAGAGGATCATGTTCGCTGCAAGCTCGGTCTCGACGCCCTCGCCGATCTTCGGATGCTCGATCATCGTCATCCCGATCGAGTGCCCCGTCACGTGGCCGAGGTGGTAGCCGCGCTGCGTGAAGCCTGCCGACACTGCGCGATGGACGTCGTGGGCGGTGGCACCCGCGCGAAGCGCCGAGCGCGCGACCTCGTAGTACTCCTCGTACGCCTCGAGCATCTTCTTCACCTCGTCGCTCGGGGTGCCGAGCGCCCGCGAGACCTCGACCCAGTGGCCGCCCGGCCCGGCGATCTCGAGGGACGGAACCGTGAACTCGCCGAAGACCGTGTCGTCGCGCGCGAGCGCGAACTCGGCGCCGACGAGCACCATGTTCATCGTCAGCCGGCCGCAACCGCGGTCGACGAAGAGCTTCTCGGCCGGCGCCATGACCTCGGCGGCGCTCCGGCCCGGCGCCCACGCCTCGCGGAAGATGTGGAAGCCGGCGGTGTTGATCTCGACGCTTTCGCGCACCGAGGCGAGCTCTGCCTCCGACTTCACGGCGCGGGCAAGGTCGAACTCGACGTCCCAGCCGATGAGCTCGGCGGCCGCCGAGAGCGGCACGAAGTCGCGAACCGTCGCCACGTAGTCGAGGCCGTACACGCCGACGCGCTGTCCGCGCAGCCGGTCGGCGAGCCACTCGCCCGGCCGGTCGGCGAAGACCTGGTCTTCGATCTGCGAATCGCCGTGGGTACCGACGTAGCGCGCCTCCGCGGGGAAGACGATCGACGGCTCGCCGTCGCGCGGCACGAGGATGTACGCATAGCGGTGGACGATCTGGAAGCCGGAGAGGTACGTGACGGCGCCCTCGAAGCCCGTGTACTCGGAGCCGCAGACGAGCGCCGCGTCGAGCCCGTCCCGCTCGAGCGCCTCGCGCACCCGCGCGTGTCGTGCCGTCAGCTCTGCGTCCACGATGCCTCCACTCCTTTCACGAGCGCCTGGATGGCGGCGTTGAGCGGCGTGGCCACGCCGTACTCGCAGCCGAAACGGACGATGCCGCCGTTGAGGTAGTCGATCTCGGTCTGCCGCCGCGCCTCGACGTCCTGCAGCATCGACGCCTTGTGGTCGTAGGCGACGTCCTTGCGCGCCGCGTGGTCGATCAGCTCCTCGGGATCGGCGTCGAGCTCGATCCCCTGCGCGACGGCGACCGCCTTGCCCTCGTCGACGAGGCCCGTGACGAGGGCGCGCAGGTCCAGGCGCTCGCAGACGCGGCCGTGCGTGAGGCCGGTGAGCGCGCCGATCGGATTGGTCGACGCGTTGAAGACGACCTTCCGCCACTGCGGGCCTCGCGCGTCGGAGACCGCCTTCGCGGGCATCCCCGCGCGCGTGCAGGCGTCCGCGAGTCGTTCCGCCTCGGCGAGCGGCGTGCGGTCGTCGTACGGGCCGAACGTCGTGTCGCCTTTCACGTCCCACTGCACGTGGCCCGGCTCGAGCAGCCTCCCCGCCGGGAAGGTCGTGCCGCGGATGACGCGCTCGACATGACCCGCGAGCGTCTCCTCGTTGCCGAGGCCGTTCTGAACCGTCGCGACGTACCCGTCCGCGAAGGCGTGCGCGGTCGCGGCGATCGCCGACTCGGTGTGCATCGCCTTCGTGGCGAGGATGCCGAAGTCGCACGGCGGGAGCTCGGCGGCGTCGCTCGTCGCGTGCGGCCGGCCGACGACCTCGCCGGCGCCCGAGAGCCTCAGCCCGTCCCGGTTGATCGCGTCGACGTGCGCCTGCGCCAGGTCGAACGCCCACACCTCGACGTCGTCCAGCAACGCGAGGTTGGCCGCAAAGAGCGACCCCACCGCACCGGTGCCGACCACACAGATCCTCACTCCGAGTAGCTCGCCTCCCTCGCCTTAACGAGCCTATAGACGGCGGTCTGGAGCGGGACGCCGACCGCGAGCCGCTCCGCCTCGCGGACGAGCGCGCCGTTGATCAGCTCGAGCTCTGTGGGGCGCTTCGCCTCGACGTCCTCGAGCATGGAGGGGAAGTGCCGGTGACCACGCTGCGTCGCGACGACGTTCATCTCCCACGGGTCGTCGTGCAGCTCGACGCCCGCGACGGTGGCGACGGCCTTCCCTTCGTCGACGAGGTCACGGACGAGGAAGCCGAGGTCGGCGAGGTCGTTCGTCTGCGCGAAGTGAAAGTCGTGCGGGAGGTTCGTCAGCGCGGCGACGCCGTTCACGGTCGCGTTGAAGATCAGCTTCGACCACTGCGCCGGGCGCAGGTCCGGGAAGGCCTCCGCCTTCAGTCCGCTCGCCTCGATCAGCTCGGCCGCGCGCTTCGCGTCCTCCTCGGTGGTGCCGCGGTACGGCCCGATCCACGTCGCGGTGTCGAGGACGTACTCGACGTGCGCGTCGCCGTGCCGCGTGCCGCTCATGAAGGTGACCGCGGAGAGAAGCGGCCACTCGCCGTACGCGGCGACGATGTCCTCCGCTCCGAGCCCGTTCTGGATCGTCATCACGGTCGCCTGCGGAAGCGTCCCTTCGAGGCTCGCCGCCAGTGGCACGAGGTCGGTGCCCTTGCACGCGAGGATCGTGAGGTCGGCGTCGGCGGGAAGCTCTCCCGGATCGGAAGTCGCGCCGAGCGACGCGGTGAAGTCGCTGCGGCCGGAGACGCGCAGACCCCTCTCGCGCAACGCGGCAGCGTGCTCCTCCCGCCGCGTCAGCACGGTCACGTCGGCGACCTGCGCGAGGTGCGCGGCGAGAAGGCTCCCGATGGAGCCGGCCCCGGCGACGACGACCTTCGTCATGCCTCGAGCGCGACCGCTCCGGTCTCCCGCTGGATCGCGGGAATGACGTGCTCGGCGAAGAGCTCCTGCGCCTTGATCGCCTTCCAGTGCTCGACGCCGCCCGGGTTGGTCGTGATCGCGATCTCGGTCAGCCCTTCGCAGACCTCGATCGTCTCGCGGATCCGCTGGATCACGTCGTCCGGCGTGCCGACCCAGACGATGTCTCCGGCGATCATCTCGTCGTACGGCGTCGCGGCGAGCTTTTCCATGATCCCGGAGGCATAGAAGCCGTAGCCGGCCGCGTTGAGCGCGTCGACAGGCGGCACCGGGTGCTCGGTGAGCGGCGACGCGTTGCCCTCGAGGAAGCCGCGCATGTGTCTCTCCGCCTCGCGCCGCGCAAGATCGGCGTCGTCGTCGATGTAACAGGCGTGGATCCAGATGATGTCCGGCTCCGTCCCATACTCGGCGCACTTCGCCCGGTAGAGGTCGAGCTGCTCCTCGAGGGCGGCGTACGGGAGGAGCGGGGGCACGGCGACGGCCCAGCCGTGCTTCGCCGCGAGGTCGTACGTGCGGTCGGAGGTCCCGCCGAGCACGACCCGGAACTCGTGCCCGCTGAACGGGATCACCTGGCTGTCCTTCACGTTCCAGTACTCACCCTCGAAGCTGACGACGTCGGAGTGGAGCGCCTCGACGAAGAGGTCGAGCGCCTCCTCGTAGCGCGGCCGTGCGGTCTCGTCGAGCGGGAGCCCCGCCGGCGTCGGGATCCAGCCGTGGCCGCGGCCGACACCGAACTCGTAGCGACCGCCCGTGAGCAGCGAGAACTCGTGGATCATCGCGGCCAGGACGAGCGGATTGTGGTACGGGAGGATGTGGAGCATCGTCCGGAAGTTGATCCGGCGCGTGCGAGCCGCGGCCATCCCGAACAGCCCGAAGACGTTCGCCGACGCCGAGAACTTCGGGAAGAAGAGATGCTCGATCGCGGCGTAGGCGTCGTAGCCGAGCCGGTCGGCGTTCTCGATCTGCTCGAGCACCTCGCCGTAGAGCCGGTCGTACGACTTCCCCGGCCAGCTCTGGAGCTCCGAGTAGATGCTGAACCTCATGTCGTAGCCCTCGCTTTCTCGATATCGGCCGCGGCGCGCCGCCGTGGCAGGGACAGCTCGCGGCCGCCGGTGAGCCCGTTCGGCCGCAGGATGAGCACGATCGCCATCAACAGGCCGAGGGTCAGCTCTGCCGTTCCCGACGGGACGGTCAGGCTCCAGCCGAACACGTCGACGGTGTTCGTCGCGGCCGAGAAGAAGGAGAAGAGCCCGTTCAGAGCGAGCGCGCCGACGACGGCGCCGAGCAGGCTTCCGGATCCGCCCACGACGAGCATCGCGAGTGTGATGAATGTCAGATCCAGCGAGAGCCCGCTCGTCCCCACCGGCTGCAGGTGGACGTAGAGCCCGCCCGCGAAGCCGGCGAGCGCGCCGGAGAGCGCGAACGCGAAGAGGCGCTGGCGGTAGATCGAGATCCCCGCCGCCGCGGCCGCCGCCGGGTCCTCGCGGGTGGCGCGCAGCATCCGGGAGAAGCGCGTCCGCTGATAGGCGTAGGCGACGCCCACGCAGATGAGGCCGCCGATCGCCGCCTGCCAGATCCCCGTCGTCGAGGGGACTGCGGAGAACGGGTTCAGGCTCGGCCCGATCCTCTGCTCGTAGGTGAGCACGTTGTTCGTGATCTCGAGGACTCCGAAGGTCGCGATCCCCGCGGCGAGACCCGAGAGCCGCATCAACGGGAGGCCGACCACGAACGCGAAGATCCCGCCCACGACCGCCGCGAGCGCGAGCGAGGCGACGTTGCCGACGTTCGTCGTGACGAGGAAGTGGGCGAGCCCCGGCATGATGAGGCGCTTCTGTTCCTCCGGCACCGTCAGCACACCGGCCGTCCAGACACCGACGGCGACGAAGCTGATGTGCCCGAACGAGAGCACGCCCGAGTTGCCGATGAAGACGTACAGCGCGACGACGATCGCGACCTTGACGAGCGTGTCGAGGAAGTACGCCTGGAGGTAGCTCGAGACCTCGAGCCCGAGCAGGGCCGTGCCGAGGATGAGCAGCGCGGGCCCGAGCAGCTCGGGAGCGCGGCGGACGACGCTCATACGCGCTCCACCGCGCCGCCGCCACGAGCGAAGAGCCCGTTCGGCCGGACGAGCAGCACGACGATCACCGCCGCGAACAGGAAGCTCGGCAGGTACTGGCTCTGGTTCGACGGAAGCACGCCGCCGAGAATCCCGTTCGCAAAGCCGATTGCGAAGCCCCCGAGCGTGGCGGGGATCGGCCGGTTGAGCCCGCCGAGAACGACTCCCGCGAGCACGAGGATCGTGTCCTGCGTGCCGAACGCGGGCGTAACCGTGAGCTCGGTGACGCTCAGCATCACGGCGGCGACAGCCGCGAACACTCCGGAGACGATCACGGCTCCCGAGATCACCCGGTTGGCGCGAACGCCGAGCAGGCGAGCCGTCCGGAAGTCCATCGCCGCCGCCCGCATATGGAGCCCGAGCGGCGTGCGCGTGAGCAGGAGCTGCAGGATGGCCAGACAACCGACGGCCGTGGCGAAGGAGATCACGGCGATCTTCTTGATGAAGACGCCGCCGACGTCCCAGGGCGCGTTGAGAACCGCGAGCGCGCCGGCGCTCTTTCCCAGCGGGCCGAACGCGAGCAGCGCGATGTTCTGGAGCAGGAAGGCGACGGCGAACGTCGCCACGAGCATCACCGCAGGCGAGTGCGTCCGGAGCGGCCGGAACACCAGCCAGTCCATCAGCACAGACAGCCCCAGCACGACGCCGAAGCAGAAGAGGATCGCGGCCCAGTTCGGAAACCCCCACTGCGAGCCGTAGGCGAGCGCGAAAGCCCCTGCCATGATCAGCTGGCCGTACGCGAAGTTGACGAGGCGCAGGACGCCGAAGACCAGGCCGATCCCGACGGCCATGAGGGCGTAGACGCCGCCCTCCGCGACACCGTTCGCGAAGGTCGGCCACGTGAGGTTGAGAAACGCGATGGTCATGCGAGGTAGGCGGCGACGAGCCGGTCGGTGTCGCCCGCATCCTCCGGGCCGAGGGTCAGGCGGAGCTCGCCGTTCGCGAGCACGTGCGATCTGTCGGCGAGCGCGACCGTCCGCTGAGCACGCTGCTCGACGAGCAGGACGCCGAGGCCGGAGTCCCGGATCTGGGTCAGCGCCTCGAAGACGACGTCGACGACCTTCGGCGCGAGCCCGAGCGAGGGCTCGTCGAGCAGGAGGATGTCGGGGTCGGCGGCGAGCGCGCGGGCGATCGCCAGCTGCTGCTGCTGCCCGCCGGAAAGGACGCCGGCCTGGCGCGAGCGGAACTCGCGCAGGACCGGGAAGAGCTCGTAGGCACGCTTGAGGCCCCCGCCGTTGCCTCCTCGTCTGCGCGCGGCGAGACCGAGACGCAGGTTCTCCTCCACCGAGAGCTCACCGAAGATGCGGCGCCCCTCGGGCACGAGCGCGATGCCGCGCCGCGCGACGTCCTCGGGCTTCCGGCCCACCAGCGACCTCCCGTCGAGCCGAACCTCGCCGCCGGTGACCGGCGCCGCGCCCATGATCGCGTGCAGAGTCGACGACTTCCCCGCGCCGTTCGGACCGATCAGACCGACGATCTCGCCCGGCTTCACCTCGAGCGACAGGCCGCGCACCGCCTCGACCGCGCCGTAGCGAACGGACAGGGCCCCAACGGCGAGGGTGGTCACTCGATCTCCTCCGCCTCGGCGCTCTCGCCGAGGTAGGCGGCTGCAACGCCGAGGTGTGCGCGGATCTCCTGCGGCGTTCCTTCGGCGAGCGTCTTCCCCTGGTCGAGCACGTGGATCCGCTCGCATACCTCGAGCACGAGGGCGACGTTGTGGTCGACCAGCAGGACTCCCGCGCCGCGGTCGCGGATCACGCCGACCGCCGTCGCGAACTGCGGGATCTCGGCCTCCGGAAGTCCGGCCGCGGGCTCGTCCATGAGCACGAAACGCGGCTCGGTCGCAAGTGCCCTCGCGACGCCGAGGCGCCGTTCGTCGCCGTGCGCGAGCGAGCCGGCGGGTCGTTCCGCGTATTCGTCGAGCCCGAGCAGCCCGAGCAGCTCGCGGGCCCGCCTCGCCGCCTCACGTTGCGACGCGCCGACCCCCAGCGCGGAGACCTCGACGTTCTCCCGCACCGAGAGACCGCGGAAGGCGTGGCTGTGCTGGAAGGTGCGCGCGAGCCCGCGCCGGCCGCGCCGGAAGGCCGGCCATCGGGTCACGTCCCGCTCCTCGAGCAGCACGCTGCCGCTGGTCGGCCGGTCGAAGCCGCTGAGGACGTTGACGAGCGTCGACTTGCCGGCGCCGTTCGGCCCGATCAGCCCGACGACCTCACCCCGTGCGAGCTCGAGGGAGACGTCGCGAAGCGCCTGGACTCCCGCGAACGAACGCGAGACGGCGGAGGCCCGGAGCGATCCTCCGGGCCTCCTCTCCTGCTGCGTTACCTCCGACAAGCCCCTAGGAGTCCGGGCTGTTCGGAACGACCTTCGCCGTGATCGTGCCCCTGGCGATCGGCTGGTTGTTGTTGATCTCCACCACGCGGTACTGGCGCCCGAACACCGTGTGCAGCTTGGTCGAGAAGCTCACGTTGCCCGAGAGCGTCGGCACCTTGTGGAACTTCACCATCACCGCTGCGAGCTTCGAGCCGACGAGCGAGCCGCCTGCCCGCTTGATCGCGGTGACGAGCCCGTCGATCGCGGCCGGGCCGGTGACGAAGCCGCCCGTCGCCGCGTCGAACGGATTCTCGGCCCTGAGCTTGGCGGCGAGCTTGTTCACCGCGGCACTCGGGTCGTGGCCGAACGCGTTCGCATACGTCACGAACCAGTAGTTCGTGACCTTCGGGCCGCTGGTCGGCAGCCAGTAGGTCCCGTCGCCGGCCCAAGAGTTCAGGACCGGAGTGTTGTCGCCCGCCGTGCGCAGGTCGGTGATGAACGGGAGCTGAGCCCCGTACGAGCCCGACGTCACCGTGACGATGACCTTCGCCGGATGCTGCTCGATCGCACTGGCAGCGTTGTGGAAGTTCGTCGACCCCTTCTGGAGCGCGGGATCCTGGTACTGCGTCTCGTAGACGATCTTCCCACCGAGCTGCGTGAAGCGCGCCTTGAAGGCGGACACGACGGCCCCGAAGTAGGCGATCGTCGTGTCCTTGGCGAGGTCGGCCGTTTTCCAGCCCTTTTTCCACGCAAGCTGAGCCATCGCCGACCCCTCGTCCTGCGCGACGTTGCCGAAGCTGAACGCCAGCTTCCCGGCCTTCCCGAACGTCTTCGGCCCCATCAGGTCGGTGCCGATGCACGGCGCGATCGTGAGGAGGTGGTGCTTGAGCGACTCCTGGATGACCGGCGTGGCGAGGTTCACGTCGCACGTCGTGAAGATGACGTTCGCGCCCTCGCTGATCAGCTTGTCGGCGCATGTCTTGGACGTCGTCGGATCGTCGCCTTGCGTCTTGCACGTCCTGATCACGATCTTGCGCCCGTCGACGCCCTTCTTGTTGATCTTGGCAACCTCGATCTGCGCCGCCGCCAGGGCAGGCGTGTCGAACGGCTGCATCGGGCCCTTGTTGTCGTAGGCCCAGCCGATGATGATCGGCTTCTTCGCCGCACTCGAGTGAGTGCGAGCCGCCGCGGTCGCCGCGAGGACGAGTGCCGCAGCGGCGACGATCACGAGCGCCCAGCGCGCCCGCTTTTCTACCCTCATGTCTCTCCTCTCCGGCCCGCGGCGGTCGCCGGGACCCTCCGTTCCGACCAACACTTGAAGAAAGCCTCACGACCACGGAGCGCAAGCTCGGCGGCATCGACATCCCAGAGCGAGTCGGGATACGCACTGCCGAACGCCCCGTTGTCGGAGAACACCTCGAGGTCGTAGAAACCCTTCCAGCCCACGTCCTCTAAGACGCCGAGAATGGCCGGAAGGTCTGCGGCTCCATCGCCCGGGAGCACCCGGTCGGCCCAGCCACGAGTCGGCTCGCGCCAGTCGTTCACGTGGACGCCCGCGATGAGATGCGCGTAGCGCGGGAGCTCGTCGAGCACGTTCGGCGTGTTCCAGAGATGCCAGACGTCGAACTGGATTCCGACGGCCGGGCTCCCGACCTCCTCGACGAACTCGGCGGCGTCGCCGAGCGTATTCAGGATCGACCAGCTCTCGATTCCCTCCAGCTGGAACGGCTCGACGGCGAGTCGCAGGCCGAGCCGCTCCGCCTCGCGCGCGACTTCGCGCACGCCGCGAACCGCGGTCTCGCGGTCACCCGGGCCGGTGAAGCAGAGGATCGCCGCCGGCTCGTACGGCGCGAGGGCCTCCAGGGAGCGGAGCAGCGAGCCGACCCGCTCGCGGACGGTGTCCGGGCCCGGCAGGAGCGGAAGCGGCTGCACGGACGGAACCGCAGGCACCGCGGTCGCAGAGCCGAGGCCGCTCGCCTGGAACTCCTCGAGCGAGCCGCCGTCGAGCTTGATCTCCCAGACGCCGATCCCGTCGGCACCGGCCGCCGCGTACGCGCGCACGTCGTCGGCAAAGCTCGCGGTGAGGGTGCTCACCTGCGAGATCGAGAACCGCGGCTGCTGCTGTGTGGCGCTCGACACCGGGAGCATTGATCCTCCCATGCATTTGACATCTGATCAAGAGTGGTTCACGCTCGATTTCGTGGAGTCGACGCTGACGCAGGGCGGCGCGCCGCGACACCCGACGATGGCCGAGGCCGCGCTCGAGCGGTTGCGCGAGGCGATCATTCTCGGCGAGCTGACCCCGGGAACTCCGCTGCGGCTCGAGGATCTCGCGCGCTCGCTCGGGATGAGCATCTCGCCGATCCGGGAGGCTGTCCGCCGGCTCGAGGCGTTGGGTCTCGCGGAACACGTCCCGCACCACGGCGCGAAGGTGGTGGCGCTCGACATCGACGAGCTGCGGGAGCTCTTCTCGATCCGCCTCGCGCTCGAGACGATGGCCGTGCGGCGGGCCGCCGAGCTCTTCGGCCCGGAGGACGAGCAAGCGGCTCGCGCGCACCTCGCCGAGCTCGATGGCGCGCGTCGAGCCGGCGACGCCCGCACGTCGGTCCGCGCGCACACCGCCTTCCACTTCACGCTCTACGAAGCCGCGCGCTCGGGCTGGCTGCTGCGCTTGATCCGTCCCGCGTGGGACAGCTGCGAGCGCTACCGGCCGGTGCTGCTCGGCGCCGGGGGCTTGCCGCAGGATCGGCACGCGGAGCTCGACCAGGAGCTCCTCGACGCGTGTGCGGCACACGACCCCGAGCGCGCCGCCGTAGCGCTCCACGCCCACCTCGAGCTGGCGACCGACATCTACCGCGTCGAGCTCGCCGGCCGCGGGATCTTCGCGTTCTAGTGGTTGCTCCGGTACGTCCAGTGCCCTTTGGTCGTGCGAGCGAGCAGGCCAAGGACCGAGGACGCCGGCATGCGACGCTCTGCAGCCGGACAGATGGTGCCGCCACTTGCCGGAGTGACCACTAGATCCGAAAGGAGAACCATGGCGACCACGTCGGATTCCTCCACCGAACAGTCGGCCCGGGAGCTCGTGCCGTTCCGGGTGCGTACCGCGGACGGACGGAAGGTCGAGCTCGAGTACTCGTCGCCGCGACCGGCGGAGGCGCACGACGAGCACGCCGTTCTCGAGACGCTGCCGTGGTTCGAGCGGGGGAAGCCGCTGCGGAACTACATGCTCCACGAGGGCGACTTCTACGACGAGGTGGAGCAGGTCTGGGGCCGCCGCTGGGGCGCCGAGGGGATCGGGGCGCTGCGCGAGGTCCTCGTCTCGCGCCCGTCGGAGAACGAGGTGCGCCCCGAGTACGCAGAGGAGTGGCAGTACTACTACTCGTCGGCCGCCGGGAACGCCGACCTCGGCCGGCTGCAGGCCCAGTTCGACGAGTACTACGAGGTCCTTGCCGACAACGGCGTCCGCGTGAACTACATCGAGCCGCCCGTGCCGGCGATCGGCGCGTACGGCTGGATCAAGAACCTCGTCACGCTCGCCGGAGGCGGCCTCGTCGTGCACGGCGGGGCGATCGTCCACCGGTATGGGCTCGGTTCGTGGCAGAAGGGGCGCGAGGTGATCTGGCAGCAAGTGCTTGCAGCGCTGCAGGTCCCCGTGTACCTCACGATCCACGGCACGGGCGTCGGCGAGCCGGGTGCGGGACGCTGGCTCGACGAGAAGACGTTCGTCTTCAACGAGTCGGTCGTCGCGAACGAGGAAGGGCTTCGCCAGCTCGAGTTCGTGCTCTCGAACCTCGGCATCGAGCTCATCGTCTGCCACAGCCCGGGCTGGTACGACACGACCGGCCACGGGAACATCGGCACGTCCCACATGGACATGGTCATGCTGACCGTCGACCACGGGAAGGTGCTGCTCGCGCCGCACCTCGTCAACTACGGGTTCGTGCGCGAGCTCAAGAAGCGCGGCTACGAGATCATCGAGGTGCCGGTCGAGGAGTACTGGGATCTCGCTTTGAACGGCGTGACGCTCTCGCCGGGACGCGTCGTGATGAACGCGGGCTCGCCGACCGTCCTGCGCGCGCTCGAGAAGCACGGCGTCGAGGTGATCCAGGTCGACTTCTCCGAGAGCCACAAGTTCGCGATCGCCGGGCTGCACTGCGCGACGCTGGAGCTGGTGCGTGACCAGCCGGACTGATGCTCAGCGCTGAACCAGGGCACGCGCGCGCGCGACGGCGCGCTGCGTGAGCGGCGGCTCGAGGAGCTTGCGCGCGACGATCGTCCCGGAGCCAGCCCCGAGGCCCGGCCCAGGCCAGGTGCTGGCACCAATCTGCCAGAGACGCTCGACCGGAGTCGCGTGCCCGGGGCTCCGCCCGAACGGACGCCAGAGGAAGTTCTGATCGAGCGCGAGCGACCCGCCGTAAGGGTCGCCGTGGCGGAGATTGACGTTCGCACGCTGCAGGTCGTGCGGGCCGAGGGCGACGCGCCTCAGGATCGACGACTCGAGATTCGGGATGTGCTGCGCGAGCCGCCCCTGGATCCGGTCGGCGTAGTGCTCCCGTTGCGCGTCCGTCCACTCGCCGTTGCCGTAGTACTGCGAGCCGCTGGCGTCGCCCTTGATCCGCCACGGCAGCTCCTGGAGCTGGATCCAGAGGAGGCCGCGACCAGCCGGCGCGCGCGAGGGGTCGAGGGTCAGCGGCTGGCCCACCACGATCGTCGCCTCGGCCGGGAGTAGTCCTCGCTCCGCCTCGTTCACGGCCCGCGACACGCCGTCGAGACCGGGTGTGACGTGGACGATCGCCGTCTGCGCGAGGCGTTCATCTCCGTTCCAGCGGGGCGCGTCCGAGAGCGCGTAGTGGATCTGCATCTCGGCGCGGCCGTAGCGGAAGCGGCGTGCCCCTTCGGCGACCGGCGCCGGGACGTCGGCGTCCGCGAGGAGGCGTTCGTGGAGCTGCGTCGGGGTCACGCTCGCGACGACCGCGCGCTCCGCCTCGATCGTCTCGCCGTCGGTGAGCCGGACACCGACGGCCCGGCCGGAGCGGACGAGTACGCGCTCGACGTCGCGGTCGGTCTCGCAGACGCCGCCGTGGTCTCGGATCAGCTGCACGAGCGCCTCGGCGAGCTTCGCCCCACCGCCGCGTGGCACCGGCATCCCACCCTCCTGCACCGCCACGGCGATGACCTGCGTCATGAAGCCGGACGCCGCCTGGTCGGGCCCGAGGCCGGTGTGCAGCACCCACGGCGCGAGCAGGCCGTGCGCGCGCTCGGAGGCGAACGTCGTCTCGAGCCAGTCGCGGCTCGACTGGAGCACCTCGCCGAGGAACGCCGCTGCGCCCGCGCGGCCGAGTCGCCGCACCGCCTTCGCTGCGAGTGCGAGCCCGGCCGGCGACCAGAGCTCGGTGCCGAGGACGCCGAACGCGAGGTCGGCGTTGGGAAAGAAGCGCTCGAGCACGCCCGGCCACTCGGGGCCGAGCTCCTGCGCGTTGCTCTCGGCCGTGCGGAGGAGAAAGGCTGCCGCGCCGTCGGGGAACGCCGCGCCGGTCGGCAGCTCGGTGTTGAGGTACTTGAGGCCGCGCGCCGCGAGCACGTCGCCGAGCTCGGCGTGGGCAGCGCCGCCGACCCAGAGCGGGTGCCAGGCGCTGTAGACGTCGTGCAGGAATCCCGGCTCGGTCAGCTCCTCGGTCTTGATCGCGCCGCCGAACCAGTCGTTCCGCTCGAGCACGCACACGCGCCACTCGGCCCGGGCGAGCAGCGCGGCGCAGGCGAGCGAGTTGATCCCGCTGCCGACGATGACCACGTCGTATTCAGCCACTGCAACGGATCATCGCAGTGGACGGCTGCTCGGTCA
>Ga0070730_10002792_pt1 | contig 15848 bp, 15 predicted proteins | sample Coa_R1_3_FD_66447 | JGI IMG/M metagenome (GOLD analysis project Ga0070730, IMG submission 66447) | Surface soil microbial communities from Centralia Pennsylvania, which are recovering from an underground coalmine fire - Coalmine... | ecosystem: Environmental > Terrestrial > Soil > Unclassified ...
TGCTGGGCGCCCGCTGCATTGCAGTGTTCTATGACCTGCAGAGCCCTGGCATGCTGGCGAGCACGGCTGCCTTCTTCTCGTCCGTGATCGCCGAGATAGAGAGGGTGTTCAGGAGCAAAGGCTTGCCGGCCTGCAAGCTGGAACGGACCCAGCTTGAGGAGGCCCAACGCCAGCAGGAGGTGCTCATCTATGATCTGCTTGAGCAGTGGGTACGGCAGGTCGAACAGGTGCTGGAGCAGGACGACCTCATCCTGCTTCTAGCATTTGATGAATTTGAAAAACTGGAGGAGGCTCAGGAGAGAAACAGCATCCACCTGGGGCTGCTCTTCGATTTCTTCCGCAGTGTCATTCAGAACCGCTCGCGCCTGGTGTTGCTCTTTAGCGGGGCCAGGCTGGTCGGAGATATGGGGCGTCGGTGGGCGGGCTACTTTGTCAACGTCGAGCGCATCAAGGTCAGTTTTCTGCGCGAAGCAGACGCACGCGCCCTGATCATGAATCCGGTTCCCCATATTTTCCCTGAGGAGGTCGTCCAGCACATCATGCAGGTGACGCATGGTCATCCCTTCCTGATCCAGGCCGTGTGCAAACATCTCATTGAAGGGCTCAATGAGTCCTCGCGCGAGCAGGCAAACGAGGATGATATAGCCACGGCGATAGGAGAAGTGTTCGAAGCCTGGCCTGGCTATTTCTGGGACCTCTGGGATCGCAGCGACCACGACCAGCAGACGTGTTTACTGGCCCTGCTTGCCCTTGGTCAGGCGGACATGGACCGGATTGCCCAGTGGAGCGGGTTAGGCAAGACGCAAACGCGGCAGGCCGTCGAGCGATTGCGGATCCGCGATCTGGTGAGAGCCTCTCCTCTGGGATGGCACATAGCTATCCCGATGTTTGCCCAGTGGGTGCAACAGACTCAGCGGGCAGACGCGTAAACAGCATTTCCGTTCAACCCCTTGCAGATTGATAAGCCCGATGATAACCCTGATATGTTGAGTGTGGTTTGCTGTCCTCATACTAAGGGCGCGCAGCAAGAGGTGTGCGAGAAAGAGGGTTTCATGGTGCACAGCGACAGGGGGAGGATGAACGCGCCTGCCCAGAGAGAATCTCACACCAACCCTCCCGACGGTCTCCTTTGTGCAGGGAAACCAACAGACCTGCATACCTCTGCAGATATGGCTGAACAGAATCCTGTGCAGAGGTATGCTTCCATGGACGTTTCAGAAATAAGCGATGAGAGGTTAATGCGGGACGTCGCTCGTGGGCAGGCCTGGGCGATCGAAGCCCTCTACCAGCGCTATAGTGGGACTGTGTACGCTTTAGCGTATCGGATAGTCGCCGATCACCAGGTGGCTGAAGATCTCCTGCAAGAAGCCTTTGTCGCCATCTGGAAGGGCGCCACTTCCTACGCTCCGCAATCAGGCGCAGTGCGCACCTGGCTGCTGTCGATCGCGCATCACCGGGCCATCGATTATCTGCGCAGTCTCCGCCGCCGGGCGGCCCTCAACAGTGTCCCGTTGGAGGAAGTGGAGATGATCAGCGCGACCTCAGATGTAGGAGAGGACGTGTGGCAATCCATCCAAGGAGCGCAAGTACGCGAGGCCCTGATGAGGCTGCCTGTGGAGCAGCGCCTGGTGATAGAGCTGGCGTATTTTCAGGGCTGGACGCACATGGAAATTGCTGCTGGTTGCCATATTCCCCTGGGGACCGTCAAGGCCCGCATGCGCCTGGGGCTGGTCCGCTTGAAACGTCTCCTGGAGCAGATGGGCATCAGTGAGCCTTAATTCACTGCCTTCCGCTTGAGCCAGGTAGGTATCATGCTGTGCAAAGAACATCAGATACATAGGGGAGGATGACAGCGGCAGTCACCATCGAGAGCGCCAGAGAAGGAGCGATAGGAGGACTGCCCCCAGACCAAGCAGCAGCAGGAGAGGGAGATTCGGCACATGCGAGAAGAACGCTATTGCGAGTGCGACGATGGCCAACAGTGAGAGGAGAATCGGCAGGAATGCTCCCCGGGGGAAGGCTTGTGGAGCCGAGTCTTGTTTCTGCAAGGATGGCGTTCCTTTTCGTGCAATGCCCTGCTCAATCTGGGATCGTGGAGGATCGACGGATGTTTCCCTGGAAAGCGGTACCTGGGGCTCAGGGGCACTCGCTGTTAACGCCAACCAGAACACCTCCACTGTCTGAAAGCGCTCATCACGCTCCAGCGCCATCGCGCACCCAAGGGTCTGCGCTACAGCCTGTGGAATATCGGACGAAATCAGATCCGCTGGCCTGAGCAGGTCACGTGCTGGGCTTCCAGTCCTTGTGACTCGCTTCAGAGCATTGAGGGGAATCTTACCTGTCAGTAAGGTATAAAAGGTGGCTCCCAGCGCATAGATATCGGTCTGCGGCGTCGTTGGTATTGCCCCTGCGCTGTACTGCTCAAGTGCTGCATAGCCCGACGTCCGATGCTTTACCGTGACGGTTTGTGCATCTGGGTGATATTCCTTGGCAGAGCCAAAATCAACCAACATTGCCGCAGTTCCTGCGGGGACAATGATATTGGCTGGTTTGATATCTCGATGGACAATGGGCACATCTTGCTGATGCAGGTAACTCAGGGCCTCTACAACTGGTTTCATCAGCGCCAGGGCGAGGGATAGTGAAAAACGCTGGCCTGCCTGCTCTTGTCGCAGGGTTTCTAAATTCTTCCCCTGAATGTAGTCCATCAAGATATACATTCGCTGGAGTTGGTCATGCTCAAACATCTGATACACCCTGGGCAATGCCCTGTGCTTCAGCCGTGTGAGGACCTCGCCCTCAAAGAGGAAACGCTCCCGGTCTTCTTTGTTCGGGGTGATCACTTCTTTGAGGGCAAACAGGCGGTGTGGAGTACGCTGCTCTCTCACCAGATAGACAGCGCCTGATTGCCCCTGACCAAGGAGACCTTCGATCACGTAGCGCTTTCCAAGACGGTCTCGTACGGTTGTTCCCCTGGGGAGCCTGATCTGTAGATGGTGCATCGCGTCCCTCACGCAGATGATCGGCTAAGCGGTCCAGGCAGGCGAGTCGGTAGTCGATTGCCCGTCTCTCCTAAAAAGACTTCGTACTCTGAGCGCTCAAGAGAGGGGAGATGACGTGGTGAGGGCCAAAGGCTTCTCGCTAACGAGCACAAAGATTTCCTCTCAGACACAAATCCTTCCCCATTTAGTATAGGCCAACATCGATATGGTAGCGTTCTCTCACCGAGAAAGTAGTGCTAAAGTACTACACACCGTTGTCTCTCTGGCTGGTAACACCGACCATTTTCACTGCGGTCGTTTGCTTAGCTGAGTGGATCTCGATGGAGGGCTCGCATTATGTGAACGAGGAACGGCTGGAGAAGGACCCATCTCCCTTGACGGAAACAGATATGTTGACAGCGAAACAAATATGGAATGCGCTCTGTAGAGTCTTCATGGTGCGTTCTAAAGAGGTGTGCTTTGCTCTTTTTGGTGACAGAGCCAGAGCATGGTGAATACAAGCCATGATGCCGTCACATATCGCTGGTTGGAATGAGTCATATATCATATACTAACAGAAGGAGGGAACCTTTAGCAGCATGCGAGACTATGAGGGAGCGCTCTCTTTTGACCTGTGGCAAGGGTATCCTTGAGAGGCTACTGCAGGCCACCAGAGGTTGTGGCTGAGATGCTCTCGGGCGAGCGGTGGCATACCGGCTATCTGATTCTGCTGAATACGTGAGCTGACCCATGGTATTTATCGTCTTCTCGTAAAGGAACAGGAGAACATCACACCCATGACAGAGACCCTCTCCGGCATCAAACAACGGAAGATACAAACTGAGCACCTGACGCTCGCCTATCTTGAGGCAGGGACAGGGAGCATCCCCATTGTGCTGGTGCATGGCAATTGCTCTTCTTCCCTTTTTTTCCAGGATTTTCTGTTGGCGTTAGCAGCTCCCGGGCGCTATCAGATCTACGCCCTCGACCTGCGTGGCTATGGGGAGAGCGAAGCCTGCCCGGTCGATGCCACCCGTGGGGTGCGCGACTACTCCGATGATCTGGCCGCGTTTGTGCAGGCCTTACATCTTCCTCCCTTTCACCTGCTGGGCTGGTCCCTCGGCGGCAATATCGTGATGCAGTACGCCATCGAGTATCCTGGGATGCTCCGCACGCTCACCCTGCAAGCCACCGGATCTCCCTTTGGCTTTGGAGGGACCAAAGGAGCCGATGGAGTGCTGGTCTGGTCTGATGCCGCAGGCAGCGGAGGGGGGACTGCCAATTCTGACTTTGTGCAACGCCTGGCACGCGGAGATCGCGGCAATGATCCCACCTCGCCACAGACGACGATGAATACGTTCTATTTCAAGCCACCCTTTCGCGTCTCAGCCGAACGGGAAGAGAGCTATGTCAGCTCCATGCTTTCGACCAGAGTGGCTCCCGGCAACTATCCTGGCGATTTTACCCCTTCCGACAATTGGCCACAGGTAGCCCCTGGCACCCAGGGAGTCAACAACGCTCTCTCGCCCAAATACCTCAATCAGAGGAATTTCGCCGATTGCATCGTCAAGCCTCCGGTCTTGTGGATCCACGGAGCCGATGATCAGATCGTCTCAGATACCTCCCTCTTCGATTTCGGATATCTAGGACAGCTCGGGGCAGTTCCCGGCTGGCCAGGAGCCGAAGTGTATCCCCCACAACCTATGAAGATCCAGGTGCGGACCGTCCTGGAGAAGTACCAGGCCAATGGGGGGCAGTACCGCGAAGTCATCCTCTCAGAGTGTGGACATTCGCCCCATATCGAAAAACAGGACGAAGTGGTGAAACTCTTGAGTGAATTTGTGGATGAGCATCAGCAAGCCTCCGCTTTATGAGCCATCCATCCACAATCGATGACCTGTGCGCTGCCCATGTACGTCGATGACCCACCTTTCAGACGACGAGTGCTAGTGGGACTCGGGCATCGGGCGAGACGCTGCACTCGATGACCCGCGATATCTCCCTTGGACCCCAGGGCCACTTCACCGACCGAGGATACAAGGCCCAACTGAACCGGGCGTCAGCGCTTTCTCTCGTCATTAATGCCATTGTGGTCTGGAATACCCGCCATTTTGATCGGGCGCAGACCCTCCTGCCTGAACAAGGCTGTCCTGTTGATGAGGCGGTGTGGCCGCATCTCTCGCCGCTCGCCTGGAAACATATCAATTTGGTCGGGTCGTATCATTTCACTGAAGTGAATCTTCAGGAAGAATTTCGCCCTTTACGAGAATTAGAGCAGATGCGCAGACGGCTCGAACAGGGAACACCCCCGATCCTGAGCTGAGTAGCGAGCCATCTGCGAGAGGTGATTCCGGTGGAGAGGAATCACCTGTCCAGCTTTCGTTGCTCTCCACCGATGAGGAGCCGAACAAGAGCCAGGGGCGCTGATACATCCCGGCTCTGTTTCTTCACACGATCTTACACTTCCCTCATCCCTTGTACAGGCTCGGAAGTCGAAGGGTCAGCTTGCCCCGTGTGCTCTCTCGTGGGGAGGTTCACCTTCTCTTGGAAACGAAGCCATTGGTAGAGTCCTGCGCCCCAACACCTGCTCCTAAGATGGGACCAAGCCAGTACACCCACTGATCTTGAAGGATCCCAGAGACCAGGGCCGGACCCACGACTTGCGCAACGAGATGTGACCAGTAGCCAACCAGCGTAGAAATATGCCTCCTTGAAGAGAACGAACACAACGGTTCTCAAAAAGGAGGTAGACATGACAAGTATCGCCGATAGTTCGGTGAAAATCCAGATGAGTGCGGAGCCCAATCCCTCACCCCCTTCCTGGTTTGGCGAAGCCGTGCTGCTCATCGGATATCTGCGCAAGCACGATGTGCTGAGCAAGATCAGTGAGCAGGTGCGTTTTGCGCGGCGACGTTTTGGCCACTATGAAGTGATCGATTTTCTCGCGGTCCTCTTCGGCTATGCCGTAAGCTCCGAACGCACGCTGGAGGAATTCTACGAGCGACTCCAGCCTTTTGCCATCCCCTTCATGGCGTTGTTTGAGCGTGATCGGTTACCCTCACGCTCAGCACTCTCGCGTTTTTTAGCGGCGTTGACGGAGGAACCCGTCGAATCGTTGCGCACGCTCTTTCTCGATGATTTGCTCGCGCGTCCCCTCACGCCTGACAAGCAAACCGGAGGACTGGTGGATCGAAAAGGCGACACCTGGACCGTGTTCGACATCGACGGCACGCGGGAAGCCGCCCGCCAACGTGCCTTACCACAGGGAGAGACCTTGCCCCAGGCCTTTCGCCGATTGGATGACGTGTGTGCTCCTGGCTACACCGGACGCAAACGTGGAGAGACTGTCAGGACACGCACAACGGTCTCGCAGGCGCATAATTATCAGTGGCTCGGCAGTTTTGGCAATCGAGGGAACGGGCGCTATCGTGAGGAACTACGCAAGGGGCTTGCGGCTATTGTCGGTACCTGGCGACCCACCAGATCTCACAGGAACGCACACTGCTCAGGCTCGATGGGCAATATGGCAATGGGGCTGTGCTCGCCGATCTCGCTGGGTGCGCGTTTGTGACCCGCGGCAAGGACTATGGCCTGCTCGATCACCCACTCGTTCAGGCGCGTCTGCACTTTCCACCTGATCAGTTCCAGCAACGTCCCGAAAGTCGACTCGTGCGTAGCCTCTACGATTGTCCCGCGATCCCGGTCGGACCTGATGGCGTGCCCTGTCACGTGATCGTAGCCACCCATCCCACAGGGAAGAAGAAGAGTCCCGTGGGCGTCACACGTGCAGGGGTGGTCTACGAACTCTTCTTCACGAACCTGCCGCAACTCGCCTTCACCGCCTGCGATGTGGTGGAACTGTATTTGCATCGTGGCGCTTTTGAACCCGTGCTTTCCGACGAAGACATCGAGCAGAACCCGGACAGGTGGTGCAGTCACGCGGCCTGGGGGCAGGAGTGCTGGCAACTGGTTTCCCAATGGGTGTGGAACCTCCGCCTGGAATTGGGTCATCAGCTCAAGCCGCAGCCCGTGCGCACGACCGAATTTGCTCCGGCTCTCCCACCCTCCTCATCCCACACCGCTCCTGCCGTCGGCTATGCTCCTCCAGCAGTGGGTTCCGCATGGAAGGCCGGTCGCTTCGCTGCCCAGGACTTTGCGCTCCAGCCCGATGGAACGCTTCGCTGCCCAGCAGATCAGAAGCTGACTCCACATGAGCAACGCAGAGAAACTGACGGGAGCCTGCGCCTCGTCTATGGAGCCAGCATTCGCAGTTGTCGTCCCTGTGCGCTGCGTGAGCAGTGTCAGTGGCAGGGCAACGCCACCAGGAAGCCACGCCAGGTCAGCGTGCTTTTGCATCCATTGGCTGTTGGGGACGCCCCGCTTCTCTGGAAAGATTGGAGCCGGAGATCCTCTCGGCGAGCATGCATGCAACTGCTGCGTCACCAACATGTGGAAATGCAGGTGGAGGAGCAGTTCTCTGCTGACCTGGATCATACACCTGTACCCCTGTCCCGTGCACAGCGTGCCCACTATCGCCTCGACTGGTCTGCGCGCCTCACTCGCAACGCGAGAGGCCTGGGAATGAGGTCGGTGATGATCAAGCTCTTCGGGGTTTCAGAAGGCATTGCCACCTCGCTCGGGTGAGCAACCGTTTAACTCTGCATTGACAATTGCTGGGTTCCCTCTCCTCGGACAGGCAAGCTTCTCCGAGTCGAGCAGGTTTTCCTCTTTTTCGCCCTTTTTGGCTCAGACAGTTTGTGAAAGGAGTCGAGAGACCCTTCTTTATTCTTGACTATGATGGAAAAGCTTTGTAGGGTTTTCAGTCCACAAAGGGGCTTCCCAGCTTGGTTCTATCCAACGCTTTGCTTCAGGATAACCAATCATAACTTGAGAAGGATTTGTTCGAAAAACCAAACCAAATAATCCAGGAACGACTTCTATCCAGGATTTCGGTTTTCCCATTGGCTTTCCACAGTCCCAGAGAAACGAGATACCAGCTAAGCCATATCCGACATTCTGATCCTCTATCTGTGTACAAATCTCCCTGACTTGCTCGCACGTAATGACTGGCTGAGACATTTTTCCCTCGTACACTGTTTTAACACAAGTATAAAAGACCTCTTTCCTTTTTACAAGAGCCGTCTTTTCTGTGAGTAAAGTAAAACGTCCCAATGGCCGGAAAACCTTACGTCATTTTCAGTAGCAAGGCAATCTCGTTGCGCAATCCGTGGGAAATTGGGGGTGATGGCCTGGACCCGGCGCAGGAAAAGCGCTACTGCCGGGCTGCCAGCTAGTTCCTCCAGCGTCTCCTCGCGCTCGATATCGGGCAAGGACAGCGGGGGAACAGGAAACTCATGTTCCCCACCGATGCGTAACCTTGCTCGACTGGTGACGAGAAGCGTTACCCCTGGGCAACACGTGAGCAAACTGGTAAGTGAAGGTGCCGCACAGAGCACCTGCTCGAAGTTATCAAGAACCAGCAGCAAGGATTTGTCTCGCAAGAAATCCTGGATAACCTCGATCAAGGGTCGCTGCCCCACCTCCTTCCCAAGAGCCTGGGCTAGAGTGTGAATCACCTGGTCTGTGGTCCTGGTTGCTATCAGATCCACAAAACAGGCCCCGTGAGTCCATTCTCCCTGCAGATCGTGGGCAACTTCAAGCGCCAGTCGTGTTTTGCCGATGCCGCCCGGTCCGGTCAGCGTCAAGAGGCGTATTTCTGGCTGCACCAACATATGTGCAAGAGAAACGTGTTCTTTCTCTCGTCCAATCAAGGGGGTGAGCGCCGTTGGCACGCTGGAAATAGGCTTGCTTTCACTGATCGATGGAGGGATAGAATGACTTCGTGCCGCTTTTTGAACCACAGGAAAAGAGGAGCGTTCCTCGCCCATGGCAAGCCAGGAGAGTTCTTCCTCTATTTGCTGCCATACCAGTACCTCTGCCTGCGCCTCGGTGATGGGATGATGCTGGCCCTCCTTCTGTTGGCACAGCGTTTTCACCCGGGCTCGAAAATAGGAGAGATAAGGTTCCTGCACAGAGATGGGAGGCATGTTGATCAGGGCCATCTGGCCTGGTATATAGAAGGTTTTGTCTTCGCAGGTACAGGCGAGCAGCTCCGCATATTGCTCAAGAAGCTGCAAGTGCAGGGGAGAAAAGGCTGATGGGCGACAACTAGCCACCGTAAACGTACCCGCAATGCCGCTTGCCCACTGTAAGGGATAAATGGCCATACTGCGATGCCCTGCTCTTCTTGGCAAAGGAACCATGACGCTCCGTTGACTATCCTCGATGATGATTCTCTGACCCCGGATTACGACCTGCCCCACGAGCGATTCGGCGCCCAAGTAGGGCTTGAGGTCCAGTGTTTCTCCTGGAGGTGGCGCGCCTGTACACAGTGTCCCGCGTAAACTTCGTACGCCATGTCTTGGGGATGGTGGTGTGCACAGCGCCAGCATCGTCATCACATCATAATGCCCCAAATCAAGTTGGAGGAAGGCTTGCTGCAAGATGCTCTCTTGAAGTGATCGACGTTCCAGGGGAGAGGGGCCGCTGCTCAGTTGTGTCAGGACCTGAGTGGAGAAAGATGAAGAGATGTTATAGGTATGCTCCCCTTCGCACAAAAGAGGTCTCCATATACAGCTCACTTCTCTCTGCTAGCTGCGACGCTAGTAGAATGTTATAAGATAGAGTGGGCATCATCTAGATTACGTAATCGCACTACCTCATAGACCACAGAATGACGCTACAGAATGACCCCCTGGCTACAACTGTGATGTTCTTGTGATGTCCGTGAGTAAACACTAGCCACTAACGGGTATCCATTTTTGCTGTTGGCCGTTCAGAAACTCGCCAGGGGATGCGTCCACATCCCTTTCCAGCCTGACCTTTGGGAAGACACGGAGGTCCTGAACCGTTGGGCACGGACAGAGGCGACAGTTCACAGATGGGGCGCTCCAGGCGAGCGGTCCAGGGTGATCTACCCTCTTTCCTTTGCGATCATCTCTTCGATCACCACCAAGAGCGTAGACATATTGAGTGGCTTTCTGAGGACTCGTATACCCCGCTGCTGGAACTGGGTATAAGGCAGAGAGGCGCTGGCGCTGATCAGCACGACCGGCACGCCGCGCATCGTCTCAGACTCCTGTAAATGATCATAAAGATGCAGACCATCCATAAGGGGCATCAGATAGTCCAGCAGGATGAGCGATGGACGCAGATGGGAAGCTGAGAGCAGGACCAGGTCACTCTCAGACATCCAGATTGTGCGATAGTCAGTCTCATCAGTTAGCACCAGTTGCAGCGCCTCGCCGATATCCCGATCATCATCCACGATCAGAATACTTTTCTCCAAACTCATGCTGTTTCTCCCTGTTCCCCTGAATCGGGAGGAGCAAGAGAACCTACCTGCCCCATTCCTCTTCCCACATACTGATCCAGAAGCGCGAACACCGTCTCCATCTCAAACGGCTTCAAGAGCCAGGCGTCTGCCCCCACTTCAGTGGCGATACTGGCAATGTGTTTATTGGCTGACATCAGAATCACGGGGATGTGACGTGTGGTAGGCACCCCCTTAAACTGTTGGCAGAGCATTTTCCCATCCATTCCCCCAAGCAGCAGGTCCAGTAAGATCAGATCGGGCAAGGGTTTGCACAGTGGACGCACCATAGCTCCGTGCATCCAGATCTCTACCTGGTAGCCATCCTCTTCCAAGAGGAGCCGCAGCGCATCCACAATGCCGACATGATCCTCAACGATGAGTATGCGAGGACCTTCCTTCATCCCTACGCTCCCTTCCCAACAGACAGGGTTGACCCGATTGGCAATGTGAAGAAGAAGGTTGACCCGACCCCCGGCTGGCTTTCGACCCAGATCCGGCCTCCCTGACGCCTGACAATCTCCGCACAGAGATATAACCCCAGTCCTAGCCCGGGAAAGCTCTCGTGAGCGTCGCTTCTGACTCGATAGAAGCGTTCAAACACCTGTGCCTGTTTCTCTGGCGGAATCCCAATCCCGCTGTCCTGTACAGCAAGTTGAACCTCCTGGGGCAGAGTTTCTTGCTTGACGACAATAGTCCCTCCCTGAGACATATATTTAATCGCATTGGAAAGTAAATTGGCGAGGACCTGTCCAACACGCTCCCGATCCGCGTAGACCTGGACCGATCCCCCTCCCTCTCTCAGAATCTGGTGCCTCTCCGTGGTACGCGCCTGGTCCCCAGCGATTTCTGCTACGAGCCTATCTAGTTCAAAGGTTTCCTCGTGCCAGGGAAGAGAGCCTGTTTCCATCTGGGTAATGTCAAGCAGTTCCCCGACGAGACGGGTGAGTTGGCCTAATTGCCCGTCGATCCTGGTCAGTACGGTGGCTGAGTCTTCATCTCCCTGCTTCGAAAGTTTGCGGCGCAGCCAGTGAATATAGGTTTTAATACTGGTAATAGGGGTTCTCAGTTCATGGCTCGCCATCCCAATAAATTCATCTTTGCGTCGTTCCAACTCGATCCGCTCGGTCACATCCTGATAGACTACTAACGCTACCGGTTTGGGGCCAGCGGAGTCCATCTCCGCCTCTTGCTCTGGTGTTGCTATCCCCTGAAAGCGCCGCTGGCCGAGGGTGACAGCATTCACCAGCACCGGGGTGATGGTGGAATCCACGCGACGAATCACCTCCTGACATTCACGTACGGTTTCCTTATGTTGGACCGCATGCACGGTGGCCAGGCTTGTGAGAGAGAGTGGGGCACCATCCGGGCTCAAGAATTGGATACCACTTTCGGCAAGAAACGCTTGCATCGATTGACCGACCTTCCAGGATGTCCCCCATAGGGTAGTCGCAGCGTGGTTAGCGAGCACCAGGCGAACCTCTTCTCCTTGCACGAGAGCCACACTCGTCGGTAACTCATCCAGGATCAATTGTAACAGTTCCAGGCGTGCTTCCGCATCCGCGCGTGCACTGCGCTCCAACTCCTGCAAGCGACGGTGCTCGGTCACATCACGAATAGCGGCCAGCCCGTAGAACACGTTGTCGAAATGCAGTGGACTCAGGCTGATATCTACTGGCACTTCGCTGCCATCTTTGCGCCGACCATACAGTTCCAGCCCGGCCCCCATGGGGCGAATGCGGGGCGAGGTGGCATACTGCTCGCGATGCCGCTGGTGAGCTGCGCGAAAACGTTCTGGAAGGAGCATTTCCAGCGGTTGGCCTACCAACTCCTCACGCGTATATCCAAACAATGCTTCTCCCTGGCGATTGACCAGGGTAATGTGGCCCGTCGTGTCGACGACGACCAGCGCGTCAGGCAAGACGTCCAGCCAATGCTGGAAGGAGATCCCCTCCCCTTCCTTGTAAAGAGGCGATATGGAGATGGTGCTCTCGGTCAGCGCCCCTGTTCCTAGTTCGTTCCCAGCTTCTTGCATCTATTACTTCTCTATCTAGCCCGCTTCTCCCATATGCTCGGAAGGAGTGAACAGCAATCCAACGCGGAGAGCGAGGCTGAATCCTTCTGGTACCCACATTATCCAAAAAATAGTTACTCCTAATTTATTATAGTCTACAAAAATATACATGTAAAGCATCTCATAGAAATAGAAGTTATACAAGAATAATAGAGAAGCAAAGAGACAACCTCTATCTCTCCTATACCTTCTTCTGTGATTCTTTTGTGAGATTGTGGCCTCTACTTGTGATAGTGCTGGGATTTGCCGATGCTATCCTCGGAACACGACATGTTCGTCTGTCTACTCTTGCGTCCCATTGATGCAATAAGGCCATAACAGTATTCCTGAAATGCCAGGAGAAGCGCTGTTTTCGCCTATGCTGAAGTGATTGACGCCAGCGTAGGCAAGGTAAAAGTAGACAAGTCAAAGGATTACGCTCTCTCGACTCAGAAGAGGGAGAAGAGGGTACGCGGAAGATCTTTTGAGGAGGAGGTCAGTATGGCCTATCGTTTTCTCGTCAACGAAGAGACCTGTATCAATTGCGGCATCTGTATGGACTTGTGCCCTGTACGCTGTCTGGATATGACACGTCCTACAGGAAATGGTGAGATCGGAAGAGCAACAGAACGCCTGAGCCCCATTCCGGGAGAGCAAGCCATGCGACCCTGGATGATGCTCGCTCCCGTGCAAGTCGCATCCTGTATCGGCTGTCACGTCTGTGCCCAGGAGTGCCCAACAAATGCCATCACGATCGAGAGCAGCATGACCACTCCAGCGTACGCACACCGAGGTCTGTTATCTGCTCTTCCAGCGGAGCATGGTTGGCAGCCGCTCGATGCCTACACGCGCGCTACACCAGAGGAGCCTGGGGAGGCGCCCTGGGGCGATAAACATGGCTGGCATGTCGCCGAGCGAAACGCCACCTGGCAAAGCTGGCGGACATGGCTGGGCGAGCGCAAAGAGGACCTGCGTGCTCCCTGTCAAGCCGCCTGCCCTGTGGGGACGAACGCAGGCCTCTACGTCAGCCTCATAGCCGAAGGACGCTATGATGAAGCGCTGCAAGTGGCCTCTGAGGCCAATCCTTTCCCATCCATTTGCGGACGGGTCTGCACGGCTCCCTGTGAGGATGTCTGTCGTCGTGGCGAGTTCGACGCGCCCATCGCCATTCGCGACCTCAAGCGCTTTGCCATGGATCATGGTATGCCCAGGAAGCGCCAGGTCATTGTGCCCAAGCAGTCGTATGCTGAACGCGTTGCGATTGTCGGATCCGGTCCTACCGGCCTCTCCGCAGCCTATTACCTGGCCCGGCGCGGATACCATGTGACCATGCTCGAAGCGATGCCGGTGGCCGGCGGCATGATGGCCATTGGTATTCCTGAGTATCGGCTCCCGCGAGCGGAACTGGAGCGGGACATCGACGCGATTCGTGATCTGGGAGTCCAGATCCGCCTGAATACCGCGCTTGGGCGTGATTACCAGCTTGCGGATCTGCAAAAAGACTTTGATGCCGTTTTGCTGGCAGTTGGAGCCCAGCGCAGCCAACGCTTGGAGGTCTCGGGCGAGATGTTGACTGGCGTGATACCAGCCACGCTCTTTCTCAAGCAATTTAATCTGGACCCGGAGACGCGCCTGCATGGAGATGTCGTGGTGGTGGGTGGCGGCAGTACGGCGATGGATGCGGCACGCTCCGCATTACGGGCGGGAGCCAGTTCGGTGCGTGTGCTGTATCGACGGACCCGTGCCGAGATGCCTGCTCAAGCAGAGGAAGTGCGAGCAGCGTTGGAGGAAGGGATTGAGTTGGAAGAGTTGGTGGTTCCTCAGGCGATAATCGGCACTGAAGAGGCGACTGTTCATAGTATTCGTTGTCAAAGGATGAAATTGGGTGAGCCAGATGACAAGGGTCGCCGTCGCCCAGTTCCTGTCCCTGATTCCCATTTTGAGTTGCTCGCAGATGTGGTGCTGGTTGCCATTGGTGAGGCGCCTGATCCATCCTTCTTGCCTGCCGGTACCAGCGTACAGATTGCCGCCTGGGGCGGATTGCTGATTAATCAGGAGACGCTGGCAACGGGAGCCCCCGGCATCTTTGCCGCAGGTGACGTCACCTATGGCCCTCGCACGATCATTCATGCCGCGGCTCATGGGAGACAGGCCGCGCGATCGATCCACGCCTATCTGCGTAAGCGAGAACCGCGCTCTTTGTCCGAAATGCCAGATGATGAAATGGAGACCAGCTCTCTGCTACCGAGCAGTGGGCAAATTCAGATAGATCTCCGTCCAACACCGAGAGCGATGATGCCATTGCGTCTTGCTCAGACAAAACAAGAGCGCACAGCAGAGTTGGCAAGTGGCTTTACTGAGGAGCAAGCGAAGCATGAAGCGAGGCGCTGTTTACGTTGCGATCTGGCGTACCTGTGCCCCACCATCCATACGATTACCGTCGAGACAACGGAACCAGTCGAGACCAGTGCGGCTCGTCTGTAGGGGCCGTCTTTAGCGGCCTGTTCGACCTCATGTTTGGAGAAACAAGGAGATGTCATTATGAAACCAGAGGATCTTACCAATGCCATTGTTACCGGGATCAATGCAGGCGGGGAACAGTTTTTGGAAGGGACACTTGCTGCAGCTTTACCCATTTTCTGGCTTGCTATCCTGGCGTTGCACCTGGGGCGGCCCTACATTCTGGAGATGATCGATCGCTTTACGCTAAGGCTGGGAGCAGATCTGCTCTGGCTGGTCTATGTGGCCCTGCGCGATCTGCTGATCGTTTCCGGAGTCGTTATGAGCTTTATGTTTTTCTTCCCAGATGTGATTAAAACGGACCCATTGCCATTGACCGGAGGGCTGGCCGCAGCGGCCCTGTTTGGCGTGTTACTGGTGAAATTGATAGGGGACCCGGATCACAACCTGCGTGATTTTCGTCTTGTGACGGGGCTGCTTGGTCTGGGCGCGCTCTTCTACTTTATTCCCTACATCTTTGGCGTTCAGGCCAATGCGGTTGCAACAGGCCCATTGTTGGCTATCAGCCAGTTCCTGGTCACCAACACCAATGTGGGTTGGGCCATCGGTGTTGCCTACGCCTCGGTGATCTTGTTGGCCGTGATGGGAGCCATTGCCGCTGTCTATGTATTGAGAACAGGAGGCCAGGCCGAGCCTGAGACCCCATCTACCACAAGGAAGTAGGTTTTTCTCTGCCCGGTTGGAGACAATCGGCAGAGGAGAGGCCAAACGATCCCCTTTGCTACGGCGAAGCAGGACTACAGGTTCTCTCGTGAGCCTGGGGGAAGAGATCAAAACAAGAGAGGAACAGACGATGAAACCTGACGATGTGGCGAATGCAATTACCCAAGCGCTGATACAAGGCGGTTCCCAATGGATGGTGAGCAGTCTCGTGGCATTCTTACCAGCGCTCTGGACCATGACGCTCATGCTCCATCTGGGG
>Ga0070730_10002793_pt1 | contig 15839 bp, 13 predicted proteins | sample Coa_R1_3_FD_66447 | JGI IMG/M metagenome (GOLD analysis project Ga0070730, IMG submission 66447) | Surface soil microbial communities from Centralia Pennsylvania, which are recovering from an underground coalmine fire - Coalmine... | ecosystem: Environmental > Terrestrial > Soil > Unclassified ...
CTGCATTTCAATCAGGGCGCGCCTGATACTTGTCAGGGCCGCCGTAATGTGCTGTGACTCGATGCCGTAGTGGGTGACGGCGCGTATCAGGCCGCCGCCGATCGAACCCATCAGGACGCCATGTTCACTGGCCTTCGTAAGGAATTGCTGTGTCTCGGCTTCGGTGAGCGGCTGTTGTTGTGCGTTGTGCAGGGAGAAGAGCAGAATATTGGTCTGCACTCGTTGTGGATCGATATCGATTTGTGGATAATCTGCCAGCCCTTGCGCCAGTTGTTGGCAGTGCTCGTGATCCTCCGCCAATCGTTCCACCATCTGCTCCAACGCCACAATCCCGGCTGCCGCCAGAATGCCAGCCTGGCGCATGCCACCGCCCAGCAATTTGCGCTGGCGGCGTGCCTTTCTGATAAACTCTTTGCTACCAACCAGCATGGAACCAACGGGCGCGCTCAGACCCTTCGAGAGGCAGAACATCAGGGAGTCTACATCGCGCGCCAGCTCGCTGACAGGGAGGCCGAGCGCGACTGAGGCATGAAAGATACGAGCGCCATCCATGTGGATCGCGAGATGATGGGTATGCGCCAGAGTTGCCAGAGCCGAGACCTGCTCTGGTGCGAGCACAGTGCCTCCGCAGTAGTTATGCGTATTTTCGATGCAGATCAGTGCTGTAGCCGCGACATGCTCATCGCTTTCATCGGCAATCCCAGCTTTGACTCGCGCCAGATCAAGCATCCCACCAGGCTGAGTTGGCACCACATACATGGGCGAGCCCCCTAATGTAGCCGGGCCACCTGCCTCGTTGATATAGATATGTGACTGATCGCCGACAATGACTGCCTGTCCCCGACCAGCGTGAGTAAGGATGGCAATGGCGTTGCCCATGGTGCCGCTGGGCACGAAAAGTGCGGCCTCTTTGCCAGTGAGTTCGGCGGCTAATGCTTGCAGGCGATTGATCGTAGGGTCTTCGCTGAAAACATCATCTCCCACCTCCGCGCGATACATAGCTTCGCGCATAGCAGGTGATGGCAGGGTGACAGTGTCACTGCGTAAGTCGATGGGCATGGTTATAGAGCCTTCCTGGTTGTCTTGAAGAAATAGTTATTAATCTTTACCAGGAAGTATACCATTTCGGCGAGCTGGCTGGCGAAACTCGTTTAGAGTGGCATATCTGGTGCAGAGCCGAGGCAATCCTTTGTTGGAGCAGGTATTGATAAGGTATCATAGGGAGGAGATAAGAAATAGATCTTACAGGAAATCTATTGGGTATACAGCAAACATTGAGCCTCTTCCGGGATAGTTGGAAGAGGCTGCAAACAGGGAGATAATTTGTGGATTTAGAAACCTACACGCGCCTTATCGCGTTACTTGATGAGCATAATGTGCAGTATCGTTTGATCGACCATGAGCCTGAAGGACGAACAGAAATCGTTAGCCCGATGCGTGGGAATGCGCTATCGCAGGCGGCGAAGTGTATCATTTTGATGGTGAAGCTTGGCAAGAAGGTGACCAGATATATTCTGGCAGTCGTTCCGGGCGATGCAAGGGTAGACTTGCAGGCCGTCAAGACGCTCCTGGGAGGCACCTATATCGCGTTTGCCTCAACTGACATTGCCGAACGGCTCGCGGGCAGCGTGGCGGGTACGGTGCTGCCATTCTCCTTCAATCCCGAGCTGGAACTGATCGTCGATCCCTCGTTGCTGGAGAGCGATGTGCTCTATTTCAACGCGGCGCGGCTGGATCGCTCGATGGCGCTGCGGACAAGCGACTATGTAGCGGTGGCCAGGCCGCGGATGGAACGAATTGTCGGGGATCGCAGCGTTTAGGTATGCGGGCGATACCTCGCCATGATCCGCTGGAGATGATCCAGAGGCAGAGCGTAGGCAGTACGTCCCTGCCAGCCGGTCATGGTCTCCGCAGCGGTCAGGGCGTTGAGGATCGCTTCTTCAACGGCATCGGCTGTCGCCTCGAACAGCGGGTCCATCTGGTCGTGAGGCAGCATCGTGAGTGAGAGCAGGCCCTGGGAATGAATGGGCACGTGGTTTCCGGTAGCAAATGCCAGAAAGATATCACCACTGCCATTATTCGCATTGCCGCCCACGCGGGCCAGTCCGATGGCAGCGCGCTTCGCCAGACGCTGGCACTGGATGGGGAGTAAGGGGGCATCAGTAGCAATGATGACAATGATGGAACTGGCCTGGGGAGGATCCTGCCGGGCGGGCACAACGCTGTAGTCAATCTCTCGCCCGACGGGAACGCCATCAACGCGGAAGCTATAGCGCTGGCCGTAGTTGGCCTGGACGAGGGCGCCGATAGTATACCGGGCATGAGTATAGTCAACCAGGCGCGAAGAGGTGCCGATGCCACCTTTAAACTCATGGCAGATCATACCTGTCCCGCCGCCGACACACCCTTCTGCGACCGACCCACTTTTCGCCGCTGCCAGCGCCTCGAAGACATGCTCTTTTGTGACGTGAAAGCCAAAGATGTCGCTGAGCCAGCCATCCCAGGTTTCCGCAGCGACAGGCAGAGAGCCATCCCAGGAGGCAGAAGCGGTCCCATTGGTGGCGCTGTGCTCGGCGGGATAGGCCGCAATTGCATCGCGCACCACGCCAATGGCATTCGTGTTCGTAATGCCAATCGGGGTGTGCAGCAGGCCTGATTCTTCGATCCAGATCGAACCGGTCATCTCTCCACACCCATTCAGGCTGAACACGCCCGCGAAAGCCTGATCGCTCCAGATATCGCCGTCGCGCGGCACAATGACCGTCACACCCGTACGAGCTACACGAGGCTCGTCATAGATCACGGTGCGTTGACCGACCAGGACTCCAGGCACATCGGTAATGGCGTTATAGGTGCCGGTCGGGAGGCGTCCTATTGTTATACCTAAATCACGTAAACGAGGGCGTGCCATAGTTGCTCTCCTTTGATAGCTTTTTTTCTATTCTATCACTCTTTTTCAGTATACCGAGCCAGTGTTTTTCGCTCCATCAGGTCGCCTGGATCCACCTCGTAGGGTCGCCCCCCTCAAGGGGGGCGACCCTACGGAACCTGTAGATATTAAATAAGCATCGCCTGCCAGAGGCTGAGTATCTGAGAGGTGATAAAATAGCGCATAACGAGTGTATAAATTCCTGTCCAAGGAGATTATTGAGATGAACATTGTCATTCCCGATGACTACCAGGATGCCGTGAGAGGGCTCGACTGTTTTAGCAAACTTGCCGGGCACCAGGTGACGATATATCGAGATACTGTGAAGGAGAATGAAATACTTGCCACTCGCTTTCAGGATGCCGAGGTTCTGGTACTCATCCGAGAGCGCACCGCGATTACTGAGGAGTTGCTGGCTCGACTGCCGAAGCTGAAGTTTATCAGCCAGACTGGGAGAGGCACGCCCCATATCGACCTCGCAGCCTGTACGCGTCATGGCGTTGCGGTCGCGGCTGGTGGAGGCTCTTCCTATGCTACTGCGGAACTGACCTGGGGGCTGGTATTGGCGGCGATGCGGCATATCCCGCAAGAGGTTGCACGGCTGAAGGCCGGCCACTGGCAATCGACCATAGGACTGGGTTTACATGGTCGCACGCTGGGTATTTTTGGATATGGGAAGGTGGGTGCTCTGGTAGCTGGTTATGGGCGTGCTTTCGGTATGCATGTGCTTGTATGGGGGCGAGAGGGCTCAGTTATGCGTGCGCGTGCCGATGGTTTCGCAACAGTCAGCAGTCAAAAGGCATTATTCGAGCAGTCAGATGTGCTCAGCCTCCATATTCGATTGGCTCCGGAAACCCGTGGTATTGTGACGGCCTCCGACCTGGCGGCGATGAAGTCCTCAGCCCTGCTTGTGAATACCAGTCGAGCCGGGCTCATTGAACCTGGTGTGCTGGAGGAGGCGCTGCGAGCTGGTCGCCCGGGCTCTGCGGCAGTAGATGTGTATGAGAGTGAGCCGCTAGAGGATCATCCTTTATTGCACCTGGACAATGTGGTCTGTACGCCTCACCTGGGCTACGTTGAGAAGGACGGCTATGAAAATTTCTTCGGGACCGCTTTCGATCAGTTGCTCGCCTTTGCTGCCGGGAGCCCGATCAATATCGTGAATCCACAGGTGTTGGAGTAGCGCTAGAGGCTGCGAGAAAGCTATGAGTTAACATTCTTCTTTGAGGGAAGTGTACCCGGTTCAGTAACATTTTCCCTGAGGGAATGCGAATCCTTGACAAAGGCGCAGGGGATCGGGTACACTCTGGTGAAGCGTTTTACTAAAACGTTTTACTCATAAAAGAGGATCGCAAGATGTGCCGTAAACTTATCACCATTCGTGACGTTGCCGAGCAGGCTCAGGCGGTGGTTGCATGGTGGGTCATGATATCGGCCGCTAGTGGGTGATGTCCGAATGGGTTATGGGTGCTGATCGAGATTCTCAAAGGAGAAAGGCGATGAAAGCAAAGACCCGACGCTCTTATCTCTGGCCGTTATTGTTTGTATTGCTCTCGCTTATGTTTGCCGCGTGTGGCGGTGGTGGAACCACCAGTGGAGCCCCCAGCGGCAGTGGTCAGACACTCCACGTACTGGTGGGCGCGAACACCACCTATCCCACGCAACAGAAGCAGTGGATGCAACAGATCACCACCGATTTCCGCAAAGCGACCGGCGCCACGGTCGTCTTCGACACCTACAGTAGCAGCAATGAAGAACAGACGAAACTGCAGACCTCTGTTGTCAGTGGGAGCGGCCCCGACATATTTAGCCTGGGTACCACCTTTGTTCCTACCGCTCAGGCGACGAAAGGCTTTACCGTTCTCACCGATGACAACTGGAAAGCAGTGGGAGGTAAGGATCGCTTCTTCCAGCAGCAACTCACAATGTCCGGCTCCTCGCCCGATCAGTTGATCGCCGTTCCCTGGGTGATGCGCCCCTTCGCCATGGTCTATAACACGGAATTATTCCAGAAGGCAGGCATCACCGCGCCACCGAAGACCTGGACCGAATTTATTCAGGATGCCCAGAAGATGACAAACCCTGCCGCCGGGGTATATGGGGCCGAGATCGACCCCTCGGATTCGTTCGACCCCTGGAAGATCTGGTGGATGTTCAACGAGCAGATGGGTGGGGGCAGTTTCCTCTCGCCGGATATGAAGACCGCGCAAATGAACTCGCCAGAAGCCGTAGCGACCGTCAAGTTCTGGTTCGACTGGGCAGCAACCTACAAAATCACCGATCCTAATGCGATGACGTGGAAAGCGGCTGATGCCACGCGCGCCTTCGCCAACGGCAAGGTCGGTATGCAGATTATGGTAACAACCACAGGTATCCCAACGCTTCAGAAATCGGCGGTCGCGGGCAAGTATGCCTATGCCCCTATGCCTACTATCCCTTATGGGATGCAGCAGAGACCGGCCAACAGCCAGGCGGCCGCGACCATCGTCTCCGGCGATATGCTGGCTGTCGCTGACTACTCCAACGTCAAAGATCTTGCATTCAAGTTTATCAATCTGGTAACAGACTACCAACACCAGATTGATTGGACCAAGACCTTTGGAGACCTGCCAGCGAATACCCAGGCTGCCAATGACCTGGCTAGCAAGGATCTGCGGACGGCTGCTTTTATCCAGGCGGAACAGGGAGCCACGCCCACACCTTTTTCGGGTGTGTGGGGTCCGCTGGAGGTCTCACTGGCGGGTGTGAGTTCCAAACTGGCGAATGAAGTAGCGACAAACCACTACGATCCTTCCCACATTAAGCCATTGCTGGACCAGGCCAATCAGCAGATACAAGGTCAGTTGCATTAAGGGGTGATTACTCAATCTCCCCATTGTGTTGGGCTTCTTTGTGAGCCTGGGCTAGCGAATTGGGACCGGCTGGTTAGTCAGCCGGTCCTCAAAGAGTCCGACCTCACGCGGGAAATGTTTGTGTGAAGCAACGAGAGACTTGCACTGGAATGCGGGTCTCGTGATCTTCGAGGTAGTGACTATGTCTATACAACCTACCCAGACCCCCATCCCAGAAACCGCCCCAGCAACCGTCATAGCACTGAGGCCCAGAAGGGGTGGGCGTCGTACTCCTGGTGGGCGACCATTCTGGTTGCTGTGGCCAAGCGTCCTGATGCTGATATTGATTGTAGGTATTCCCTTTCTGATTGCTTTCTACATCAGCTTCCTGAACCTGGATCAGTACACATTGCGCAGCTGGATTCACGCTCCGTGGGTTGGGCTCAGCAACTATCTGACAGCGCTTACCACAGAGAACGTGGTCGGGGCTTCGACGCTGGTCTCCTTAGGAGTGAGTATCGCTTTTTCGGTGCTGACGACGCTGTTTATTACTCCCATCGGTATCCTGGCAGCGCTCACCGTCAATACGCGCTATCGTGGTCGTACCCTGGTGCGCGCGCTCTACCTGGTTCCCTACGTGACGCCAACCTTTGTGACCGCGCTCGTCTGGCGCTTGATGTTTTTGAACAGGACCGGGCTGGTTGATCGTTTTCTCTCCGCGACCCATATAGCCAGCATCAATACCTACTGGCTGCTGGGGCCGAACAGTTTCTGGGCAATGGTCATCGCGGATGTCTGGGCCTCGTGGGCGTTCATTTACATCATGGTGCTGGCGGGGCTACAAGCGATCCCCAGCGATATCTATGATGCCGCCGTGGTGGATGGGGCAAATGCCTGGCGGAAGCTGACCAGGATCGTCCTGCCACAGCTACGGCATATTCTGGGGCTGGCCTTATTGCTTTCGACGTTGAATCACTTCAACAACTTCACCTTACCATTCGTGATGTTTGGCACGCCACCACCCATCCAGGCTGATGTATTGCCTCTCAATATCTACGTCTCCTCCTTCCAGTTATTCAATTTTGGCTTAGGCGGAGCGATGTCCGTGATTACCCTGATTCTCATGCTCATTCCCGGCATCCTGTATATCCGCACACTTCGGCTAGAGGAGGCGACAGCATGAAGAATAGGAAGAGGCAGATAGATACGCAGGAAATTCTCCCACCAACGCTACGCATTATAGCAATTGTGGTCCTGCTCATCTTTGCCATGATACCGCTCGCCTACATGATCTTGCTCTCGGTCACACCAGACGTTGAGATTGGTGGCGATAACCTGTTGCCGTCCCAGTGGGCCTTTGGGAATTACTTGCAGATGTGGTCCACGGTTAACCTGCAGCAAGGTCTGCTCAATAGTGTGTTTATCTCAGTGATAGCCAGCTGTATCGCAGTAGTATTGGCCGTTGGCGCCGCTTACATCATCACTCGCTTCACATTTCTGGGGCGCCGCCCCTACCTCTACTCCCTGATTGGTCTACAGACCGTTCCTGGTGTGATGCTGCTGCTTCCCCTCTTTGTCCTCTTTGCCTCCATTCAGTCCCTGCTCCATTTCATGCTGGTAGGAACATATCAGGCGGTGATCATCACCTATCTGACGTTCGCACTCCCATTTGCTACCTGGCTGATGGTTTCGTATCTCGGCAGCATCCCGGTAGATCTTGAAGAGGCCGCACTGGTTGATGGAGCAACAAGGCTGCAGGCCCTCTGGCAAGTTATCGTGCCCCTGGCGCTGCCGGGGTTGGTCGTCGCGCTCGTCTTTTCCTTCCTGACAGGCTGGAATGATGTCCTCTTTGCCAGTGTATTGACTTCTCCTGAAACGCGGACTATTGCGGTGCAACTGCAAACCTTCAGCTCAGCCCAGGAGGGTGGTTCATTGCCTCTATATGGCCAGTTAATGAGTTCAGCCGTCGTGAGCGCGCTGCCCGTGGTCATTTTGTATATGATCTTCCAGCGTTTCTTGATCGGAGGCCTTACCGCCGGAGGGGTCAAGGGATAGAGAGCCTGTATCTCCCTAGAACAGGGGAATGAGAAAAACCAGTTTATGTTGAACTGTCACAAGAATTCCCAAGTTCTAGGGATGTGCAATACCCCCTTACGCCATTACTCTACTATCAGGATGGGAGGAGAAGGGTGTGTAGGAAATCGGGCAATAAGGGGAATGATTCATGGAAGAACGAACGGGTGAAGCATTCGCATTCCAGGAATTCCTTACGGTCGTAGGGAAGAAATTACAAGTTGGCGATCTCGCTCCCAACTTCTCTCTGGATTATGTGGACCTGATCGATATGACAATCCATCGCGCGCAGCTGGCTGAGTCCGCCTGCACTGTGCGTGTGCTCTCGATTATCAATTCCCTCGATATGCCAACCTGTCGCCTGCAAACACTGCGCTGGGAAGCATTGCACAACTCGCTTCCGCCAGACGTATCCCTTTACACGATTAGTATGGATCTGCCTCATGCACAGGTCCACTGGCAGACGACCGAAGGGATATTGCACCAGATGCTCTCCGCTCATCGTAGCAAACAATTTGCCCTCTCCTATGGCCTTTTATTGAAGGAATGGCGTCTGCTGCAGCGGGCCGTTTTTGTGATTGACCACAACGATCATATCATCCATGCTGAATACGTGGCCGATCAGCAGCGCGAACCGGACTACGCAGAGGCTTGCAAGGTGGTCCTTTCCATCATGACCGCCTGAAAGACGGGAAAGAAGCCACCCTGGTAGAAGGCTACCTTACCTAAAACTAGGGAGTTGCTAAAGACGCAAACTCTCTTCTCAAAAAGTGCTAAGAACCCTCAGTTCTGGGGATGTGTTTCCCCTCGTAGCAGCCATATACTTGAACCGTGATCCGCGAGAACATGACGGAACTCATATGTTTATACCAGAAGGAGAAAAAAGCATGTCTACACCTTTACGCACGTTATCCCGGCTGGCTGTACTGATGGTCTGCAGCCTCTTCCTCTCTCTCGTATTTGCGGCCTGTGGAGGAGCCACCTCTACTGGACCAGGCTCTGCGCCCGCAGCTGCGCCTACGAAGGCTCCCGCACCTACGCAGGCTGCTGCAAACTCTACTCCGACCCCCGCCGCGACTGCTTTGCAGACGTATCCCGGTGATGGCTTTAAAGTCGGCTATCCAGGAGACTGGAAAGTGACGCCTGATAGTGGAAAGGTTACTTTCACCAGTCCAGATGGAAATAGCGTGTTCACCGTAGTGGCTCAGGACAATCAGAGTGGCGCCAGTACAGACACTGTGATGGGTACCGTGATACAAAGTATGCAGAAGGACATGACCGCAATTCAAGACAACAATGTTGACGCCACCGTAGCGCTGGCTGGTGAGAACTGGAATCAGAAAAGCTTCGACGGAGATGTCCAGGGCAATCGCCTGACCTTCAGGGTACTGGCTACGAATCATCAACCTGCTGGCGGAGCAACCAAAGTGTATGCAATTCTGTTTGGTGGCCCCAGAAGTACATACGATCAGACTGAGGCGACTTACTTCCTGCCAATGATGAACTCATTCCAGTTTGCCTAAACTTTTCAGGGACACATTCGCTCTCTTCGATGAGCTACCCAAAGAGGCTTGCACTGGGTAGCTCGTTTCATTTTTTTCAGCCAGCTGGTGAGCTGGGCGCAATACTCCAGATGCCATAATCGTTCACGCACTGGCCGGCCTGATTGATAGCGCAATAGTTCCCGGCGAGATTGCCATCCGAGCGAACTGCCCCTTCAAAAAAGAGCGGAGTGTGATCAGTGGACCCGGCTACAGTGAAAAAAATGTGTTGCGATGTGTCAAGTACTCCTGTGAAGGTGCCTGTGATATGTAATCCGCTGAAGGAACCGTCGATCCGTTCGTCGCTCTGTTGGACGCTGGTAAGAGACATCGTGGTGTTCGTGTTGGTGAGCAGGCTGTGAATCGTTCCCTGATACTGTCCCACTAGCGTTGGTGCGCGAGTTGAGGGGGATGCAACTGTTGTTTTCACGGCCCTGACCGGGGAAAGTACAGCAGGTGACTTCGCAAGTGAAGGCTCGAGACCGCCAGACTGATGATTGTTGGTATATGCCCAGATGCCCAGGGCAAATCCTATCAGCAGGATGATGGCGAACAGGCGCAAGAATAACAGACCACTTTTCCTCGTCAGTGCGTGCTCCTGACGAGCCGGAAGATGGAAAGTAGCGCCCTCATCCTGATCTGATCGGGCATTCATCAGGAGCTGAGAGAAAGGGGATGACGAGAGCGGAAATGAGTTTGATGATGCTCCCTGTATGCCCAGACGCAATGTCTGCCAGAACTCCTCAACTGTTGGAAAACGAGCATCCCCATCAATAGAGGTTGCCCGCTGAATAGCCTGCGCCACCGACTGAGGTATAGCGGGTACAACTTCGTTGGCTAGTAGCAACGGATCGCTCCCTTTACTTGCCAATTGTCTCAGGCGTTGGAGCGCATCAGGAGGGACGATCCCGGTCAAAAGCACATAACACATTGCTCCCAACCCATAGATATCCGTACGAGGATCGGTTCCCTGACCACTATATTGTTCTGGTGCCCCATAGCCGGGGGAAACATGGCGGGTCGCGGTCGTGGTTTCCTCAGCATGGTATTCTTTGGCAATGCCAAAATCTACCAGAACGGCTCGTTCTCCAGTTCTGGTGACAATGACGTTGGCTGGCTTGATGTCGCGATGCAGAATTGGTGGCTGTTGACGGTGAAGATAGGCCACCGCATCCACGATTGGCTCCATCAATGTCAACATTAGAGGCAGAGGGAAGCGTTTATCCGGTTGCTGCCTGCGCAGAGATTCCAGGTTCAGCCCCTCAATATACTCCATCAGCATGAATGTCCGACTCTGCCTGGTATCCTCGGATACAGCATAAACACGAGGCAAGGCCCAGTGTTTGAGGCGTTTGAGCACTTCACCTTCAAAAGCAAAGCGTAGCCTCTCCCGTGGGTCCTGGCTCCGTAGTTCTTTGATGGCATAGAGCGTTGTTCCTGGCTCTACCAATCTGCTGGCAGCAGAGAGGTCTCGCACCAGGTACACGGTACTAAAGCCACCCTGCCCAAGGACGCTTGCCACGAAATAGCGGTTCTGGATGAGCGTCCCAATTGCAAAAGAGGGCTCACCTCGCATTGTACCCTCCTCGCTAATACATACCAGCCAGTCTCAGAAACCATAGCTTCTCATTACATCTTACGTTAGAGAGAGATGAATGGATTACAGCAAATTCATTTTTAATTTGATATTGCAGAGTAGATCCAGAGCGCAAAAGCTGGCGTATAGAACTATAAAGATGAATTAAGGGGGACATAGCAAATGCAAAGGTCACGAGTTGTATCACGGATAATAAGTAGTATTTTTCTTGCATGCAGCCTCTTCGCTCTTCAAATTTGTGTCGGAATGCAGGCCATACCCGCTCTAGCAGCGAGTACAACGCTTGTCCGTGTTGTGCATGCCGCACCCGGCATAGGCACCGCAGACGTTTTCGCGGATGGTGCCCGGCTCCTCAGTAACTTTCAATTTGGTACCATCACCGGCTATTTGCCGGTTCCCCTGGGCGCGCACAAAATTCAGATTGCCGCCATCGGTACTGGCATTACAGCCGCGGTGATCACGCAAACGCTTGAGGTTGGAGCTGGTGGCCCTTACACGATCGCAGCGATTGGAGACCAGACAAGCGGGTTCTCACTGGTGGTCTTTGCGGATAATAACACACTCACCACCGGTACTGCGGCCAAGCTGCGTGTGTATCATCTCTCGCCAGGCTCAGGAACGGTGAATGTGGTTGAGGGTACAAAAACAGTCATTCAAGGTTTAGCTTACCAGCACGCCAGTGATTATATCTATATGTCAGCAGGCGCCCATACCCTCAATGTCAGCTTCACGACGGCAAGCAACGCGCTCCCCGTCTCGACGACGCTGCAGCCCGAGACGGTCACCAGCATTTTCACTGTTGGCGTGTCCAATGGTAATCCGAAACTACAACTTGTCACGGAGCAAGCGCCGGGCATGCCGGCCATGCCCGGGACTGGCAGTGATCCCCGTCCATCCACAGATATGCAGCTACCGATGGCTGTGCTGTCAGGTATCCTGGCCCTGCTGGCGCTGGCGGGAGCTATTGTGCTTTACCTGTGGCCGGGTGCGAGGAGCCGATCACGAGAATAGGGGAGACCAGACTACAGGTGCTCATCGCGCTTTCTGATCTCCTCTACAATCGAGCGATAGGCCTTCTGCAAATAGGCTTCGAGCTTGTTCCAATCGCTCTCAACATCAGTTGAGGTATGGCTGGTAATCACATCAACTGTATTGGCGGCGAGCAGGCGCCATTCCGCTGATGTGCGGGCCTGCTCGACCGTCAGGCCAAAGAGGGCGCTATGGAGGGTGATCAGGGTTTGTAAAAATTCCGCTTTATTGGGCTTGCCAGATAAGCGTCGGTGAACATCGAAGTACTGTAACTCCAGGGCGGCTACCTGTTTCACATCATAGTGCAGGCCGGAATAGTGGCGTGCGATGCCATAGAATTGCTCCAGGTAGGCCAGCACTTTGTGTTCATCGTGCTCGATGGGTGCCCAGGCCAGCGATGCACGCGTGGTGTAGTAGGCGGCAAGCAGCGACATAGGGAAGGGGATATGAAATTGCTGCTGGCAGAGCTGAACGAGCAGGCGTAACATTGTCAACCAGCGACGATCGTAGTAGGCCTTCCAGCCAGCGGCCTCGAAGTATGCCACGCGCTCTGGCTGCATGGTGAATATTTTTGCCATAGTATTGTTCTCTCGCTTCCCTTTATTCCTTTGTAGAAGGATACGAGAGAAGGTGGGAGAGGGATTACTCTGCACCTACTCCTTTTGCTGTAATCCTTCTTCAACCCAGGCCAGGTGGCGTTTTTCGTGAAGAGCGTTGGTCATAAGGACGCCACCGATAGTGCCATCACCCCAGGGCGCGCCAGGAACAGGTGTGGCGAGTTGCTCGTCGGTCAGTTGCTCAATAAAGGTGAGGGTATCCTGGCGAGTAGTGGCAAGATCGGCGAGCAGCGTTTGGATATCATCAGTATGGTGAGCTTCGATATTGGCTTGATTGTCGCGATGAATTTGTGCCACAACTTCCGCTCGTTTTGCAGGATCGGCGATATTGAGACCGATCGGATTGGGGGCGCCTTTGAGTGTACGACCTGCGATTACCTGGAATGAGCGCTCGATCCTCGCCAGATGGGCCAGGTGATCCTTGGGGCACCATGGGGAGGCGCCAGGTACCTCGCTCTGTGTGCAGCTTTGCGCCAGTGCTTCAGGGCTGAAGGATTGATAGTGCGCGAGCAAGTTGGCGCGCTCCTCTGCGAGTGTGCTCAGTATCTCTTGACGGGTCGGCATCGTTGCCCTCCTGAATAGAAATGTATCGTCCCCAGACATAGATGGCATCTGGGGACAATAGCCAGTTTAGACAGTTACGGCTTCAGCAGCGGCTCCCACTGAGAAGTAACTGGATTGCTGATGGTGGACTACAATCGCGGCGGTCGATTGCTCAGGGACCAGCTGATAAGACTCGGTGAGATCGACGCCAATGGTGTCATGTACGGGCAGGATCTGGAAAAGCTTTGCATGGTCCTCAAGATCGGGGATGGCGGGGTAGCCCCAACTGTAGCGGCGTCCACGAGGCTCCTCAATGCCGAGCTCTTTGCGGACCAGGCGATTGGTATATTCGGCCAGTCCTTCGGCCATCTCGACCGCCAGACCATGCACAAAGAAAGCCTCCGAATAGTTCCCTGCATCTTGCAGGCGTTGAACGGCCTGACTGGCTGGTTCACCCATCGTCACAACTTGCAAAGCCACTACATCAACCTTGCCACTCTGCACCGAGGCAAAGTAGTCGGCGAGACTGAGGCGGTCATGCTTTTTCTGGCGTGGGCAACGGAAACGTGTGACTTCACGCAGACTGCCCTGCTGAAAAGCCTCAGGATCGTAAATGATCAGCTCATTGCCGCTCGACTGGCAGGGATAGTAGCCATAGACGGCTTTCGGTTGCAGGTAGCGCTGCTGGCGGGCCTCGCGCAACATACGCTCCAGACGGGGCTGAAACTCCTGCTCGACTAGGCGCTGGAACTCCTCGCCGTGAGCCTTGCCGCCCCAATGCAGGCGATAGAGCGTTTTATAATCCATGCAGGGCGCAATATCTTCCAGACCGATACGATCCAGCACGCGTGGCCCCCAGAACGGAGGCGTAGGGATGGAAAGCGCTGGCTTGATGCTGGCAGAGGGTTGTGTGTTCTCCTCCTCGACCGTCTCTTTAGTTGCCCCTGTTGCCTTCTTAGTGCGCTCGCGTAGTGCCTCTTGCTTGACACGCTGCACAAAGGTCTGGCGATCCTGTGGCAGATTGGTGAGCTTATCCACAATATCCAGGCCCTCGAAGGCATCGCGTGCATAGAAGACGCCGGGATCGTAAGGAATGGGCGTGGAGTCCGGTGTTTGTTCATCGACAAAGAGAATACGGCGGCCAAAGGAGCGATTAATGGCCGCGCCACCGATAATCACCGGGAAGGAGAGACCACGGCGGTGCAGCTCCTTCACACAAAGCGGCATCTGCTTTGACGTACTCACCAGCAGAGCCGAGAGCCCGATAGCATCCGCATTGACCTCAATGGCCTTATCGAGGATCGTATTGAGTGGCACCTGCTTGCCCAGATCATAGACCGTATAGCCGTTATTGCTCAGAATAGTGTTGACCAGATTTTTGCCGATATCATGTACATCGCCAAAGACCGTCGCCAGCACCACCTTGCCCTTCGTATAGCCTTCCTTGCGCTCCAGGTAGCCTTCCAGGTGAGCGACCGCGCGTTTCATCACCTCAGCGGATTGGAGCACGAAGGGCAGGATTAACTCGCCTGCCCCGAAGCGATCGCCAACATCCTTCATAGCGGGTAGCAGCACCGTATTGAGCACATCGACCGCGGCATCGCCCTGCTTGATATCGTAAGCTGCGGCGCGTTCGGCGATAATCTCGTCAATGAGTGGTTCGATGCCCTCTTTGCGACGATGCAGCACCTGCCAATGGATGCGCTCGGCGGTATTCATGCCCTCAGTTGGATCGGCTTTCTCGTTGGCATCATTTTTCTGTGGGCCATGCTGCTCAAAGTAGGTGATGTAGCGTGGCAGGGCATCTGGGCGATTAAAGATCAGATCGTCGGCGAGCTGGCGTTGTTCCTCATCAATCTCAGCGTAGGGCGTGATATGGGTTGGATTGACAATCGCCATATCCAGCCCGGCTTTCACCGCGTGATAGAGGAAGACGCTATTGAGTACGGAGCGCGCATGTTGCTTGAGTCCAAAGGAGCCATTGCTCACGCCTAGAATGGTCATTACGCCTGGCAGCTCCCGCTTAATCTGCTTGATAGCATCCAGTGTCTCAATGGCCGCAGTCAGCAGATCTTCCTGGCCGGTAGTGATAGGGAAGGTCAACGGATCAAAGATCAGCGCATTAGGCGGTAGACCATACTCGTTGACGCAGATATCATAAATAGCATGGGCGATCTCAACCTTGCGTGCCGTCGTCTTGCCCATGCCAATCTCGTCGATGGTCAGAGCCACCACCGCTGAACCGTGCTCCAGCGCCATCGGTAGCACACTTTCAATGCGTTGCCGCCCGTTTTCCATATTAATCGAATTGATAATGGCGCGTCCAGGGTAGATCTCCAGGGCAGCCTGGATCACATTGGCTTCAGTGCTATCGATAACCAGGGGAGCCTCGATGCCCATCGAGAGCTTCTTGACAGTTTTCGCCATCTGCTCCGCCTCATCGATGCGCTCGGTGAGGGCCACCTGAACATCCAGCACGTGTGCGCCGCCCTCGACCTGTTCGCGCGCAATGGCGAGCAGCGCATCGTAATCATCCTTGAGCAGCGCCTGTTTAGCCTTGCGACTGCCCGTTGAGTTGACGCGTTCGCCCACCAGTAGGGGAGGTGGGTCCTGCTGCATCGCCGTGGCACGAATGCCACTGGAGACGAACGTGGGAGTGATTTTTGTAAAGTCTTTTTG
>Ga0070730_10002794_pt1 | contig 15839 bp, 15 predicted proteins | sample Coa_R1_3_FD_66447 | JGI IMG/M metagenome (GOLD analysis project Ga0070730, IMG submission 66447) | Surface soil microbial communities from Centralia Pennsylvania, which are recovering from an underground coalmine fire - Coalmine... | ecosystem: Environmental > Terrestrial > Soil > Unclassified ...
CGGCGCAGGCTCCGGCGACGGAGGGGCGGACGCCCCGCTCGCATGTCCGCCGCAGCCGCTCGACGAGTGGGTCGCGCCCTCGTACCGGCCCGCGCAGGCGCGCCAGGCGCTCGCGTGCAGCGCGCTGCTCATCCAGGACTTCTACGCATCGTGCCTCGGCCCCAATGCGACCAACGACGGGTGCAACCAGAACTGGGGCGCCGGCGAGGACCTGGCGCACCAGACCTGCCAGAACTGCCTCGTCACGCAGAGCTCCGCCACGGCGTGGGGCCCGCTCGTGAACTACGGCACGACGGTGAGCGTGAACGTCGCCGGCTGCATCGAGCTGCTCGATCCGACGCAGGCGTCGTGCGCGGCGTCGGTGCAGGCGGCCGACGTGTGCCAGCACACCGCGTGCGACACGGCCTGCCCCGTCGATCCGGCGGACCCGACGTCGTTCGGCAAATGGCAGGCGTGCGTGGGGGCGACCGCCCAGGGCGAGTGCAACCCGTACCTCGTGTCGGCCGAGTGCGCGGCGAGCGAGGACGCGGGGCCCGCTGCCGCGTGCGTCGACGGCAAGACGTTCGCCGACGACTTCCTCGCGATCGCGACCGTGTTCTGCGGCTCAGCCACCGACTGAGGTCATGCGGTCGACTGACAGCGCGCGTGCTGCGTGGCATAGTTCCACCAGCTTGCCTTCCTCCGGGCTTCGGATGGTCTCCCACATCCGCACCTCTGCCGCTCTGTCATGGGGCGCGTGCGCCATCGCGGGGTGCGCCCTCGTGTCGGCGTGTACCGTCGAGCCGGTGGCGCCGCAGCCGCCCGGCGGATGGGACTCCGGCGTGGGCGAGGGCGGCGGCTCGAGCAGCAGCGGGGGCAGCGGGGGCGCGAGCGGCGGCGGCTCGGGGAGCAGCAGCAGCAGCGGTGGGGGCAGCGGGGTCGAGGCGGGCGCGTGCGAGCCGGCGAGCCTCGCGACCTATCAGCCCACCTACCACCCCGCGACCGGCCCGTGGCTGGGCGCGTGCACGCCCGCCGCGATCCACGACTTCGACGACGCGTGCCTCGGCACGGCGGCGACGACCGACACGTGCAACGCGTTCCGGCAGGCCAACGCGTCGTGCGTCGCGTGCATCCTGTCGCCGGAGTCCGCGAAGAAGTACGGGCCGCTCGTGGATCACGTCACGTTCGTGACCGCGAACGTGGCCGGCTGCATCGAGCTCGAAGACCCCGCCGCCATCGCCTGCGCGAGGGCCGTCCAGTTTCTCGACGGGTGCGAGCTCGCGGCGTGCGAGGCCAACTGCGCCGTGCACGACGCCGCGAGCCTCGCGGGATACGAGACGTGCGCCGGCGCGGCCGACTCGGGCGGATGCGGCGTGTACTCGACCGCGGCCGCGTGCGGCCTCACGGTGCCCGACGCGGCGCCCGCCACGGCGATCTGCCTCGCCGACTTCCAGTCGTTCTACGACACGGTCGTCCCGTTCTTCTGCGGTCCGCCGCCCGTCGCCGACGGCGGCACGCCCGGGCCGGTCGACGCCTCGCCGGACTGAGGTGCGTTTGCCGGGGCGCGAGGGATCGCGTAAAGGCTGGCTCCTCCCGTGCGCGCCCACCGCCCTCGCGTCCCGATCGTCGCCCTCGCCGCCGCGCTCGCGTGCGGCGCGGCCGGCTGCCAGTCGTGCCTCGACGAGCCCTCGCAGGGCCAGGCACCCTCCACGGCCCCCACCGTGGGCCCGGTGAAGATCCGCCCCGGCCTCGTGCGCTCGCCGCTCCCCGTGGCGGCCAGCGACGGCGGTGACCCCGACGCGCTCCCCGCCGCCACGCCTGCTCCCGCCACGCCCCCGGCTGCCGCGGCCGACGCGTCGGGTCGATGAGCCGGCCCTAACCGCGCGCCGGGAAGGCGTGTTAGACACCTCCCCGCCGATGAGCACCGAGGAGCTGCGCGACGACGATCCCGACATCGCGCTCGCGACCGTGCTCCGCGACGACGGCAGCGCGGACCCCGCGACCGACCCGCGCATGCCCGCCGAGACGCTGCTGCGCGCGTACCGCGAGATGCGGCGCCTGCGGGCGCTCGACGCGCGCATGATCCTCTTGCAGCGCCAGGGGCGCGTCGGCTTCTACGGCGCCGCGCAGGGGCAGGAGGCGGTGCCGATCGCGACGGGCCTCGCCGTGGAGGAGGGCGACTGGGTCTTCCCCGCGCTGCGCGAGCAGAGCGTGATGCTCGTGCGCGGCTTCCCGCTGCGCGCGTTCGTGGCCCAGGTCTTCGGCAACTCGGGCGACGTGCAGAAGGGCCGGCAGATGCCGAGCCACCAGTCGGGCCGCGCGGTGAACCAGGTGAGCTGGTCGTCGTGCATCGGCCCGCAGCTCCCACAGGCCGTGGGCGCCGCGTGGGCGATGCGCGCGAAGAAGAGCGGCGCGGTCGCGGTGGCCTTCTGCGGCGACGGGGCGACGAGCCAGGCCGACTTCCACGCGGCGATGACGTTCGCCGGCGTGTGGCGCGCGCCGTGCGTCCTCGTCTGCCAGAACAACCACTGGTCGATCAGCGTCCCGACGGACAAGCAGACCGCGTCGCGCACGATCGCCGTCAAGGCGCGCGCGTACGGGATGCCCGGCCTGCGCGTCGACGGCAACGATCTGCTCGCGATGTTCCGCGCGCTGCGCGACGCGCTCGCCCGGGCGCGCGCCGGCGAGGGGCCCACGTTCATCGAGGCCGTCACCTACCGCATGGGCGCGCACTCCACGAGCGACGACCCGACGCGCTACCGCTCGCAGGACGAGGTCGACGCGTGGGCCCGCAAGGACCCGCTCGACCGGCTGCGCCGGCACCTCGTGCACCTCGGCCTCGTCGGCGACGCGAGCGACGCGGCGCTCGACAAGGAGCTGACGGCGGAGATCGCCGCCGCGGTCGACGAGGTGGAGAAGCTGCCGCCGCCGTCGCGCGCGTCGCTGCTCGACGACGTCTACGCAGAGCTGCCGTGGCACCTGCGCGAGCAGCTCGACGCCTTGCAGGCCACGCGGCCCGCACCTACCCACGGATAGGTCCCCAGAAGAGAAAGAAACCATGGCCAACAAGACCTACGACGCGATCGTCATCGGCGGTGGACCCGGCGGCTACGTGTGCGCCATCCGCCTCGGGCAGCTCAAGCAGAAGGTGCTCTGCGTCGAGAAGGAAGAGGTGGGCGGCGTGTGCCTCAACTGGGGCTGCGTGCCGAGCAAGGCCATCATCGAGACGAGCCACACGTTCGAGAAGGTCAAGGGCGGCGCCGGCTTCGGCCTGCTCGCGGACAACCCGCGCATCGACGCGAACAAGCTGCAGGACTGGAAGGACGGCATCGTCAAGCGCCTCACGGGCGGCGTGCGCACCCTCTTCAAGGGCAACAACGTCGACCTGCTCTACGGCGAGGCGCGCGTCACCGGCCCCAAGACGGTGACCGTGAAGACGCGCGAGGGCACGACCGAGACGATCGAGGCCACCAAGGGCATCGTCGTCGCCACCGGCTCGTCCACGATCGAGATTCCGAGCTTCAAGTTCGACGGCAAGCGCGTCATCGGCGCCCGCGAGGCGGTGAGCCTGCGCGAGGTGCCCAAGCGCCTCATCATCATCGGCGGCGGCATCATCGGCATGGAGCTCGGCGGCGCGTACCAGCGCCTCGGCAGCGAGCTCACGGTGGTCGAGATGCTCCCGCAGCTGCTCACGGGCGTCGACGCCGACGTCGCGGCGGTCGTCGAGCGCAAGTACGTCAAGCACGGGGCGAAGATCCTCAAGAACGCCAAGGCGCTCGGCTACGAGCCGCAGAAGGACGGCTCGCTCGCGGTGCGCATCGAGGTCGAGGGCAAGGCGGACACGCTGGTCGCCGACGTCGTGATCGTCTCGGTCGGCATGCGCCCCAACGGGGCCGGGGTCGGCCTCGAGGAGCTCGGCGTGAAGGTCGAGCGCGGCTTCGTGCCGACCGACGTCGTGGGCCGCACCAACGTGCCAGGCATCTACGCCATAGGCGACTGCTCGAGCCTGCCGATGCTCGCGCACAAGGCGAGCAAGGAGGGCGAGGTCGTCGCCGAGGTCATCGCCGGGCACAAGGCCGCGAAGGACTGGGTGGCCATCCCGGCGGCGATCTTCACCGACCCGGAGATCGCGACGGTGGGTCTGAGCGAGGAGCAGGCGAAGGCCAAGGGCATCGTCGTGCGCATCGGCAAGTTCCCGTTCGCGGCGCTGGGGCGCGCGATGGCGCTCAACGAGACCGACGGCTTCATCAAGGTCGTCGCCGACAAGGAGTCGCACGAGCTGCTCGGCGTGCACATCGTCGGCCCCGAGGCGACGGACCTCATCAGCGAGGGCGCGCTCGCGCTCGAGATGCACGCGTTCCTCGAGGACGTGGGGCTCACGGTGCACCCGCACCCGACCCTCGGCGAGGGCATGATGGAGGCCGCGCTCAACGGCCTCGGCCAGGCGATCCACATCGTCAACCGCCCTCAGACCTGAGGTCCGGCCGAAGGCCGGCCGACGGCCCGAAGGGCACACCAGACCTGAGGTTGCGCCGGAGGCCGCGGAGCGTTCTGGCCGGATCCGAGGGGTGGCCGTCCTTGCGGCCGGGGGCGCAGGCGATAGCGTCGAGGCGTGCGGCGCGTTCTCATCGTGGCGTACCCGGACTTCCAGACGCTCGACGTGGCCGGGCCGCTCGACGCCTTCGCGCTCGCCGCCGCGCACGCGGGGGCGGACGCCGCGCCGGGATCGCGCGCGCCCGCCTACGCCGTGGACCTCGCGGCGCACCCGCCGGGGGCCGTGCGGTCGTCGGCGGGGCTCACGGCGATCGCGGCCCGCGATCTGCGCGGGCCCGTGCGCGGGGTGGACACGGTGCTCGTCGCGGGCGGCCGGGGCGCGGAGGCGGCGGCGGAGGACGTGGCGCTGGTGGGCGCGCTGCGACGCCTGGCCCCGCGCGTGCGCCGGGTCGCGTCGGTGTGCACGGGGGCGTTCCTGCTGGCGGCGGCGGGGCTGCTCGACGGACGCCGCGCGACGACGCACTGGCAGGACGCCGCGCGCCTCGCGTCGCGCTACCCGCGCGTCGACGTCGACGCCGACGCGATCTTCGTCAAGGACGGGCCCGTGTACACCTCCGCGGGCGTCACGGCGGGCATCGACCTCGCTCTCGCGCTCGTCGAGGAGGACCTCGGGCGTAGCGTCGCGCTCGCCGTCGCGCGCGACCTCGTGGTCTTCGCGCGGCGCCCGGGCGGGCAGACACAGTTCAGCGCGCAGCTCGCCTCGCAGTTCGCCGCCGAGGACGGCATCCGCGCGCTGCAGCGGTGGATGATCGAGCACCCCGAGGCGGACCTGTCGCTCGAGGCGTGCGCGCGGCGCGCCGGGATGAGCCCGCGCAACCTGACGCGAGTCTTCGCGCGCGAGCTCGGCGTCAGCCCGGCGGCGTGGGTCGAGGCGATGCGCGTCGAGCGAGCGCAGGCGCTGCTCGTCGACACGGACCGCGGCGTCGACGAGATCGCGGCGCGCTGCGGCTTCGGCTCGCCGGAGACGATGCGGCGCGCGTTCCTCCGGAGGGTGCGCGTCTCGCCGAGCGCGTACCGCGAGCGGTTCCGCATCCGGAGCGAGGGCGCGCACGGTCGCGCGCTGTCGTGACGAAGGGCTGAAAGGGAGGACGTCATGGTCGGTCACGTTCGAGGTCTCTCGCTGTGCGCGCTGCTCGCGGGCTGCGCCCCGGCCACGCGATCGTCCCAGGCTCCAGCCCCGGCGCTCCCGAGCGGCTCGGGCCCGATGCTCGCGATGGCGGCGAGCGGTCCGGACGCCGACGTCGTCGCGACCGCGCCGGCCCGGCGGCGCAACGTCGCCATCCTGCTCTACCCGGGCGTCGAGCTGCTCGACTTCGCGGGGCCGGGCGAGGTGTTCGCGGCCAACCGCGCGTTCCGGGCGTACACGGTCGGCGAGACGCGCGCGCCGCTCGTCAGCCAGGGGTTCGTCACGGTGACGCCCGACTACGGCGTCGACGACGCGCCGAAGCCCGACGTGCTCGTCATCCCCGGAGGCCACATCGGCTCGGTGCTCGAGCGGCCCGCGCTCCAGGAGTGGGTGCGGCGCACCGTCGCCGCCGACGAGCTGACCATGTCGGTCTGCAACGGAGCGCTGTCGCTCGCGTCGACCGGAGCCCTCGACGGCCTGCTCGCGACGACGCACTGGGGGGAGGTGGCGCACCTGCACCAGGTCGCCCCGCGCGTGCTCCTCGCGCCCGAGCGGCGTTTCGTCGACCACGGCCACGTGATGACCACCGCGGGCGTCTCGGCGGGCATCGACGGCGCGCTGCACGTCGTCCAGCGCTTCGCCGGCGAGGAGTCGGCGTGGAAGACCGCGCGCTACATGCAGTACCTCTGGTCGCCCGAGGACGGCGCCGTCGCGGGTCGCCCGCCGCTCGCGCCGGCGAGGCGCGCCGCGATGGAGGCCTGGGTGATGCACGACTGGCCGGCGGCCGCGTCGCGGTACGGCGCGCTCGCCCAGGCGCGCCCGGGGGACACGCACGCGCGTGCGCGCCTGGGCGACGCGCTCGTGCACCTCGGGCGGCTCGACGAGGGCCTCGCCGCCATCGACGGCGCGATCGCCGCCGGGCAGCGCGACCCCGAGACGCTCTCCGAGCGCGCCGGCGCGATGCTCGCGGGCAAGCGCTGGCGCGACGCCGCGCGCGCGTTCCAGGACCTCGGCGACGCGAGCGAGGGCGAGCGCCCGCGCGCCTACTACAACCGCGCGTGCGTGCTCGCGCTCGCCGGCGACCGCGACGCCGCGTTCGACGCGCTCGGGCGCGCCGTCGCCGCCGGGTTCGCGGATCGCGTCTCGCTCGAGCGCGACGAGGACCTCGCGTCGCTGCGCAGCGATCCGCGCTTCGCCCAGCTCGAGGCGAGCACGGGCCGCTGACGCGTCACCCCGTCCACGCCATCGCGACCACGATCCCGTTGTACGTGGCGTGCGCGAGGATGCCGGGCCCGATGCCGCGCGACGCACGGAACAGCAGCCCGGTGGCGAGCCCGAGGACGAGCACCGGCGCGAACGACACGGCGGGGTGGATCGCCGCGAAGACGAACGCCGTCACGCCGACGGCGAACCACCGCCCGCGCGCGGCGTACTCCTCGCCGATCACGTCCTGCAGCCAGCCGCGGAAGAAGAGCTCCTCCGCGACGGGCGCCGCGACCACGACCGCGCCCGCCAGCGCCCACGCTCCCGCGCCCGCCGCGGGCGTCGGCAGCTCGACCCCGAGCCGCGCGAGCAGCCGCGCGTACCCCGTCGCGCACACCCCCGCTGCGAGGCCCGCGCCGGCGCCCGCCGCGAGCCAGCCCGCGTGCGAGGGACGCACGCGGATCGACGCGAGGCCTCGCCGCTCGTACGCCGTCATCGCGACGAGCGCGAGCGCCGACATGGCGTACGCGATGGCCATCGACGTGGACGCGGCCAGCGGTGAGAGCGCGAGGAGCTGCAGCGCCAGCGACTGCACGGCCTGGAACCCCGTCAGCACGAGCAGCGCCCGCCACACGGCCGTCTCGCGCTCGAACGGGTCCGCGTCGTCGAGCCAGCGCACGCACCCGTGCGCCGCGCGCTCGGCCTCGCGCGCCAGCAGCGCGACGCACCCCAGCGAGACGAGCGCGTCCCACGGCGACTGCGCCGTCGCGACGCGCACCAGCGGCAGGAGCACGAGGATGTTCTCGAGCGCCGTCACGCCGACCGGGCCGCGCTTCTGGCTGCCCAGGCCCCCCGTGAGGAACGCCACCGCGACGAGCGCGCCGGCGCTCACCGCCAGCGCCGCGATCACCGCCGCCACGCGCCACGCGATCTCCGCGTGCTGCGCGATGCTCCCCGGCGCCGCCAGGAGCGCGACGAGCGGAAGCGCCTGCAGCAGCATCTGCCGGCGCAGCAGGGAAGCCTTTCCGCGCAGCGCGTCGCTCGGCGCGATGGGGAGCGGCGCGAGCAGCGGGCGCGCGACCACGTCGCGCTCGGCCATGCGCGAGGCGCGCGTCGCCGCCAGCGAGAAGACCATGAAGGCCGCGAACGCGAGCGCGCTCCGGAGCACGTACGTGCCGGCCGCGCCCGAGGCCATGCGCGGGTCGGCGTACGCCAGCGCGACCGCGCCGCCACGCGAGGACGACGGAGTACGCGCCCGCGACCCACGGGCCGCGCCGGCCCGGCTCGCGCGACGCGAGCAGGACGTCGATGCGGTCGAGCCGGAGCTCCGCGGCCGGCGCCCCCTTCAGGCGCCTCATGGGAACCGCGTCGCCGCGGTCGTAGCCCACGCGCTCGGCGAGCGTGATGCCGGCGCAGGCGACGACCCCCACGACGGCGAGCGTCGCGAGGGCCACCGGGAGCTCTGCCGCGTCGACGAGCGCCGCCGCCACCGGCCGCAGCGGCGCCACCGCCACGGCCACGGCGCTCCAGCGCGCCAGCATCGGCGCCATCGGCAGCGAGATGAGAGCCGCCACCTGGGCCGCCACGAGGCCGACGAGCGCGCGCGCCAGCGCGATCGGCGAGACCACCGTGCGAAGGAGCCGCACCCCGGCGGCGCCCACGAGGACGCCGGCGGTCGACAGCGCGACCCCGAGCCCCGCGGCCGGCCACGCGCCGAGCCCCGTGCCTCCCGCCGACAGCGCCGCCGCCGTGAGCGCGTGCACGAGCACGTTCTGCACGACGGTGATGGCGACGCGGCTCCCCTCGTGGAGCGGAAGGCCGTCGAGCAGCGGCGCGAAGAGGGGGCTCTGCACGCCGCGCATCTGGAGCCCGCTGCTCCCGACTCCGAAGACGACGGCGAGCGCGCCGAGCGCCGCCACGAGCCACTCGAGCGCGACGAGCCGCTGCGCCGGTTCGGCGATCGCCGCGCACGACGACCCGTAGGTGCGCCCGAGGTTGGCGAAGAGCGCGACGAAGACGAGGCGAAGCACGAAGCCGGAGGCGCGCCGTCCCTCGCTCGGCGCTCGCCCGGGCCGGATGGCCGCGCGCCGCCAGAAGCGGAGCACGAGGACGGCGAGGGTACGCACCTGGGCGAGGACGAGCCCGGCGCCGCCGCGCGCGCTCACGTCGCGTTCTCGCGCGGTCACTTCACGAGCTCGAGGAACGCGTCCTCCAGCGACGCGCCCGACGCGACGCCCGCGCGCGCCTTCACGTCGGCGCTCGTCCCGTCGGCGATCATGTCGCCCTTGTGGAGCACGAGCATGCGATCGCAGAGCTGCTCGGCCATCGCCAGCAGGTGCGTCGAGACGACGACGGCGCCGCCCTCCGCCGCGTACTCGCGCAGCAGCGCGCGGACGCGCACGGCCGTCGGCGGGTCTAGCCCGTTGGTGGGCTCGTCGAGGAGGAGCAGCGCCGGCCGGTGCGCCAGGGCGAGCAGGAGCGCGAGCTTCTTCTTCGTCCCGTGCGAGTAGCCGCCCGTCGCGACGTCCAGCTGCGCGCCGAAGTCGATCGCGTCGACGAACGGGCCGAGCCGCGCCCACCCCGCGTCGGGCGCGACGCCGCGCACGTCGAGGACGAACCCGATCGTCTCGCGCCCGGTGAGAAAATCGTAGAACGCCGGCTCCTCGGGCGTGTACCCGATGCGCTCCTTCACGCGTCGCGCGTCGTGCGTGCAGTCGAGGTCGTCGAAGCGCGCCGACCCGCGCGACGGCCGAAGCATCCCCATGAGGAGCTTCATCGTCGTCGTCTTGCCCGAGCCGTTCGGCCCGAGCAGGCCGACGACCTCGCCCGCGCGCACCTCGCACGTCAGCGAGCGAAGGGCCACGGTCGCGCCGTAGTCCTTGCCGAGCGCCTCGAGGTGCAGCAGCGTCAAGTCAGCGCCGCCCCTTGAACCCCATCATGTTCTGCACCACCGCCTCGCTCTGCTCGGCCACCTCGGCCTCCTCGCGGGCGCGATCGGCGCAGTCCTCGCACAGCTTCTTGGCCTTGCCGGCGACCTTCACGGTCACGAGCTGATCGACGTCCTCTCCGCATCCTTTGCACGTCGGCATGGCGAGTCACCCTTTCGTCGGCTCGTCCTCGAACTCGGGGGGCGGCGCGCTCGGGGTGCGCGGGCGCACGGGGAGCGCCCGCCAGGCGGCCACCAGGGCGTCGATCGACGCGCACGCCAGTGCCCCGAGATCGTCGCCCGCTCCGCCGGCGCCGCCGCTGCCGCTGCTCGCCGCGTCGCCTCGCAGGCGCAGCTCGTCCTGCCCGGGGCGCTGCACGACGACGTGGCCCTCGCGCCGGTTCAGCGTGAAGCGCACGCGCCCGTCGCCGAGGGCGAGCCACACGTCGTCGCCGGCGACGCTCCCGGTGACGGGCACCCGGTGGGCGCGCGCCAGCTCGAGCGTGTACGCGACGGCGCTGCGCGCCTTGCCGAACGCGATCTCGAGCGCGGTCGTGGCGTCGGGCACGAAGCCCTTGGGGCTGTCGGCGACGAGCTGCTCGACGAGCTTGCGGTGCCAGTCGTCCATGACGTCGTCTCCCCGCGCCGAGGGCGCGCAGCCGGCCAGTGCGAACGCCGTGCCGACGGCTCGAGCATAGACGGAAACGCTCGCGTGTTACATTGCCCGTGAGGCTCGGCCAGAGGCCGGCCAGAAGGAATCACGGGGCGAGCCATGGGCATCTTCGACCGCATGGGCAAGGTCATCCAGAGCAACCTCAACTCCGCGCTCGACCGGGCGGAGGACGACAAGAAGCTCATCGAGCTCAACCTCGAAGAGATGGACTCCCAGATCAAGGCCGGGCACCAGGAGGTCGTGCAGGCGGTCGCCGCCGAGAAGCAGCTCCGCAAGAAGAGCGACGATCTGAAGGCCGACGTCGAGCGCTGGGACAAGCGCGCCGAGCTCGCGCTCAAGAGCGGCGACGAGGCCCTCGCGCGCGAGGCCCTCAAGCAGAAGAAGCGCGTCACGGCCGAGTCCGAGCAGGCCGAGAAGGCCCGCGCCGAGCAGCGCGACGTTGCGTTGCGCATGAAGGACGAGCTCGAGCGCATGAAGGAGAAGCTCGCGGAGCTCAAGATGCGCAAAGGGTCGATCATCGCGCGCGCGCAGCAGGCCCGCGGCGGCTCCACCTCCGAGCAGCTCGGGTCGCGCGGCGGCTCGAGCGCGTTCGACAACTTCCGGCGCATGGAAGAGAAGATCGAGGGGCGCGAGCAGGAGGGTCTCGCGATGGCCGAGGTCGAGGAGGCGCTCGGCACCGGCGAGAAGCGCGAGGACCTCGAGGCGAAGTTCCGCGATCTCGAGCGCCAGGTCGGCGGCAAGAGCGACAAGGGCGACGCGGGCGGGGGCGGCGGACCGAGCGACATCGACGACGAGCTGGCGGCCCTCAAGAAGCGCATCCGGGTCTGACGAGCGGCACGGCACGTGGCGAGGCACATCGTCCTGGCCTTCCGCATGCCGGCGGGAGGATTCGCGCCCGGCCCCGGCGGCAGCTACCTCGGCCGCGCCCGGTCGCTGTGCGCGCGCGGCGAGGCGCTGGGGGGTCGGCTGGTCGCGTGGAGCGCGGCGCTGCTCGCGATGGCGTGGGACACCGACTCGATCGAGGAGGCCATCCTGCTCGGCGCGAGCATCCGCGAGGAGTCGCTGAAGCCCGAGCGCGCCTGGGCGAGCGGCATGGCCGAGGGCGAGCTCGAGCCTCTGGCGCCCGACGGGGCGCGCATGCAGCTTGCCTGGGGCGAGGCGCTGCTCGCGGCGGCGTCGCTGGCGCGCATCGCGCGGGCGGGCGAGCTGCTGGTCGACGGCGACGTGCGCGCCCTGCGCGCGGGGCAGCTCGCGCTGGTGGGCGCGCGCGCCGCGACCGACGCGGGGATGCGCGTGCGCGGGTGGCGCCTCGACCTCGAGCACCCGTGGAAGCGCGCCGCGGAGTCGGCGGTCGCGGTCGCCGGCGCGGACGCGACCGAGCCGATGCCCGCGCTGCGCGTCGAGCCCGAGCCGAGCATCGCCGACGACATCCTCGAGATCGCCGACGCGGCGGTCGAGTCGGACGACGGCTCGCCGCCGCCGCCGCCCGCGTCCGCGCGCCGCGCCCCGCCCCTGGCCGAGCGCGTGCGCCGCATCGCGACCGCCGAGGAGCGCCGCGACGCGACCGAGGCGCTGGCGGAGCTGCGGCGCGCACGGGCCCGCGCCGAGGGTGGCCCCGCGGCGGCGCGCTGCCAGGCGTCGCTGGCGCTCGCGATGACGCTGGCCATCGCGGGACGTCCGGAAGAGTCGCTACTCGAGGCGCTCGACGCGCTCGCCCGGGCGCGCGAGGCGCACGACCCGCGCGCCCTGGGGGCGTGCACGGCGCTCCTCTCGAAGCTCTACGCCAGCGCGGGCCGCCCCGAGGAGGCCGCGGCGCTGCGCGATTCGCGATAGGGGCGTCCGCGAAGGTCGACTACGCTCTTCACCGTGGATCGCGAGAGGCTCTACCTCGGCGTCGACGTGGGGACGGGGAGCGTGCGCGCCGCGCTCTTCGACGGGGCCGGCGCGATGCGCGGGTCGGGGACTCACCCGATCCGCATCGGCCGCCCGCGCGAGGACCTCGTCGAGCAGTCGAGCGACGACATCTGGGCCGCGTGCTGCGCGTCGGTGCGCGACGCGCTCGCGGCGGCGAAGGCGGCGCCCGAGGCGGTCGCGGGCGTCGGCTTCGACGCGACGTGCTCGCTCGTGGTCCTCGACCGCGCCGACCGTCCCGTCACCGTGAGCCCCACCGGCGACGACGCGTGGAACGTGATCGTCTGGATGGACCACCGCGCGACGGCGCTCGCCGAGCGCATCAACGAGTCGCGCCACGAGGTGCTGCGCTACGTCGGCGGCGGTGTCTCGCCCGAGATGGAGACGCCGAAGCTCTGCTGGCTGAAGGAGCACCTTCCGTCGAGCTGGGCGCGCGCCGCGCGCTTCCTCGATCTGCCGGACTTCCTCGTGTACCGCGCCACCGGGGCCGACGTGCGCTCGCTCTGCACCACCGTGTGCAAGTGGACGTACCTCGGCCACGACGGCCGCGGGTGGCAGGCGGACTTCTTCGAGCGCATCGGCCTCGGCGATCTCGCGGCCGAGGGGTTCGCCCGGATCGGCACGCACGTGCGGCCGATGGGCGAGCGGGCAGGGGGGCTGACGCCCGCGAGCGCGCAGGAGCTGGGTCTCGCGCCGGGGACGCCCGTGGGCGTCGCCATCATCGACGCGCACGCCGGGGGCCTCGGCACGATCGGCGCGGCGCTCGACGCGATGCCGGCCACGCCCGCGGCGCTCGAGTCGCGCCTCGCGCTCATCGGGGGCACCTCGAGCTGCCACATGGCGGTCGCGCGCGAGCCGCGCTTCGTCCCGGGCGTGTGGGGGCCGTACTTCTCGGCGATGGTGCCCGGCCTGTGGCTCGCCGAGGGCGGGCAGTCGGCGACGGGCGCCCTGGTCGACCACGTGATCCAGTCGCACGCGCGCGGCGCCGAGCTCGAGGAGCAGGCGAGGGCGCGCGGCACGACCGTTTACGCCCTGCTCAACGAGCGGCTCGACCACCTCGGGCGCGACGTGCTCTTCCCCGCGGCGCTCGCGCGCGAGCTGCACGTCCTGCCGGACCACCACGGCAACCGCTCGCCGCGCGCCGACCCCACGCTGCGCGGGATGGTCTCGGGCCTCAAGCTGACCGACTCGGTCGACTCGCTCGCGCTCCTCTATCTCGCGACCGTGCAGGCGATCGCGCACGGGACGCGCCACATCGTCGACGTGCTGCGCGCGCACGGTTACGCGATCGACACCATCCTCGCGTGCGGCGGCGGCACGAAGAACGAGGTGTTCCTGCGCGAGCACGCCGACGCCACGGGCTGCCGCGTCGTGCTCCCCGCGGAGCCCGAGGCCGTCCTGCTCGGCGCGGCGCTGCTCGGGGCGGTGGCCTGCGGCGACCGCTCGACCATCGTCGACGCCATGGGCGCGATGACCCACGCCGGCCGCGTGCTGTGTCCCGGGGGCGGCGAGGTCGCCCGCTTCCACGCCGCCAAGCACGGCGTCTTCCTCCGGATGCACGACGACCAGATGGCGTACCGGGAGCTGATGAAATGAGCCGATGCTTGCTTGCCGTCCTGTCTCTCGCCTGCGTGTGCATGGCGCCGTCGCTCGGCTGCAAGAAGGACGGTGGCAGCGCGGGCGGCGACAGGCCGGCGCGGATCACGATCGCCGTCGTGCCGAAGGGGACGACGCACGAGTTCTGGAAGAGCGTGCACGCCGGGGCGGTGAAGGCGGCGCGGGAGCTCGACATCGACGTGGTGTGGAAAGGTCCGCTGCGCGAGGACGACCTGAAGGAGCAGATCGACGTCGTGCAGTCGTTCGTCGCGCAGGGGGTCGGCGGGATCGTCCTCGCGCCGCTCAGCGACAAGGGGCTCGTCGGCAGCGTGAAGGCGGCGACCGACGCGCACGTGCCCGTCGTCGTGTTCGACAGCGACCTGCAGGGCGGCAACTACGTGAGCTTCGTCGCGACCGACAACGAGGCGGCCGGCAAGAGCGCGGGCGACGCCCTCGCCGCGAAGGTCGGCAAGGGCAACGTCGTGCTGCTGCGGTACCAGGAGGGCTCGGCGAGCACGGCGAACCGCGAGAAGGGCTTCCTCGGCGCCGTGGCCGCGCACCCCGAGCTGAAGCTCGCGAGCGCCTCGCAGTACGGCGGGGCGACCACGGAGAGCGCCGAGAAGGCGAGCGAGAGCCTGCTCGCCTCGCTCGGCGCCGACTCGGGCGGCGTGCAGGGCGTCTTCGCGCCCAACGAGTCGACGACGTTCGGCATGCTCCTCGCGCTGCGCAAGTCGGGGCTCGCCGGCAAGACGCACTTCTACGGCTTCGACGCGTCCGACAAGCTCGTCTCCGCGGTGCGCACGGGCGAGATCGACGGCCTCGTCGTGCAGCGGCCGATGGAGATGGGGTACCTCGCCGTCAAGACGATCGTCGCGCACATCCGCGGGCAGAGCGTCGAGAAGCGCATCGACACGGGGTCGACGCTCGTGACGAAGCAGAACCTGGACACCCCGGAGGTGCAGGCGCTCGTGAAGCCGGACCTCGCGGCGTATCTGGGGCCGTAGGTAGCGCCCGCGCCCGCGCCCGCGCCCGCGCCCGCGCCCGCGCCCGCGCCCGCGCCCGCGCCCGCGCACGCGCCCACTCACGCCACGACGCGATCCCCCCCGTGCTGCTTCGCGCGGTACGCGTTCTCGTCCGCGCGCCGCAGCAGCGCGGCCACCGTGTCCGAGGTCGACGCGACCGCGATGCCGACGCTCGCCGTGACCGGGTGCGCGACGTCGAAGCGCTCGGCCGCCTCGCGCACGCTCGCGGCCACGCGCTCGGCCACGGCGAGCGCCTGCTCGGCGTCCGTGTCCGGCAGCACCACCACGAACTCGTCGCCCCCGTACCGCCCCGCGACGTCGGTCTCGCGCGTGTTCGCGGCGAGCTTCGACGCGATCTCCTTAAGCAGCACGTCGCCCCGCAGGTGACCCTCCGCGTCGTTCACGCGCTTGAAGTGGTCGAGGTCCACCATCACCACCGCGAGCGGCTTGCCGCGCCGCACGCGCGCCAGCTCCGACTCGATGCGGGCGAAGAGGTAGCGCCGGTTGAAGAGGTTCGTCAGCGGGTCCATCTGGCTGAGGTGCTCGAGGCGCTCGTTGGCCACGACGAGCGCCGCCTCGCGCTTCTGCAGCGCGCCGACGAGCGCCACGACGATCGCCGTCGACGCCGGCACGAACAGCGACACGAAGAGCACCGCCATCAGCGTGTGCGGGAGCGACGGAGGCCCCAGCGCCGCCAGCGACGGGACGTCCGGCGCGAACGCCAGCCACCCCTCGTGCTCCGCCCACACCACCGCGTCGAACGCGAGCGGCCCCGCGATCGCCAGCGTCCACGCCACGCGCTTGCTCGTCACGAGCGCGTTGGCCACGCCCGCGAAGAGGTAGATCGAC
>Ga0070730_10002795_pt1 | contig 15837 bp, 11 predicted proteins | sample Coa_R1_3_FD_66447 | JGI IMG/M metagenome (GOLD analysis project Ga0070730, IMG submission 66447) | Surface soil microbial communities from Centralia Pennsylvania, which are recovering from an underground coalmine fire - Coalmine... | ecosystem: Environmental > Terrestrial > Soil > Unclassified ...
GAGAAGCCAAAGAGCGCGGCAAAGGTGGCGGGGTCCTGCACGTCCCACGCGCCAGGGATGGTCATGTGCAGATGGGCGATGGCATCCGCCAGATCAGACTTGCTCTTGAGCGCATCAATGCGCTGCATTTCGGGCTGAAATTCCTTCTGGGAAGAACTTTGGACCTTGCTCTCATCCATACAACTGGACCAATAGTCGCCAATCTTCTGCTCAATGGCGCTGCGCCCCTCTTTTTTGGCTGCGGCGGCCTCCAGAGTCTGGCGCAGAACAATCTGGTTCCACTTCTGCAAAGGGCCGGCGACGCCCCAGGCAGCCTGGTCCGGGGGAATAGGATTGGCGGCAAAAAACTTGCTGCAGGTGTATTGGTAAAAATCCACGCACGGGTCAACCTGCGGATTTACCTGATCGGCGCTCAGGTGCTCGAGTTTGGGCAGATCGGAAGGACCGGATTGTTGTGCAAATGCCAAAGAAGCCAGAAAGATCACAGTCAAAAGTGCGGAGTAACGCATTCATCCTCCAAAGTTATGTTCAGTTTAAACCGGTGGCACACAGATCGTGTTGATGGTTCGACGTATGAAATGCCAATTAGTTGGGGTGTAATTAAAAGCGCGAGTCAAACCTCTATGACGATTCCACAATTGCTGTGTCCTCTACCGGTGGAAGAGCGGCCCTTTAGGGCCGCGTTAAAGAGCAGTTAAAACCGTGCGCTTTAGCGCCGGTGGCGCCGGGTCAAGCTTCAACCATCATCGTATCCGTGACGCAATTGATTATGACCGGCACAGAAACTATATCCATCAAAATCCGGTACGCAGAGACTTAGCGCGAACGGCTTCAGAGTTCCCTATTCTTCAGCATTTTAACGCTGGGTGCGCTACCTGAGAAAATCTGCCGCAGAGAATTTGGGGGTGAATTTCCCCTTGCATTACATAGAAGCTATGTTACAGTATTTTTGAAGTATTTATATATTTTGATAGACCCTGCGGCTGCCAGGCAGCCAGAAGAAGAGTTCCTTGACAATTTGAGCCGGTATGCAGGCGTGACCCTGAGTCATCGAAGGGTCTGGGTTTGAGCACAGGGTGTGATGCCCCATCCTTCGCGTTCTTTGCGAAGGGTGGGAGGGACCGCTATATTTTTTCGCGGCTACACTGTCCGTAACGCCTTCTCAGAAAGCATCTTAATTCTGGGTCTAGAGCGATTCAAAAAAGAAGCTTTTGGGTCGGCACAAAATGGCCTGAGGTTGGCACCCCAAAGCCTCAGGTCGTCACCCCAGACCCTGAGGTTGGCACCCCAGGGGGTCAGGTCGGCACAGGTCGGCACACTTTCCCAAGAGAAACTCCAATGTTTTCAACGCTTGCGGTCAATCGAACGGCCTTGAAACGTCGAAAAAGCCACAATTTTTTTCTTGGGCCTTGAGAGTGTAATTAAAATGGAGGCAAGCTTCCACCCATCACACCGGCACAAATGTCGTGGCCGGGAACGTTGGCAAGATAAGCAGTCCACTGAATACCTCGTTGGAGATCAACCGGCCTCGCGGGGTCAACTGGAGAATGTCTCCAGTTTGACTGAGCATCCCGTCGGACACTAACTGGGCGATGACCTGAACATACTTTCGGAACTGGTGTCCAAATTCCTCACTCAATTCATTGAGCCTGATTCCTCCGTTGAGGCGAAGACCCAGAAAGAAACTTTCTTCCAGCGCCGCATCGAGCGTGACCTCGTCGGCCTTGACTTGGGCGTCGTTGAAAAAATCCTCAAACGAATCTGTGGTGGCCAGGCGCACGCTCTCGATTTCTCTTGCCGTTAGCTCCGCCGAAGCCGGCAGCATGGAGTGAGCATCCACTCCAAAGCCCAGGTAGGGTTGGCGGTTCCAGTACTTCAAGTTGTGCTGCGACTCAAACCCTGGACGAGAAAAATTCGATATCTCGTACTGATCGATTCCATTCCTGGCAAGTTGTGTACAGGCTGTCTCATAGAATTCGGCAGTAAGGTCGTCATCAGGAACGAAATGAGCATGATATCTGTTCCCGCCGGCAATCAGCTCCCGGCCCAGGCGGGAGTCATCGTCCACCTCCAGCATGTAGACGCTCACATGAGGCACACCCGCGGACACCGCCTGATCCAGCGAGAAATCCCAACTCTCCCTGGTCTGATGAGGCACCCCGGCAATCAGATCGACGTTGATGTTGCTGATGCCGTATTGGCGCAGGTGCTCAATATCACTTAGTACTTTCTCCTTAGTGTGCAGCCGCGCCACGGAGGCCGCTTCCAGATTTACAAAAGATTGCACTCCCAGGCTGATCCGGTTGATGCCGCACGCGACTAACGCATCCAGCGCGGGTTCTGTTAAAGTGGCAGGCGCGCACTCCATGGTGATTTCCGCCTGGGGAGCGAGATTGAACTCTCCTGTGATGGCGGAAAAGAGCTTCTTCAGTTCAGCTTCCGGGAGCAGGCTCGGAGTGCCTCCGCCAAGGTAGATGGAATCCACTGGGCCAGGAACGCGGCAGCCAAGTTGGGCGACCAACGGACGACAGGAGACAATGTCAGCACACAGCCGGTCTACATAACGCCCCATCTGCGCAGCGGAGAACACACCCGAAGCAAAGTTGCAATACGAGCACTTGGAGCGGCAAAACGGGACCGAAATATAGATTCCTAATGACATAAGTTGCTGGGTCGCGGCCTTGTACCCTCTGTGAGATTATAGAATCCTTTTATATGCTCAAACGCGCGGTGATTACAGGCATGGGCGTTGTCAGCCCCAACGGAATCGGCAAGGTGGCATTTTGCCGCTCAGTCCTCGCAGGCAAGAGCGGCGTTAAACAGATCACCCGCTTTGACACCTCCGATTTGCCGGTAAAGATCGCCGGCGAAATCCAGGACTTTGATGAAGCGCAGTGGATCTCGGGCCATGATCGCAAGCACGTCTCCCGCGTGGTGCCGCTGGCCATTGCTGCCTCTACCGAGGCGCTACACGACGCCGGTATCGATCCGGAAAAACTCTCGCTGCAGGAAAAGCGGCAGATCGGCGTGGTGATGGGCTCAGGAGGCGGCGCCCAGGATTTTTCCGAGCTGCAATACCATCTTTTCTACACCGGTAACGTGAAGCAGGTCAGCCTGTTCAGCATCCCCAGCGGAACCATGGGGACATTCTCCAGCGAAGTCAGCATGCGCTTTGGCTTTCGTGGGATGAGCCATGTGATTACCACAGGTTGCACCTCCTCGACGGACGGCCTCGCTTATGCCCTGCGTCAAATTCAGCTTGGATTCCAGCCTATGATGCTGGTGGGCGGCGTTGATGCCCCCCTGGCATTTGGAATCATGAAGGGCTTTACCCTCATGAGGATCATGACCGACTCCTGGAACCATGCGCCCGAGCGTGGATCGCGCCCCTTCAACATAGATCGTGATGGCTTTGTGGTTGCCGAAGGCGCCTGGGTTTTCATGGTGGAAGAATATGAACATGCCCGCGCTCGCGGGGCGCACATGCGCGCCGAGATCGCGGGCTATGGATCAACGTGCGAGGCGTTTCACCGTGTTCGGCTGGAAGAGTGCGGCGAAGAGCCGGCCCGCGCCATCCAATTGGCCATGAAAGAGGCTGGCGTCGGCCCTAAGAACGTGCAATACGTAAACCTTCACGGCACCTCCACGCAGCTCAATGACCGCATCGAGACCCGCGCTCTCAAGCTGGCCCTGGGCGATCATGCCTACCAGGTTCCCATGTCTTCCTTGAAGTCGCAGATTGGGCATCCTCAGGGGGCCTGTGGCGCTGCCGGTGTGGCTGCCACATTGGTTGCCATGGAGCATGGATTGCTTCCCCCCACCATCAACCTCGAGAACCCCGATCCCGATTGCGACCTCGATTATGTTCCCCAGGCCGGACGAAGAGTTGCTATTGAGAGCGCAATCTGCAATTGCATCGCCTTTGGATCTAAGAACTCCGCTTTGGTGTTGAGGCGGGTAAGTTAGCGGGAACACATACTCCCGGCCCCGTTTCCATGCAATCTCGTTTGCCTAAAGGCAAGCTGAAGTGGCACAATACGGCCTTGCTTTTTAAGGGCTGGTGCGCTTCGATTTTTGCGTCAAAGTTCCCTTGGGTAGCATCAATAGTATGTAAGACGTTGGCTTCAACATCCCCGCAGGTCAGGAACATGTGGACCTGCTGGAGCCTGCGGATGCTTTCAACATCCCCGTTCCGGGCCTTGTGCTGCGGAGCTGAAGGCGGAAATACAAATGTCAATTGCGATTGCGCCGACTATAGAGCGGCCTGCAAGCTGCTCACTCGATAACTATCTGGTTCTTCCTGACCACACCATGGATGAGCGCATCGGCGCTGCCAGGCGTGCTTTGGGTACCAAGGTTGTAATTCTGGGGCACCACTACCAGCGCGATGAAGTCATTCGCTTCGCTGATTTTCGCGGCGATTCCTACAAACTGGCCCAGGAGGCTGCGCGCGCCCAGTCCCGCTACATTGTCTTTTGCGGCGTTCATTTCATGGCCGAGAGCGCCGATGTGCTGGCCCACGACGGGCAGCAGGTGATACTGCCTGATCTGAACGCCGGCTGCTCCATGGCCGACATGGCTGAAATTGGACAGGTAGAAAGCTGCTGGGACCAGTTGGTGTCGTTTGGTCTGACCGATCCCGCAGGCCACGGAATCACCCCGCTCACCTACATGAATTCAACCGCGGCCATCAAGGCATTCTGCGGTGAGCGCGGAGGGCTGGTATGCACCTCGTCCAATGCCGCGGGAGCATTCAAGTGGGCCCTGGAACGCAATGAAAAGATCCTCTTCCTTCCGGACCAGCACCTGGGCCGCAACACGGCCTATGCTATGGGAATTCCGTTGGAGCAATGCGTGGTCTGGGACCCCTACATGATCATGGGAGGCGTTTCTCCAGCGAGACTGCGCCAGGCCAAGATCATCCTTTGGAAGGGCCATTGCTCGGTACACCAGCGCTTCCTGCCGGAACACGTTGACAAAGTTCGCGCTAAGTACCCGGACATCAAGGTCATTGTCCATCCCGAATGCCGCTGGGAGGTCTGCCAGAAAGCCGATGGCATCGGCTCCACCGAACGCCTGATCAAGATCATCCAAGATGCTCCTGCAGGCACTCGCTTTGCCGTAGGAACAGAAATCCATCTGGTGAATCGAATGGGCAAAGAATTTGCCAAAGAGAACAAGATGGTGATTACCCTTGATGACTCCGGCTGTTTGTGTACCACCATGTTTCGCATCTCTCCCCAGCACCTCTGCTGGGCCCTGGAAAACCTGATAGACGGCAACGTGGTCAACCGTATTCAAGTGCCGGATGACGTAAAACACTGGTCCCGCGTATCGCTGGATCGGATGCTTGAGATCGGTTTTTGATTTTCAAAATTGCACTTATAAAAATTTCGCAATCTTCAGGAGTGGTGCATAAGCGGCTTTGCCCAAAAACTCCATGGCCATCCTTTTCCAAGTAGTCGAGAAGGTGATTGTGCCGTTCTCTGTGTTCCTCCGTGGACTCTGTGGTAGGTCTTTCGTAGGTAGCATTTACTTTGGTGCTAAGTTTTTGGATAAGCCTCCACAAACTTATTTGCATTCTGCAACATACGTTACAATCAAAGAACAGGGATTGAACCGGAATAATTATGGCAAAAATGAAGACCTTCACCCTCGCTGAGGCGCAGAGACTTCTGCCCGTAGTCAAATCGCTGATCAAGCGCGCCATGGAGGGCAAACAGTTGATTGAGCAGGTGGAAAAAGAACTGCAAGAGTTGAATCATCGGATACTGTTGAGTGGCGGGCTTTTTGTGGATGTTCCCAAGGTCGCACGACGGCGCGCAGAGCGTGATAAGGCCGTCCAGAACACTAAAGATGCTATGGCGGAAGTAGAAGCCATAGGAGTCCAGATCAAAGACCTTGATATCGGCTTATTGGATTTTCCTTGTGTGGTGGAGGACCAGATCGTGTTGCTGTGCTGGAAATTCGGCGAAGAAAAAATCGAGTTCTGGCATGGACTGGAAGAAGGTTTCCGCGGACGTAAGCCCATTGACGAGCGCATTCTGGGCGGCAAGAAGAAAGAAAAACCGAACTGAAGTTTTTTCATTCCAGAGTTCTACATTCAACGTTACAACCGACTCACGCTTCTAAAAGGAGAACAGCAGCGATGAAAATACTTGCGCGGTGCTGGATATTGCTGGCGTTGGCTGCCCTGTGTGTAGCCGCAGATGCTCCTGGATTCAAAATGACCAAAAAGTTCCCCGTTTCAGGTGACAGCGGATTCGACTACATTGTTTTCGATAATTCCTCGAACCGTCTCTATGTTTCGCACGGGACCGAGGTGAACGTGGTGGATGCGAATTCCGGCAAGGAGCTGGGCAAGATTGCAGACACGCCCGGCGTTCATGGCATAGCCATCGTTCCCAGCCTGCACCGTGGGTTCACCACCAACGGCGGTAACTCGACTGTGTCGGTCTTCGACACGGAGACGTTCAAGACCATAAAAACCATTCCTGTTCCCAAAGACCCGGATTTTGTCTTCTACGATGCGCAAACCAAGCGGGTGCTGGTCTGCCACGGAGATGGAGCGGCCATCACCGCGATTGATCCGGAAAAAGAAAGTGTAATCGGGAAAATTGATCTGGGTGGCGGGGCGGAGGCAGCCGTTGTCAACGGAAAGGGCGCCGGGTTCGTGAACCTGGAGGAATCCGCCACGGTGGTCAGCTTCGATCCGAAGGGCCTCACAGTAAAACAAAAATGGCCGATCACCGGCTGCAAGACCCCTACTGGACTGGCCATGGACGTTTCTAACTCCCGGCTCTTCATTGGCTGCAGGAGCAAAGTATTGGCAGTCATGGACGCCAACAGCGGCAACGTGATCACTACCCTTCCCATCGGCGACCGGGTCGATGCAGTCGCCTTCGATCCGGACAATAAATTGATCTTTGCCTCCAATGGTGATGGCACAGTATCGGTCGTCCGGCAGAAGAGCGCGAACGAATATGAGTCTGTCGGCGATATTCAGACCCAGAAAAGCGCCAAGACCATGGCCTTCGATCCCAAAACCAAGCGCCTGTTTCTCTCGGCTGCCGAGTTGGAGTCGGTGCCTGCCGCTAACGGACAAAGAGCAAGGATGAGGCCGAAACCTGGGTCATTCGCAGTCCTAGTGGTAGAACGCCAGTAGCCGGGGCTTATCGGATTCCTCTGCGAACTCCGCGCCTGTGCTGTAAAATGGTTTTGCCCATCGTTTGCAGGCCCGTAGCTCAGTTGGTTAGAGCGCTTCCTTGACACGGAAGAGGTCGATGGTTCGAGTCCATTCGGGCCTACCATATTCTTTTCTTGCGTGGATTCTAGATGCATTCTGTATTCAGATTGCATTCTGGTTGCAGTCAGCAATCAGCCAAAAACTATTCAGTAATGGCAGCAGTTTCTGGAGAGCGTTCAGCCCATGAAACAGCAATTGGCAATTGGCCAAAGAAACCGCGGCTGGCGAATATTGCTCACGTTCTCAGCACTCAGCCAATTGACCACACCGAGTGCGTGGTCCATTGAAAAGCTAACTTCGTGATGAGTTTCTCGATGGACATGCAATCGGGTGATCGCGCGTGATCGGGTGATCGATCTTGAAACAATCATTGATTTTATTCAGCCTAAAAATATCGAGGGTCCAAGACCGTTGGAGTCTCGCAGCTATGCCCGAACAGCCTTCAAGTGCCAAAAAGTAATGTACACTTGGCCCGTGAGAGAAAATTTCGTCAGGAAGCATATTCTCGTTTTATTGCTGGTCCTTTCATTGGCTTTAAGGCTGCCGGCGCAGGAAACGATCTCCTTGGTAGGGTGCGGCTCTGTGGTTCCCAAGTCGCTCTTTGGCGCGTGGGCAGATGCCTACACGAAGAGAAATCCACATACCCAGATCAAGTATTTGCCGTTTGGCTCCGATGAAAGCATCAAGCAGATGACTGCGGGGCTTGCGGATTTTGGAGCGGGAGAAATACCCATTTCGGATAAACAGATGGGGATCGCCGAGAAGCATCTTCTCGATTTGCCAATATTTCTCACCATAGTTGTGCCGATCTACAACGTGCCCGGAGCGGGCCGCGACCTGCGTTTTTCAGGAAGGATTCTTGCGGATATATTTATGGGCGGGATTCAACGGTGGAACCATCCGGAGCTGGTGAAACTGAATCCGGGAGTGCAACTGCCGAACCTGCCGATTACCACGGTACATCGCGAACCGGGCAAGGGCACGACTTATCTTTTGACAGACTTTCTTTCCAAGACTAGTCCAGCTTTCCAGACGCGATTCGGAACGAGCGCATCTCCCAAGTGGCCATCCGGATTGACGGCACAGGGCGGCGACGACCTGGTGCAGCAAGTGAGAAAGCTGCCGGGCGCTATTGGATACGCCGAATTGAGCGTCGCCAAGGCCGGTTCGGCGGCCATTGGCCAGGTGCAAAATGCAAGCGGAGCATTCGTATCGGCGACGCCTGAAAACGCCACCGCAGCCTGTCCTCGAAATCTTAAAAATGGTTTCCGCATCTCACTGACCAACAGGCCAGGCGAAACCGTTTACCCGATAACTGGTTTTACCTGGATGTTTGTTCCGACCAAGGGCACCTCTCCTGCGCGTTCAAAAGCATTGACTGGTTTCTTGAACTATATTTTCACCGACGGCCAGGCAATGATCGCAGATTATGGCCACGTAGCCCTTCCGCCGCAGATCGTTTCTTCAGTGCTGAGCACTGTGAAACTTCGAGAGTGAGATAAAAACTACTCTATAAACATGCAATCCCCATAGGAAAAGAACCGGTATTTCTCCCGCGTCGCATGTTCATAAGCGTTCAAGACATTCTGTTTGCCTGCGAGTCCCGAAACCAGCATCAGCAACGTGGACTTCGGCAAATGAAAGTTCGTCAGTAAGGCTCCAACCACTCGGAACTGAAAGCCTGGGTAAATAAAGATATCGGCTTCGCCTGAGCCGGCGGCGATGGCGCTGTTTTTCAAGCTCTTGTTTTGTAACCCAGCATATTCCAGAGTTCGGACGGTGGTAGTCCCCACGGCAACCACCCGGCGCTTTTGTTCCAGGGCGTGGTTAATCTGCTGTGCTGCATCCTCCGGGATGGTAAAGACCTCGCGATGGATAGTATGTTCCTCCACCACCTGCGTCCGCACAGGCTGGAATGTTCCCAGACCTACATGCAAGGTGATCTCGGCAACTTCGATACCGCGCTGGCGAATGCGAGCAAGAGTTTCGGGGGTGAAGTGCAGCCCGGCGGTAGGCGCGGCCACGCTACCTAATTGACGGGCATAGACTGTCTGGTAACGCTCGCGGTCTTCCGGCCGGTTTTGCCGATTGATGTATGGCGGGAGGGGGATGTGACCCAGAGTCTCCACGGTGGCGAAGAAGTCCGGGACGGGGTCAAAGCGCAGGATCCGTTCGCCAAATTCACTCCGCGCAATGATTTCTGCCTGGAGTTCCTGCCGGATGCCAAATAGAATCTTTTCACCCACCCCTATTTTGCGCCCGGGACGCACCAGCGCTTGCCATTCCCACTGTCCCAACTGGCGGGTTAGCAGGACCTCCACTTGGCCCTGTAAAAAGTCCTGGGCTGCTGGATTTCTTGGACTTACCGGCTGTGCATGGAGTCCGGCCCGGCGTCCAAATAGACGGGCGGGAAAGACTCGACTGTTGTTCGTGACCAGGAGATCATCCGGACGGAGAATATCGGGGAAATCTCTGAATCTACAGTCCTCATAGGCCCCCGTTTGCCGGCGGAGGCGCAACATGCGGGAGGCGCTACGATCGGCAAGCGGTTCCTGGGCGATCAATTCTTCGGGAAGATGAAAATTGAAGTCGGCGACAAGCACTCATTCTGGATTATATTTGCGCGCGTTTAGCTTTTGTGTCACCCTTCACCCGCGAGCATGGAGAAATGCTGATGGACGTTGAGAACGAGAGCCATATTCGCCAGGAAATTTGCCGGATCGGAAAGATGCTGCACCAGCGCGGCTATGTGGCTGCCTGTGACGGCAACATCTCCGTGCGTCTGAGTCAGAATCTTGTTCTTTGTACCCCTACTTCCATCTCCAAAGGCATGATGACCCCGGAAGACTTGGTGCTGGTGGACATGGGCGGCCAGCAACAGAACGGCCAACGGCACCCTTCCACAGAGTTGGGTATGCACCTGCTTTTCTACACTTTACGACCCGATATCAGGGCTGTAGTACACGCCCATCCCCCCACAGCGACGGGCTTTGCCGCGGCCGGCATCAGCCTGGAAGAACCACTGGTAGCTGAGGTAGTGGTCTCCTGCGGCAAGATTCCCCTGGCCCGCTATGGGACGCCCGGAACTCCCGATCTTGCGGATGCACTCAAGCCATTGATTCCTGGCCACGATGCACTTTTGATGGCCAATCACGGCGTGGTTACGTGCGGCCACGATCTGATGAAAGCCTATATGAAGATGGAAACCGTAGAGCATTATGCCCAGATTGCCTTGGTGGCCCGCCAACTTGGACCGGCGCGCCCGCTCCCCGCAGAGGAAATCCGCAAACTGATGGAAGTCCGGAAGAACTACGAAGGCAATAAAGCTCCGGAGCCAGCCGAGTAGGAACCGTAAAGAATCGGGGTGATCACTTTGGCATGCCTCAGTGCAGGCTATATATCGGGTGATCGGCCAAAGGGAACGTAGAGGCGGGGGAGATTTTGCGGCTGAGATGTTTCTTAAAAAGCTTAGATGTTTTTTGCTTTGGCTAAGAACTAATGGCTAAGTACTAAATTACTGTTTCCAAATGAAAAGGGCGGCCCAGGCCGCCCCAATCGGGAAAAACTCCTCGAGATTTACAGCAGTTGTACGTTTTCTGCCTGCCAGCCTTTAGGGCCTTTGACGACGTTGAATGTCACCGGCTGGCCTTCCTTCAAGCTGCGAAATCCATTCGCCTGAATTGCTGAGAAGTGGACGAAGACGTCTTCGCCATTGTCCCGGCTGATAAAGCCATAGCCTTTCGCGTCATTGAACCATTTAACTGTTCCTTGTTCCATTGTGTTACACGCATTCCTTGTTTCTGAATTAGCGCTTTTCTTCGGAGGTAGTGCAGGCAGGTGCAGGGTATTGCAGTGCTGCTGTACAACGCTTCGGAGCAACGCAGCGCCATTATATCCATAGATATCCAGAGTTGTCTCTAATAAATCGCCATCGAGCAGTCCCAGCCCCGAGCCCTGGTATGGTACCTTAACAGCTTGAAAGAGAACAGTTTAGGGGTTTTTCTCAATCCGTGAGCCAAGCAACCATCACTCCTCAAGTCCAATCAGTCCACAAGCCAATGGGTTCCGCAGCCGTAATGACTGCCGTGGCCCTGGTCAGTTTTGCCAGCTTGTTGCTGGAACTGGCGATGACCCGGCTCTTCAGCGTGGTGCTTTTTTATCATTTTGCGTTCTTTGCAATCTCGGTGGCGCTTCTGGGGCTGGGCTCCGGAGGAGTGTTTGCCCATCTTCGCCGTGAGTGGTTAAACAGGTTTGAGATGCGAACGCTGGGGGCCCGGCTGTGCCTGCTGAATTCCGTGGTGGTGCTGGTGGCGATGGAGATAGTGCTGCACACGCCGGTGACCCTGGAGGTCAATGGCCGGAACTTTGCCAAGCTGACGGTCATTTACCTGGTTGCCGCCGTTCCTTTCTTTTTCACTGGCCTGCTATTTTCGGTGCTGTTTGCCCGCTCCAGCGGACGAATCTCAATCCTATACGGCGCCGACCTTGCCGGAGGAGCGTCTGCCTGCCTGGCGGTGGTGCCGCTGTTGAATTTCATCGGCGCTCCGAATGCGCTACTGTTCTCTTCGCTGGCCATGGTCTTGGCCGGCGCGCTATGGGCAGGTAGCACCAGGGCGCGCATGGCTTCCTTGGCAACTGCTGGGGTCTTTGCCGTGTTAATCGCGGCCAATCATGGCGGCAGGTTGATCGATGTGGTTTACGCCAAAGGCGTTTTCCGTGATCCCCAATGGGTGGAGTTTGCCAAATGGAACGCCATCTCCCGCATCGAGATCAACAACCTGAACGGGGCGCGCTACATCGTGATCGATGCGGACGCCACCAGCGCCATCATGAACACCGAGCCCGCGCTGTGGGACCAGGAGCACAATCCGAATCCCACGCCCACCCATACCGGCCTGCCGGAGCAGGCAAGCTTCAATTGGAAAAAGAGCCTTATGTCAGCCGCCCCGTCGGTCGCCAATGTGCTACGCCCGAGCGGAGCCTTTGCGATCATTGGTCCGGGTGGAGGCGTGGATGTGTTGCGGGCCGTGGCCAATGGAAGCCGCAACGTTACAGGGATTGAGATCAACCCCATCATCATCAACGACGTGATGCGCGGCCGATACGCCAACTATTCCTTTCACCTGTATGACCGCCCGGAAGTGCATATTCACATCCAGGACGGCCGATCGTATGTCCGCAGCAGCCAGGAGAGTTATGACGTCGTGCAGATGACCCTGGTGGATACCTGGGCCTCAACGGCCGCCGGGGCCTTTGCCCTGAGCGAAAATAATCTCTATACGGTGCAGGCTTTTCGTGAATATCTCGACCATTTGAAGCCCGATGGCCTGATCGCCATCACCCGCTGGGAGTTCAAGCAGCCCAGGGAAGCCCTGCGCGTGGTCTCACAAGCCATTGAAGCCCTGCACCAGAGCGGGGTGCCCGATCCGCGATCAAACTTCATCATTGTGGCGGATGGCGGCCTGAATGAGGATGGGCGTCCAGTGCTGGTGCTGGCCAAGAAATCCGCATTTACCAGGGAAGAATATGCCGCAGTGGCGCGGCATGTGCAAAACAATCCCAACCTGATTTGGCTCAATCCGCCCGCAGAATATGCAGGCTTGCAATCTTTGCCTCCGGCCGCGGCGGCTTTCCAGGAGCTGATTCGGTCCAACAATCCCCAGCAGTTTGCCAGTGCTTATGACTACAACGTCGCTCCCGTCACAGACAGCGCTCCCTTCTTTTTCTTTACGCTCAAGACCGGCTATGTGGTCCGGAACATCCTGTCGGGCACGGGCCACGGAATGGATTGGCGAATCAACCTGGGCATCGTAATCCTGGGCATGGTGTTGGTCATCTCGCTGGCTGCCGTACTGGCATTTTTGGTCTTGCCTCTGGTTCTGGGCGACCGGAGCGGCCGGCAGCACGCGAACATCGCCGGGTTGCTTTACTTTGTTGCGATAGGGTTGGGATACATCCTGGTGGAAATATCGTTGATCCAGCGGTTCGTGCTCTTCCTGGGACATCCCACGTATGCTCTGACCGTGGTGGTCTTTCTGCTGCTGCTGTCGAGCGGGGCGGGAAGCGTTGCGGCACGCCGCTGGATTTTGGACAGCGGGAAGATGCGTTATCTCCTGGGTTTTATTGTTGGCCTGATTCTGCTGTATGTGGTCGTCCTGCCCTCGATCCTGGAGACGGCTGTGGGACAGCCATTCGCCGTAAAGCTGGTAGTAAGCGCCGTGCTGCTCGTTCCCCTGGGGTTACTGATGGGAATGCCATTTCCCACAGGGCTGAAATCGGTAGCCGAGAGCGGCAAATCGACGGTGGAATGGGCGTGGGCCATGAATGCCGCTGCCAGTGTGCTGGGCTCGGTTTCGGCCATGGTCATAGCCATCCATTTTGGACTCACCATTACGCTGGCCTGCGCCGCCCTGGCGTATCTCTTCGCAGCAGGGTTTTCAAGGACCTGGAAGGATCAGTTGATCGCACGGTGAGTTAAACCGTTCTGTTGGCTGTAACGAGGATTCTGTTCTCATTTGGATAAACGCAGCGTGCGCGCGGAGGGAGAATTTGTTAATTCAGTAATTGAAAATCTGTGGCTTGGTAGATCAGGATTTTTTTTTGGCCTTGGAGCGGACACGTTTGTATTTAAGAGAGATCAGGCCTTTCGGGAATGTCTTGTTTTCAACCAACGAGAAGTTGCGTTGGGGAAAGCCGCGAAGGAAGAGCGGAATGCCCTCACCAAGTAGGACAGGAACGACGCCTAGATAGAGTTCATCCACCAGATCGGCCTTAAGGAAGTCGCGAGCGAGTTCGCCGCCTCCCATCAGCCAAATATGTTTGCCAGGGCGTTTGCGGAGTTGGCTGATCAGAGTGGCAGGGGATTGGTTGGTGAATATCAGGCCATCCCGTTCGCCCGGCGGCAGGGTGCGGGAAAAGACATATGACACCATCGAACCGCCGAAAGAGCCCCCACCCATGCTTTGGGCAACATCGTAGGTCTTGCGTCCCATGATGGCGGTGTCAACGTCAGCGAAGAAGCCGGCCATCGAGTAGTCTTTGGGCATAAAAAGAAAATCTACAGCGCCATTTGGCCGGGCAATGTAGCCATCCAGGCTGATACCTAACCCAAGTACAACTTTACGCATGGCGGAATTGTAGCCGAATTGCACCTCCGCGATAATTATGGCAATTATGACCACCGTACGGTGTTTCGCTCAAGTTTTCCCGCAGAAGTCCGAATATGTAGACGTACCTGCCAATCTGGAAGGGGAGTTGTGTTTTGAATCGGCGTCAGCGCAGCGGCGAAACCAAGGTGGCGATTCCCTGCTCAATACTACGAGTCGCTCTGCTTTGTGCCCTGCTGCTGTCAGCGGTCACAGGTGTTGCGGTGGATCCAGCTAAATCCATCCGGCAGTACGTTCGTACTGCCTGGACTGTAGCTGAAGGACTACCACAGAATACGGTCCCTGCCATCCTTCAAACCCGAGATGGCTATCTGTGGTTCGCTACCGAGGAAGGCCTGGTCAGATTTAACGGAGCACAATTTGTAGTCTTTGATAAGACCAGCTCTCCAGATTTGAAGGCCAACGGAATCCAGAAGCTGCTTGAGGACAAGCGCGACGGAGCTTTATGGATCGGCACTTTTGGGGGTGGGCTGGCGCGTTACAGAGCCGGTCAATTCAAGTCCTACGGCATGGAGGATGGACTACCCGGCACCATTATCGATGCGCTGGCGCAGGACAGCCACGGAGATCTGTGGATTGGCACCGATAAGGGACTGGCAGTTCTCAAGGACGGCCATATCTTGAAATCCATTGGAAAAAGAGAGCTCCCGCAAGTAGGGATCAACGCTCTTGCGATCGCGCCGGATGGAAAACTCTGGATAATAGCCGGCGGCAGCACCATTCTTAGGATCGACGATAAGACCGGTGACACTTCACAACAGGCAGCCCCATTCCAGGATCCGACCAGCTTGTTTCTTGATCATGCAGGCAGCTTATGGGCGGGGACTGGATCTCATGGTCTCTATCACCTGTCCAACGGACAATTCGTCCAGGAACGCCATCAATCTTCGCAAAGTCCCATCATCACCATTTACGAGGACAAAGAAAACAGTTTGTGGATAGGCTCTCTTGGAAATGGCATATGCCGGTTGCTTTCCGATGACCTGCAGTGCTACACGGAAAAAGCCGGCCTTACCAGCAACGAAGTGATTTCTATCTATGAAGATCGTGAGAGCAGTCTATGGGTTGGAACAGTTACCGGCGGGGTCAACCGTTTCAAAGACGGACGGTTCACGACCTATGATGGCAGCCAGGGTCTTGCAAATGACGTTGTGCTGGCCCTGTATCAAGGGCGCGACGGAAGCATCTGGATAGGCACGGAAAATGGTCTAGGCCGTCTGAAAAATGGGCACATAGACGTTTATAACCTGGGAAGCACTCCTGCAGGCAATATGGTCTCTGCCGTCGTTGAGGACCGTAAAGGCACACTCTGGATCGGAACCAGTGACGGTCTGAAGCAGTTTCGCGGCAACAAGCTCATCAGGGACTACAGGATCGCGCAAGGATTGGCCAGCAACAAGGTGTCGGCCATTTATGAGGACCGAG
>Ga0070730_10002796_pt1 | contig 15835 bp, 15 predicted proteins | sample Coa_R1_3_FD_66447 | JGI IMG/M metagenome (GOLD analysis project Ga0070730, IMG submission 66447) | Surface soil microbial communities from Centralia Pennsylvania, which are recovering from an underground coalmine fire - Coalmine... | ecosystem: Environmental > Terrestrial > Soil > Unclassified ...
GCGGCGGCGATCATGAAGCTGTTGGAGTCCCAGATCCGGCCGGGGACGATCGGCGTCCCGGGTTCGGCGAGCTCGCTCCCGGTGGACAGCACCACCACGCGCGGCCGCGGCCGGACCCGGATGGTGGCGCGCCCGGTCGCCGCGATGACCGCGATGTGCATCGGCCGGAGCCTGGTGCCGGCGCCGACCAGCACCTCGCCGGCCTTGGCGTCCTCGCCGGCCAGGCGTAGCGCGTGGCCAGCCCCGGCCCGGCCGTAGATGGTGACCCGGGCCGTGCCGCCGTCGGTCCACTCCACCGGCACGACCGCCTCGGTGCCGTGCGGCAGCATCGCGCCGGTCATGATCCGGATCGACGTGCCGGGCGCCAGCGCGTACGCCCCGGTGTCGCCGGCCGCGACCTCGGCCACCACGGGCAGGATGACCGGGGTCTGCTCCGACGCGGTCACGACGTCCTCGACGTGCACCGCGTACCCGTCCATCGCCGAATTGTCGAACGAAGGCAGCGGGACGCTCGCCGTCACGTCCTCGGCCAGGACCAGGCCGTGGGCGTCGGACAGGCTCAGCTCGGTGGGCGCCAGCGGCCGCACGGTGCGCAGGATCTCGGCCAGGTGCGCGTCGACTGAGGTCAGCGCCTCGTCGGTCCCGACCGGCGGGACGGTGCCCGTCACGGCAGGCTGTCCAGGTACTTACGCAGCCACGGCACGATCTCCTCGGCCAGGTCGGATCGCTCGCAGGCGAACTGGACCAGCGTGCGCAGGTAGTCGAGCTTGTTGCCGGTGTCGTAGCGCCGCCCGTGGAACAGCACGCCGTGCACGCCGCCGCCCTCGGCCGCGCTGGTCTTGGCTAGCGTCTTGAGCGCGTCGGTGAGCTGGATCTCGCCCCCGCGCCCGGGCGGGGTGTCCCGCAGCACGCCGAACACCGCCGGGTCGCACACGTACCGCCCGATCAGGATCCACCGGCTCGGAGCCGAGCCGGGTACCGGCTTCTCGACCAGGTCGGTGACCGCGACCACGTCCTCCTCGGCGGTCGGCGCGATCGCGGCGCACCCGTACTGCGAGACCTGCTCCGGGTCTACCTCCATCAGCGCGACCACGCTGCCGCCGTAGCGCTTGCGCACCTCGATCATCCTGCTCAGCAGCTGATCGCGGCTGTCGATCAGGTCGTCGCCGAGCAGGACCGCGAAGGGCTCGTCGCCGACGTGCTTGGCGGCGCAGAACACCGCGTGGCCGAGCCCCTTCGGGTCGCCCTGCCGGACGTAGTGCACGGTGGCCAGCTCGCTGGACTCGCGCACCTGGGCCAGCCGTTCGGTCTCGTCCTTGGCCGCCAGCGCCTCCTCGAGCTCGTAGTTCCGGTCGAAGTGATCCTCGATGGACCGCTTGCTGCGGCCGGTGATGAGCAGGACGTCGTCCAGGCCGGCCGCGACCGCCTCCTCGACGACGTACTGGATCGCGGGCTTGTCCACCACCGGCAGCATTTCCTTGGGCGTCGCCTTGGTCGCGGGCAAGAACCTGGTGCCCAGGCCGGCGGCGGGTATAACGGCCTTGGTCACGTCCTTCATGCCTGAACAGTAGCGGAATCCCGGGTGTGCTCCCGGCCCCCGGGTTGGCGGTACGGTGGGCGGCGTGCCCGAGATTCAGCAGGAAAAGGCCCGGATGCGCGCGCTGGTGATCTCCGCGCGATCCATGCTCTCGGCGCAGCAGAGGAGCGAAGCGGGTCGGCAGATCCGGGACGCGTTGCTGTCACTGCCGGAGGTTCAGATGGCGGGGACGGTGGCTGCTTATTACTCGATCGGCAGCGAACCGGATACTCGCGGGCTGGTCTTTGCCTTGTGGAAGCGGGGGACTTACGTGCTGCTGCCGCTGCTGAGGCCGGACGGGGATCTGGACTGGGCCTCCTACGAGGGGCCGGAGTCGCTGGTGGCCGGGCCCAGGGGCCTTCAAGAGCCGGGCGAGGCGGCGCGGGGTACCGGAGCGGTCGCTTCGGCGGATGTGGTGCTGGTGCCGGCGCTCGCGGTGGACGGGCAGGGGAACAGGCTCGGTCGGGGCGGGGGGAGCTTCGACCGCGCGCTGGCGCGGGTGGGGCCGCTGATTCCGGTGATCGCGTTGCTGTACGACTCCGAACTCGTCGACCGGGTGCCGGTGGAGGGGCACGACACCCCGGTGCGCGCGGTCGTCAGGCCCGGGTACGGGGTTACCACCTGCGCAGGCGGAATCCCGGGGCCGCTGGCGCGGTTATGTATGCTTAGCAGTCGGATATCGCGAGTGCTAATCTGAACCACTTTGAGTTGTGCCCGGAGGGGCCCGTGCCCACATACCAGTACACCTGCACCGACTGTGGTGAGCCGGTTGAGGTGGTACAGAAGTTCACCGACGACCCGCTGAGCGTGTGCGCCACCTGCGGCGGCCGCCTCAGGAAGGTGTTCTCGCCGGTCGGCATCGTGTTCAAGGGCTCGGGCTTTTACCGCACGGACAGCAGGAACGGCTCAAGCTCCAGCACCGCCGCTAAGGACAAGCAGCCCAGCGAATCTTCTTCTGCGAGCGACGCGACCTCGGACAAGCCCGCCGACAAGAAGGCCGGCGACAAGGTGGGGGCCTCGTCCGGATCGTCCTCGTCCTCGTCCTCGTCAAGCGAGAAGGTCGCCTGACCCGCGATGGCGGACCTGGCCACTGTCGCCGTCGTCGGCGGTTCGGGCTTTTACGAGTTCCTCCAGGGCGCCAAGGAGATAGAGGTCGACACCCCCTACGGTGCCCCCAGTGACCCGATCGCCGTGGGTGAGGTGGCCGGCCGTCAGGTCGCGTTCCTGCCTCGGCACGGCCACGACCATCGGTTCCCGCCGCACAAGATCCCCTACCGGGCCAACATGTGGGCGCTGCGCTCGCTGGGCGTGCGCCGGGTGATCGCGCCGACCGCCGTCGGCTCCCTGACCCCCTCCTACGGCCCGGGCACCCTGGTCGTCCCCGACCAGCTCGTCGACCGGACCAGGACGCGGAGCCAGACGTACTACGACCAGGGCGCCTGCCACGTCCCGTTCGCCGATCCCTACTGCCCGTCCATCCGCCCGGTGGCCATCGCGACCGCGCGCGAGTTCGGCTGGATCCCCGCCGGCTCGGGGACGCTCGTCGTCATCGAGGGACCGAGGTTCTCCACCCGCGCCGAGTCCCTGTGGTTCGCCGCCCAGGGCTGGACGCTGGTCGGCATGACCGGTCACCCGGAGGCCGTCCTGGCCCGTGAACTGGCGCTCTGCTACGCGCCGCTCGCGCTGGTCACCGACACCGACGCCGGGGTTGAGGAAGGCGAGGGCGTCACCCAGGCCGAGGTCTTCGACGTATTCGCCGCCAACGTCAAGCGCCTGCGCGACCTGGTCGCCAACATCATCGCCGCCCTCCCCGCCGAGCGCGAAGACGACCTGTGCGCGCACGCTCTGGACGGCCTCAGTCTCCCCCTCGAGCTGCCGTAGCCGTAGGGTCAGCTTCGTGACCGATCTGACGATGGCGCCCGGCGGATCCGCTTCGGTGCATGTGCTGCATGAGGGGTACGTCGGCCTGAACGGCGACGAGGGGCGCGTGGCCGGCACGGTCACGCTGATCATCGACGGCGACGCGGTGATCGTGGTCGATCCCGGCATGGTCGCCTCGCGCGAGGCCCTGCTGGCCGCGCTCACCTCGCACGGCCCGGGTCCGTCAGACGTGACGGACGTGGTGTTCAGCCACCATCACCCCGATCACACGGTCAACGCCGCCTTGTTCCCGGCCGCCCGGATCCACGATCACTGGGCTGTCTACCTGGGTGACCAGTGGATCGACCGGGATGCCCACGGCGCGGAACTGGCCCCGTCGGTCCGCTTGCTCCGTACCCCCGGGCACACGGCCGAGGACATCTCCACGGTGGCGTCCACCGCTGGCGACGTCATCGTGTGCACGCACGCCTGGTGGGCCGCCGACGGCCCGCCCGAGGACCCGCTCGGATCCGACGCCGCGGCGCTCCACGACAGCCGGGAACTGCTCCTTTCCTTCGCCTCGCTGATCGTGCCCGGCCACGGCCCGGCGTTCCGGCCTGGGCCGCACACGCCGCGCTAGTCCCGGCCGACGGGCTAGCTGACCTCGTTCAGCTTCCCCGTAGCGACGTCGAAGACGAACCCGCGGATCGCGTCCTTGTGCGGGACGAACGGGCTGGCGTTGATCCGCGCGATCGACTGCCGTACGTCCTCGCCGAGGTCCGGGAACGCCTCGGCGGCCCAGGACGGCTTGATCCCCGTCTCGTCCTGGATAGCGCGCTTGAACTGATCGTCGGTGAACGTCAGCATGCCGCAGTCGGTGTGGTGGATCAGGATGATCTCCCGGGTGCCCAGCAGGCGCTGGCTGATGGCCAGCGAGCGGATCTCGTCGTCGGTGACCACGCCGCCGGCGTTACGGATCACGTGGGCCTCACCCTCGTTGAGCCCGAGGATGGCATAGACGTTGAGCCGGGCGTCCATGCACGCCACGACGGCGACCTGACGCGACGGTGGCAGCGGCAACGGGCCTACGAACGTCTGCGCGTAGCGCGCGTTGTTGGCCAGGAACTCCTCGGTAGCGGACATCTGGTCTCCTCCTAATCCTTCGCCAGGCTCAACCGGTACCCCCACCAGCGAGCCGTACTCGGCTCACGACCCGTCGTGGTTCTCCACGCCACGTCGGGCGAGCGGTGCGCCTGTTAGCGATAAATCCCATTGTTATAGTAGATAATACTCAATCGATCAGCCACGCCATGCGGGCGGCACCCCGGTGTGCGCCCAGGTAGGCTAGAGACTCCGCAGGCCCCGATAGCTCAGCGGATAGAGCGACTGCCTCCTAAGCAGTAGGTCGCGCGTTCGAGTCGCGCTCGGGGCGCTCATAATGCAGGTAAAGCCTTATATTCGAAACTATTGTTGTTCGAATGATCTACTGCTCGCAGGCAATCAGTCTTACCTATCGCCTCGGCCTGCTGGACCCCGACCAGGGCCAGGTCCAGGTGTACGGCCGGCCTGCGGCGCACGCGGTAGCCGCCGGGCTGGTCGGGGCCATGCTCCAGGACGCCGGGCTGATGCCGGGAGTGCGGGTCGGCGAGCTGCTCGCCATGGTGCGCAGCCTGTATCCCCGCCCGCTGCCGCTCGACGACCTCGTGGGCGTCGCCGACCTGGGCTCGCTGCTGCGCCGGCGCGTCGACCGACTCTCTGGCGGCCAGGCGCAGCGCGTGCGGTTCGCCGCGGCGATCGCCGGTGACCCGCAGCTGCTCGTCCTCGACGAACCGACCGCGGCGATGGACGTGCAGGCCCGGCGGAACTTCTGGCAGCAGATTCGCGCCTTCGCCGGACGCGGGCGCACCGTGCTGTTCGCGACCCACTACCTGCACGAGGCCGACGACGCCGCCGACCGGGTGGTCGTGATCGCAGCCGGCCGCAAAATCGCCGACGGCTCGCCGTCCGCGATCAAAGCAAGCTTCGGTGACCGGCAGGTCCGGTTCACCGTCGATCCGGGCTCGCCCGTTTCGCTGGCCGCCCTGGCCGGCGTGCGCGCCGTCGAGCAACGGGGCACGCGGGTTACGCTCCATTCCAGCGACCCGGACGCCACCGTGACGTCCCTGGTGGGCAGCGGGCTCCAGTGGTCCGATCTGGAAGTCGGCGGACTCGACCTTGAGGCATCATTCCTGCAGCTGCTGGGAGGACAGTCATGACCGGTTTCGTCACCCTGGAGATGCGGCGCTCGCTGCGGGACGTCCGCTATCTCGTCATCGCCGTCGCCCTGCCGATCGGGCTCTACCTGCTGTTCGCCGGCCTGTTCGGCTCGCACGGGCAGCGAGCGCAAGGCCTGCCCCAGTCAGTGGAACTGATGGTGGCCATGATCGCCTACGGGGCGATGTGGGCGGTGTTCTCGGCCACCGGCCCGCGGATCGCCCACGAGCGGGCCATCGGCTGGACCCGGCAGCTGCGCGTCACCCCGCTAACCCCAGCGTCGGCGCTGGCCGGCAAGCTCGGCACCGCGCTGGCCGTCGCCCTGCCGGCCATGCTGCTCGTGTGCCTCACCGCCGTGCTCAGCCACCACGTCGCGCTCAGCGCGGCCCAGTGGCTCACCCTGCTGACCGTCATGTGGGCGGGCGTGCTCCCGCTGGCCCTGCTCGGCCTGGCCATCGGCTACCTGGTCACAGAAGAGATCGCCTTCCCCCTCCTGATGGCTCTCTACTTCGCCTTCGGCAGCCTCGGCGGCCTGTGGATGCCGCTGTCCGCCATGCCGCGCGCCATGCAGGACATCGGCCGGGCCCTCCCGTCCAACGGGCTCGCCGAGCTGGGCTGGCGGATCGTCGGCGGCCAGGCCTCGGTGTCGACCGCTGTCCTCGTGCTGGCGGCGTGGCTGCTGGGCAGCGCCCTGGCCGCGTGGCTCGCCTACCGCCGCCGCGCCCGAATGGCGACCAGCTGAGACTCGCCGGCGACAATCGGCGCGATGTAGCACTGGCGAGCGCCTCCGCGAGCCCCCCAGCCGGACCAGCCGGGCCGCTGACAGCCGCACCCGCGCTCAATCAGACGAGCTCGTCGGCCCGCCCAGTAGCCGGTGGCGCAGATCAGCCCGTTCGGCGTGCCTCAACTAAGCCGGCGCCGAGTGCCCGGAACCGCACGTAACAATTGGGCGGATATCGCGCGACAGCCGCAGCCAGCGATCATCACGTAGCGCGATCGATGTTCCTGAACGTGAGCGAACCGAGCGCCGACTCGGCGCGTCCGACTACAGCGACTGGCCAGCGGGCGACCGCGCGCAGATTGCCCGGTTCTGGCCGGCAGCGGCCTGCAAGGTGACCGGCTGATCGGGGCGGGGTAGCCGTCGCGCGTGGACCGGCTCGGCCGACACCGATATGGGGTGAGATACCTGCGTGGTCCGGAGTGCTTGATGATCGGTGGGGATGGTTTTTAAGGCCTTTTCGTCGTACCAGCGCCAGCCGGTTTCGGCGTCTGAATGCTGCTCGCGCGCGTCGTGAGGGGCGCGGGTACAGACCACGGGGCGGCCCGCGAAGGTGGCCGGGCACCAGGCCCCGCAGCGTTTACCGGGGTCCAGCAGGTCGAGGATGCGCTGCCAGCGCGCCGCCTCGCCCGTTGGCGCCTGGTGGGCGACCCCTGCGTCGTGCTCACCGCCACGTTCTTGGCCGCCCGGTGCAAGACGAGCATCCGCTGGTCGTGCCCTGGTCGCGCCGTCGGCGCCGGCCACGGGGGAGGTCGCCGTGAGCGTGCTGGTCATGCTGTGTCCTCCTTGGACGCTGATGCTGGCGCGGGGTTCGCTATCTGGGGCAGGATCCGGGACCGCCCGGGCTGTGCGTCGCGGGCGGGATCCGGTGGCTGGTCCTGGCCGCCGTCGGCGGCCCAGGCCGCCGTGGTCAATGTCCTCCCGGAACCGGTGGGTGGTGGCTGGCGTTGCCGGGTCCTGGCCCGGATGGCAGTTGCCCTTGCCTTCCCGCGCAGGCGCGGCAGCCGTCTTCGCGGAAAGGTGCCGCCGCAGAGCGCCATGAACTCCACCTGGACCAGCGCCAGGTCGTCCTTGCCGCGAGCGCGACACCAGGGCCTGGCGGCAGCGCTGTTCCTATCACGATGTCTCGGCGGCGGCGCCGGGACCGGGGCGTCGTCACCGCGGCTTGCCGCATCGATGATGGCTTGGGCCCGGTCAAAGTCAGGATGGCCGGCACATTATGCCCGCTCCGCTGGCGGTGGGTGGCTGCTGAGGACGGGCGCCGGGCTGGTGCGAGGCCGGCGGAGCCCGGTGAAGCCGGGTTCGGTGCGCAGGGTGTGCACGGCGTCCCAGGTGCGCAGCGCGGCTGGGCCGGCCGGGGCGCACGTGAAGACCGGGCCGGTCAGGCCAGCGGCGGGCGGGCCATCGAGGACGATGGCGGGGCTGGCCGGCTCCGGGCCGCAAACGGCCGCTGCTGCGGTCATGGCGGCGGCGATGGCCGGGTCCCAGGATGGGTCATCGGCACCGGCTGCCCAGGAGGCGGGAAGCCCCGCGGCGGTCACCACCTCGCCGGTGACGACGGGCCCGGGTGCCGCACGCGGCCACGGCGGCGCGAACACCCGCTCGCCCCGCCGGCGGTACAGGCGGTCGATGTCGCCGTCGCGGGTGGCGGCGCGCAGGGCCTCGAAGATGCGCAGCAGGCGGCGGGATTGGATGCGGGCGGCGACGGCGAGCGCCTGGATCTCGGCGGGTGCGCCGGGCGGCGGCCGGTCCCCGTCGCGCAGCCGCAGGCTCAGCGGCCGCCAGCGCAGGCCGAGATTGCGGCGTGGCGCGGCTTCGCGCAGCCACTGGGCGGTGACCCAGGTCCAGGGGCAGGCGGGGTCGATGTAGACGCTGATCCGGCGGGCCGGTGAGTCTGGGTGGGCGGGGCTGGTATTCACCGATGGTCCCTCGTGTTTCGCTAGGGTTATGGCCTGATTGCTTCTGTGATCGCGGGCGGCGTGGCACCGGGCGCTGCTGCTACGCCGCGTCCTGGGCCCGGCCGCCGCGTGATGCGGCACTGGCCTGCGGTGCGAGGGCGTGCACGCCCAGCGGCCAGAAGGTCCAGCCCTGAGCAGACAGCGCCCGCCAGTGCCGGGTCGCGCACTGCCCGCACAGGTACAGCTCGCCGGCCTGGTGTACCCGGTCGATCCGGTACCCGGCGCCGGCCGCGGGCCCGCACCGGTCACACGTCTGATTCATCGTCGGTCACCTGTCTGTCTGCGGTGGGGCACGGGTTTCATCGATCTGGTCCGTGCTGTACTGGTTGGCTGGGCACCCGCTGTCGGCGCGGTCGCGGTGCTCAGGCCGGCACCAGTTCTCGGAAGCCGGCGTCGTAGGCGGCTACCACTTCGTACCGTTCGAGGCGGTCCGGGCCGGTGAGCAGGGCCGGGTCCTCGCTGGGCAGCAGCGGGGCGGCGGTGATGACGGCGCCGACGTGGTCTAGCGTGGCGGGACTGTCGGCCAGGACGAGGACGAGCTGGGTGCCGTCCGGCTGGCGCAGGACGAACGTGCCGCGGTGCCCGGCCCGGATCTGGTGGTCCGCCGACAGCGCCGGCATGATCCGCTCTCGTCCGGCACGTTCGGAGGCGGCGGCCAGCTCGGGGCTGTGCGGGCCGTCGAAGTAGGCGATCTGGGCGATCATGGTGCCCTCCTGTAAGGGTGGTTCGGCCGTCCCCAGGTTCTCGGCCGGCGGCCCGCATGTCATCGGTGCTAGTACTGATCCGGGCCACTGGACCTCGATACTGACCGGGTGATCGTGGAACACTGGCCGGGTGATGGTGGGACGCGCCGGCGAGCTCGACCAGGAAGCCGCTCCCTGACGGGCACTGCATGCTGAGCAGCTGGGCGGGTGCTCCGCCGATCGTGATGGCCTGGTCAGTCTGCGGGGTTGCCGGGCATGGGTGCGCGGCGGCGCTGGCCCGGATGGTGGTTCTCGTGTGGGCGGCCAGATTCTGCTTGGCTGGTACTGCGACCGCCCATGCTTCGACGCCGCCTGGCCCTTGGAAGAGGTCCACGACGCTGTCGTCGTCGCCGGGGGCACCTGTTCCGTCCCATTGCTGTGTGGCCTGCCCGCTTTGCTGTGTGGCCTGCCCGCTGCGCGGGAGGTATGTGGGGATCATCACGGTCGCGGGTATCGGTCGTCAGGTGCTGCTGTTCATCGCCCGGTGCTTTGCGCAGGCGGCGGATAGCCGCTGGTAGAACCAGACGGTCTGGTATCCGTCGGTTCCCCGCGCAGTGAGCAGCTGCACGGCCAGATCCACATAGGTGGTGCCAGCGGTGCGCAGATCCGGAAAGCGCGAGCCGGCGAACTCGGCGCGGAGCTTCGCGTACTCGGTCGCGGGGACGTCTTGCGTGGCCAGCGGGTACGCGCAGGCGACGAGGCCGCTATCTTGCGGCGTGCCGGAGTGGGTGCTGCCGAGCACGCCGAGGAGCAGGGCGGGGGTCACCGCGGCCGCGCCGATCGCGGAGCGGCGGGTGCGGGTGGACGGGTTCCTGATCGTCCGCGGCCGGCGTGCGGCGAGGCGGTCGAACATGGCGGGAGCTCCTATCTTCCTGGTCCGCGTTAGCGCGGATGAGGGATCGGGCGACGGATGGCCGGATGACAGGTCGGCCGGGTATCGTGGGCTGCCTGGCACTTCAGGCCCATTGGCGCTGTCGGGCGAGTGGTTCCACCGTGCTCGGCGGCCCGGCTGACCGCCACACACCTAGGCCCACACGACGGTCACATAACGGCCCACATGATCGGGGTTTTGGGTGGCAAGAGATGGTGCGGGTGGCAGCGGCCTGGTTAGCCTTGGCGTGGGTCCTGTCGGCGCTGTGCCGGGTTGTGGCGGGGCGGGATGAGGACCTGCGGAGGGGTGCCAGATCATGGCGGAGCAGCTTGCGCTGGGGTTCGGCGCCCTGGTGCGGCAGCTGCGGGCCGAGGCCGGGATGACCCAGGAGGAGCTGGCCGAGGCGGCGAGCCTTTCCCCGCGGTCGGTCAGCGACCTGGAGCGGGGCATCCACCGCACGGCCCGCAAGGACACCGCCGAGCTGCTGGCCGGGGCGCTGGGCCTGGCAGAGCCGGTGCGTGCTCGGTTCGTGGCGGCGGCCCGCGGCCGTTCCCCGGCCGAAGATGTGCTGGCGGCCCTGCGCGGGGAAGCCGTGCCGCCAAAACGTCCGGCGCCAGGCCCGTGGCCGGGCGGCCCGTATCTGGGGCTCGTGCCATTCGAGGAGCGGGACGCCCGGCTCTTTTACGGACGCGACGAGCTGGCGGAACAGCTGGTGCGGCGGCTCGCGGGCCGGCTGGATGGGGCGGGGATGCTGCTGGTGGCCGGGGAGTCGGGGTCGGGCAAGTCGTCGCTGCTGCGGGCGGGATTGCTGCCGCGCCTGGCTGCGGGTGATCTGGGGCCGGGGTCGGAGCGGTGGCCGCGGCGGGTGATCCGGCCTACTGCCAGCCCGCTGCGGGAGCTGGCGATGGCGCTGGCCGAGATGGCGGGCGCGGATCCGGTGTCGGTATACCGGTCGCTGTCGGCGGCGCCGGAGCAGGCGTCGATGCTGGCCGAGCAGGCGGCACGGACCGCCGCCGGGCGCGGTGCGGGCCCGGGATCGGACGGGCCAGCCGACGCCGCAAACTGCGCGCCGCCGCGCCTGGTGCTGGTGGTCGACCAGTTCGAGGAGCTGTTCACCTCTGGTGGGGACGACGACATCCGCCGGGGGGAACGGGAGGCGTTCGTCACGGCGCTGCACGCGGCGGCGACGGTTCCGGCCGGGCCAGAAAGACTCCCGCCGGCGCTGGTCGTCGCGGCGGTGCGCGCGGATTACCTGGGCCGCCTCATCGCGGACCCGCCGTTGAAGGCGGCGCTGGATGCCGGGCCGTTCACGGTCGGGCCGATGAGCGAGGCCGAGTTGCGGCTGGCGGTGACCGGGCCTGCCGCGGAGGCCGGCGTGGCCGTTGCCCCCGCAGTGGTCGAGGCGGTGATCGCGGAGTTGCGCGACGAGACTGGGGGCGGGCTGGGCAGTGGCGTGCTGCCGCTGATGTCCCAGGCGATGGCCGCCACCTGGCCATACCGCGAGAGCGATGCGCTGACCCTGCGCGGCTACCGGCGGGCGGGCGGGGTGGCCGACGCGGTCAACCGCGGCGCCCAGGCCGCCTACGACGCCCTGACCAGCTCGCAGAAAGACGCGGCCCGCCTGGTTTTTACCCAGCTGACGGTCATTACGGCGGATGGCCGCCTCGCTCGGCGCCGGTGCAGTAGGGCCGATCTGGGTTTCCGGCGGGCACAGATGGCCGCGGACATCGACGCTGTCATCGGCGCCTTCAGCGCGCGGCGGCTGCTGGTCCTCGGCGAGGACAGCGTCGAGATCGCCCATGATGCGCTGCTGTACGCCTGGAAGCAGCTCCGCGACTGGCTGGGAGACGACCAGGTCGACCAGGCCTTGTACAGCCAGGTCGTCAACGACGCGGCCACCTGGGATAGCAACGGCCGCGACCCGGCCTACCTCTACCGGCCCGGGCGGCTGGCCACCATCGACGACGCCACCGCCCGGTGGCAGGGCGCACCCGCTCGCTACTCCCCGCTGCCTGCCACCAGCGAGGCGTTCCTCGGCGCCGCACGGCATGCCGCGCGCCACGCCACGCGCCGACGGCGCGGCGTGATCGCCGGGCTGCTGGCCCTGACCGTCATCGCCGTGAGCGCCGCCGGGATCGCCGTCGGCCAAGCCGACAACGCCTCCCACCAAGCTGCCAACGCCGCCCGGCAGCACGCCATCGCCCTATCTCGCCAGCTAGCGGCCGAAAGCCTGGCCGCCGATTCCACCAACCCGCTCACCGCGCGGCGGCTGGCGGTGGCCGCCTGGCGCGTCTACCCCACCGACCAAGCCGGATCGGCACTGGCAGGCTTGCTGCTGGAACAGGAACAAAGCGGCATCCTGCCCAGTGATGCGGCCAACGTGGCCGCGATCGATGTGGCGTTCAGCCCGGACGGCAACCTGCTGGCCGCCGCCGGCGGCGACGGCTACGTACGGCTGTGGGACCCGGTCACCGGGCAGGCCGTCGGCGCTCCCCTCCAGGCTGATACCGGCTCAAACTCAAACGGGGGCGTGCTCGGGGTGGCGTTCAGCCCCGACGGCAAGCTGCTGGCCGCCTCCGGCGGCGACGGCTACGTACGGCTGTGGAACTCGGTTACCCGGCGGCCCATCGGCGCTCCCCTCCCCGCTGATACCGGCCCGAACGGGGGCTCGAACGGGCTGGCGTTCAGCCCGGACGGCAAGCTGCTGGCCGCCTCCGGTGCGGACGGCAGCGTGCAACTGCTGGACCCGGCCACCCACCGGGCCGTCGGCGCTCCCTTCCTCGCCAGCACCAGCCCGGCCCACGGGCTGGTGTTCAGCCCGGACGGCAGACTGCTGGCCACCGCCGATACGGACGGGTATGTCCGGTTTTGGAACCCGGCCACCCGGCGACCCATCGGCGCTCCCTTCCTCGCTGCCGCTAACGGCGGCGTGATCGCGATGGCGTTCAGCCCGGACGGCAAGCTGCTGGCCACCGCCGACGGCGACGGCACCGTACGGTTCTGGGACCCGGCCACCCGGCAGGCCGCCGGCGCTGCCCTCCTGGCTGCCACCAGCGGCGCCGTGAACACCGTGGCGTTCAGCCCAGACGGCAAGCTGGTGGCCACTGGCGCCGCGGACGGGTATGTCCGGCCGTGGGACTTGGCCACCCGGCGGCCCATCGGCGCTCCCTTCCTGGCTACCGCCAGCGGCGGCGTAAACGCGATGGCGTTCAGCCCAGACGGCAAACTGCTGGCCACCGCCACCGACGACGGCACCGTCCGGCTGTGGGATCCGGCCACCCGGCAAGCTCCCAGCGCTCCGCTCCCAGCCGTCTCCGGCGGCGTGAACGGGGTGGTATTCAGCCTGGACGGCATGCTGCTGGCCGGCGCCGGCGGCGACGGCACCGTACGACTCTGGGATCCGGCCACTCAGCAGCTCACTGGCGTCCTCCTGGCTGAAACCGGCCCGAAAAGCACCGTGAGCGGGGTGGCGTTCAGCCCGGACGGCACGCTGCTGGCCAGCGCCGACGGCGACGGCACCCTTAAGCTCTGGGATCCGGCCACCCGGCAGGTGTCAGGCACCTTCCCCGGACGGAACGGGGTCGCGTTCAGCCCGGACGGCACGCTGCTGGCCACCGGCCAGGCGGGCGGCACCGTACAGCTGTGGGACCTGGCCACCCGGCAGGCCTCCGGCGCTCCCCTCCCAGGCGTCACCAACGGCAACGTGAGCGGGGTGGCGTTCAGCCCTGACGGCAAGCTGCTGGCCGCCGCCAACACGGACGGGTATGTGCGGCTGTGGGACCTGGCCACCCGGCAGGTGGCAGGCGCTCCCCTCCCAGCTGACACCGGGCCGAGCGGGAGCATAGTCGGGGTGGCGTTCAGCCCGGACGGCAAGCTGCTGGCCACCGCCGACGGCGACGGCACCGTGCGGCTGTGGGACCCGGCCACCCGGCAGGCGGCCGGCGCTCTCCTCCCGACCAGCACCGGGCCAGTCGGGAGCGTGCTCGGGGTGGCGTTCAGCCCGGACGGCAAGCTCCTTGCCGCCGCCTACGGCGACGGGTACGTGCGGCTGTGGAACATGATCACCCGGCAGGCCGTCGGCGCTCCCCTCCCGGCCTACGCCAGCCAGGCGGCCGCCGCGAACGGCGTGGCGTTCAGCCCCGACGGCAAGCTCCTGGCCACGGCCGACACGGACGGCACCGTGCGACTGTGGCAAATGCCGCTTTTCGCCGATCCGTACTCGGCACTGTGTGCCGATGTCGGACCACCAACAACGGCAGAATGGACGCATTACGCCCCGGGTGAACCGCAACCCAGTATCTGCCGATGACACCTGCGGCTAAGGTCGCCCCCAGCACGAAGGCCTGGCGTCGGCCGTGCACCGCCAGAGGCCGCGGCCGACCGGGTCGGCCGCGGCTGGCTCGCGCAGATCATTCGTTCAAGCGTGGCTACCGACGCATCCGGAATCCAGCCTCAAATGCGCCCAGATCGCGGGTACGTGCGTACGAGAGCCAATCGGCTCGCCGCACAGTGTCAGCGCATCGACCCCGGATGCCGGGCTCCGTTCCCGGCTACCAGGGTGTGAGCAGTTCCTGGTCCAGGATTGTCCCGGCGGCTGAGTGTGCCTCGGTGGCGACCTTGACGGCGTCGTCAACGTCTTCGGCTGCAGGGCCGGGAGCGCTGCTGCTCGGGTATTCGAAGGTATTTCGTGTTCGGCGGATTCTGCTGAAGGAACGGAAGATGCGCACGGCCGCGCCGAACTGGGCGGTGACTGCCTCCTGGATGGCGATGTGCCCGCCTCTACTTGTGGCTCGTAGCCCCTGGGCTTGGAGCAGGCTGGCGGCGCTCTTGCGGAAGGCGTCATAAGCCAACTGGTAGGCACCGGACATGTCACCAGTCGCCTTGGCGGCCGACGCGGTATGGAGATGGCGGCCCGCATCCGCCAGCAGGTTGCGGGCGATCGTGATGTCTAGCGTGACCTGCTCCATCTGGCCGTCATCGATCAACTGCTGGATGCGTTCACGGCCGGGCTCCCATGTCATCGCGTGGCCTCCTCCCCGTAGACGGGCACTAGGGGGCGCCTGTTGATCTCGGCGTGGAAGCCATCGCCGCCTGCCCGCCACCACTGCGCCGAGCGGACGGTCACACTGACTTCGCGGTCAAGGCGCCCGCTTGCGCGCTGTGCCGCTTCATCGAGGGAGTCGCGGTCAGGAGCCCCGATGACCAGGACGTCTATGTCTGCTGGGGGACGGCCCTGCTGGCCTGCATAACGTGCCGCCCAGGAACCGAAGATGTACGCATCCTCGATTCCCGCCACGCCGGCGAGTTCTTCGGCAAGTACCTGCCGGGGGCCGAATGAGCGCAGCAGCAGTTCCGTGAGCGGGCCCGTCAGGGGCGACGGCGCAGCGGTAACCAGGCGAGCGTTCCCGACTCGCCGGGAGGTGATGACGCCTGCCCTTTCCGCACGCGCGACCTCACGCTGGGCTGATGAGACCGTGGACTGGATGCGCGAGGCAAGCTCGCTTAGCGTCCACTCCTTGCCCGGATTGAGCAGGACAAGCGTCAACAGGTCGGCCTGCAGCCGTGACCGCAGCAGCGGCAGCAGTGGAGGCGGCTCACCTCTTTGCATTTCACGATAAGTACTTCGCATGCTATGCAAAGTCAAGCGGTGGCTGCTGGTGTCGGCACCGACTTCGCCGTCGGCAACCCCTGCCAGCCGGCCCGGCCTGGAAACCCGGCCGCGGGATACTCGGCAATGCTCATATTGCCGATCAGGCCCCGCTGACCGACCTAGAAGAGCGTCCGTGCCATCGGCGT
>Ga0070730_10002797_pt1 | contig 15832 bp, 14 predicted proteins | sample Coa_R1_3_FD_66447 | JGI IMG/M metagenome (GOLD analysis project Ga0070730, IMG submission 66447) | Surface soil microbial communities from Centralia Pennsylvania, which are recovering from an underground coalmine fire - Coalmine... | ecosystem: Environmental > Terrestrial > Soil > Unclassified ...
GAGATTGATCGACTTGGCATGACCGATGTGCAGATAGCCGTTGGGCTCCGGTGGAAATCGGGTATGCACTATTCCGCCGAACTTGTTAGTCTTCAAGTCCTCGATGATGATCTCGCGGACGAAGTTAGACGGTCCGGTCGCGGGATCGGGTGTCAGTGTATCGAGATTGGACGTACTCATAAATTCTTTCCAAGGGGCCGGGACGGCGCGCGACTCGGGCCCATCTTACTTTGACGCGCTCTGCGCGCGCAGCTTTTGAATGGCTTGATCGATCCGCTTCAGGCAGGTGTCGCGGCCGAGCACTACCATCGTCTCAAACAGCGGCGGGGCATTCTTCCGGCCGCATACCGCCACGCGAATGGGCTGGAACATCTGTCCGGCTTTCACTCCCAGAGTCGCGGCCGCGGCGCGTAATGTCTCCTCAAGCTTGTCGTGGCTGAACTCGATGGGCGGCAAAATCTGCTGCGCGTTTTCCAAAACCCGCCGGGCCATCGCCAGATCGCCCTTCTGCGGGATGAGCTCGGCGGTATCGTACGGCGGCAGGTCGTCCGCGAAGATGAAGTCGGCCACGGTCACAACGTCCCCCAGCAGCTTGATGCGCTCCTGAATCAGCGGCGTCACCGCGCGCATCTTGCCCGGTTGCACCTGGAGGCCCGCCGCGCATACGAAGGGCAAAAGCCGCTCCGCGACTTCCTCGGCGGGCATGGCGTAAATGTACTGCGAGTTCAGCCACACTGCCTTAGGATCGAACGGGTCTTGCTCAGTGAAGTTGACCACCGCGTTCGATTTGTTTATGCCCTCAAACGAAAACGCATCGATTAGGTCCTGGCGAGACATCTTCTCACGGTCGTCTTTCGGCGACCATCCCAGCAGGCACAGAAAATTTACAAAAGCATGCGGCAGGAAGCCCGCATCGCGGTATGTCGTAACGCTCACCACAGGCCCGTGCTTGCGTTTCGAGAGCTTAGTGCCGTCCGGGGCGACCAGCAGCGGCAGATGCGCAAACTTCGGCAATACGGCGCCCGCTGCCTCGAGAATCAGGATGTGCTTGAACGTGTTGGTGAGGTGGTCCTGCCCGCGGACGATGTGGCTGATGCGCAGATCTGCATCGTCCGCGCACGATGCCAGATGATAGGTCGGCGTGCCGTCACTGCGCAGCAGTGCAAAGTCTTCAACGTCGGCTGTAGACTTCGATTGCTCGCCGTAAACGCCGTCGGTGAAGTGAATTTCGCGTACGGGCTCGCGCGGCACGCGGTAGCGGATCACAAAAGGCTCGCCGGCCGCTGCGCGCCGCTCGCTCTCCTCCCGCGGCAACTCGCGCATCCCGGAATTGAACAGCCATGTTGCGCCCGCGCGCGATTTTTCGCCCTCCTCGCTTTGTGCGGGCGTGAAATCGCGGTAAGCCAGGCCTTTGCGAAGGATGCTTCCCGCCATTTCCTTGTGCAGATCCAGCCGCTCGGACTGCCGGTACTGCTCATCCCAACTCAGATCGAGCCAGTTCAGCCCGTCGAAAATGGAGTCGAGCGAGGCCTGCGTATTGCGCCCGGCATCGGTGTCGTCGATGCGCAGGATCATGATGCCGCCGTGCCGGCGCGCATAGAGCCAGTTGAAGATGAATGTGCGCGCGCTGCCAATGTGCAGAAATCCAGTGGGAGACGGCGCAAACCGGACACGAAGCATGGGAAAGCTCAGTATAACAAGGCGGAACGCCTCAACCGCCAACATAGCTATAATAGCCACATGCGGCATGTGAACATCGCGGATCTGAAGAATCAGCTCAGCGCCTACCTGCACCGGGTCCGCGCCGGTGAGGAGCTGCTGATCCGCGACCGAAATATTCCGATTGCCAAGATCATCCCGTTGCAGGAGGAGGATGCGGAAGCGGACGAGTTGTCTCTCGTGGCTTCCGGTCAAATGACGTTGCCGAAAAAGCCATTCCGAGAAGACCGGTTCTGGGCCATCGGCTCTCGCCTGGCAAAGACTCCCAACCTGAAGGTGGCCATTCAGCAAGCCATTTCCGTGGAACGCGAGGAACGAAATGCCGGCCTTTTGGGACACAAGCGCCATCCTGCACATCTGCGTTCCCAGACAAGCAAGCGTCGCAGCTAGGGCGCTGCTGCGCGAACAAACTCCCGTGGTCTGGTGGGCCACTCCGGTCGAAGTGCAAAGCGCCCTGGAACGCCTGCGATCGGGCGGAGCCATAACCAGCGCGGCCTATATAGCATCGAGAATGCGGCTCAGGCAGCTCCTCAGCTCGTGGCGCGAGGTCCAACCGACAGAATCGGTCCGCGAGTTGGCGTGCATTCAACTCGAACGATTCCAGGTTCGCGCGTCCGATGCGCTCCAACTTTCGGCGGCTCTGGTGTGGTGCAAGCAAAAACCAAAGGGGCGCCTCTTCGTCTGCAACGACGAAAGACTGTCGGCGGCGGCGGTACAGTCGGGCTTCGATATCGTCGATGTGTAAAGCCGCTAACCAACGAGCCAAACCTATGCTGTATCGGCAGCCGGGCCGGACGGCGGCCGATTACTGCGCCGTTGTACAATGCCTTCTTCTATGCGCATCACCGCCATCGATACCTACATTGCCGGGAACCCCTGGAAAAACTGGCTCTTCGCGAAAGTCTCGACCGACGACGGTATTCACGGAATCGGCGAAGGCACGCTGAACTATTTCGGCAAGACCGTCGAGGCCGCGATCCACGAGCTCACCCCACTCGTCCTCGGTATGGACCCGTTCCAGGTCGAGATCATCTCCCAGCGCCTCATTCGCGACGTGTACACCGAAGGGGCGCAGATCCATATGTGCGCCGCTGCGGCCATCGAAATCGCGCTCTGGGATATCATCGGCAAGGCCACCAACCAGCCGATCTACAATCTCTGGGGCGGACGGTGCCACGAAAAGCTGCGGGCCTACGCCAACGGCTGGTATCGGGGGCCGCGCACGCCGGAGAGTTTCGCCGAAAAAGCCAAGAAAGTCGCCGCCCGCGGATACACCGCTTTGAAGTTCGATCCTTTCGGCTCGGCTTGGCGGACGCTGTCGCGTTACGATTTCGATCTGTCGGTGGACATTATCCGCGCCGTGCGGGATGCCGTCGGGCCGTCAGTCGATTTGCTCATCGAGGGGCACTGCCGTTTTAACGTCGCGACGGCGATTGAGTTCTCTGAGGCCATCCACCAGTTCCGGCCGACTTGGTTCGAGGAGCCTGTCCCGCACACCAATATTCCGGCCATGATCGAGGTAGCGCGCCGTAGCCCCGTGCCAGTCGCCACCGGCGAAAGCCTCTCCAGCAAGCAGCAGTTCGCCGAGCTGCTGAAGCACGAGGTGGTGAACATCCTCCAGCCGGAACCGCTAAACTTGGGCGGATTGTTCACGGCGCGGATCGTGGCGGGGATGGCCGACGCCCATTTTGGGGTAATCGCACCCCACAGCGCGCAGGGGCCGATCTGCTCCGCGGCCTGCGTTCAGCTGAACGCCTCCATCCCTAACTTCTTCATTCATGAGATCTTCGACGAATTCAACGAGCCCTGGGAAAAGGAGATCGTGACCAACCCGGTAGTGGTGGTGAATGGCTACATCGATGTGCCCGAACGGCCTGGACTGGGTACAGATCTCAACATTGAAGAGATCAAGAAGCACCCCTATCAGCAAGAGAACTATTTGCCGCTGTTCAAGCCGGGTTGGGAGCGTCGCGAGCGACAGGCAGCCGGCTAGAAAATCGGGCATTATCTTCTCGTTCGTGTAATTTCGGCGGGTAAATTCAGCTTGTTTATGACCGGGTAGTTATTGCCGGGTTAACTTTTTTAATCGTTTACGAATGGCATCAGCATTGCTCTTATCCAGAACAGTTGAAGTGGCGCGAACCGGCGGGCTCGTACAGGATGCTTTCGGGCGAATGTGCGGCCGCCGGTTTTTTATTTTTCCAGCTCAACTGGAATCCCGCCGCGCTTCAACGCAGCCCCCACATCTTCCGTCCTAAGCCGTGAGGCGTCGTAGTCGATGATGATCTCCTGGCCCGTGGGCGCCACTTGCACGCGCATGATGCCATAGATCGAGTGCGCGTCGGCCACGCGCGGCATCAATTCCTCGGTCAGCGGCCCTTCCAGGCGGTATCGGATCTGAGTTTTAGTCATAACGCTTGAAGGCAAAAGAGCGCGCGACAAACCCTCTCAGGCAGGCAGGTCGCGGACACCGTCTAACTCCTGCAGCAGCTCGTTAATCAAGCCCTGGCGTCTCGGATCGGACGTGCCCGGCGTGTGGGACAGCAGCCAGGCACGGATCAGCTCCGTGACCGGGGCTGCCACAGACTCGTCGGCACCGGGCTCAAAGCGTAATGGAATCTCCGCCCGGTTGATGGCTTCGAGCAGCAGCTCTGGGAACTTCATACGCCCGCACCACCCGAAGCCAGCTTAACCGTGGCGTGATGGTTCAGGGGCCCGGAACCACGGCCGAGACCAGGCGCGGTGCGGATGGCTTCCGTGATAAACGCCTTGGCGCGGGCAACCGCCTCCTCCAGCAGAGTCCCGCGCGCCAGCTCCGCGGTGATCGCAGCCGAATAAGCGCAGCCAGTGCCGTGAGTGTGCCGTGTTTCGATGCGGGGGGCACGAAATTCTCGCGTAAAGCCGGGGGTATAGAGCACGTCGATGGCGTCACCCTCCAAATGGCCACCTTTGACCAGGACGGCTTTCGCGCCCATCTTGTGCAGTTCGCGCGCGGCCTTGTGCATGCCCTCACGATCCTTTACTTCCAGACCGGTCAGGGCGGCGGCTTCATCCAGATTTGGCGTGACGAGCGAGGCGAAGGAAAGCAATTCGTTGCGAATCGCCTCCAGCGCGGCCTCGGAATTGCCGCCAACCAGCGACCGGCCCTGCTTGCTGACCAGCACAGGATCGACTACCAAAGGGAAATGAAAATCCCGGGCGGCTTGCGCCACGCCCTGAATAATCGACCGGTTCCCCAGCGCCCCGGTTTTAGCCGCCGTGGGCGGAATGTCATCCAGAACCGCTCGCAGCTGGTGCAGCACCAGTACCGACGGCACGTATTCGATGTGCTCCAGAGCGACCGTGTTCTGCACGGTGAGCAGCGTGATCACCGCCTCTCCATAGACACCGAACTGGTGGAAAGTCTTGAGATCGGCCTGGATGCCGGCGCCGCCGGATGGATCGGAGCCGGCGATCGTGAGAGCTACGGGTTGCATGGCGTCGGGGCTGAACGCTTATTCTACCGCGATCGTCACGCCGGATTGACTCGATGCCGCTCCCACACTCAGCACGACCGGCACATTGCCTCTGGGCGCGAATCCACCAGGAAGGCGCGCGTTGATTTGCAAAAGTCCGGCAAATCCTGGAGCCTCGCCGGCGAAGAGAATCTGGGCCGGATAACCGCCGACGGTGAGTGTGACGGGCAACGCCGGCTTGGGGTACGGCGCGATGGCCGGTTCGCCGTCTGAGCTCGCGGGGCTTGTGAGGCCATCACCGGTGGCGTAGAGTGTCACGACCGATGCCTGGCGCGCTGGTTCGATCGGGGAGTTCAAAGAGCCGTCCTGGTTGAGGGCAACCGCCAGTCCCGTACCCGCGCTGATGGTGAAGATTCCGGGCGCGGACGCCGCCATTGGTACGGTGGCTTTCCCGCGCGACTCCCCCTGGTAGAAGACCTCGACATCGGCGGTCGCCATGCCTGCGATTTCGTATGGCGCCTGCGCATTGATCTGACTGTCCTGCGCGTAGTAGAGAGGCGCCGGCGCACCATTGAAGAGCACCCGGGTTGAAGCGAGTTCGGTCGCGACCTTGCCGGATGCATCCAGCACGCCGCCGGTTGGGGTCACCGGTCCGATGCCGAGGCCAAATATTGAGATCATCTCGCCTGGGGCGACCGGGCCGGAAAGCATGCTCGCGGCGTTCACGACGCTGATCGGCTGCGTCTCTTCGGCCGCGACCGGCCCTGGTACCAGCTTACGTATACGATTGTTGCCCGTATCCGCCACCCAGACGTTGCCCGCTGAGTCGACTGCCAAACCCGAAGGGGAATTCAGCGAAGCCGCCTGCGCGGTCGCGCCGTCGCCTGAAAAGTCGGCCGCCCCGTTGCCCGCGATAGTGCGGATCATGCCGTCGGGCCCGATGACGCGGACACGATGATTCCCGGTGTCGGAAATATAGAGGCTTCCCTGCCCGTCCACGGCAAGACCACCCGGCGAGTTCAGCTGCGCCGCGGATGCCGTGCCGCCATCGCCCGAAAAACCAGGAGCGCCCGTGCCCGCAAGGACGGTACTGTGGCCCAGGGGATCGATGCGCACGATGCTATGCGCCAGTGTGTCGGAGGCGTAGACGTTCCCCGCGCCGTCCAATGCTAGACCGCGCGCGGCGATCCGGGCCACGGAGGACACGATTCCGCCGGTACTCACACTGCGAATACGGCCATTACCAGCATCGCTGAAGTAGAGCGCGCCATCGGCCGCCATCGCTATCGCGCCTGGTGAAAACAACTGCGTCGATACCGCCGGCATCCCGTCGCCATTGAATCCCGGGCTGCCGGTCCCCGCCAGTGTCTCAACATCTCCGCCCGCGGCGATCTTCTGGATGCGGTCGTTATTTTGATCGGCGACGTAAACCGCGCCCGATGCGTCCACCACTAACCCGGCCGGGGATGCCAACTGATTAGCGCCAGTGCCCGCGGTGCCATCGCCGAGAATGGTGACGATGGCGGACTTTCTATCAACGGTTCTTACGCGTAGATTTTTCTGATCGGCAATATACAGCGTGCCGGATGGATCGAGCGTCACGGCCACCGGCCCGCTGAGGCGAGCGGAAGTCGCCGGGCCGCCATCGCCGCGGAATCCATACGATCCATCGCCCGCGATCGTTTGCAGCGAGAGGTACGTCAACTCCAACACATTGGCGCCGGCCGCGATATAGAGATTCGCGGCGCGGTCAAGTACCAGATCGCGGCCGGCGCCTGGAAGTGTGCTGATCGCGCCGGAGGGCGAAAGCTGCTGGATGCGTTGATTGCCGCTATCGGCCACATAGACGTTTCCGGCGCTGTCGAGCGCGACGCTCGTGGGCAGATTGAGCTGGTTGGGCAGGTCGGCGCCCGCGTCGCCCGTGCCCAGCACGGTGGTGATGACGCCGTTGGCGACCTTGCGCACGCAATTGTTGCTGCTGTCTGCAATGTACAGGTTGCCTGCACTATCGAAGGCGATGCCCGCGGGGTAGGCCAGTTGCGCGGTGCGTGCCGCGCCCCCATCGCCCGCAAATCCCGGGATGCCATTACCTGCGACGCTTTCGAGCACTCCATCGGAACGAAGGCGCCACACGCGCTGACCGCCAAATTCGGAGATGTAGAGCGCACCCGCGGCGTCGAGCGCCACGTTACGCGGCGCAAGCAGCTTGTCGGTGCCTGGAACGGTAGTGATAGCGCCGTCGGGCGAGACTTTGCGCACGCGGTTGTTGCCCAGGTCGGCAATAAATAAGTTGCCGGCCGCATCAGCCGCCATGCCGTACGGCGTGTTGAGACGCGCGGCAGATGCCGGACCGCCATCGCCGCGAAAGCCGGGAAAGCCGTCGCCGGCGATGGTGGAGATGGTTCCATCCGGGGCGATTTTACGAACGCGATGATCGTTGGCGTCGGCGATGAAAATGTTGCCCGCATCATCGGTGGCGACACCCTCGGCATCACTGAGTGCAGCGGCGGTGGCGGCGCCGCCGTCGCCGACCTGGCTGCTACCAGCCACGGTTTCAATGGAATAGGCAACGGGAGACGGTGTGGAGGTATCTCCCCACAAGATTCGCACTAAAGTAAGCGCAAGAATGCTAACTTTCATGAGCCTTTTTAATCACCAGTGGCCAATCTATACAGAAATTCTCAAATCGACCGATAAAGGTTGGTGTGAGCTGTATTCGCTGCCTTGCTCTGTCGGTAATTTGGACCACCCTTCTTGCCGCAGAAACAATCCATCTGAAGACCCGGGAGATAGATCCCCTTCCGGACCGGACCGCCTATCAGGCGATGCCTTTGAAGCGCCGAACACCCGGAACTTCGCATTACCTGGTTCAGTTCGAGCGCGAGGTGGATGCCGGCACGTTCCGGCAATTACGCGAGCGCGGAATCGCGGTGACGGGATATCTGCCGCGCGCGACCCTGATGGTTGCCGCACCGGACGATTTTTCGCTCGATGGGATGCGGGTTCGCTGGGTCGGACGGCTGGAGTCGCAAGACAAAATCAGTCCGCTCGTACTGACCCGGGCCACCGTTCGCGGGCTACGGGTCTACGTGGTGGAATTCCACTCGGATGTGGACATGCAAGACGCTCGTGCCCTGGTGACCGAACACAACCTTCACCTGATAGAGAACCTTGATGCGGGCGCGCATCGGCTGCTGGTCAGTGGACCGTTTGATTCCCTGTCCCGGCTGGCCTCTTGGGATGAGGTGGCCTACATCTTTCCGGCATCCCCCGAGCTGATCGCCCATGTGCCGGTGCGCGCGTGCGCGGGCGCCGTCGTTCAGCAGACGACCGTCGCCCAGTATTCCGGCCCAGGCTATCCCTGGCCGGTGACGAATGGGCTCACGCTCGGGTACGTCTTCTCGCAACTCACGGAAAAACTTCCCGCAGCTTCGACGCAATCGGAAATCTTGCGAGCGTTCAACGAGTGGTCGAAGGCCGCAAATGTCAGCTTCACCGCGGGAACGAACGCACAGGCCACCCAGACCATGAACATCCTTTTTGCCCGGGGCGCGCATGGCGATGTTTATCCCTTTGACGGGCCGGGTGGAGTTCTCGCCCATACGTTTTATCCCGCTCCGCCCAACCCGGAGCCGATCGCGGGGGACATGCATCTGGATGACGACGAACGGTGGCAAGTGGGTGCTAATACCGATGTGTACAGCGTCGTTCTGCACGAGACCGGCCATGCCCTGGGCCTGATGCACACGGACAATCCAGCCGACGTCATGTATCCGTACTACCGGCTACAAACTCACTTGGGCGCCGGCGACATAGCCGTCATTCAGGCGATGTACGGGACGCGGGATGGTTCCACGCCGGCGCAGACGCCCCCTCCACCGTCCCTGCCCCTGTTCCTGACGATACAGAATCCCCCCGAAACCACGACGGCCTCTTCCGTGACCTTCTCCGGCACGACGGCCGGTGGAACGGGACCGGCGCGGATCACTTGGAGCACAAGCACGGGCCTGACCGGAACGGCCTCCGGCTCGGCGAACTGGAACATTCCCGCCGTGCCTCTCAATATAGGCGGAAACCAGATTACGATCACGGCGACCGACACAGCGAGCGACACGGTGTCGCAGTTGTTGTCGGTGATGCGGCCGCAGCCGCCCACCCCGGCGCCAGCGAGCCCATCGCCTGTAAGCCCGGCGCCACAGCCGCCAACCAACCAGGCACCGCCAGCCAATCCCGCGCCACCGACCACTCCAACCGTTCCAAACCCGACTCCGCCATTAACGCCGCAGCCGCCCAGTTCACCAACCGACACAACGCCACCGTGGCTGCTCATTACCTATCCAGGCTCCAGCATCGTTTCGACCACCGCCACGGCCATCACATTCCAGGGGCTCGCGACGGATAACGTTGGAGTCAGTTCGGTCACCTGGAAGACTTCCGCCGGCGCCTCAGGCAGCGCAATCGGAACGCTAACCTGGGTAGCCAAGAACATTCCGTTACTCCTCGGCAACAACGTGGTCACCATCCGGGCATTTGACGCCGCCGGAAACAATAGCTGGCGCTCGATCACTGTCGTACGGCGTTAGCCGCGGCGAAACAGCGCCTGCGGTTGTCCCGCTCTGCCGCTCACTCGACGAGTGCACCGGCACGCGCACCGCGTGGGAGAAGGCCATACAGCACTTGGCTGCCGAGGTGGCATGAATTCCCGCTCGATCAAAGACGCAACGCCGAAAAGCAGGATATCCACCCCGTGCGGGCGCGCAACCGGGAAAATTACATCTGATCCAGCGCGGTCCGCTACTTCGGAAAACTTGGGTTCGCCTTTACTTCTTCAATTTGCAGCGTGTGGCGGTGCGAGTGGGCGGAGATCAGCAGTATCCACTGGTATCCGTCGAGCAGCTTGAAGGCCGGGTGCGTCACGAAATGTCCCCGCAGATCGTCCTGCGTAGACTCGACATAGGCGATGGTGCGGTCGCGGCTTTCTTTGAAGTGGAGAATCAGCTCGTCTTTCGACGGCCATTGATGCGTTGGCCGCAGCATTTCGGGCGCCTGAAACTTCTGGCTGCGATCGATGGTTTTTTCAAGGACCAGCTCGTCTTTGCCTTTCACTTCCGCTTTTTTTCCCGGGTCAGCGGGAGTCTTCATGAGGTTCTGGGTCACCAGTTCGAACAGCCGGTCCTCGGATAGCGCGATATGTTCGGCGCACTCCGCCACCGACCACACCTCGGGCGCAGGCTTGAAATTCCACTGCGCCTCCGAGAGGCCGGCAAGTGAATCGAGAAACACCTTGCGCGTGGCGTGCAGTTCGCTCATGCCGCGTTCGCGTTCCACCTGCGTGAGAGCTTGAGGCGATGCGGGCGCCGCGAGAGCCGCGAGCGAGAGCAATAGAAACAGGTTCTTCATGACGATTCTCCAGTTGAAGATGCCCTCAGGATAACAGCAAGACGGCTGCACCGCGGATCGAGCCAGCCAGCTCGGATGTCGCCGCGGGATGTGACAATGTGTCGCCCGACTCACCCTAACGTTCACTATCGAAAGGCCTACGCTCGTGGAACCCTACGTGCTATCTCATCTGTGTATGGTCTCACTACGCCAGTTCCAGGCATCACTGTCGAAGTTCCGCCAGCTGGTTTCCGATTGCAGAGGTAGCACGCGGGGGACCTTTGAGACGCCCGCCGATCTCGCCTTTCGCGATGGCCGCGGAAAAATTACGCGGGCGCGCGGGCGGTGTCTCGACATTTCGGAATCCGGAGCGCGCATCGCATACGCGGAGCGAATCGAACTCCCCGCTGTGATGCAGATTCGTACGGAACACGACGGCGTTTTGAGATCCGGCCGGGTACGCCATTGCACGCCACACGGTTCGCAGTACGAAATCGGCGTCGAGTTTTGCGATCCGGCTGAACTGAAAGCAGCGGCGAAGAGTTAGCCGGCAAGAGTTCGCGTAGGCAATGCGCTGGAAGCAAAAAAAACCGCGCCCCTTCGCGGGGAGCGCGGCTTGTGACTTCTGTTCGGACACCAAAAACATTTCACGCGACAAAGCACGATCCGCCTTATTACCGCGGACCGCGCTCTGCCGCGCGGCTAGCGCCTTAGTAATCCATCCCCTCGGGTCCGTGCCCGCCAGGAGCCGGTGCCGGTTTCTTCTCGGGAATATCGGCGATCATGGCTTCAGTAGTAAGCATCAGGGAAGCGATCGACGACGCGTTCTGCAGCGCCGTGCGAGTCACTTTGGTCGGATCGATAACGCCCGACTTCACCAGATCTTCGTACTGATCGGTAGCGGCGTTGTAGCCGAAGTTCGGATCGCTGCTCTCCCGAATCTTCTCCACCACAATCGCGCCCTCGTTACCCGAGTTCGACACGATCTGCCGCAGTGGCTCTTCCGAGGCTCGCCGTACGATGTCAACGCCAATCTGCTCGTCGCCACCCAGCTTCAGACCCTTCAGAACCTTGGAGGCGCGCAGCAGAGCCACGCCGCCGCCCGGAACGATCCCTTCCTCGACCGCTGCCCGAGTTGCATGCAGCGCGTCTTCCACGCGAGCTTTCTTCTCCTTCATCTCGGTCTCGGTGGCTGCGCCAACCTTGATCACTGCCACGCCGCCGGCCAGCTTCGCCAGCCGCTCCTGCAGCTTCTCGCGATCGTAATCCGAGGTGGTTTCCTCGATTTGTGCGCGCAGCTGCTTGATGCGGCCTTCGATGGATTTCTGGGTGCCGTTGCCGTCTACGATCGTGGTGTTGTCCTTATCCACGGTGACGCGTTTGGCGCGGCCCAGGTCCTCGAGGCGAACGCCCTCGAGCTTGATACCGGTCTCTTCCATGATGGCCTTGCCGCCGGTCAGGATGCCGATGTCTTCCAGCATCGCTTTGCGGCGATCCCCGAAGCCCGGCGCTTTCACCGCGCAGGCATTCAGCGTGCCGCGCAGTTTGTTGACCACCAGAGTGGCCAGCGCTTCGCCTTCCACTTCCTCCGCGATCACCAGCAACGGCTTGCCGCTGCGCGCGATCTGCTCCAGTAGCGGGAGCAGGTCCTTCATGTTGCTGATCTTCTTTTCGTGAATCAGGATGTAGGGATCTTCGAGCACGCACTCCATGCGCTCGGCGTCGCTCACGAAATAGGGCGACAGATAGCCGCGGTCGAACTGCATGCCATCCACCGTCTGCAGCTCGGTGGTCATGGTCTTGGATTCCTCAACCGTGATGACACCGTCTTTGCCGACCTTCTTCATGGCCTCGGCGATAATGTTGCCGATGGTGTGATCGCTGTTGGCGGAAATCGTGCCCACCTGCGCGATCATTTCACCCGTCACAGGCTTGGACAGCTTCTTCACTTCTTCGACTGCCACTTCGACAGCCTTCTCGATGCCACGCTTCAGCGCCATCGGGTTGGCGCCGGATGCGACGGCCTTGACACCCTCGCGGTAAATGGACTGCGCCAGAATCGTGGCTGTCGTCGTGCCGTCGCCGGCTACGTCGGAGGTCTTCGATGCCACCTCGCGAACCATCTGTGCGCCCATGTTCTCGAGCGGATCCTTCAGCTCGATCTCTTTGGCGACCGTCACGCCGTCCTTGGTGATATTCGGCCCGCCGAACTTTTTCTCAAGAACCACGTTGCGGCCCTTGGGGCCCAGGGTGACCTTTACAGCGTCTGCCAGTTGGTTGACGCCGCGGAGAATGGCCTGTCGGGAATTTTCTGCGTAAACAATTTGCTTTGCCATAGTTGTTCTTCTATCTCCTTAGCTAGCCTTCTTCGCCACTTTGGGCTGAGAATCGAGCACGCCAAGGACTTCGTCCTCGCGCATGATCATGTACTCTTCGCCATCCAGCTTGATGTCGCTGCCGGAATACTTGCCGAACAGGATGCGGTCGCCCACGGCGACGTCCAGCGGCACCAGCTTGCCATCTTCCAGGCGCTTGCCCTTGCCGACGGCCACAACTTCGCCTTCCTGCGGTTTCTCTTTTGCGGAGTCGGGAATATACAACCCACCCTGCATCGTTTCTTTCTGTTCAATTCGCTTGACGACAATTCGGTCGTACAGCGGTCGAATCTGCATGTGACTACCTCCTCATGAAATTAATGGTTGATTGGTCCAGGTTTAGGGAACCAGGCGAACCTGGTTCCGAAACACATTTATTAGCACACTCCGGCATCGAGTGACAAGATGTTCATGTAACTTACTGAAATATAAGAGTATAACGAATTTTAAGAAAAGTCAATGTAGGTCAAATATGAGATTCGTAAGTCTAAGTACCGCCGCTTGTTAGGCCATAAAACAACAACAGCAGGACGATAAGCGCGATGAGCGAATAGAGGCGGTCACCCTGTTTGGCGAACGCGAAAACCAGGTATGCCACGCGCGCGATCGGCGTCGCGATCAACAGGAGAAGACCGGCTTGTATGATACCCCGGCCGCGTAGCGAATCTGCGTCTTCCAGGATGCCGCGTAAAGTGCGCAAGTCGGCTGGCTCCCCACGGAAGACGTGATAAGCCGGCATTTCAGCCCCATGGCGCAGTAGGTAGACCAGGCCGCCAGAGAAAACGATAGCGCCGGAAACGGCTACGCCCGTGCGAAGCAAATTGCCGACGAAATTATCCATTTTCTCGAGCTCGGGTTTTCCGGAATCGGTTGTCAAGTTATAGTCTCCCGGCGAAGCTGTTGTAGATCATTTCAAGCGCGATAAGGGCAATCGCGCCGCTGAAAATCTTACGGAGAAGCGGGGTGCGGGCGCCGGTCAGAAATCGCGCGCCAATCATCGAACCAGCCAGTACGCCCAACATCACCGGCATGGCGACGCCAGGATCTATGTAGCCGCGGCGCAGGTAAACGCCTGCGCTAGCGGCGGCCGTAACGCCGATCATGAAATTGCTGGTGGTGGTGGACACCTTGAAAGGGATGCGCATGAACTGATCCATGGCGAGCACTTTGACGGCGCCCGATCCGATGCCTAGCAATCCGGACAGGACGCCCGCCACACCCATCAGCCCGAACCCGAGCGGAACGGCGCGCACGTGATAAATCACCGGCCCGTGCTCGGTGGGATACGTTCCGTCCATCCGCAGGAGCGCGGCGAGACGATCGGGCGGATGTTCCAGGCCTGACAATTCCGGTTTTGGGTTGAGGGAATGATAGGCCGAATAAAGCAGGACCGCGCCAAAAATGACGCCTATTGCCGCGACGGGCAATTTCGCAGCCAGGAATGCCCCGGCGAGCGCGCCCATAGTCGTTGCGATCTCAAGAAACATGCCGATGCGGATGTTGGTATAGCCTTCCTTGACGTACGCCGCGGCGGCTCCCGAAGACGTGGCGATCACGGACACCAGTGAGGCGCCGATGGCGTATCGGATGTCAACGCCAAGCAGGAGTGTAAGCAGCGGAACGATGACCACGCCGCCGCCGAGGCCGGTGATGGCGCCGAGAAAACCCGCCAGCAGTGAGCCCAGTGCGATGACGCCAGTGAATTCCAGAATGTTCATAAGCCGCGCCGTGTACTTGCGATCATGTTTCTCCGCCAACTACAATACCCGAGGTTAAGACCAAGGAGGTGCTCGATGCCAGTTGTGAATCCTTTACCGAAGGAAAAAGCTTCGCCGGACGTACATGATCTCTATGACAAACTGACCCAGGGAAATGGCTTCATGCCTGCATTTTTTGGCACGATGGCGCACCGGCCCGCCGTGTTGAAGTCGTTTCTGGCGGTCTATACCGCGGCGATCAACCAAGGCACGGTGGAACCACGCTACAAGGAGCTGGCTTACCTGAAAACATCCAGGATCAACGGCTGCGAGTATTGAACCCGCGCACACACCGCTTCGTCGAAGCGGCACGGGATCACAGAGGAGCAGCTTGCGGCCCTCGACTTTTTCAGACGCAGTTCGCAATTCGATGAAAAGGACAAAGCCACGCTGCTCTATGCCGAGCGTGTCACGCGCGGCGCCTCAGGATTGCGCGAGCGCGCGCTCGAAGAGTTAAGCAAGTACTTCACGGAGGACCAGATCGTAGAACTGACGCTGGTCATCTGCGTGGCGAACTTTACGAATCGATTCAACGATGCGCTGCAGCTTAAACCGGATTTGGGCGTGTAGGGCGGACCGCTCACCGGCGCACGGCGCACGGCTCGGGGTTGGCGCCATTGTCAGCGTGGCGTTGCTTGCTACCGCTGCCGCGGCAGCTGCGCAATTGCCATCGAGCGGCAAGCGCTACCCGCGGCTCGTTGTTCGGAACGCCATCGTCATTGAAGGCAATGGCACGCCGGCGTCCGGACCGAAGGACATCGTGATCGAAAAGGGCGTCATCTCGGACATCGTGCCCGTCGATGCCGGCGCCCTGAAGCGGCCGGGGTTCAAGCGCCCCGCAGGCGAGACCGAGATCGACGCTGCCGGCAAGTACGTGATGCCGGGACTCATCAACCTGCACGGGCACGTGCAGGAGGAGCGCGCCGGAATCCCGCAGCCGCTCGATTACGAGCTGAAACTGTGGCTGGCCTGCGGGGTCACCACCGTGCGGGACGTGGGCAGCGAGTTGGATCGAACACTCACGCTGCGCCGCGAAAGCGCTGAAGCAACGGTGGCCGCTCCCCGCATCTACGTGTATCCGTTTTTTAACACCACGCCCGCACCGCGCAATGCAATCGAAGCGCGAGCGCGCGTGCGCGAATTGAAA
>Ga0070730_10002798_pt1 | contig 15832 bp, 15 predicted proteins | sample Coa_R1_3_FD_66447 | JGI IMG/M metagenome (GOLD analysis project Ga0070730, IMG submission 66447) | Surface soil microbial communities from Centralia Pennsylvania, which are recovering from an underground coalmine fire - Coalmine... | ecosystem: Environmental > Terrestrial > Soil > Unclassified ...
GTGATCATCTCCGATATCGGGGCCACCGTTACGCCCTGGATGTTGTTTTTTCAGCAGAGCGCCACCGTGGACAAAGGACTCACGCGCCGTGACATCGGCTATGGCCGCTTCGATACCATTCTGGGCGCGGCTCTGGCTTCGGCCGCCGCGCTGGCCATGCTGCTCTGCACCACGCCGCTTTTTCTGCATCAAATGGATGCCGGAAGCTTTCAGGCAGCCGAGTTTGCCCAGGCCCTGCAGCCTGCGATCGGCAGGCTCGGAGCCTCGCTGTTCGCCCTGGGCATCGCCGAAGCCGGCATCGTCGCTTTGATTACTATCTCCATCTCGTCGGCGTATGCTTTCGGCGAAGTCGCGAGGCGGCCGCACAGTCTGAATCTTCCTGTCACTGAAGGCAAGAGTTTTTACGCCGTGCTGCTGCTTTGCGCCGCCGTTGCCGGAGCCGTGGCGCTGATACCCGGTCTCCCTCTGGTCTATGTGACTCTCGTCGTCAACGCGATTGCCGTGCTGGCCATGCCGCCCGCCCTGGTATTTCTCTACATGCTGGTGAATGATCGCGAAATCATGGGTGACCTCATCAGCCCCCGCTGGATCAATTTTCTGGCTGGCGCCGTTGTGGTCCTGCTCACCGCCGCGGGAGTGCTCTTCGGTCTGAGTGTGATCGCTCCGGGCGTGTTTGCCCGTCTGGGAGGCGGATAGAGTCATGAAGATGGATCCTGCAAATCCGCTGCCTGCTTCCCGGGGCAGATTCGTTACCTCCGTCCTCGAAGAGGATCAGCTCAGCCATGCCAAAAAACGGCCGATTCCGCGACGTCAATTGCGCGGCCCCGAACTTGCCGTGCTCTGGTTGTTGCGAATCTATCTTCTGTTCATGATCGCGGTGGTGCTGTATCAGGTGTGGTCGGGCGCTCACTAAGAATCCTGTCGCGGCAAATATTTTTGACCTTCAGCATGGTCTGCGTTCTATCACAATTTTTCACTATTTCTATCTGCGTTCTTCTGCGTGTATCTGCGGCAAAATCCGCGCTCGGCCTCCGGCGAGGGCATAAAGATTTTTGGTAGTATCTCAGTGCAGGACATTTGCACATCCCTTTGTGCTGTTGCCCCATGGAGCTTCAACCAGTGGGGGGTAAGACCTGGAATCAGAGGAACATCATCATGAACTCATTTGGCAGCCGCTCTCAGTTGCGTGCCGGCGGCAGGGAATATGAAATTTTCCGGCTCAGCGCCGTGGACAAGGAAATTTGTCCCACACACCGTCTTCCTTATTCTTTACGGGTACTGCTTGAAAATCTTCTGCGCACCGAGAACGGCCGCAGCGTCACCGCGGATGACATCCGCTTTTTGGCCGAGTGGAAACCGCAGGCCATTCCCGACCGCGAAATCGCCTTCACGCCCGCGCGCGTGCTGATGCAGGATTTCACCGGCGTGCCCGCCGTGGTGGACCTGGCCGCCATGCGCGATGCCATGCGCGCCATGGGCGGCGACCCCTCGCTGATCAACCCATTGCAGCCGGCCGAACTGGTAATCGACCACTCGGTGCAGGTGGATGAATTTGCCACCACCAACGCCTTTCATACCAATGCCGTGCTTGAATTTCAGCGTAACCAGGAACGCTATGCCTTTCTACGCTGGGGACAATCCGCATTCCATAATTTCAAAGTAGTCCCGCCCGATATGGGCATCGTTCACCAGGTGAATCTGGAATACCTGGCGCGCGTGGTTTTCTCCGAGCAGAAAAACGGCGTCACGCAGGCCTACCCGGACACGCTGGTAGGGACCGACTCGCACACCACCATGATCAATGGTCTCGGTGTGCTGGGTTGGGGCGTCGGCGGTATTGAAGCCGAAGCCGCCATGCTCGGCCAGCCAGTCTCCATGCTGTTGCCCCAGGTGGTCGGCTTTAAACTCAGTGGCACTTTGCGTGAAGGCGCCACCGCTACCGATCTGGTGCTCACCGTCACGGAGATTCTGCGCAAAGCGGGTGTCGTCGGCAAGTTTGTGGAGTTCTTCGGCGCCGGGTTGGCAGCGCTGTCCCTGGCCGATCGCGCCACCATCGCCAACATGGCGCCGGAATATGGCGCTACCTGCGGCATCTTCCCGGTGGATGAAATCACGCTTGGGTATCTGCGCACCACCGGACGCGATCCTAAGGACATCGCTTTGGTCGAAGCCTACTGCAAAGAGCAGGGGCTGTTCCACTCAGCCAGCAGCACAGACGCAGACTATTCGCAGGTGCTGGAGCTCGATCTGGGCACGGTAGAACCCAGCGTTGCCGGGCCGCGCCGTCCCCAGGACCGCGTGCCGCTTTCCCGGGCGAAAGAGTCGTTCGAGCAGGCGCTGCCCACCCTGATTGGCCCGCGTCCGACAAAAGATGCACGCAAAGCTGCTCCCAAACAGGTGGAGCGCTTTGAAGGAGAAGGCGGCAGCCCCGTTGCCGTGGCCGTTGCAGCCACCACGGAAGAAGAAGTAGATGTAAAGGAAGATGTCTTTGAGCGCCTGCACGATGGCTCGGTTGTGATTGCGGCCATCACGAGCTGCACCAACACGTCTAATCCCTCGGTGATGATTGCCGCCGGTCTGCTGGCGAAGAAGGCGGTGGAGAAAGGCCTCAGGCGCAAGCCATGGGTGAAGACCTCACTCGCGCCCGGCTCCCGCGTGGTCACCGAGTATTACCGCAAAGCCGGACTCCTTCCTTATCTCGAGCAGCTCGGTTTTCATATCGTAGGCTATGGCTGCACTACCTGCATCGGCAATTCCGGCCCGCTTCCGGCGGACGTTTCCTACGCCATCAGCGAAAAAGAGCTGGTGGTGGCGTCCGTGCTTTCCGGAAACCGCAACTTCGAGGGCCGCATCAACTCGGAAGTACGCGCCAACTACCTGATGTCTCCGCCCCTGGTGGTTGCCTATTCTCTTGCCGGACGCATCGACTGCAACCTCACCAGCGATCCTTTGGGCAAAGGCAGTGACGGCAAGCCGGTCTATCTGCGCGACATCTGGCCCACGCAGAAGGAAGTGCAGAACGCGGTGGACCATGCGATTGACTCCACCATGTTCACGCAGAATTACAGCACCATTTTTGATGGCGACCGCGAATGGCAGAGCCTGCGCGTGCCGCAGGGCGAGACCTATGGCTGGGCCCAGAACTCAACCTATATTCAGCGCGCACCGTACTTTGACAATATGCCCGCCCAGCCGGCGCCGGTGCGGGACATCAAAGCCGCCCGTGTGCTGGCCAAACTCGGCCACAGCGTGACTACCGACCACATCTCGCCCGCCGGCTCGATCAAACCCGCCAGTCCCGCAGGCAAATATTTGCAGGAGCACGGCGTAAAACCGGCAGACTTCAATTCGTACGGCTCACGCCGCGGCAATCATGAAGTGATGGTGCGCGGAACCTTTGCCAATGTGCGCCTGCGTAATCTTCTGGTGCCCGGCTCCGAGGGCGGCGTGACCAAACATTTCCCCAGCGAAGAAGTCATGTCGATTTTTGACGCCTCGGTGAAATATCAAAACGAAGGCGTGCCTCTGGTCATTCTTGCCGGAAAAGAATACGGCTCCGGCTCCTCGCGCGACTGGGCGGCCAAAGGCCCGAACCTGCTGGGCGTGCGCGCCGTGATCGCGGAAAGCTACGAGCGCATCCATCGTTCCAATTTGGTGGGCATGGGCATTCTCCCGCTGCAGTATCTGCCGGAAGAAGACGCGGAAACGCACGGCCTGAATGGCAATGAGGTCTTTGAAATCATTGGCCTGCCCAAAATGCTGGAGAACAAGTTCGGGGGAGGCCGCCAGATCACCGTCCGCGCCACGGCGCCGGATGGAACGGTGAACGAGTTTGCCGTGCTGGTGCGCATCGATACGCCGCAGGAAATTCTCTATTACGAGCATGGCGGAATTCTGCAGTTCGTACTGCGGCAGCTTCTGGCGGGCAAACGCAATACGGAAGTGGTGAGCGCAGTATAAGCACAGTAGCCGGTCTCCGGACCGGCCGCGTGGTGACTTAGCTCGGGGTGCCCTACCCTTTCGCGGGGTTTATGCGAAAGGGTGGGACATGGACAACTACAAACGTTAACTGGTTCTTCTTTTCCATTCATGTAGTAGCGAGGCTGCTCCACTACTTCAATTTACGGGGCAGACACTCGTCAAGCAGCAGATTCATTTGAGAGCTGCGGCCAGGCTGGTTCGGGCCTGCTCAAGCGCGGCGACGGCGTCTTGCTGGCTGACACCGGGAAAGTCTTCCAGAAACTCACTGATGGAGCGGCCATGTTCCAGGTAGTCGGTTAAGGACTTAAAAGGAACACGGGTACCGCGGAATACAGGCTCACCGCTGAGAATAGCTGGATTACTGATAACCGGATCGAAGCCCATACATGAACCTCTCTGATACCCTCCCTATTCTAACCCTGGTCCACTGGTCAGGGAGCCACGGATATGGTTCTGATCCTGGTTTCAATACAAATTCGCGCCGGAAAAGTGCGCTGCTCGCAAAACTTGCGCTTTTTTTAAATGTTATTACAATAGTAATAACTATCGAGAGGGGCGTTTATGGTCGAACTGAAGGTCCGCAAATTTGGGAACTCACTCGGTGTCGTGCTGCCGAAAGAGGTCATCAATCGTCTGCATACAGGCGATGGGAAAGCTTTGTTTCTGATCGAAACTCCGGACGGCAGCTACCAGCTAACGCCTTATGATCCTGATTTCGAGAAAAAGATGGCGAAAGCCGATGACATTATCAGCCGCTATCGCAATACGCTGCATGTTCTCGCCAAATGAAACAACCGGTCTGGATCGACGAGCGTGACGCGCTCGTGCTGCATGCTCGTCTGCTTGCGCTGCACGGCGGGGCAGCGGGTCTGCGCGATCGTGGTTTGCTGCAGTCTGCCCTGGCCCGGCCACAGCAGCAATTTGCCTATGCCGAGGCGGCCAATATCATCGATATGGCCACGGCTTACACCGCAGGCATCGTTCGTAACCATCCCTTTATCGACGGTAACAAGCGCACTGGTTTTGTGGTGGGAATCCTGTTTCTGGAACTCAATGGCTATGCTTTCACCGCCAGCGAGGAAAACGCGGCGCAAGCGGTTCTGGAATTCGCTGCCAACAACCTTGATGAAGCAGGCTACAGCTCTTTCCTTCGCGGCAATGTGGCGCGCCGGAAAAAGTAAGCGCACCACGTTACATTCGCAATTATTTTGTGGAAACATGCGACACTTCCAGCAATGCCTGATCTAGATCTTCCGTTAAGAATGGAAAGTGTCGCAGTTTGTCATCACCAACAGAACGGAGTGACAGTAAGGCCGTACGGACATCGGGTGAATCAATATGGCCCAACAGGATAAGTATTCTACGCAGGAGATCATCTGAATACTTCCGTGAGAGCAATTCCATCTGCTGCTGTGTTGATGATAATCGGATGTCTTTTTCGAATTGCTGGATTTTGGAAAGTAAAATGTCCTTTGCCAGGGCGATCCCCTCCCACTCAATAGGTTTTGCTTTGGGGTCTCTTCGAAGACGAGCCTTAATCTTAGCATCACGAATCGCCATTGCATCCATCAGGCCTGCAACATGCGACTGGAGCGAATATACACTAGATTGCACTGAAAGAGATGTGCTTAGGTCAGGTGCTTGTACTAAAAGCGCTGCGAGCGGTTTAGCTATTTCTCCTCCGAAAGGAGGACCATAATCAGCAAGAATTTGTACAAGCGCTGACTTGTATGCAACATCATTATTTGTTGTGTCAGAAATCAGTAAATCATCGGCAATTTTACGCACAGCTTCGGAGTCGCGTGAGCTGAATAATATTCGACTAAGATAGCCGACCATAGCGATACCATGGGACGAATTATGAGAGAGATCAATTGCGTCAAAATAATTCACAGGCTTCACGATGACAAAAAGACCATAGATGTTCTTGGCTAGTTCTGATCTTTTATGAAGTGGAGTGAATGAATCGTCTATCGACGGTATGGCCTCAAGCACAACAGTTCGCCAAAGTTGAGCCTCAAGAACTTCCGCCTTCAGATCATTCGGAATATTTTTATTGTCAGATAATTGATCGCGATGAATAGTCCGCCACTCGGCTGCCATTTGGCTGCTATGACGGCTAATTGCTGGAATACCACCAGGCATAGCAGCGGACATTACACGGAGAAAGTGAGATGTTTCGAGTCCGGATTGTACAAGAGTATGGCCTAGATCAATAGCAGTATCTGGATCAATAGCTCCTGTTGTAATCGCCGAGCGAAGTAGATATGCTTTTGTTACTAAATCAGTTTGATTGCTGTTGATTGCAGGGACAAATTCTTTCACGAGAGTAGCACGTTCAAAATCTAATTGTATCTTCTTGCTCTCATCTTGGTATTTTTGGTCAGCGTGAGTTTTCCAGGAGTCGTAAGCGGCAAATGCAATGGCTATTATTGCTCCAATCACAAGCTTGTCAATCATCAACAGCAGAACCTTTCCACGAAAAGACTCTGGCGGAATGGCCATATATTTACCTCGTGAAGAAGCTGTACGTAACTCCCTGCGCATTAGGAATTCTCTTAATGCCGAATACATGGGCATAGATATTACACTGGGAAGCGGCATCGCATAAATAATTTTGTGCCTCGAAAATATTGATAATTAGAAGCCATCTCATAAATGATTGTGCCCCTCGGAAGATATTGATAACTAAGGACTTTATCGACCATAAATCAATTTACGAGATGAGTTCTAATGATTGTTATCAGGCTGGAGCGACATGTAAGAAATAAGTTCTACTAAGTTTTAATGGCGTATTCCGGCTTCGCTCTTCTTCTGTATTTCTTCAGCCGCCAGACTCGGTTCAAAGCAGCGACGGCAGCGGGCTTCATACATTCCGGCTGCGCCCACCACGATCAGGTCTTCGCTGGCAATCAGGCGCTGCGTATGTTTGGCGGGATTGCCGCACTGCATGCAGATGGCCAGGGCCTTGGTGATCTCATCGGCCACGGCGAGCAGTTCGGGCATGGGGTGAAACGGACGGCCAAGGTAATCCGTATCCAGTCCGGCAATAATGATGCGCTTGCCCATGTCCGCCAGGCGGACCACCAGCGCGATAATCGCTTCTCCGAGAAACTGGGCTTCATCAATGCCGATGACCTCGGTCCGCAAATCCAGCCGGTTTTCTACTTCCGCCGCGCTGCTTACGGTCTCGGAATGGATGCGGGTATCGTTGTGGGAAACGATATGGCTGTTTGAATATCTCTGGTCGAGGATGGGCTTGAAGATCTGCACGCGCTGGCGGGCAATCTCCGCGCGCCGCAGGCGGCGGATCAGTTCTTCGCTTTTGCCGCTGAACATGGGGCCGCAGATCACTTCAATCCAGCCCAGATTTCCCCGCATCGCATTCATCTTAGTACTTCTCCTCCGCCATCTCTTCCGCTTGCGTGCTCTGTGTACCGGTCTTCCGTATATATTCGTGAAACTCGTCAAAGCTGGTAAACACTTCCGTGGCGCAGCCCAGCAGCCAGCCGCTCATCTGCTCCACCGGTACGGCGCAGATCAGATATACCGGAATGCCCAGCCGGTGCGCGAAAGTCAGTTCGCCCTGCGTGCCAGCGCCGCGTCCGGCGTGCTGGTCCCAGTAGCAGACAATCGCGTCGCACTCATGCTCAATCAGGTCAAGATCAAATGCAATGATCTTGCGGATGGTCTGCTGGAAGCGCGGCAGATCGCTCTTCTTCCACGAGCGAAACTCACGGACTTCGGTTTCGCTGAGGTTCTTCTGTTCATCCAGCGCCGGATCATAAAACGTATGCCCCATAGAGCCGAGCAGCAGTGAAATTTCCGCCCGCCATCCTTTGCCCAGGTCCGGGGAGTACTCAATGGAGCCTGCCAGATAGAAACGCGCCATGTCACTGAATTGTCCGGGATTCTCGGGGAAGCGTCAACCGCGTATTCTGCGGGTTTGGGCCGCGTTTCCCACAGCCCACACACGGTTTTCAGAGGCTTTCAGGTTTCGTTATACTGGTAAAAACCTGGAGTGTGAGGCCATTTTGCGGAGTTAGAGAAGGAATGCAAATGGCGCGTACACTGATTTCGAAATTTTGCTTTTTTATTTTTGTATGTACTGCCTGGGTCCTCGCCCAGCAGCAGACCCCGTCTTCCCCGCCGCCATCCGGCCAGGAACCGGCTGTGTCGGTCAAAGTCAAACTGGTCACGGCGCTGGCCACCGTGCGCGACAAGCACGGGCAATTCGTCCGCAACCTGACCAAAGACGATTTTGTTCTTGAGGAAGACGGACGCCCTCAGACCATCCGGTATTTCTCCCAGGAAACCGATGTCCCGCTCACGCTTGGCCTGCTGGTGGATACCAGCCTGAGCCAGCGGCGTCTCATTGAGCAGGAGCGCAATGCCAGCCGGAGTTTTTTCGGCCAGGTTCTGCGCGAGGACAAAGACCAGGCTTTCCTGATCCACTTTGATCGCGAAGTCGAGCTGCTGCAGGACCTCACACCATCCCGGCAAAAGCTGGAAGCGGCCCTCGACCAGATGCAGACACCGCACTTCGAAGACACTCGCGGCAATGATTCCAATGGCGGCGGCTCTCCCGGGGGCAGAGGAGGTGGAGGTGGCCACGGTCATGGCCGGGGCTCCGGAGGCGGTACTTTGCTCTACGATGCGGTTTTTTTGGCATCGACGAGCTGATGAAAAAGCAGCAGGGTCGAAAGGCCGTCATCATCCTCTCCGATGGCGTGGACCACGGCAGTAAAGAGAGTCTTGAAGCGGCCATCGAATCCGCTCAGCGTTCCGATACGGTCGTCTATTCCATCCTGTTTAAGGATGACGAGCCTTTTAACGGAGGAGGCGGCTGGGGCGGCCATATCGGCGGGGGAGGAATGGGCCGCCATGGTGGAGGCCGGCCTTTCCCGCAGGAGTCGCGCCCGGACGGCAAAAAAATACTGGAGCGCATCTCCCGCGAGACCGGCGGACGCCTGTTTGAAGTTTCCAAAAAAGAAACGCTGGAGAAGATTTACAGCAACATTCAGGAAGAGCTGCGCAATCAGTACAGCCTGGCCTATACGCCCGATGCTCAGAGCTCTGGAACCGGATATCACAAAATAAAGCTCACTACGAAGCAGATGGACCTCAAAATTCAGACGCGAGAGGGGTACTACGCCGACCGTTAGGTTTCCTCTGCACTATCAATCTCGAGCGAAGCGAGAGATCCCTTTGGCCATAGAAACTTTCAGGGGCATGATTGGAATGCCCTGAGTTGTAATGAGTATAGGGACCCCTCGCTGCGCTTCGGGGTTTCAGAAAAGGGCAGCTCTTCCCAAAACCCGCAGGCAGCGGGATAATATCGCTTTTAACATGCTTTTAACACATCCTGCTGGAGCCTGGGACCCTCTGATCACACATTGACAATTCGAGAACGTGACTGGCCAGAGATGGCGGTCGCAGGAAGCGGCTTGGCGTCAAAAGGAGGCACACTTGAAGGTTTACGAAGGCAAGGATATTCGCAATCTGGTAGTAGTTGGCCACTCTCACTCCGGCAAGACCTCACTCGTTTCCGCCATGCTGTTTACCGGCGGCGCCACGCCCAAACTGGGCCGCGTGGACGATGGCAGCACCGTCACCGATTATGACGAAGAAGAAATAAGCCGCCAGATGACGATCTCCACCGGCATTGCCTCCACCGAGTGGCGTAATACCAAAATCAACCTGCTGGATTCGCCTGGCTTCACCCTGTTCGCGCATGAAGCCAAAATCGCCATGCTGGCCGCCGAAGCCGCCGTGGTGGTGGTGGATGGCGTCTCCGGCGTGGAAGTGGTCACGGAAAAAGTCTGGCAGTATGCCGACGAAATTGAGCTGCCGCGCGTGATCGTGGTGAGCCGCATGGACCGGGAGCGCGCCAGTTATGAGAGCGCGCTGGAGAGCCTGCGGAATGCCTTCGGACGCCAGGTCACGCCGGTGCAGATTCCCATTGGCAGCGAGAAGAGCCTCCAGGGTGTCGTTGATCTCGTCAATATGAAGGCTTACACCTACGAGATGGGCGGCAGCGGCAAGGGTAAAGAAGGGCCGATTCCCGCTGAAATGGAGCAGGTGTGTAAGGAAGCGCACGAAAAGCTGGTGGAACTCATCGCCGAAGGCAAAGACGAGCTGATGCAGGAATTCTTCGATAAGGGCACCATCCCGGAAGAGCATCTGGTCCCCGCGCTGCATGAGGCCATTCGCGACGACAAAATCTTTCCCGTGGTCTTCGCTTCCGGCCTGGGCAACATCGGCAGCGACCATCTTTTGGATTTCTTCGTGGATTACTGCCCCACCGCCGCCGAACATCGCGCCGTTCATGCCGCGCCGGACGCTTCCGGCAACGGACATCCCGCCGAGCGCCACGTCACCGACAGCGATCCCATCTCGCTCTATGTGTTCCGGACCGCCAATGATCCCTTTTCCGGACGCATCAGCTATTTCAAGGTCTTTTCCGGCGTGGTGAAGAATGAGGCCGCGATGCAGAACTTCACTCGAAGCACCTTGGAAAAGATTTCCCATTTGTCGATTCCCCAGGGCAAGAACCTGGTCGCTGTGCCGGAACTGCACGCGGGTGACATTGGCGCGGTGGCCAAACTCAAAGACACGCTGACCGGCGATACTTTGGGAGACAAGGCCAATCCCATTCAGTATCCGGCGGTCAACCTGCCAGAACCGGCCATCACGTTTGCCATCGAGCCCAAAAGCCGCAATGACGAAGACAAGCTCTCGAACGGTCTGCACAAGCTCATGGAAGAAGATCCCATGGTCCGCTTCTTCCGCGACCAGCAGACCAAAGAATTTCTGATCGCCGGAACCGGACAGCAGCATATTGAAGTGATCGTTTCCAAACTCAGGAAGCGCTACCACACGGAAGTGAATCTGAAAGCGCCCAAAGTTCCTTATCGCGAGACCATTCGCGGCCGGGCCGACGTACAGGGGCGGCACAAGAAACAGAGCGGTGGCCACGGCCAGTATGGCGACTGCAAAATCAAAATGGAGCCGCTCGAGCGTGGCAAGCAGTTTGAGTTCGTCAATGAAATTTTTGGCGGCTCCATCCCGAAAAACTTTATTCCTGCCGTGGAGAAGGGAATCATTGAGGCCGCGCAGCGCGGCTATCTGGCTGGCTTTCCCATGGTGGATTTCCGGGTGATTCTCTATGACGGCAGCTATCATGACGTGGATTCCAACGAACTCTCGTTCAAGATGGCCGGCCGCATCGCCTTTAAAAAAGCCATGGAGCAGGCCAAGCCCGCTCTGCTGGAGCCGATCATGCACGTGGAGATCACCATCCCCGACGAATTCGCCGGAAGCATTATGGGCGACCTGAATTCACGCCGCGGACGCATTCAGGGCATGGACAACAAGGCTGGTAAAACCGTGGTTAAAGCTGAAGTCCCCATGGCGGAAATGCTCACCTACGGCGCTGACCTCACATCCATGACGCAGGGTCGCGGCAGCTTTAACATGGAGATGTCCCATTACGACTTTGTCCCCTCCGCACTGCAGGAAAAAATTGTGACTCACGCCAGGGCCGAGCGTGGCGAGGTGGTGGAAGAGGAGGAGTAAGCCTCTTCCCATGGGAACCAGAACAGTTATTTCGTACTGCTCTCATCTGAATTTGCGGGCCGTCCTGGTAGTGCATAATGGAGTGTTGAAGAGATCAATAACGGATGTGCTATGGCCCGCTGGGAGCAGTACGAAATCTGGACAGAGAAAAAGGACGCAGGCAAGTGGGAGATGCTCGGCGCTTTTCCGGGACTGGAACTGGCCTCGGCCGTGGCTTCGGGCCGGTCGGGCAGGGTGCGCATCATTCAAATCACATACGACGACAGCAAGTTAATCAGCCAGGAAATTATCGCCGATCTCGGGCACTTCACTCCTGAACAAACATCGTAAGCGAGCCATTCCGCGGCTCCGCTTTTTTGAAATCTCACCTGGCATTTTTACCAATTTCGCTTTACTATCGCCCAGATGGCCCTGGATGAGAAAGCCCTGGAAAAAGAACGCCTGGTGTCCGCCGTTCAGGCGGAAGACGAAGCGACTTTTGAACTCAAGCTGCGCCCGCGCTTTTTGCGTGAGTTCATTGGCCAGAACAAGGTCAAGGAAAACCTTGCAGTAGCCATTGAAGCAGCAAAGTCGCGCGGCGAGGCCCTGGACCACGTGCTGCTCTACGGACCTCCGGGATTGGGTAAGACCACGCTGGCCACCATCATCGCCAATGAGATGGGTTCGGCTTATCAGCAGTCCGCCGGGCCGGCCATCCAGATCAAAGGCGACCTCACCGCCATTCTCACCAACGTAACCGACCGGCAAATCCTGTTTCTCGATGAAGTTCACCGTCTGCAGCCCGCGCTCGAAGAAATTCTTTACTCGGCGCTCGAAGATTACAAACTCGACATCATCATCGGCCAGGGACCGTCCGCGCGTACACATACGATTGACGTGAGGCCGTTTACCTTTGTGGCCGCCACCACGCGTGCCGGTCTGCTCTCGGCTCCTCTGCGCTCGCGCTTTGGCATCCTGCTGCGCCTCGAGTTCTACACTCCGGAAGAGCTGAAATTCATCATCGAGCGCTCATCGGAGATTCTGGGCGTTCAGATTGATTCCGAGGGCGCCGAAGAGATGGCCCACCGGGCGCGCGGAACTCCGCGTATTGCCAACCGTCTGCTGCGCCGTGTACGCGATTTTGCCCAGGTGCGCGGCGCGGGGCGCATTGACAAAGCCACGGCGCAGGCCGCACTGGAAATGCTGGAGGTGGATAAGCATGGCTTTGACGAGGTGGACCGTCGGTTGCTGCTGACCATTATTCAGAAATATAATGGCGGCCCCGTGGGCCTGAATACCCTGGCTGCCGCTCTGGCGGAAGAGCCGGACGCGCTCGAAGAAATTCACGAACCATTCCTGATCCAAATCGGCTTTCTGGACCGCACTCCGCGCGGACGAGTGGCCACCCGCCATGCCTACGACCACTTTGGGATTCGTTTTGGCAAGCAGCCGGAGCTTTTTTGATGCCGGCTAGCCGCTGTTCTTCCATACCTGAATGCTATGATTTTTTGCGATGCCTGTAACCGTCCGCTCATTCGCGAAAATCAATATTGGCCTGAGGATTGGTCCTCCCCGTGGTGATGGATTCCACGAGCTGCGTACCCTTTATCAAACCATTGCCCTTTCTGACGTGGTGCGCGTGGACGCCGGCCGCGGCATGGGCATCGATATCATTTGTAAAAACCCGAAAGTCCCCGCCGATGAGAGCAACACCTGCTGGCGCGTGGCCGAGCGGGTGCTTCGCGCGCTGAAGACGCGCAGCAAGGTCCGCATCACGATCGAAAAAAGTTTGCCGGTGCAGGGTGGGCTGGGTGCGGCTTCGTCCAATGCGGTCGCGACTTTGCTGGGACTGGAACGGGCGCTCAAAAAGCCCCTGCCGCCCATGGAGCGTCTTCGTATCGCCGCCGAGGTTGGTTCCGACCTGCCTTTGTTTTTGATCGGCGGCGCCGTGCTGGGCCTGGGCCGCGGCGAACAGGTGGTGGCCATGGATGATCTGCCCAGCTTCCACTGCGTCGTAGCCACGCCCGAGGTTGGCGTCTCCACCCCTGCCGCTTTTGCCGAATGGGACAAACAGGTCCAGACTGGATTGACGCATTCTTCGCCCTCCGATAAGATAGATACATTCAGTCACTCGCTGTATGAATGGCTGAATGGCAGCACTTATACCCCAACCGGTGTCCCGCATAAAGGCTGGGACCGGGCCGAGGCACTGCTTCTCGACCTTGTCCGTACCGGGATGGAAAATGACTTTGAAACCGTCGTTTTCCCCATGTATCCCTCGGTACGCCAGGTCAAGCGCATGCTGGAGCGTGAAGGCGCGAAATATGTTTCGCTTTCCGGCTCCGGGTCCAGCGTGTACGCGCTGTTTGCGGATAAGGAAACAGCGGCCAAAGCAGCAGACAGCCTGACCGAAAAAGGTATTCCGGCTCAGGCGACAGTCACGCTGCCGCGGGCGCGGTACTGGAAAGAGATGTTTAAGGCCGAGTAATTGAGCAGCCAGCCAGTTGCGCAATTCAAATGTTTTGCGAGTTGGGCCGTCGACTAATGGTAGGTCAAGTGCCTTTGGAGCACTTTGTCTAGGTTCGAATCCTAGCGGCCCAGCCAGATTTGGATCAGCTCTGAAGTTTTCGCAAGGTCGCCCGGACACGGGCGGCAGGCAATAAAAAATTTTGCAGCAACCAGCCATGATCTAAAGTCGAGCCAGCCAGCTCAACCCGGAGAATGCGATGGATACAGCCGTAGTAACGGCAGCCGACAAATCGGATAAAAAGCAGCAGACGCAGCCCAAGGCAGAGTCAAAGGCGCAGCGCCTGCGCCATGACGAGAAGCTCAAGATCTTCTGTGGCACCGCCAATGAGGCGCTCACGGAAGAGATTTGTGCTTTTCTCGGCCTGGAGCGTGGCCGGGCCACCGTTACTCGCTTTTCTGACGGCGAGGCTTACATCCAGGTGCTCGAGAATGTTCGCGGCTCTGACGTCTTTGTGGTGCAGCCGACGTGCTTTCCGGTGGATGAGCACCTCATGGAGTTGCTGTTGCTGGTAGACGCGCTCAAGCGGGCGTCGGCACGGCGCATTACGACCGTGATTCCGTATTTTGGTTATGCCCGGCAGGACCGCAAGGACAAACCGCGCGTTCCCGTGTCTTCGAAGCTGGTGGCGGACCTGCTGACGACAGCCGGAGCGCATCGGGCGCTGGTGGTGGACTTGCACGCCCCGCAGATTCAGGGATTCTTCAATATTCCCGTGGACCATCTGTTTGCCTCGCCGGTGCTGGTGGACCACTTCAGGAAGATGCAGTTGCCGAATTTGACCGTGGTCTCGCCGGACGCGGGCGGCGTGGAGCGTGCGCGTTTCTTCGCCAAAAAAGTAGATGCCGCGCTGGCCATTGTGGACAAACGGCGTACGGACATGAACGTGGCCGAGGTCATGCACGTGATTGGCGACGTGAAAGGCCGCACCTGCCTGATTATCGATGACATCATCGATACCGCCGGAACGCTGGTCAAGACCGCGGAGGCGCTGGCGGGCGCGGGCGCGGAAAAAGTATTCGCATGCGCTTCGCATCCGGTGCTTTCCGGGCCGGCCATTGAGCGCATCGCCAAATCAAAACTGGAGGCGGTGGTCGTCACGGACACCATTCCTCTTACGAAGGCGGCCAAAGAGGAGCCCAAGATCAAAGTCCTGACGATTGCCGGCCTGCTGGGCCGCGCGATTCAGTCGATTCATGAGGAAACATCCGTCAGCTCGCTGTTTTTGTAGCTGACGGGAAGAGAAGATTATTTGCGGTCCGAAGAGACCGGAGAAAAGGAAACAAAAAATGATTTCACAGGAAGTTGTTGAAGCACAGGCCCGGGCGGATGAGTCGCGCGGCAAAAATGAAGCGCGCAGGCTGCGCGCCAGCGGACGCGTCCCGGCGGTCGTGTATGGGGCAAAGAAGCAGCCGGCGGCCATCAGCGTCGATCCCAAGCAGATCACGAAGATTCTGCACTCGGAGTCCGGCCACAACACGATTTTCGATCTTGCCCTGAATGGCGACAAGACCAAGGTCATGATCGTGGACTGGCAGTACGAGCCCATCAAGAGCCGTCTGCTGCACATCGATCTCAAGCGCATTGCCATGGACGAGAAGATCCGGGTCAGGGTTCCGGTCCATCTTTCCGGTGAAGCGGCGGGCGTGAAGCAGCAGGGTGGCATTCTCGATCAGGTGCTGCGTGAAGTTGAAATCGAGTGCCTGCCGGCCGATATCCCCAGCCACATCAATGCGGATATTTCGAACCTTGTGTTCGGTCAGGTCC